>Ga0066710_100008210_pt1 | contig 10105 bp, 11 predicted proteins | sample GraSoiAngelo_159_FD_79666 | JGI IMG/M metagenome (GOLD analysis project Ga0066710, IMG submission 79666) | Grasslands soil microbial communities from the Angelo Coastal Reserve, California, USA - 14_1009_16_40cm | ecosystem: Environmental > Terrestrial > Soil > Grasslands | place: USA...
CATCAGCGCGCTCGTGAACGCCGCGGCCGCGGACGACTTCGAGAAGGCGCTCTCGGGCAACTCCGACGGTGTTTTCACGCTCGACGCGGACGACGGGAGCTTCGTGATCCCGCTGCGCCGCGTGGTCTACGTCAAGCGCTTCTCCCGCGAGATGCAGATCGGTTTCGCGGGGAGTCTTTCTTGACGCGGCCGGGAACGCTGGCCCTGGAGGGCTTCGCTCCGCTTGACACGAGATCCAGGACCCCACGCCGCCGAAGAGAACGCGCGCCGGAACGACTCCGTGACCCGCGTCCGCCGCCTCGTCGAGGAGGCGCAGCGCGGCGATCGCTCGGCGCTCGAGGAGCTCTACCTCCTCCATTTCGATCGCATCTACAGCTACCTGCACATGAGCGTGGGGAACCGTCACGACGCGGAGGACCTGACGAACCAGACGTTCGTCAGGATGCTCGAATCGATCGAGCGCTTCCGTTGGCGCCAGGTTCCATTCTCGGCCTGGCTCTTTCGCATCGCCCACAACCTCGCGATGGATCACTTCCGTGCCGGACGACGCTGGCATCCGGAGGAGAATCCGCCGGAGCCTCCCGGTGCGGAGCACCGGTCGGCCGACGAGGAAGCTCTGCAGGCGATCGGCCGCGAGAGCATGCTCGAGATGATCGAGGACCTGTCCGAGGATCAGCAGCAGGTGCTGATGCTGAAGTTCGTCTTCGACTTCGCGAACGCCGAGGTCGCCGCGATCCTCGGCAAGACCGAGGGCGCGGTGAAGTCGCTTCAACACCGGGCCCTCGCCTCGCTGCACCGCCAGCTGGCGAAGTCGTCCAGCTCGTAGGCTCCCACCTCTAGCCTGCCCGCGTGCCCCTCGAGGTCGGAATCATCGGTGCCCCGAACGCCGGCAAGACGACGCTCTTCAACGCGCTCACGCACGCCGGCGGTGAGATCACGGCGTACGCGACGGTCGCCGACAAGCCGAACGTCGGGATGGCGCCGCTCGGCGACGAGCGGCTCGACCGGGTGGCGGCTGTCGTGGGGTCGCGCAAGGCGACGCCGGCCGCGATCCGTGTCGTCGACGTCCCTGGTCGGGGGCGCGAGCTGCTCGGCGGCCTGCGGAAAGTGGACGCAATCGTGGCCGTGCTCGGAGCGTTCCAGCCCGACTTCGACGCCGACGCCGAGCTGGAGACGATCGAGCTCGACCTCCTCGTCGCCGATCGGGAGCACGTCGAGCGCCGGCTCGAGCGGGTTCGCAAGGAGGCGAAATCGGGCGCCGCCGAGCCGAGGCGGGAGGCCGAGGAGCTCGAGCGGCTGCTCGCCCTTCTGAACGAGGGCAGGCGGCTGGCCGACCATCCCGGCGAGCTTCCCGAGGCGCTCGAGCCGCTCACGACGAAGCCGCTCATCGCCGTCGTGAACGGCGGGCCGGACGGGGTCGACCTGAAGCTCGAGGCCGAGCTCGCCGAGCTGCCTGACACCGAGGCAGCGGTGTTCCGCGAGGGCCCTTCGGCGCTCGAGGACGTCGTACGCCGCCTGTTCGAGGTGCTCGATCTGATCACGTTCTTCACCGCCGGCGACAACGAGACACGTGCCTGGACGCTGCGCCGCGGCCAGACGGCTCTGGAGGCCGCCGCCGCTGTCCATTCGGATATCGCCCGCGGGTTCATCCGCTGCGAGGTGATCCGCTGGGACGACCTCGTCGAGGCCGGCTCGCACGCCGAGGCGGCGAGGCAGGGCAAGATGCGCCTCGAGGGGAAGAGCTATCCCGTTCAGGACGGCGAGGTGCTGAACATCCGCTTCAACGTCTGACCGATCGCTCGGTTCTCGACTAGGACGAGCCGTCGAGCTGCCAGGCGTCGCCGCGGATGAGCGGGACGTGCTTCCCGTCCTTCGTCATCCCGTCGACCTCGACCTCGGGGCCGCCGATCATGAAGTCCGTGTGGACGGAGGACTGGGAGAGCCCGGCGTCTCGCTGCTCCTCCGGGCTCATCGTGGCGCCGCCCTCGGCGCCGGAGACGATTGCCTGCCCGTACGCGATGTGGCAGGTGGCGTTCTCGTCGAAGAGTGTGTCGAAGAAGACGATTCCGGCTTGACCCACGCGCGACGAGCCGTCGACGAGCGCGACCTCGCCGAGCGTCTTCGCGCCGTCGTCTCGCTCCATCTCGGCCCGGACGACGTCGGCGCCCTCACTCGCCGTCACCTCGACGGCGCGGCCGCCCTCGAAGGTGATCTCGAGATCGCGGACGATCGTGCCCTGGAGGACGAGTGGGCGGGTCGAGCGCACGGTGCCCTCGGTCCGGTGGGAATCCGGCGCCGTGAAGACCTCTTCGGTGGGGAGGTTCGGGACGTGGCTTCTGCCCCAGGCCGTCTCCTCCGCCGCGCCGTCCCAGCGCGATCGATCCATGAGGCCGACGGTCAGGTCGGTCGCCGGTCCACCGAAGTGCACCGCGTCCAGGCGCAGCTCGTTCAGGGACGTCGCGCGCGCTTGGAGCCGCTCGACGTGCTCGTTCCATGCCGCGACAGGATCGGGCTCGTCCAGGCGGACGGCCCGGGCGACCTCGTCCCAGAGCCGGTCGACGTCCGGCTCGTCGAACACCGCGGTCGCCCACCCCTCGTTCGGGCACGCGACGATCGTCCAGTTGATCAGGCGCTCGTTGATCTGGCGCAGGGCCGTCCTGCGGAGCTCCTTCGGCTGGGCCCGGCCCACCCGCTCGCCGTCGAGGTCGGCGAACAGCGTGGGATGTGGGTGCCCCGTGATCGAGATCCAGGCGCTCTGCTGCTCGCCCGCTAGCCGGGCCCGCTCGACGAGCCACGGCGGCGACCAGTCGAGCATGTCGTCTGGGCCATGCTCGACGAGCGCCCGACGCACGTACTCGTCGAGGTAGTACACGTCCACGTAGCGGGCGCCGCGCTCATACGCCGCCTGGGCGACCGCGCGGACGAGGGGCGCATGCTCGACGAAGGCCGTCACGTGGACGAGCTGGTCCGGCGCGACGTTCGCCCCGACCTCGACCGTCAGCCGCGCGTATCTCTCGACGAGCCCCTCCCTCGGCACAGCGCGGAATCTTAGACGCAGCTTGGAGCGGGGCTCATATCCATGACGGTCGATGCGTCGCTCCGTCCGATGCCTGCTTCATATTCATTGACGTCGATGGATGAGAAGGTCACGAAGCTGAAAGCGCTCGCGGACCCGACGCGACTTGCGCTCGTCGCACGTTTGCAAGGAGCAGGGACGGCCTCGGTGCTCGAGCTCGTCGATGCGCTCGGCGCTCCACAGCCGACCGTGTCGCATCACCTGCGCGTCCTCCGCGAGGCGGGAATCGTCACCGGCAGCCAACGTGGGAAGTGGGTGGACTACCGGCTGGTGGACGGTGCGCTGGAGGCGCTAGCCGCCGGACTCGTCGGTCGTAACGGTGCGGGTGGTCGCGACGGCGTCGAGCTGGTTCGCGTGGTAGAGAACGGCCGCCTCGGCGGTGCGAGCCGCCCGCGCGTCGTGGTGCGCAGCTACCGCGTGGACTAGCTCCGCCAGGGCGTCGCGCTCGAGCCCGCCCGCGCGCTCCTCGATCATCCGCACTCCGAGGTGGACGTGTCCGAGCAGCCGGCCCTCCGGCGTCGGCAGGAAGAGCGGGCCGCGGTCGAGCTCGCGTGTCCGCCCGGCGTCGTGGAGCAGCGCTGCCGCGAGGAGCAGGTCCGGCCGGAGCCGCTGATGGAGCTGGCACGCTTCGCGGCAGAGCGTCGTGACGGCGACCGTGTGCTCGAGCAGGCCGCCGCTCCAGCCGTGGTGCCCGTCGACCGTCGCGGGAAGCGTCCGGAGGCGCCGCCGAAAGTCGGCGTCCTCGCTGAACGCGGCGACGAGACCCCGAAGGCCCGGGTGAGCGACCTCTGCCGCGAGGAAGTCGAGAAAACCGTCGAGCTCGTCGAGATCGCGCCGCGCGGCCGGGACGAGCTCGCCCGGATCGTCGTCGACCGGCTCGAGCGACCGGACCTCGAGCTGGAGCCGGTCGCGAAAGCGCTCGACACGGCCCAGGACCCGGACTGCCTCGCCTTCCCGGAAGCGGCCGTCCAGCAGCTCGACGTCGCTCCACACGCGAGCGTCGATCCGCCCGCTCGGATCGACGAGCTCGAGCGCGAGATAGGGCGCGCCGCTTCGCGTCCTCAGACGCTGCTTCCTCGCGACGGCGAAGATGCCCTCGACAACCCGATCCTCGGCCAGCTCGGCGATCTGGGCGGAGGCGGGCACGGCCGGAGTCTAGGCCGCTCGACGGATGGTAACGTGGCCGCCGATGGCCCTTGCCAAGCCGTTTCGCGCGCTCCGCTACGACGTGCGGACAGCGGGCCCGCTCGACGCTCTCGTGGCGCCGCCGTACGACGTCATCACGCCTTCCATGCGGGAGCGGCTGCTGGCCGCGAGCCCATACAACGTGGTTCGCCTGATCCGTCCCGATGCGCCCGAAGAGGCGGCCGCGGCGCTCGAGGCGTGGCGCGCGGACGTTGTGCTCACTCGTGAGGGCCGGCCCGCCGTCTGGCTGCTGGAGGAAGCGTTCGCCGGTCCGGATGGCCTTCCCCGAACGCGGCGCGGCCTCGTCGTCCGGCTCCGCCTCGAGCCCTATTCCGCCGGGGTGGTCTTGCCCCACGAGCGCACCTTTCCCGGCCCCAAGGAGGCGCGTCTGCGCCTGCTCCGCGCGACGCGGACGAAGCTCTCGCCGCTGCTCGTGCTTCACGACGGCGGGCTCCCCGGACCTGCGCCGAGCCGCGCGCCGGATCTCCAGGCAGACCTCGACGGCGCGACGAGCCGGTTGTGGCGGATCGACGACACCGAGGCCGTCCGTGCGGCCCTCGCGGCAGTCGAGGCGCCGCTCGTGATCGCGGACGGCCACCACCGGTACGAGACGGCGCTGCGATTCCACGAGGAGGAGGGCGGCGAGGAGACCGCCTACGTCCAAGCGGCGCTCGTCAGCCGCGACGATCCCGGTCTCGTCGTCTTCCCGACGCACCGGCTTGCCTCGGGTCCAGTTCCGGAGCTCGACGGGCGTTTCCGGCTCGAGGAGATCTCGGGCCCCTCCGAGGGGCTCGACCGGCTTGCGGCGATCCCGCGCGACCGGCCCGCGTTCGTCCTCGTCAGCCCGCTCGGAGCCGTGCTGGCCGAGACGGATGCTGCCGGAGCGGATCCACTCGCGGTGCTCGACACGACCGCCGTCGACTCGCTGGGGCTCCAGGACGTCGGGTTCACGGCGAGCGCGAGCGAGGCGGCGGACGCGGTGACGAGCGGCCGGGCAGCGGCGGCGTTCCTGGTCCGCGCGCCGACGGTCGACCAGGTCGAGGCAGTGGCGCGCGGGGGCGAGACCATGCCCCAGAAGAGCACCTACTTCTTCCCGAAGCTGACGAGCGGACTCCTGCTCTCGCCGTACGACGAATGACGGATCAGGAGCGCTGGCTGACCGTCTGCCGCGAGGCGGCCGATGCCGTCGCGCGCGAGCTCGCTGCGCTTCCCACCCGGCTGGAGCGCGAGCCGGTGGTCGGCGACGGCGAGGGTGGAGACGAGACGACGGCGATCGACGCGGCCGCCGAGCACACGGTCGTCGCGCGACTCGAGCGGCTCCATCGGGAGGGAGTCGACTTCACGCTCGTCTCGGAGGAGCTGGGCGGGCGCCGTTTCGGGGCCGGCGCGGACGACATCTACGTCGTTCTCGACCCGATCGACGGGAGCATGAACGCGAAGCGGGGAATCCCGTTCTTCTCCGTCTCGATCGCCGTGGCCGGCGGTCCGACGATGAACGATGTGTTTCTCGGCTTCGTCCGAGACTTCGGGACGAATGAGGAATGGACCGGTTGTCGCGGGAACGGCGCGTTCCTGAACGGACAGCCGCTCGAAGGGCCCGGGCCGAAGGCCGGGGTCGAGATCCTCGCGCTCGAGGCGACGACGACCGAGCGCGTGGCCGCGGCAGCGCCGGCAATGGTCGGGTTTGCGGAGCGTACGCGTGTCATGGGATCGCTCGCACTCTCGCTCTGCCACCTCGCCGCCGGCCGCGTCGACGCGGTGTGCTCGCTGAAGCCGACGCGAAGCGTCGACATCGCGGCCGCCCAGCTGCTCGTGCGCGAGCGAGGATTCGCCATCGATCTCCCGGAGAGCGGTTTCGTGGACGCGCCGCTCGACCTGGCCGCCCGTTCCCGTGTCGTCGCGGCGGCCGACGGAGAGATCTGCGCGCGCCTCTTCGCGGCGTTGGGGGAATAGTTCGCCCTACAGGGTCGGGCTTCCGTCACTTCCGCGAAGGCGCGTGACAGCCTCCCGCGCGTGGCCGTCACCGAAGCCGGCGCCGCCGCGAAGAACGATGAGGTCGGGGTAACGGCGCGCGAGCGCGTCGAGATCGGCGTCGGCGGCCGAGGCGTGCTCCGCCATCGTCGCGCTGACGCAGAGAGCGCGCGCACCGAACGTGTCCGCGAGCATGCCCGCATACTCGAGCGGCGTATCTGCGCCGAGGTAGCAGACCTGCCAGCCGTCCGCATGCAACAGAACGGAGGTGGCCAGGAGGCCGAGCTCGTGCCGCTCGCCCGGGACGCAGCAGAGGACGACCGTTCCGCGGGTCCCGACGGTGCCCTCGACGAGCGCGGAGAGCCGCTTGCGGACGAGTTCGGAGACGTGGTGCTCGTGCCCCACCGTGACCGACCCGCGCGCCCAGAGCTCGCCGACCTCCCGGAGAGCGGGCTCGATGATCTCCACGAGAGCCTCGTCGACCGGATGGAGGGCGAATGCCTGGTCCAGCGCACGCTGGATTCGCTCGGGATCGGCAGCGGCGGCCGCGGCGACGAGCTCCGTGGCGAGGTCCGGCTTGGTCATTGCCGGTGGAAGCTCCGCACGGCCGAGCAGCGCAGCCGCTGCGCCGATCCGATAGCCCTCGCTCAGGCGGGCCGTCAGCCACTCGACCCGGAGGACGTCTCGTTCCGAGTAGCGGCGATGCGCTCCGGCCGTCCGCTCCGGCTTCAGCACGCCGTAGCGCTGTTCCCACTTTCGCAGGGTGGCCGCCCCGACGCCGGTCCGCTCAGCCACCGCGCGGATATTCATCGTGTTCCAGTCTACGCCGTCTTGGACACGGTTGGGACAGATCCCGCGGTTGCTACGGTGTCGTTGCCATGGCCGCATCCCGCGACGAGGTTCTGCACGCCCTCGAGGCGGTGATCGATCCCGAGCTCGGCCGGTCCGTCATCGAGCTCGAGATGGTCCGCGACGTCAGGGTCGAGAGCGATGCGGTCGCGCTGACGATCGCGCTGACCGTTCCGGGCTGTCCGCTCCGAGCAAGCTTTGAGGAGCAGGTCGACCGCGCCCTTCTCCCGCTTCCCGGGGTCGACCGCGTGGAGCTCGGCTTCACCGTCATGAGCCCGGACGAGAAGGCGGCGTTGACCACCAAGCTCAGGGGCGGCGTCGCCGAACGCACGCCGGGGATCTCGGTCGACGCGAAGACCCGCGTCCTCGCCGTCGCAAGCGGCAAGGGCGGTGTGGGCAAGTCGTCGCTCGCCGCCAACCTGGCGGCCGCCTTCTCCTCCCTCGGCCAGCGCGTGGGCGTGCTCGACGCGGACGTCTACGGCTACTCCATCCCGCACATGCTCGGGATCCATCAGCGGCCCGTCGTCGTGGAAAAGATGATCGTCCCGCCCGTCCGGGGTGATCTCAAGGTGATGTCGATCGGCTTCTTCCTCGATGCAAACGAGCCGATCATGTGGCGGGGGCCGATGCTCCACCGGGCGCTCGAGCAATTCCTGTCGGACGTGCACTGGGGCGAGCTCGACACCCTCGTCGTCGACATGCCGCCGGGCACGGGGGACGTCGCGATCTCATTGGGGCAGTTGCTTCCCCGCGCGGAAGCCGTCGTCGTCACCACTCCGCACCGCGCCGCGCAGCAGGTCGCGGCCCGAGCGGCTCAGATGGCGCAGAAGACCAACATGCGCGTCCTCGGCGTCGTCGAGAACATGGCGTACCTGACCGGAACCGGGGAGCAGCTCTTCGGCTCCGGCGGCGGCGAGGCGCTGGCCGCCGAGATCGGAGCGCCGCTCTTGGCTCGGATTCCGTACGACCCGCGACTCGGCGCGTACGCCGATCAGGGTGAGCCGATCGTGCTCGCGGATCCGGGCTCCGAGGCTTCGACCGCGATCACGGGCCTCGCTCGAGAGATCGCCGAGACCCGCCGCGAGCAGGGCGTCGGCATCGTCAAGCCGCTCCCACTCGTCTCCGCGTAGCAGCCGGGCCGCCGGCCGCACGAGGGACCCCTACCCGCGCCCGCGGAGCGAGACGAAGCCGGCATTCAGAAAGTCGGCGAGAGCGTGGGCGCTGAAGATCGTCGTGGCGAAGCGGGTCTCCCGCGGGTGGAGCACCTGGTCGTAGGCGAGCCCCGAGGCGATCCAGAGGCCGATGCAGTACGGGCACGTCACGAGCTCCCCCACCGCCCGCGCGAGGCCTTCGTTCTTCGGCTTCTGGCCCTCGGGGTCTTCGGTGACCGGCGCGCGGACGAACGCCGTGACGTCGTCCTTCACGATCAGGCGGCTCAGCTTGTATGTCGAGAGGGCGATCCGAGCGACGTCCCCTGCCGGGATCCGCTGGGGCAGGCGATCCCGCTTCCGCACCACGAAGCCCGCGAAGACGAGCCAGAACGCCGCCGCGAGGCCGGCGTACGGGGAGCGGGCGGTCTTCGATCCGCCGATCCTGCTGCTCGACGCTTCCGGTTCGCTTGGCTCGCGGCACGATCAGGGTGTTCCGGGCGGCGGTCGGCCCGGACAAACCTTTCAGCCCGGCCGGCAGGTTCGCGAGGCGTCTCCGCAGGTGCTTTCGTTAGGGTTCGCGCGGGCCCAGAGGCCGGGCCCGAAGGCCGCATTCCTACGTGCGAAGGCGCTCGATCATCCAGATGATCCTGGCCGGTCTTGCCACCGGCGCGGTGGTTGCGCTGGTGGCGGCCCTGATCCCATGGCTGCCTTCGGCGGCGAGCACACAGGCGCGCCAGATCGACAACGTCTACTGGTTGGTGACGATCATCTGCGTGATCATCTTCGCGATCGTCGGGGGGGTGTCGATCTACGCCGTCTGGAAGTTCCGCGCTCCGCCGGACGACATCGAAGACGGAAGCCCGATCCACGGTCACACCGGCATCGAGATCGCCTGGACCGCGATCCCGCTCGCGCTGGTGACGGCGATCACGGTCTACAGCAGCATCGTCCTCCACCAGGTCTCCGTCGTCTCCAAGGAGCACGGCACCATCCAGGTCACGACCCAGCAGTTCGCGTGGAGCTTCACGTACCCGAGCCTCGGCGGGGTGACCAAGGGCGACCTCGTCCTCGCCGTCGGGCGCCCGGTGGAGCTCGAGCTGAAGTCGCTCGACGTGATCCATTCTTTCTGGGTGCCCCAGTTCCGAATGAAGCAGGACGCGGTCCCGGGGATCACAACGCACATCGCGCTCACGCCGACCAAGATCGGCACGTACCCCGTCATCTGCACCGAGCTCTGCGGCCTCGGACATTCGTCGATGCGGGCGAAGGCGATCGTCATGAGCCTCGCCGAGTACGGGAAGTGGGTTCGGACCCAGAAGGGCGCGGCCGGCAGCGTGGCCTCTTCGACCGGCGGCGCCGGACAGGGCAAGGCTCTCTTCACGAGCGCCGGATGCAACGCGTGTCACACGCTTGCCGCGGCGGGCGCGAGCGGCAAGGTGGGGCCGGACCTCGATAAGGTTCTGCAGGGCAAGAGCGCCGACTTCATCCGCCAGTCGATCGTGGATCCGAACGCCCAGATCGCGCCCGGCTTCCAGCCGAATGTGATGCCTCAGGACTTCCAGCAGAAGCTCTCGAGCGCCCAGCTCGACGCGCTCGTCCAGTTCCTCGTCTCGGCGACGAAGAAGGGCTAGCGCGGTGGCCGAGACGCAGCACGACGTCAGGCGGGGCACCGAGCTCGCCTCTGGCCACATGCCGCCGGGCCGCCCGAGCGGCCTGGGCCGCTGGACGGCCGCCGGCTGGCTGCGTGCCCTCTGGGTCACGCCGCTCTCGTTCGCGCTCGCGACCGGGATTGTCCTCGGCGCACGGGACGCGATGGGGCTCCATCCCTACTGGTTGCTCCAGCCGCTGATCGTCGTCTGGACCGTGATCGTCC
>Ga0066710_100008211_pt1 | contig 10104 bp, 11 predicted proteins | sample GraSoiAngelo_159_FD_79666 | JGI IMG/M metagenome (GOLD analysis project Ga0066710, IMG submission 79666) | Grasslands soil microbial communities from the Angelo Coastal Reserve, California, USA - 14_1009_16_40cm | ecosystem: Environmental > Terrestrial > Soil > Grasslands | place: USA...
CGTTCGGCATGGCGGCGTTGATTACCGGTTATCTGGATGACTCGTGGCTGCGGGCCGTCCGCCGCTGGACGATGGTCTCGTGGTTGTTCCTCACCTTCGGTCTCATGCTCGGCATGATTTGGGCGTAAGAGGAGCTCGGGTGGGGCGGTTACTGGATGTGGGATCCGGTCGAGAACGCCGCGCTCCTGCCGTGGTTCACGGCGACCGCGTTCCTCCACTCCGTCATGGTGCAGGAACGCCGCAGCATGCTCCGCGTCTGGAACATCGCGCTCGTCATCGTCACCTTCTTCCTCACGATCTTCGGTACCTTCATGACGCGTTCGGGCGTCGTGTCGTCGGTGCACGCATTCGGCGAGGATCCGAAGCTCGCGATGATGTTCACGATCTTCATGATCGCAATCCTCGCGGTCAGCTTCGGGCTCGTCATCTACGGTCTGCCGCTGCTGCGCGCGCGAGACCCGCTCGATTCGTGGGCGTCGCGCGAGGCGGCGTTCCTCGTGAACAATTGGATTCTGTTGTTCTCCGCGTTCTTCGTGCTCTTCGCCACGATGTTCCCGACGTTGAGCGAAGCGGTGACCGGCGAGCGCATCACGGTCGGCCCGCCGTTCTTCAACAAATGGATGTTGCCGATCGGCCTGATACTGCTGTTCCTGACCGGCATCGGTCCGCTGCTCGCGTGGCGCAAATCGTCACTGCGCAACCTGAGCCAGCAGTTGATGTGGCCGGCTGTGGCGTGCGCCGTCACGCTGGCCGCTATGCTCGCCTTCGGGATTCGGCTGTGGGTCTCTGGCCTGTGCTTCGGGCTGTGCGCGCTCGTCGCTGGAACGGTCGTTCAGGAGTTCGTCCGCGGCGCCAACGTGCGGCGCGGCGCGACCGGCACCGACATCGTCACGGCGCTCATCGGTCTCGTCGGCCGCAACAAGCGCCGGTACGGCGGCTACATCGTTCATCTCGGGATCGTCCTGATCTTCTTGGGCTTCGCCGGACAGGCGTACAACCTGCACGAAACGGTGCCGCTCAAGCCGGGCGAGCAAGTCACGATCGGCCGCTACACGTTGCGACAGGACGCGCTGAAGGTCTCCGAGGACGATCAGAAACAGATGGTGACCGCGTATATCAGCGTGTTCGAAGGCGGGAAACAGATCGACACGCTGTATCCGCAGAAATGGTTCTATCGAAAGCACGAGGGCCAGCCGACGACGGAAACCGCGATCCGCCGGCGGCCGAACGAGGATCTCTACCTCGTCCTGGCGAAGCCGGAAGTCGAATCGCAGACGGCGATCCTGGAAATCCACGTGAACCCGCTCGTCAACTGGGTCTGGTTCGGATTCGGCATCATCGCGATTGGGACCGGCATCGCGTTGCTGCCCGAGCGCGCATACTCGTTTGCGACGGCGAAGCTGCCTGCGGACGCCGCAACGAGCACCGCCGCGTTCCTCCTCGCCGTGCTGCTGTCGTCGGCGACGATGTCCGCCCAGTCTGGATCGGGTGGGCAGCAGGTTGCGGTGGCGCACCTGAAGCCGCTCGAAAAGCGGATGCAGGGTGAAATCCTCTGTATGTGCGGTGGCTGCAAGAGCCCGCTCAACGACTGCCCGATGTTGTACTGCCACATGCGCGAGCCCGAGAAAGCGGAGCTGCACGAGCTCGTCGAGCAAGGGAAGACGAGAGCGCAGATCCAGGCCTCGTTCATCAAGAAGTACGGCGGCCAGGACGTGCTTGGCGCGCCGCTCGATCAGGGCTTCAACCGGCTCGCCTGGTTGTTTCCGTACCTGGTGGGGGCGGGAAGCGTCATCACCGTCGGCCTCGTCGCCGTGCGGCTGTCGCGCCGCAATCAGGCGTCGGCCGACGCCGGCGATGCAAGCGAGGCGAACGACGCCGCGATCGCCGAGCGGCTGGACGATGAGCTCAGAGACCTCGACTAACACCCTTCAACCCTGGCAATTCTTCGTGCTCGCGGCGCTCGGCTGCGCGACCGCCGTGACGTTCATGGCGCGCGGCCGGGGCCTCACCGCGATCGTGCTCCTCAGTGTGATGATGGCGTGCGCCGCGCTGGTCGGACTCGCCGCGCTGCGCGCGCTGCGGCCGCTCGTCTCGCCCGAGGACGATCGCACGATCGTCGTCGGCAAGCGGACGCGGGCCGCACTCGAACGCGAGAAGATGCTCGCGCTGCGATCGATCAAGGAGCTCGAGTTCGATCGCGCGATGGGGAAGCTGTCCGAGGACGACTGGAAGGAGATGTCGGCGCGGCTGCGCACGCGCGCGGCGCGCCTGATGCGGCAGCTCGACGCCGGCGAAGGGTATCGCCCGCAGATCGAGCGCGAGCTCGAGAAGCGTCTCGCGGACGCGGCGCTCCACCCCGCCGCGCCCAGTCCGCGCGGCGGGGACCCCGGCCTGAAACGGCCGCGCTACGACGGCGGCGATCGGAAGGCGGGCCTCTCGGGCCCGCCGAGCGCCGAGCGGCCGTGCACCCAATGTTCAACCATCAACGACGCCGACGCGCGGTTCTGTAAGAATTGCGGCACCCAGCTATGAGCGGCGCCCGAGTTTTCGTCCTTTGTGTCCTTGGTGTCCTTGGTGTCGAGACCGCGCCGCTGCGCGCGCAGTTCCAGATGCCCGACCCGAAGGAGATGTCCGGCATCCCACGACCGGTCGACGACCTGCCGAGCGGATCGATCTCAGTGCGTCTCATCCGTGGCGCGTTGTCGAACAACATCACCGACCATGAGGTGCAGCTGCACGTCGGCGACACGTTGCTGACCGCGAAGACAGACGAAGCGGGGCGCGCGCAGTTCGACAAGGTGACGCCGGGCGCGACCGTGAAGGCGACGACCGATGTCGACGGCGAGCATCTCGAATCGCAGTCGTTCGCGGCGCCGGCGCAGGGCGGCGTGCGCCTGATGCTCGTGGCGACCGACCCGTCGAAGAAACCGACGCCGGAGGCTGCGCCGATCCCCGGCCAGGTGGTCCTCACGAACGAATCGCGGATTGTGATCGAGCCGGGCGACGAGGTCGTGACCGTCTACTACCTGCTCGACATCTCGAACAAGGCACAGGCGCCGGTGAATCCGGCGAGCGTGTTCATGTTCGATGTCCCGAAGGAGGCCATCGGCACGACGCTGATGGAAGGGTCGACGAAGCAGGCGAGCGTCCAGACGCCGCGCGTCCGCATTCAGAGTCCATTTCCGCCTGGCAATACGTTCCTGCAGATCGCGTACGAGTTGCCCGCGCGGGGCGGCACGGTGACCATCTCGCAGCAGTTTCCGGCGAATCTCGATCATCTCGCCGTCGTGGTGAAGCGAGTCGGCGACGCGACGCTCAGCTCGACGCAGATCACGCGCCAGCAGGAATTCCCCGTCGCCGAGGGCACGTATATCGCCGGCACCGGCGGTGCGATTCCCGCCGGACAGCCGATCACGCTGGAGATTTCCGGTCTGCCGCATCACAGCGCGCTCCCGCAATGGATTGCGCTGTCGCTGGCCGTGGCGATCGTCGCCTGCGCCGTATGGGCCGCGAAGGCGCCTGACGACGACGCGAACGCGCGTACCGCGGAGCGCAAGCGGCTCCTCGCGAAGCGCGACAAGCTGTTCAACGATCTGGTGCGGCTCGAGCACGATCGCCGCAGCGGCCGCGCCGACGATCGCCGCTATGCGGTTCGACGCGAGGAGCTCCTCGCGGCGCTCGAACACATCTACGGCGCCCTCGATTCCGACGAGCCGGGCCCCGAACCAGCCGACCGCGCCACTCTCGCCGCGTGAAAGAAGATTTCGAGTCGGTTCAACTCACCGACGTCTCGCGTCACTTCGGCCGCCGCCGCGCGCTCGCGCGGCTGTCGCTGACGGCGCGTGCCGGCGACATCCTGGGAGTGCTCGGGCCAAACGGCGCAGGGAAGTCGACGCTGCTCGGCGTCCTGTCGACGATCGTCGCGCCGACCACGGGCGAGGTGACGTACGGCGGCCAAACCGCCCGCGTGTGGGGCGCGCCGCTGCGACGGCGCATTGGCCTGCTCGCACACGAACTTCACCTGTACGCGGAGCTCACGGCACGCCAGAACCTGACGTTCTTCGCCGAGCTCTACGGATTGAACCCGGCCGGCGTCGTGAACGCCGCGCTCGAACGCGCCGGCCTCGTCGATCGCGCCGACGACGACGTCGCAGGATTCTCGCGCGGGATGCGCCAGCGGCTTGCGCTCGAGCGCGCCCTGTTACACGTCCCGCGGCTGGTTCTGTTCGACGAGCCGTTCACCGGCCTCGACGATCGCTCCGTGGCGGCTGTCATCGATCGACTGCGTGGCCTCGCCGCGGGCGGCGCGATCGTCGTCGTCGCGACGCACGATCTCGACCTCGCCGACGGCCTCGTCACGCGGGTCGCGCTGATTCGTGACGGCCGGCTCCTCGCCGACGAGCCCGGCGCGACCGGCCTGCGCGCCCGGTACCGTGAGGTCGTCGGACGATGAGATCGATTGCGGACGCGAATCAGCGCTGCGAGCCGAAGGCGAGCGGTGGCAGGCGCTGGGGGTGGGGCCCCAGCGCAAGGTAAGAGATGTTTTTCAGAGTGGCGTTGCTCGTCCTGCGCAAGGACTTCACCATCGAGGTGAAGAGCCGCGAAATTCTGTACACGACGCTGCTGTTCGCGATCTCGTGTGTCCTCGTGTTCTCGATCGCGTTCGTCAGGGAGGGCGAGCCGCTGGAGGACGCGGCCGCCGGGATTCTGTGGATCGCGATTGAATTCGCCGGGACGCTGGCGCTTGGACGGGCCTTCGAACGTGAGCGGTACGGCGAGACGCTGCGCGCGCTGCTGCTGGCCCCGGTGCCGCGCGCCGCCATCTACGTCGGCAAGATGCTCGGCATCCTGGTGCTGCTGTTCGTCGCGGAGCTGCTGCTGGTGCCGCTCGTCGCAATTCTGTTTCGCGCCTCGCTGTTCGCGCAGCCGGCGCTGCTCGCGGCGTTGCTCGCGTTCGGAACGGTGGGCTTCGCTGCCGTCGGCGTCTTGTTCGCCGCGATGCTCGTCCGCGCGCGATCGCGCGACGTGATGCTGCCGATTCTCTTGTATCCGATGACCATCCCCGTGATGATTGCCGGAGTGCGCGCGACCGTGGCGCTGCTGCAGTCGCCACCAGACACGCCGACCGTGACGATGTGGATCAGCATCCTCGGGGCGTTCGACGTCGTCTTCGTCACGCTGTCGCTATGGACGTTCGAGCCGGTCATGACAGAATAGCCGCATGAAGAAGGCCTTCATGCCGATGCTCGTGGTCGCGGCGGCGATGTTCGCGTACGCGCCCGTCATGATCGCGCACGCCGACTACGAATCGTCGATGGGTCTCGTCTCGAAGATTCTGTACTTCCACGCGCCGTCGGGCATGGTGATGTTGCTGTCCGCCATGGTCTGCGGCATCGCGAGCGCCATCTATTTGTGGCGTCAGGATCGCCGCGCCGACCGCGTCGCCATCGCCGCGGCCGAGTTGACGGCGCTGTTCGGCCTCATCGTGATCGTGACAGGCCCGCTGTGGGCGCGGAAAGCCTGGGGGATCTGGTGGGATTGGGAGGCGCGGCTCACCATGTCATTCGTCGGATGGCTGATCGCCTTGTCGTACCTCTTCGTGCGGAAGTATGCGGGAGCCGGATCGGAAAAGATGGCAGCCGCGCTGGCGGTGTTCGGTTCGTTCAACGTGCCGTTCATCTATGTTTCCGTCAACGTCTGGCGGACGCTGCACCCGAAAACGACGGTGGTCCCGACGTTGCCGCCGGGCATGCGCGGCCCGTTCTGGTACTGCGCGTTGACGTTGTTCCTGTTGTACCTGTTGCTGTTGACCGCGCGCGTGCACCTCGAGCGGCAGCGCGCGGCGCTCGACGACCTGTACCTCGCGCAAGGGGATTGATCATGATTCGACGTTCGCTCATGGCGATCTCGACTTTTGCGCTCACCGCGGTGCTGACCGCGGCATCCGTGCTCGCGTTTCAGCCGCCTGCTGGTCAGAGTGAGTTCGTGCCCGCCAGGGATCTGCCGCCAAGCGAATCGATACCCGCGGCGCCGCTGTTGGTGACGGCGTACGCATTCATTTGGGTCGCGGCGATCTTCTATCTCTGGACGATCTGGCGGCGGCTGAACAAGGTCGAAGCGGACATCCGCTCGCTGGATCAGAAAACAAGGTCCGCGCGGTGACAGCGGGTCACTTCATTTTCATCCCGGCGGTGCTCCTCATCGGTGTGGTGATTGGGTGGATCCTCGGCTCGCGCGCCGCACGCGACGCGTACGCGGCGGAGCTGCGGCGGCGAGAGGAGAGGGCTCAGCGTCCCACGCCGAGCCGCTGAGCGAGCACGTCGGGCAGTCCGGCGGCGAGCACTTTCGCCTGCGCCTCTTCGACCGGATACTTCAACCGAAACAACTCCACGCATCGGCGCTCGACGTCGACGATGGCGTACGCCGCGCGCGGATCGCCGTCGCGCGGCTGACCGACCGATCCCGGATTGATCAGATACTTCACGCCCGTCTGCATGCGGACATGCGCTTCGGCGGCGCCCGACGGACCGAAGCTGTCGAACGACTCGGCGGACAGCTGAAACGTGATGGGATAATGCGTGTGGCCGAAGAGACAGAGCGGCCGCCCCGATACCTTCAAGGCGCGCACGGCATCGAGCTCGTCGAAGATGTACGCATCTTCGTCGAACGGTGAGCCGTGGCAGATCTCGACGAGATCGTCGACTTCGTGCGGACCCTCGGGCAGCACGGCGAGCCAGTCGCGATACTCGGGCTTCATCACCTCGAAGGTCCAGTGTGCCGCGCTCTTCGCGACCGCGTTGAACCCCTCGGCCTGCTCGAGGCCGCAGGCGACCTTGTCGTGATTGCCGCGGACGATGGCGAGCGGCTTCAGGCTTTGCACCAGCTCGATCACCGCGTTCGGGTCGGCGCCGTAGCCGACGAGATCGCCGAGGACGAGCGTCGCATCGAACCGTCGCGCGCGCGCGTCGGTGACACATGTGTCGAGCGCTTCGAGGTTCGCGTGAATGTCGGTGAGGACCAAATAGCGCATCACGTTTGTAACCAGTCGACGAGCTGCTCGACGAGCGCGTCGACGCCGACGCGCCCGGCGTCGAGCCGGACGTGCGCCTGCTCGTAAGCGGCACGGCGAAGATGATACAGGCGTTCGAAGCCGGCACGATCGGCGGCGAGCGGACGGCGTCCGTCCGCCGGAATTCGCGGAATCAGACGATCTATCGGAACATCGAGCCACACCGACACGCCGTCGCCGTTGATGGCTGCACGGTTTTGCGCGTCGGCGAACGTGCCGCCGCCGGTCGCGATGACCAGATGTCGGGGCGCGAGCTGATCGAACAAGACCGATCGCTCGACAGCCCGGAAGTACGCTTCGCCCTGCTTCGCAAAGATCTCGGCGACGGTCGACCGCTCCCGCTGCTCGATCAGCTCGTCGATGTCCACCGCCTGCCAGTCGAGCCGCTTCGCGAGCGCACGCGCCACGGTCGTCTTGCCCGCGGCCATGAACCCGACGAGATAGATCTTGTCGGCTCTCACGCCGGCGGAGACGCCACGAGACGATCGAGCGTCTCGAAAAAGCCTGGATAGGAGATGACGACCGCGTCGGCGCCTTCGATGGTCGACGGACGCTCGGCGGCGAGCGCGGCGACGGCGAACGCCATCGCCATCCGATGATCGCCATGCGCGTGGGCGACGCCGCCACGGGGTGACGAGGTGCCGCGGATCGTGAAGCCGTCGTGATGTTCATCGGCGTCGATGCCCAACGCCCGAAAGCCCGCGACGAGCACCGCAATGCGATCGCTTTCTTTCACGCGAAGCTCCTCGGCGCCGCGCACCGTCACCTCGCCGCCCTTCGCCGCGAGCGCGGCGAGGGCCGGTAGCTCGTCGATCAGTCCAGGCACTTCCTCTGGCGCGATCACGAGCGACCCCGTGCGATCGCCGTCGACGATGACGGTGCCGCGCGGCTCACCGCCGGAATCGTCGCCGGAGGCGTTGCCTTCGACCGTGACGCGCGCGCCGAAGCGGCGCAACACGTCGAGGAGCGCCGTGCGCGTCGGGTTCAGACCGACGTCCTCGATTTCGACATGCGACCCCGGACGACCAGCGGCGGCGACGAGCCAGAATGCCGCCGACGAGAAATCACCCGGGACCGACAGCGATTGACCGACCAGCCGTTGGCCGCCTGATACCGACACCGTGAGATCGTCGACGCGCACCGCACCCTCGAATGCGACCAGCGCGCGTTCGGTGTGATCGCGCGTCGCCGCCGGCTCGGTGACCGATGTCGTCCCGTCGGCGTGGAGTCCCGCGAGCAGCACGGCACTTTTCACCTGCGCGCTTGGCACCTTCGGGCAGTGCGCAATGGCGTGCAACGTCGTGCCGTGTACCGTCAGCGGCGGGCGTCCGTCCGCCGAGTCGATGCGCGCGCCCATCCGCTCGAGCGGCTCGATCACGCGGCGCATCGGACGTCGTGAGAGCGAGTCGTCGCCGATCAGCTTCGCCGAAAACGGCTGACCCGCGAGCACACCGGCCAATAGTCGCATCGTCGTACCCGAATTGCCTGCGTCGAGCGGCGCCGACGGCGAACTGAGGTGGCCGAAACCTCGTCCCAGTAAGGTGACATTGCCGGCAGGTCCCTCCCTGACGTCGACGCCCAGCCGGCGAAGACAAGCGAGCGTCGACCGGCAATCCGCACCTGGAGCGAAGTGGGTCAGCGTCGACGATCCTTCCGCCAGCGCCGCGAGCAACGCGTAGCGATGCGAGATCGATTTGTCGCCGGGCACGCGGAGTCGGCCGCGCACGCGGCGGGCCGGCGTAATCGTGGCGGCGGTCGAGGACGGCATGGTCGGGCCATCTATGATATTAAAGGGGACGCGTGACGGCTAACGGCGACCAGATCGTCAGGCTCGAGTTCACCAGTGCGTTCGAGATGCTCGATTTCGTGCAAGTGGTCAGCGACCACGTCGCGCGCGGCATCGGCCTCGACGAGGACGCGTCGCATTGGGTGAGCGTGGCGATTCGGGAGTCGGTCATCAACGCGATCAAGCACGGCAACCGCAACGATTCGAGCAAGCACGTCTTCGTCGAGTTCGAGACGGCGACCGCCGGCGTGCCGAAGCTCACCATTCGCGTCCGCGATCAGGGTGAGGGCTTCGATCCCGAGACCGTCGCCGACCCGCTCGCGCCCGAGAATCTCCTCAAGTCGAGCGGCCGCGGCATCTTCCTCATCCGCAATTTCATGGACGACGTGCAGCTGCAGCGCGCACCGCAAGGCGGGATGGAAATCCGCATGGTGAAGAGTGTGCAGCCCGCCGCCGGCGATTGATTCTGCCCTCCAATCCACTCTTTCTCACGACCGCGATCGAGGCCGTGGTCCGCGCCGGCGATCTGCAGATGGCGCGCTTCGGCGGTGCGATGCAGATCGACAAGAAAGGCACGATCGATCTCGTCACCGAGGTCGACGTCGCGGTCGAGCGTATGTTTCGCGAGCTGGTCGGCCATCGATTCCCTGACCATCATGTGCTGGCGGAAGAGCTGGGCGGCAGCGCGACGGTCCCGCCTGGCGCGTGCTGGGTGTTCGATCCGATCGACGGCACGACGAACTTCGCGCACGGCGTGCCGATCTTCTGCGCCTCGCTCGCGCTCGAGTTCGACGGCATCCCCGAAGTCGCCGCGGTCTACGATCCGAATCGCAAGGAGCTGTTCACGGCCGAGCGCGGGGCCGGCGCGTTTCTGAACGGCACGCCGCTGCGCGTCTCGTCGGCGGCGCGGCTCGTCGATGCGTTGCTCGTCACCGGTTTTCCGTACGACGTGCACGCACGCGTCGACGAGATCGTCGGTCTCTTCGCGGCGTTCGTCGGACAGGCGCGCGCGGTCAGGCGTCTCGGATCGGCGGCGATCGATCTCTGCTGGGTGGCGGCGGGACGGATGGACGGATTCTGGGAGAGCGATCTCAAGGCGTGGGATCTCGCCGGCGGCGCGCTGATCGTGTCCGAGGCCGGCGGGCGCGTCTCGGCGCTGGACGGCGGCGCATTCACGTCGCGAAGCGGACAGGTGGTCGCGTCGAATGGATGCATCCACGACGCGATGCTCGACGTGATTCGCCGCTTC
>Ga0066710_100008213_pt1 | contig 10104 bp, 10 predicted proteins | sample GraSoiAngelo_159_FD_79666 | JGI IMG/M metagenome (GOLD analysis project Ga0066710, IMG submission 79666) | Grasslands soil microbial communities from the Angelo Coastal Reserve, California, USA - 14_1009_16_40cm | ecosystem: Environmental > Terrestrial > Soil > Grasslands | place: USA...
AAAGACGAGCACCTGCCGGTTTTCGATTGCGCTTTCAAACCGGTGAACGGCGCGCGGTCGATCCACTACATGGGACATCTGAAAATGATGGGCGCCGTTCAGCCGTTCATCTCCGGGGCCATGTCGAAGACGGTGAATCTGCCTTCGGAGGTCACGGTGGAGCAGATCGAGCAGGTCTATACCGAGGGATGGCGTCTAGGATTGAAAGCCGTTGCGGTCTATCGCGATGGGTCCAAGCGCACGCAGCCGCTGAGCACCAGCGCCACCGAAAAGAAGAATGTGGTGGCGGAGAGCCGGCCGGTCCGCCGCCATCTGCCCGTGGAACGTCATTCCATCACCCATAAATTCAGCCTGGCGGGCCATGAGGGATATCTCACCATCGGCATGTATGAGGACGGAACACCCGGCGAGATCTTCATCGTCATGGCCAAGGAGGGGTCGACGCTCTCGGGCGTGATGGACAGCTTCGCCACCACTTGCTCGATGGCGCTCCAATACGGCGTCCCTCTCAAGGTCTTGGTGGACAAATTCAGCCACACGCGTTTCGAGCCGTCCGGCTACACGTCCAACCCACAGGTTCCGTACGCGAAATCCGTCATGGACTACATTTTCCGGTATCTCGCATCGAAGTTCCTGCCCGCCGAGGAAGCTAAAGCTCTGGGAGTCCAGATCGACGAACCCCCTCTGACGTCGCTGACGATCCATACAACCCCCGTCACCGTCGCAGCCACGACGAAGCCCGCCAGAAAGGGCGCTCTCGTCGACATCCAAGACCGCGACGCTCCCGTCTGCTTCGAGTGCGGCTCACTGATGGTGCGTAACGGCGCGTGCTACAAATGCCTCAACTGTGGCTCAACCAGCGGGTGCTCGTAGCCACAAAGGCGACAGGCTAATTCGGGGACGGAGACCGAATTTCTGAAGTACAAGAAATTCGGTCTCCGTCCCCGAATTAGCCTGTCGCCTACGGCACTTCCGTCGCGTGTGAATTTAGGGTCGAGGGCTGGAAGTCGAAGACCTGCTGCTTGATCGACCGGTACCACCAACGCAGTCCAATCTGGCGGGCCTCGCTATACGCTTTTTTCCCATCCCATCCCTCGACGGCGATTCGGTAGAACGCGGTCATGGCGCCCGTCCGGTCAGCGCCGCGGCGGCAATGGAAAAAGATCGGGAAGTTATCGGGGTTCCTGAGAGTCTCGAAGTATTTCGCGATGGCGTCATCTGGAATTTTCGACCATGGCTGAATGCTCATGGGAATCCAGACGTAATTCAATCCTAGCGTTTTGATAAGATCCGCCTCATCGTTCTCGGCCCGGAAGTTGATGACGGTCTTGATTCCTTGTTGCTTCAGGAACTCAAAGCCTCCCTTACCTGGCTGGCCGCCTCGATACAAACCTTCGGCCACCCTCTGGAATCGCGGGATCTGAATACCCCGAGGAAGATCGGAAACCGGCCGCGCCGAAAGCGCAGCCGCAAGAAGAATCGAGCCAACCGTAAGCTGCAACATACGCAACTAGCATACAGAAAACGTGGCCCAGCGGGAAGGGGCCCCCAGGTTTTAGAGGTTTTAGTTTCTGTAGCGGCGGTCGATGAGGGCCGCTACAGTGAAGTGACGTGCTACGCTAATGGCCATGATTGTGGTGAAGTTTGGCGGAACTTCTGTAGGCGCGGTGCCGCAGATCGATCGGGCAGCGCGGGTCGTTGAATCCATGCGGGAATCCCATCCGGTCGTCGTTGTCTCAGCGATGGCGGGTGTGACGGATGGGCTCTTGCAAGCCGGAGAAGCGGCGGTTGCCGGCCAGGTGCGCCAGCGCGATGACAAACTCTGGGAAATCCGGAGCAAGCATGATCAGGCCATCAATGAACTTTTTAAGGACCGGAGCACCGCGGTTGCGATGCAAGATACGGAGCGGCAGATTTGGGAAGAAATTCAGAAAGTCTTCACCGGAGTTTCGCTGCTGCGCGAAATGAGCACGCGCTCGCGGGATCTGATCAGTTCGTTTGGGGAGCGGCTCATTGTCCCAATTTTTGCTCGATATCTGAACGCTCTCGGAATGCAAGCCGAAGCGGTAGACGCACGTGAATTGATCGTTACCAACGAAGACTCGGAATTTCTGCTCGTCGATTTCGACGAAACGAAAAAGCGGTGTCAGAAACTCACAAAAATGTCGAAATCCGGCGTCGTGCCTGTGGTTACCGGCTTTATTTGCTCAACGCCTGCGGGAATCACGACGACACTCGGCCGGGGCGGGTCCGACTATTCGGCGTCGATTATCGGCAGTTGTTTGAAGGCCGACGAAATTCAGATCTGGACCGATGTCAATGGGGTCATGACGGCGGATCCGCGCATCGTACCGGACGCGCGAGTTCTGGATCGGGTTTCGTATAAGGAAGCCGCGGAGATGTCGTATTTCGGTGCGAAGGTGTTGCATCCGCAAACAATCATGCCTGCGGTTGACGAAAATATCCCGATTCGCATTAAGAACACGTTTGCTCCGGACATGCCCGGCACGCTCATCAGCGCCGAAAGTCCAGTGCATCCCTACAGTGTGAAGACCGTAACGTCCATTACGGGGGTGACACTCGTCTCCGTGGAAGGCCGCGGCATGATCGGCGTTGCTGGAGTGGCAGGCCGGGTTTTCACCACCACGGCGCGGAACCGGATCAGTGTTCTCATGTTCTCGCAAGGATCCTCCGAGCAGCATATTTCTCTGGTCGTGAACCGCCAGGATGGCGAGAACACCGTCAAAGCGCTGCGTCGTGAGTTTGAGACTGAGATCGAGCGCCGGCGGATCGATCGCATCTCCAGCATTTCCGACATTGCCATCATCGCGCTGGTCGGCGAGGGCATTAAGGGGGTTCCCGGTGTCGCGGCCCGCGCCTTCGGTGTATTGGGCAAGGCCAACATCAACATTCTGATGATTGCGCAGGGATCTTCCGAACTCAATCTCTCCATTGTTGTCCGTCAGAAAGATGCGCCTCGGGTGGTCCAATCGATTCATGATGGATTCGAGCTGAACGGAGTTGGACGCTAAAGTGCATTAAGAAGGTGAAAATGCACCGCCTCTTTGTGTCCATATTCGGCCTTTTTCTGTCGCCTCTAGGCTTGCTTGTGCTTGCGGCTCTGGATTCGACAGTGCTGTTTTTCATGCCCGCCGCAGTCGATACGGCTGTCGTTGTGATGTCCGCCCGGTATCGGAACTGGTTCTGGCTCTATCCCATTCTAGCGATGTCGGGTTCGCTGGCGGGCGCTGCTTTCACATTTGCGTTAGGCCGCAAGGTTGGTGAACCGGGACTGAAACGCTGGATTTCAGAGCGGAGGCTGAAAAAGATCCGAAGCAAAATCGAGACTCGCGGCGTCGTCGCCATGGGGATGGCTGCCGTTTTGCCACCACCGTTTCCCTTGACGCCTTTTGTTCTCGCTAGCGGTGCGCTTGGGCTGAATAGACGGAAATTCTTCCTCACTCTGGCCGCCATGCGTCTCGTCCGTTTCGGAACCGAGAGTCTCCTCGCCCTGGCTTATGGCCGCCGGATCCTGACCTGGCTGAACTCCGATAGCTTCCAGTATGCCCTCGCCGGCCTCATTGTGCTCGCACTCGTGGGCTCAACGGTAACCCTGTTCGAAGTGGTCCGAAACGTCAAGTGAAACGCAGTATTAAGGGATACGCCCGAGAGGATTCGAACCTCTGACCTACGGATTCGTAGTCCGTCGCTCTATCCATCTGAGCTACGGGCGCGCGCAAAACCCAACTGGACAAGGACTTCGCTCTTGATACCCGCTACAGTCAAACGCTAACGAGAACAAACATTCTCGTTGGAGGCGGAACAAGAATCTAGTATGTCACAGTCAAAAATGTGGTTACAAGACACGCAGAAGGCGGGCGGCCTCACTCAATAGCTTGTCCATATCGACGGGTTTGGCCATGAATGCGTCGGCGCCGGCGTTGAGAACTTTCTTTTCGGCGTCGGGCTGGCCGCTGATTGCGATAATGATGGCTTTGCTCGTGGCATCAGTTTTAATGCGCCGGCAGACTTCGATTCCATCGACTCCGGGAATCATGACATCCAGAACCAAAAGATCCGGTTTTGCGCGTCCGACCTCGATCAGGGCGCTAATTCCGTCCGAGGCGGAAAAGATTTGATAACCGCCCTGGCGCTCGAAGAATTTCTTCATCAGATCGGCGACTTCCGGGTCGTCTTCGACGATAAGGACGCTGAATTTTCCATCGACCAACAATGCAGGAGTGGGGATTTGATGTTTCCGCACAAATGCGAGAAGGTCTTCGCGCCGGATGCGCCGGTGACCGCCTGGTGTTCGATACGAGGTGAGAAGGTTTTGTTCAATCCAATTGATGACGGAGCGCGGGTTGACCTGAAGCAGACGGCTGACCTCGTGGGTTGTGTAGATGCTCTTCTCTCTCGATGCGTTGACCATATGGTTGAAAGGACCTAATTTTAGCTGTATATCCAAGGCCTGCCCAATATCGCCGGGCGATTTGACGATATTCTGGCTGATGTTTTGGGCAGGCTCATCATTTTGTTACACAAGCTCTAAGCGCAGCACAGAGCCGTACAACCGAAGTTGGGCCTTTATACTCATATCGTGCAGCAATGGCAATGGAAATTAACATTCGGGAGTGGCAGCGCGGCGATCTGGCAGGCATCCAGAAGGCCTGGCTGGAGTTCTGCCGGCAAGCAACCCGTTCAGATATGCGCCTCAAGCCGGACTGTGAGGTTGCCATGACGGAATGGCTGGCATATCGGTTCAAAGACCCAGGTGCGTTCGGTTTCATCGCCGAGTCGAATCGCAAGACGGCGGGCTTCCTTATAGGGCGCGTCGGTGACTGGGAGTCTGCTCCGCCTGTGATCGAGCCGCGCAAACTAGGAATCATTGATGCAGTTTACGTCAACCTGGAGTTCCGTCGGCGGAGAATCGGTATTCGACTGGTTGAACGAGCACTCCAGACCATGCGGGACCGTCATGCTGTTGCGGTGGAGACGGTCTATGATGCATGGAACGATGACTCCGCCGGAATCTGGCGCCGTGCCGGTTTCGCACCCTGGATGGTCCATGGGTACAGGATGTTATAGAATCGATTTTCTTTTAATCTCTTTTAATCTTACGGGAGCCTCGCGTGAAAGTCATTAGCTGCATTAAGCCCGTGCCGGATCCGGCGTCTCGACTCATCATCAATGAGGCGAAAACCTGGATTAAAGACCAGGAACTTACCTTCGTTGCAAGCGAGGCGGATAATTATGCGCTGGAGGAAGCGCTCCGATTGAAGGAGAAACACGGCGGCGAAGTCGTCGTCCTTTCCTTAGGTGGCGAAGAAGCGGCGCGGGTATTACGCTCCGGCCTGGCGATGGGGGCCGATCGAGCCATTCATTTGCTCGATCCGAAATTCAAGGGTTCGGATGAATTCGCAGCGGCTGCCGCGCTGGCCAGAGCGATACAGAAGGACGGCAGCGCCGACCTCGTGCTCGCCGGGGTTCAGTCCGACGATCTGGGGACCGGAATGACGGGAACGATGATGGCCGAATTCCTCGGCTGGGCGCATGCTACGGTCGTTGTTGGTGTAGAAGTCCAACCGGACAACAAATCGTTACGCGCGCAGCGGGAGCTTGAAGGCGGAATTAACGAGACCGTCGAACTGACGCTGCCCGCGGTGCTTACCATTCAATTCGGAATCAATCACCCCCGGTATGCTTCGCTCAAGGGCATCATGGCTGCTAAGAAGAAGGAATTCAAAGCATGGTCTGCCGCCGATCTCGAATTACCCGACAATGCCATAGGACGAGCGGGCGCGACCTACGACGTGACAGAGGTTCTTTTCCCCGAAAGGAAAAGCCGCGTGGAAATCATCAGCGGAACCCCGGAAGAAGCGGCTGCGAATCTGGTTGAAAAGTTGAGAAAAGAAGCAAAGGTAATCTAATGATCTTTGTCATAGCCGAACACAAAGACAACAAGCTCAGACCGATCACCTCCGAGCTGCTGGTCTTTGGCCAGCGTGTGGCCCGCGATTTTGGCCAGCCTCTAACCGCAGTCCTGTTGGGTTCCAACACGGCCGGCCTTGCCGCCGAACTCAAGAGCGATAAAATTGATCGAATCCTTCAGGCCGAGCATGCCGATTTAGCCGAGTACAATCCCGATTCTTACGTTCACGTTCTCCAATCGATCTTGAGTAGAGACAAGCCGTTTCTGGTTCTTATGGGCCACACGACACAGGGAATGGACTTCGCCCCCCGGCTGGCCGTCCGGTTGCGCCGGCCTCTCATTGCCGGCTGTGTTGAATATGAGAAGCAGGGCGACCGTCTCATCCTAACCCGTCAGATCTTCAACGCCAAGATGAACATGAAAACTTCTGTTCGTGGCGAACCGCCATATCTCGCCACCGCTTCGCCTGGCGCGTTTCCTTCAGATGAAGTCGAGAGCGGCAACGCGGAAGTGGCAATGTTTCCAGTCGAACTTACCGAGGCTCCAAAGCGCAAAGTCTTGAGCCGGGTCGAAGCGCCAAGAGGGCAGATGGATCTGAGTTCCGCCCCGATCATCGTTTCGGGCGGCCGTGGACTGAAGCTGAAGGAAAACTTCAAATTAATCTTTGAACTGGCTGAAGCGATTGGTGGTTCGGTTGGGGCGTCGCGGCCTGTGGTGGATGCAGAATGGCTGCCGCGAGAGTACCAGATTGGCAGCTCCGGGCAGACGGTATCGCCGCGTTTATATATCGCGGTCGGCATTTCCGGTGCGATCCAGCATCTGGTCGGAATGCAGACCTCGCGATGTATCGTGGCCATTAATAAAGATTCCGAGGCTCCTATTTTCAAAGTGGCGCACTACGGCATCGTCGACGATTTGTTCAAAGTCGTTCCCGCATTAACAAAAATTTTCAAGCAGTTAAGGCAAGCATAGGCATTGACTGTGTTCTCGTTTCCATATACTATCCGGCGAAGTTTTTTGACCACCCTGTATCAGTGACTAAGGAGGATGAAAATGCGCAAAGTCTCAGTGGTGATCGGGATCTGCATGCTGGTCGCGTTTGCGCTCACTCTTCTGGCGCAATCGATAGAGCAGCAACTGTCCCCGATCATGAAGGACAACGCCGCCACAATGCAGAGCCTCAGACGGAATTTGGATGCAAAGTCTGCAGAGGCTGTCGCGACCGATGCCGAAAAGCTCCAAAACAACTTCACGCAAGCGGCGGGCATCTTCAAAGCCAACAAAGTGGGCGACGCGGCCAAAGCGGCTAAAGCAAACGTTGCCTTGGCTGGTGACATTATGAAGGCAGCAAAGGCCGGCAATCTCGACGCTGCAGCAGAACCCGCCGGAGCTCTCCAGAAGAGCTGCAAGGGGTGTCACGACTTGCATCGCGAGCAGCTACCGGACAAGACCTACAAGTTTAAACCGTAAAAAAACACCCTTTTCCGTAGCGGCGGAGGAGGTCTAAAACCGCCGCTACAATTTATTGGAAAAAATTTTTTTATTATTGGAAAAATTTTCTAAATTGATGTAACTTTTTTGCTGTTCCAAGTGTCAATAGTTAGTGTATGTAGATTTCCTCCACCATCCCACCTTCCCCCGCGGCGGAAGCCGCGGGGATTTTTTTTGTCCTCGGACGGTATGAACAAGACATGGTCGCGCTGATTCTGAGTCTAGTCCTGGCGGCAGACGGGCCGCTGTACAGCGATCCCGCAGCGGACAGCTTGATTCGGCAAGCCATGGAAGCCACCTATGGCCTGCACCTGAATCAAGCGCGGGAGGCCGCCAGCAAGCTGCAGGAGAGGTTTCCCGACCATCCTGCCGGTTATTTGATAAGAGCGGAGACCTATTGGTGGGAAGCTCAGACGGATCCGCACAACGAAACAATCGAAAGCGCCTATTACCGCGCTCAGGACTTGGCCGTTCAGAAGGCGGAGAGTGCGATCAAGGCCGCGAAATATCCAAAAGTAGAGCTTCTCGCCTATCTCGCGTCGGCGCACGGCAGCTACGCTCGATTCCAGGTCACCCAAAAGGGCGCTTATTTCAGCGCACTCCGGGCAGGTCTGCGCGCCCACAAGTATGCCGAGCAAGTTTACGAACTCGACCGAGATTATTACGACATCTATGTCGGCCTGGGCGCATTCAACTTTTTTACGGGTTCATTGCCTTCCGTGATCAAACCGTTTGCTTTTCTGATCGGGGCGCGAGGCAACAGGGATTTGGGTCTTGAACAACTCCACACGGCTATGGAAAAAGCCAGGTATTCGCGAACCGAAGGGCGCATCGTGTATTACACGGCGATGCTCGAAGATAAGCAATACGCGGTGGCGTTTCCGGTACTGGAAAAACTTGTCGCCGATTATCCGGACAACTTCGTCCTCTACGTTTGGGCGGCCGACTGGTTTCGGCAGCAGCGCAAGAATCTCGAGGGAGCAGAGTACTTCGAGCGCATGTTTGAAAAACAGATCCAACGCTCTGCAATGATGGCCAAGTACGCGCTGCTGGAGAAGGCCGGTTTGCAGTTTGCCCACAATCGAAAAAACGAGGCCATCCAGACGCTGGAACGGATCCGAAGCATTCCCGGGACCGATCGCTTACTTGCCAGTAAAGTGGAATCGTTGGAGAAACAAATTCGGAAAGGGTGAGGTGAGGGAGCCTAAATCGCCCCCAGTCGCCTACCAACTTTTTCAAACGCGGACAACGCGCGATTCATCGCCGCTTGGTCGAGGGCGGCAGAGACCTGCGCGCGCAGGCGAGCCTCGCCTTTCGGTACAACGGGGTACCACAGTCCTTTGATGTAGACACCTTCTTCGAGCAGGGAGTTGCTCATCTCCATGGCCATGGATGCTTCTCCCAACATGATGGGCACGATCGGATGATCGCCTTCCAGAATCCGGAAGCCCAGTTGGCGGATGTGTTTTCGGAAATAAGCAGTATTGGCGTGAAGACGCTCGACGAGGCTCCGGTCTTCATCCAGCATCGTGAAAGCCTCGATCGCCGCGACAACGATGGAGGGGGGCAATGAATTCGAAAAAGTGTATGGGCGTGACTTTTGCCGCAGGAATGTAATGAGGTCCTTCCGGCTTGCGATGTAGCCGCCTGCCGCTCCACCCATGGCTTTACCGAGCGTGCCGCTTAGCACATCCACTTTTCCGTGAACCCCAAGTTGCTCGGGAGTGCCTCGGCCTGTGCGGCCGGCAACGCCCAGGGCATGAGAATCGTCCACGAAGAGAAGGTGGTCATATTCGGCGGCCGTCTCAATCAGGGCCGGCAAGGGTGCAAGATCGCCTTCCATGCTGAAGACGCCATCCGTAGCGATGAAGCCGAAGCGGTACCCGGACGCGCCGTCCTCCTCGAGCATCCTCCGAAGGTCGTTCACATCGGTGTGCTCATAAACCTTTCGATGCACGACCTCCGCACGGCACAGGCGCGTGCCATCGATGATGCTCGCGTGATTGAGGCGGTCGCTGTAAATCACATCGCGGTAAAGCTCCGATCCGAGCTTTTCGTTCACGATTGAGGCGAAGAAGCCTTCATTGGCCGCGAAACAGGAGGAATACAAAATCGAGTCTTCCGTGCCCAGAAATTCGGCGATTTTTTCTTCGAGCCGGCGGTGAACCGTCAGGGTTCCGCACAGGAAGCGGACGGAGGAGACTCCGTGACCATATTCACGGATACCACGAATGGCAGCTTCCTTGATTCGAGGGTGGGATGCGAGGCCGAGATAATTGTTCGAAGCCAGCATGATCGCCTCTCTTCCACCGACGCGGACGACGGCGCCCTGTTCGGATTCAATGAGGGTTTCCGTTTTAAAGGTCCTCGTTTCCTCCAAACGTTCCAGTTCGAGAGAAATCGATTCGTTCAAGCTCATAGCTTCAGGATTTGGGGAACATAGAGACACAGCGCGGCAAGGCCGCAACTAAAGCCCTCATCCGGCGCTTCGCGCCACCTTCTCCCCGAGGGAGAAGGACACGTCTGCAGGATGTCCCTCTCCCTCTGGGAGAGGGTGCCGCGAAGCGGCGGGTGAGGGTCAGGAATCTTTCTTCTCCCTGACGATCACGCCGTACATGACGAAATCATGAGCGACCTTCTGGACGCCATTCTCCCCCAGTTCGTAAACGCGAAAGGTGGGA
>Ga0066710_100008214_pt1 | contig 10103 bp, 11 predicted proteins | sample GraSoiAngelo_159_FD_79666 | JGI IMG/M metagenome (GOLD analysis project Ga0066710, IMG submission 79666) | Grasslands soil microbial communities from the Angelo Coastal Reserve, California, USA - 14_1009_16_40cm | ecosystem: Environmental > Terrestrial > Soil > Grasslands | place: USA...
ATGTGATCGCACGAGTTTTTTTCGTGTTTTGCGGGATGTCGCGTTTTTCGTCGAGTGATTCTTACAAACTTCTTACATTCGTCTGACAATTGGGCGGCGGCGAAATCGTATTCTCTACAGGTGAGTGAGAATGGGAAATGGGTCCCAGTTTACCAGGCTCGCCTGAAAGAAAACATATGAAAACGATGATAATGGTCGGTTTGGCAGTGATCGGAATCGGAGTGGTTGCGGCGCGTGGCGGAGGATTGGCGTGTGCAGTGGATGAGGCGCTGCAGCAGAAAGGCAGCACTTACATCGAATGGTACAAGCACAAATTCCAGTTCCAACCGGTGGAGGTCACGGAAAAGGACAAGAAGAGTCACGTTCTGAGCGGCACGCTGCTGCATCTGAACGGAAAGAAGGATGACACCATCGCGTATCGGATCATGAAGAATGGCGGGGCGGTCAAGGGAATCGAGGTGCAGATCAACAACGGAATGTGGCTGCCGCTCTCGCCCGAGTTGACCGCGGCGCTGGGCGATTATCGGAAGAGCGGCAACGTGGACCAGGACAAACAAGGAACGATTCACCAGGCGTTGTATAAGGCGGGCAAGGACAGCGAACAGTCCTGGGCGAAGACCGCCGAATTGATCGTCGCATTTATCGCGATCCGGTACTGTTAGAAACTTCCAGACGGTATTTTCGCGCCGCCCTGGCGAAGGCCATGGCTGCGCGATTTTTTTCAACCGGTTACCAATGTTTGCGCCAGCGACCGACGATCCAGAAGGCGAAAAGGCCGAGGCCGGCGCCAAAAGCGTCGATGAAAACGTCACGTACTTCGGCGGTGCGCGAGGGGATAAAGGACTGGTGAAACTCGTCGGTGGCTGCGTAAAGGGTGGCAATGCCCAAGGCGAGAGCGGCGATGCGCCAGGACCATGGAGACGGAGCGGGAGCGAGCGGATCATCCGCGGGGACGCCTCGCCCTACTTCTCGATGGCTGCGACGTGATTGGTCGAGGGCGCGCCAGAGGACGAGCGCAAGGATGGCATATTCGGTGATGTGAGCCGTCTTGCGTGCGTAATGAACGATTCGGTCGAGGGCTTCCTTGGAAATGTGCGGGGCGAAGAAGCGGACGATTGGCGCGATGATACGGGAGCTGTGCTGGCCGGACGATTTATCTCCGGAGGCGCCAAAGATGAGCGCGCACCAAATCAGGACGGGGAGCCAGTTTTTGAGGAATGAGGACAAGTGAACGGGTTAAGGGATAAAACGGATGAAATTCATGCTATTGAAAATGGACGGAGGCTTTGATGGGGCCGCCGGGAAGGCCATTATAGGTGACGGTGACGTGCTGTCTGGCGGAGGGCGTGAACACTTTGATGGAGCCGAGGCTGAGGAGATCGCCGGCGCGCAGTTTCTTTCCCGCTTTGCCGAGGTCCTCGACCAGCCAAAGTACGGCGTTTAGGGGATGGCTGAGAATGGCCCTGCCATGGCCTTCGCCGAGGTCCATGCCGGCATCATCGCGGACGGTGACGCGCATTTCGGCCAGCGCCCTGAGGAATTCGACGGAAGTCTTGAGCGGGAGGCGTTCCCCGAGAACACCGAGGCGGGCGCCGACGTTTGCGGCGGTGAGGGGGATGGCGTTCATGGGCGGGTTGGTGGCAATGAAGCTGTCGGCCAACTCGATGAAGGCGACGACTTCTCTGAGGTTCTTGAGGACCTCCATCATATTATCGGCGTGGTTGATCGCCGAGTCTTTGACCACGACGATCAGATCCGCTTCGCAGACGGGCCGGACGCCGTAGTTCAGCGGGACTGTGGCGTCGTTCGGCAGCATCATTTTTGAAAGGAGCTGCCCGCGGACTGGATGATCGATGTTGAAGCGGTCCTGCGCTTCTTTGGTGACAAGGCCGACCTTCCAGCCGACGGGCTTCCCGAGCTTTGGAATGAGCTGGCGCACAAAGGAGTCCTGCACGCGCACGGCCTGGTCGTAATCGGCGGAGCCAGTCCATTGCGGAACGTCCTTCAACGCGAGATAGTTTTCGACCATTACCGAGACCTGGTCCGGCGCGGCATGGCACAGGGAACTGCCGGCAAGCAGAAGGAAAAGAGCGATGTAGCGCATATTAGATAACAACGGCGGGAATCTAGCTCGCGAGTCGCCCACACTCAACATAACGCTTCAAGCCGGCCGAAGACTGGCACAAGGTCACAGTTCGAATTCCGCCCAACACATTCGCCGGCTGCGTTCTTGGAAGATTTCCGGACGATCCTTTACTTGCCGCAAGGCCAGCAGGCTCAATCGATATCCATCCGCCCAGCTTCCTTTCGGCGGATCGGATGGGAACTCCGGATCCACGGGAAACTCAAGATCGTAAGGCCAGTTGGTCTCTCGGAGCCGATCACTCTTGGCCTGCGATTCGTCGTCTGAACTTGGCATAGGTTCGTCGAAGCATATTTTCTGCAACGTGTGAACGCCAAGATTAAACGCAAAGGCGCAAAGATGCAGAGTCGCAAAGATCTTGCTTCAACGAAGGCGCGGACTGCTCACGCCGCATCCTCAGGCCTCGACGTCGACTTCCCGGATTGGGGTGGGCACCAGGCGAGTCGATCGAAGATCAGAAAGGAAGAGATGCTTCGTTACTGCGAGTCGGTCTTGCCGTTCGCAAAGAGCAAACCTGACTGTCGCGAGATGCGGCGCCGATCGGCTTGTTCAGTCGAGTTTAGCCTCGATTGAAAGCCGCTTCAGACCGCGGACGAGTTGGCGGGCGATGGAGGGGCCTTCGTAGACCAGGCCGGTGTAGACCTGGACGAGGGAGGCGCCCGCCTGCAGTTTTTCGTGCGCGTCCGCGGCGTTGAAAATGCCGCCGACGCCGACGATCGGAAGGCCGCTTTTGGCGAGGTGGCGAATAATCTCAGTGCTGCGGGCGCGGAGAGGACGTCCGCTGAGTCCACCGGTTTCGGAATATGCGGCATTCTCGGAATTCGGGCGCGTGATGGTGGTATTTGTCGCGACGATGCCGGCGACTTCGCGCGGGCCGGTGAGTTCGACGATTTCGTCGAGTGCCTCGAACGAAAGGTCGGGGGCGACTTTGACGAGGATGGGCTTGCGAATGGGGTGATCGCGGCGGATTTGCTGGACCGCGGCAAGCACTTCGTCGAGGGCGGCCTTATCTTGTAGTTGGCGGAGGTTCGGCGTGTTGGGCGAACTCACATTGACGACGAAAAAGTCGGCGTGCGGGTAGAGGACTCGCAGCGACATGGCGTAATCGTCAGCGGCTTTTTCGAGCGGCGTGATTTTGGATTTGCCGAGATTGATTCCGACGGGATGGTTCGGCCATTGGCCGCGGGCGCGCCAATCGGCGAGGCGTTCGGCCATGGCAACTGCGCCGGGATTGTTGAAGCCCATGCGGTTGATGAGCGCGCCGTCTGGCGCGACACGAAACATGCGCGGCTTGGGATTGCCGTCTTGCGGATGCCAAGTGACGCCGCCCAATTCGCAAAAGCCGAAGCCAAGCTGTTCCCAGATGGGGAGGGCGGCGGCGAATTTGTCCATGCCCGCGGCGAGGCCGAGTGGATTAGGAAAGTTCAAACCGAAAACTTGAACGGGAAGTTTGGGCGCACCGAACATTGCGCCGACGAGTTCGGAGAGGGCGGGCGAACGACTGATGCGGCTGAGAACGCGAACGGTCCGATCGTGGATTTCTTCGGAGTCGTATTCGAACAGGGCTGGACGGATGAACGACCGATAAATTCGGCTCATCATTCGAGACCGAGTTCAGCAGCGGCGGTAGGATCGAGATGGCGAAGCATGGCGGACGCGGCGCCGGCGAGGAAAATGTCGTCGTCGCGGGCGAGTTGTTTCAGGGCAGGAACGAGGTCGCGGTTGTCGGGTTCAATGCAGCCCAGGGCCAGCGCCGTGGCCTGACGCACTTCCAAACTTTTGTCCTTCAGCAACGGCATCAAATACGGCACGGCATCGTGCGCGGATTTGCCGACGAAGCCAAGCGCGATTACGGCGCTGGTGCGAACTTCCGGGTAGTCGCTCTTCAGCACTGGAATCAACTCCGGGACGGCTGCAGCGCCGACGCGTCCGAGGGCGAGAGCCGAGCTGGGCGGCGTGCGCAGCGGACGGCCGACGCGTTCTTCGCGGAGGGATTGCACCAGCGCGCCGACGGCATCCTTCGCCGCAGGCCCGATCTCGCCGAGAACAAATTTCGCATCGCTGCCCGCGTGGCGATCGCGCAACGCGCGGATCAGTACAGGAACGGCCAGGTTGGCATCGGCATTGATTCTCCAGAGCGCTTGCGCGGCTTTGACACGGACTTCGGCCTCGGGATCGGCCAGCTCTTGCGTAAGAGCGGCAATGCCTTCGGCGGCGCGTATGCGGCCAAGCGATTCGGCAGACGCGGCGCGAACGGCGGGGAGAAAATCGTTCAAAGCGGCGATCAGCGGTGGCACGGCGGATGGAGCGCCGACGGCACCGAGCGCGCGAGCGGCGCGGACGCGCACCGCTTTGTCCCTATCCTGCAAAAGATGCACCAATGCCGGGACGGAGCGATTGGCGCGCGGCCCGAGATCGCCGAGGACTTCGGCCGCGCCGGCGCGGATGCGCGGGTCGCGATATCTAAGCGCAGCGGTGAGTTGATCCGAGGGACCCATTTTGCGAAGCGCGCGCTGGACTTCGGGGTTGTCATCGCGCAGGGCGAGGACTAGAGCGTTGAAGGCGCGCTCGTCCTGTGGAGAGATGATCGCCAGTTGCTCTGCGGCGCGTTCGCGAATGGCGTCCAAATTCCGGTGAGGGAAATGAATGAGGGGCAGCTTGTTGCCATAACGGGTCCAGAGGTTCTCGTGCTGGCCTAACGCGCGCACGAGGTAGGGGACCGATTCGGGGCCGAGGTACTTCAACGTGTCGGCCGCCTGATCGCGCATTTCGTAATCACAGCTTGTGAGGTCGTCGATCGCGGAGGTGATGACAGCCGCATGTGGGGAATCGGGATATTGCCAGCGAACAAATGCCGCGCTGCCGGTTACAACACCTACACCGATCAGGCACAGCAGGAATTTATTCATGTCCGCATGCTCACCCGCGCTGGCGCAACATACTGTCAATTGCATCGGCAGGCAACCGTTCGGGTTGAGATGTCCATACTCCGGGTGTGCGACCATCCAGCTAGATTTCACGGGAGCGAGAGGTTATCGGCTGCTACATTCCCCAAATTATGTGTAAATTGATCAATATCAATGAAGAAGCCGTTTGATACGACGATTGAAAGTGAGGTGGAGGAGTTCAACAAAATGCCGTCAAGACTGTTGAGTTGATGCAAGCCTGAGTCAATTGACAATCGTGCACGATGTGCTTAATAGCGGATCGTGAGCAGAGATTTTTCTGGGCCGAACGGGAGAGCATGGAGGCGCTGATCCGGCTGTTTAACGCTCCCGCTCTGGAACGATTACAGATGCGGGTGAGCGGGCCGGTGTTGTTCGCGGTGTTGGTATGGCTGATTTGTACCGCCTTCTTCGGCCTGCCAGCTTTCCTGATTGCGGCTATCACGGGACGGGTCGCGAAGGCTATCGAAGAAGGGCTCTGGGTGATTCTGCTTTTTCCGCTGATTCCGACGATTTTCATCTTTGTGTGGTTCAGCGGAGCGCATCTTTATGGCCGGCTGACAGGTTACCGGCCCTTCGTGTTTCGGTGGACCGGCATGAGCGTCCATGAGGCCGAGTCGTTGTCTGAGCGCGTCAGGGACGGCGCGCGAGAACTCGGCTTTGACGTGGTTTGGGAAAAGCGGCTCAAGGGCTTCCTGGCGCGGCTCGGTGCTCACTTGGAGTTCGAGAATCCGGAAAAACTCGGAGCGCTACTGAAAATTCCGAACGCTGTCCCGCTGCGCCTCTTTATGACACTCAGAAAGAATCGATTTGGGCAATATGGAATGAGATTGTCGCTCGGCGTCCGTGGTATCGTCTGGCGCGACACCGGGGGAAAGGCCTTGTGTTGCGGAGCTCGGAGAATGGATCGTTAAGTCAGCAGTCGGAAAGGCGGCGGATCGCAGCACGTTGCGGCACGAACTGATTAATCCATCGGCGGAGTTCATCGCCACGCGCCAGGAGTTCCCTTCGCGCGAAGCCTTTGCCCCGTTGGCTGAGAAATACCGCAAACAGCAGATGCAACGGTTTTTCGCGGCGCTGGCCTACGTATTCCTGGGCTCTCCTCTATTGTTCCATTTCTTGCCCGATAAGCTGGCTTCTGTCGTGGGGTTCGCGGGCGCAGTTCTTCTATTGGCGAGGCTGCACCCGAAAATGCCGGACTTTCCGGTATGTGGCCAAGCCGTCGACGCGCTGTGGGGCTCGCATTGTCCGGACTGTGGCGGCGAATTACGACGCGCCCAACCGAACCAACCCCCAAATTGCGACAATTGCGGCAAGAAATTGCGCGTTGGCAAGAGCCGGAATTTCAAATACCGGGCGTGCACGCACTGCGGCGCACAACTGGATGCGCAAGGGCTGTAGGCGATAGTTTTCATCGAACAAAAGCGATCTTGAAACCCCGCGGCTTGCCGGTCTGAAGACCGGCGCTTTGGCTGAGATTTCGCGTGAGCGGGTGGTTGTTGGCTGCTACATTCCGCAGATCATGTGTAAATGGTGAAGCGGGAATGAAGAAGCCGTTTGATACGATTGAGAGTGTGGTCGAAGACTTGCGGGCGGGCAAGATGGTGGTGGTGGTGGATGATGCCGACCGCGAGAACGAGGGGGACCTGATCATGGCGGCGGACCGCGTGACGCCGGCGGCCGTGAATTTCATGGCGAAGTATGGCCGCGGGTTGATCTGTGTGCCGACCACGAGCGAGCGGCTGAAGCAATTGGGAATCGAACAGATGGTGACGCAGAACCGCGAATCGTTCCGGACAGATTTTCAGATCACGGTGGATGCGGCGAAGGGAATCACGACGGGGATCAGCACGGCGGACCGGGCGCGAACGATTCAGGTGATGGCTGATCCGACGGCTGTGCCCGAGGATTTGGTGCAGCCAGGACATGTGTTTCCGTTGCGAGCGCGGCCGGGCGGGGTGTTGCAGCGGGCGGGGCACACGGAAGCGGCGATGGATTTGGTAAAACTGGCAGGCTGCCGGCCTATTGGGGTGATTTGCGAAATCCTGAGTGAGGACGGGTCAATGGCACGGCTGCCGGAGCTGCGCAAGTTTGTGCGGCGTCACAAACTGAAGATCGCAACGATCGAGGACCTGATCAAATACCGGCGTACGCGCGAGAAGCTGGTACAGCGGCAGGAGGTGATCAAGCTACCAACGGATTTCGGTGAATTTGATTTGTATCTTTATCGATCGAGTGTCGATGGCCAGCATCACCTTGCGTTGGTGCTGGGAAATGTGAGCGGCAAATCCAATGTGCTGGTGCGCGTGCACAGCGAATGTCTTACGGGTGACGTGTTTGGGTCATTGCGATGCGATTGCGGGCCTCAGCTACATCAGGCGATGAGGCAGGTAGCTGAGGAAGGCCAAGGCGTGATTGTCTATATGCGCCAGGAAGGGCGCGGCATCGGGCTGGTCCAAAAAATTAAAGCGTACAAATTGCAGGAGCGTGGACTCGACACGGTGGAGGCGAATCTGAAACTTGGGTTCAAGATGGATTTACGCGAGTACGGTTTGGGCGCACAAATCCTTGCGGATCTCGGGCTGAAGACGATTCGGCTGCTAACGAATAATCCGCGGAAGGTGGTCGGGTTGGAGGGATATGGGCTGGAGATTGTTGAGCAAGTGCCAATCCGGATAAAACCGAACCCGCATAACGTGAAGTATTTGCAGACGAAGAAGGAAAAGCTGGGGCACTTGATTTGAAAATGAAGAAAGAACGCGCCGGCCGATTTCTCACCCCTCACCCCGGCCCTCTCCCCATTGAGGGGAGAGGGAGAAGAGACGGCGGAACGTAAACCATGTTGAAAGCAATCAAAGGGCACAAAGGGCGAGACGCTCGCAGAGATCATTTCGCCATCGTCGCATCGAAATACAATGCGCGTTTCGTAGATGCGATGGTGGAGGCCGCGACGAAGACGCTGGAACAGGCGAAAGCGGGATCGGTGAAACTGGTTCGTGTGCCGGGGGCGTTTGAGATCCCAGTGGTGGCAGCGGCGCTGGCCGAAGAACGCAAGTTCTCGGGCATCATTTGCCTGGGCGTGATTCTGCGGGGGGAGACGACGCACGCGCAGCATATTGCGGAAGCAGTCAGCCATGCGCTGGCACAGATACAAGTGAACCATCGGGTGCCGGTGATCCATGAAGTGCTCCTGTTGGAGAATGAGGGGCAGGCCGAGGCGCGCTGCCTCAGCCCGAAGCACAATCGCGGCGCTGAAGCGGCGGTAACTGCCTTGGAAATGGCACGCGTGATGCAGCGATTGCATGGTTAGTAGAAGACCGCCTGAAGGCGGAACTCCAAACCGTTCTCAGGACTGGGTTGCTGATGTTTAGAGCATTTTCAGTAAATCTATGGCGGCCCGAGCAGGGACATCGCAGCGCGATGTCCCTACCCCGTTCGCGACTTGATTCGCCCTTGGTGTTATGGACATCGCGCTGCGATGTCCCGCTGCGGCCATGGTTTTATTTAAAATGCTCTAGAGCCGAAAGATGAAACTGCTCGTGTTCGCCCATAAGCCGCCGCCGCACCATGGGCAGAGTTACATGGTGCAGTTGCTACTGGAGGCTTTGAAGGGTTCACCCATTCGCGCCTTTCACGTCGATGCGCGGCTTTCGAACGACTTTGAGGACATCGGGCGGATGCGGTGGGGAAAAATATTTTGGGCGCTTAAATATTGTTTTCAGGCGATCTGGCTGCGACTAAGACACGGTATAGATAATTTTTATTATGTCCCCGCAAGCGGAAATCGTGCGCCGCTGTATCGGGATTGGATCGTGATGCTGCTCTGTCGGCCGTTTTTCAGGCGGATGATTTATCATTGGCACTCGGCGGGGCTTGGTGAGTGGTTGCAGACAAAGGCCAAGCGGTGGGAGAAGTGGCTGAGCGCGCGACTGATCAACGCTCCGGACCTGAGCATCGTGCTCGGAAACTATAATCGGCGCGATGCGGAGGCGGTGGGGTCAAAAAATGTGGCGGTAGTTCCGAACGGCATTCCCGACCCGCGGCCGGATTTCGAGAAGGACGTTTTGCCCGTGCGCGTGGCGCAAGCGGACAAGCGCCAGAGTGGCGAATCGTACAACTTTCAAGTGCTGTATCTGGGTTTGTGTTACCGGCAGAAGGGGTTGTTCGATTTGCTGGAAGCGATAGCCATGGCAAACGAGAAACTGCGCGGAACGCCGGTACGGATAAAACTGATAGTGGCCGGGACATTCTTTGTGGCAGCGGAACGCGAGGAATTCGACGAACGCATTGTGCAGCCGGACCTGGTCAACTGGGTGGAGTACAAGGGATTTGTTAGCGGTGAGGAGAAGCGCGGGTTGTTGCGCACAAGTGATTGCTTGTGTTTTCCGACCTATTACGAAGCGGAAAGTTTCGGGCTGGTGGTAATTGAGGCGATGGCCTACGGATTGCCGGTGGTGGTGACGAATTGGCGGGGGGTTCCTGAAGTGCTGCCAGAGGGATATGAGCACACCGTCGAGCCACAAGCGCCAGACCAACTGGCCCGGGCGCTGGTTTCGCTGTTGGGCGAAGGGTACGACCCACGGCTGCGGGCGCATTTTCTGGAACATTACACGGATCAGGTATTTACGGGCAAAATTAGGGCTGCGCTGCTCAATTTATAAGATATAATCCCCTGAGTAATGCTGGACCCGCGCCCGACTGTGAGCAAAGTGGCTGCTTTTACCGGACCGACGACTTACCGCGATCCGAAGGCTATTGAACTGCTCGTTTTTGAGGCGCTGAAGGCATTGCAAATTCCCGACGATTTCATTCGGTCGGGTGAGCGGGTGGTGCTGAAGCCGAACTGGGTAAAAGAGCACGATGAGCGGCACCCCGGCCCAGGATGTTGGGAGCATGTGGTGACCCATCCGGCGGTGATCGAAGCGATGGTGCGATGGGTCGCGCCCAGGTTGGGCAACCCGGGCTCAATCGTGATTTGCGATGCGCCGCAAACGGACTCGTCGTTCGGCAGGTTA
>Ga0066710_100008215_pt1 | contig 10103 bp, 9 predicted proteins | sample GraSoiAngelo_159_FD_79666 | JGI IMG/M metagenome (GOLD analysis project Ga0066710, IMG submission 79666) | Grasslands soil microbial communities from the Angelo Coastal Reserve, California, USA - 14_1009_16_40cm | ecosystem: Environmental > Terrestrial > Soil > Grasslands | place: USA...
AACCACCGGGTGACCAGGGCCGGGTACGAGCGCACCGCGCCGCTCAAACGCCTGACGTCGGGCCGACCCTGGTTGAAACAGTCTGTCGATCATCTCCCGATCGTCGACGCGGGTCGTGCCGACGTCCACGACGGTGGCACCCGGCTTGACGAACTCGGCGGTGACGAACGCCGGTCGGCCGAGCGCGGCCACCAGGATGTCGGCTTCTCGAGCGATCGCGGGCAGGTCGCGCGTCCGCGAATGGCAGACTGTCACCGTCGCGTGCCGATTCAGCAACAGCAGCGCCATCGGCTTGCCAACGATGTCGCTGCGGCCGATCACCACGGCGCGCGCCCCTCCAATCGCGATGCCTGACCGATCGAGGAGCTCTATGATGCCCGACGGAGTGCACGCGACGAGCGTGGGACGCCCCTGGACGAGCTTGCCGACGTTGACCGGGTGAAGGCCGTCCACGTCCTTCTCGGGAGTGATCGCATCGAAGACCCGGTGCTCGGCGTCGGACCCCATGGCGGCCGGCAGCGGAGACTGCACGAGAATCCCGTCGTGCACGCTGCTTCTGTTCAGGCGATCGACCAGGCGCAGCAGTTCATCGAGGGCGGCATCCGCTGACAGCCGCTCGAGATCGGCGCGCAGCCCGCTCTCCGCCGCTGACTTGAGTTTGTTCGCAACGTACAGCTCGGAGGCCGGGTCGTTGCCGACCAGCACGAGTGCCAATCCGGGCGGCCGCCCGGTCCGTGAGACGAACGCGTCTACCGAAGGTCTGATCTCCTCACGAAGCGTCCGGCCAATCCCCGACCCGTCCAGCAGACGTGCCGACACTAGCGTGCAGCCTCCAGCTCGAAACGCTTGAGCGATTCCGGCCTGCCGAGAACGACGAGCTTGTCGCCGCCGCGAATGACCGCGTGGGGTTCAGGGTTGAACGCCATCTGACGGTCTTCGTGCTGGATCGCTACGACGATGGCGCCGAACCGCTCGCGCACGTTGAGGTCCACATTCGAATGATCCGCGAGCGGTGAGCCGGTGGCGACGGTGATCTCCTCCATGGCCAGGTCCAGGTTGTCCGAGCTCGTCGCGAGCTGCACGAAGTCCACGACGGCTGGCCTCAGCGCCGTCTGCACCATCTGAACGGCACCGATCTGATAGGGCGAGATGACCCGACTGGCGCCGGCTCGCTGAAGCTTTCTGACGGAGTCCTCGCTTTCCGCGCGGCCGACGACGTACAGGTCGGGCCGGAGGACCCGGGCGCTCAAGACCGCATACACGTTCTCGGCATCCGTCCCCACCGCCGCGATGAGCCCCCGGGCCCGGTCGATACCGGCTCGCGTCAGCACCTCTTCCCGGCTGGCGTCCGCCTCGACGACGAGTATCCCGCGCTCGACGGCGGCCGCCGCTCGGATAGGGTCGCGCTCGACCACGACGAAGGGCACTGCCTGGCGCCCGAGTTCCAGCGCCACGATGCTGCCGATGCGGCCGTAGCCGCACACGATGAAGTGATCCTTGATCGTCTCGAGCATGCGGAACTGTCGTCGACGGCGCAGCCGCTCGGGCAAGCCGCCTGCCACCACGGCCGACGCAAACAACGTGAACGTGTAGAGGGCCGCCCCGACGCCTCCCACCAGCAGCACGACCGTGAACAGCTGACCGGGACCCGAAGGTCGTGTACCTCACGATACCCGACCGTGGTCACCGTGATGACGGTCATGTAGAACGCGTCCCACACGCTCCAGCCTTCGATCAGGACGTAGCCGGCCGTCCCGCCCGCGACAACCGCCAGAAGCATGAGCACCGCGACACCCGGACCCTCGACGGGAAACGCTCGTTTTCGTCCGGGCGCGACGCTCACGCCGGCTTAAAGCCGACGCGCTCCGCCGGCGGCACCGACGACCGCGCCCGAAGAATCCATGGCGGGATTGCGCTGGCGAAGCACGCTGTGACGATACCCGTACGAAAAGTACACCACCAGACCGAGCACCATCCACCCGAGCAGGCGATACCAGTTCTCCGGCGGCAACGAGAACATCAGGAGGAGACACGTCAGGATGCCGAGAATCGGGACGAAGGGGTAGAACGGCGCCCGGAACGGACGCTCCGCTTGGGGGTTGGTCTTGCGCATGATCAAGACGGCGGCGCACACGATCAGGAACGCGAACAGCGTCCCGATGTTCGCCAGGTGCAGGAGCGCGTCGATTGGGAGAAATCCCGTCAAGACCGAGACGAACGCACCCACCAGAATCGTGGACTTCCAGGGCGTCCGAAACCGCGGATGTACCTCTGCGAAGAAGCCCGGCGGCAGCATCCCGTCGCGGGCCATCGCCAGAAACACGCGCGGGCCCGAGAGCATCAGTACGAGCAATACCGATGTGATCCCGGCAACGCCCGCCGCGGCGATGATGAACTCGGCCCACGGCAGCCCGGCCTGCTTGAACGCGTCCGACACGCCAGCGTCGACGCTCAGCCGGTCGTAGCGCACCATCCCGGTCAGGACGGCCACCACGGCGATGTACAACACCGTGCAGATCAACAGAGACGCGATGATCCCAATCGGTACGTCCCGCTTGGGCAGTCGGGCCTCTTCGGCGTGGGTGGAGACCGAGTCAAAGCCGATGTAAGCGAAGAAGATGATGGCGGCGCCGGCAATCATCCCCACCGGCTGGCCGCCGGCATTGACCTGACCGGAGAGCGTATGTCCGAAAAGACTCACACCGGTCATGCCGAAGGGGGCAAACGGCTTCCAGTTGCCCGGATCGACGAAGAACGCGCCCACGAGAATCACGAACACCACGGCAGTCACCTTCAGGAACACCATGCTGGCGTTGAAGCTGGCGCTCTCCTGAATGCCTTTGACGAGCACGAACGTAATCAGGGCCACAATCAGGATCGCGGGCAGGTTGACCACGCCCGCGGTGTTCACGAAGTGGCCGGCAGCCGTGTCGTAGACGATCGGCGGGCCGCTCAGTGCGGCCGGCAATTGGACGCCGAACTTGGTCAGCACGCTCTGGAAGTACCCCGACCAGCCGTTGGCCACCGTCGCCGCTCCGACCGCGTACTCGAGGACGAGGTCCCAGCCGATGATCCAGGCGACGAGCTCTCCCAGGGTCGCGTACGCATAGGTGTACGCCGAGCCCGCCACCGGGACCATCGACGCAAACTCCGCGTAGCACAGGGCGGCGAAGACGCAGGTGATGCCGGCAACGACGTAGGAGAGCATCAGCGCCGGGCCGGCCACGTTGTGTGCCGCCGCACCCGTCGCAACGAAGATGCCGGCGCCGATGATGGCGCCGACGCCCAGGCTGGTGAGCTGGACGGGGCCCAGGACGCGGCGCAGCCGGTTCTCGCCTGCCATCTCATCCAACAGCTGGTTGAGAGACTTGGTCGCGAACAGCTGGCCCTTCATGCGGGCGAATTATACACGCTGCCCACGTGCACCTCCGTTGGCCTCATCGCTCGAGGCGATCGACGTACGCACGAACCCGCTGCTCAGGATTCTGCGCGACCAGCAGATCCGACGCGACGGCCACGCTCGTCGCGCCCGCAGCAATCACCGAGGGAGCGCGGTCGAGTGTGATTCCTCCTATGCCGACTACAGGCAGGCGCCGGACTCCGGCGGCCGTCGCCGCTTCGCCAACCCGCCCGAGCCCGGCCGCGTCATATCCCGTGACCTTCGTCGTGGTCCCGAACACCGGACCGATGGCCAGATAGGAAATCGGCTCCCGCACTGCCCGATCGAGCTGCGCCCGCGTGTGCGTCGACAACCCGATCAGGGCCGCTTCGGAGACGATGGGACGGACGCTCGCGGGAGACAGGTCGTCCTGTCCGACGTGGACGCCGGCCGCGCCGGCGAGTCGAGCGACGTCGGCGCGGTCGTTCACGATCACCATCGCTCCCGTCGATCGGACGCGCTCGAGAACGGCCTGGACCGTTTCGAGGAGCCCCGCGCTCGATGCGCGCTTGTCCCGGACCTGCAGCAGCCGCGCACCCCCCTCGACGCACGCGGCCGCGAAATCCGTCAGAGCCCAGCCCGCGCGATCGCAAACGTCCCGGTCGCAGATGACGTACAGCGCAGGGAAGGAGGGCACGCCGGCGCGATCCTGATCGATCGGCGCTACACGGCCTCTGCCAGCCGGCTGCTGGTGCGGAGCCGGGCGAGAAGTCGGTCCATGAAGGAGGTGCTGAGACGGCCGGCGATGAAGTCCGAGTCGTTCATGATCCTCAGGTGGAGGGGAATCGTGGTCTTGATGCCTTCAACAACGGTCATTTCCAGGGTCCGGCGCATCCGTGCGACCGCCTCCCGGCGGTCGCGCCCGTGGACGATGATCTTCGCAATCATCGAGTCGTAGTAGGGCGAGATCGTGCACTCGGAGTGCGCCGCCGTCTCCACGCGCACGCCAGGGCCGCCCGGGACGCTGAAGACGCGGATGACACCCGGCGAGGGGACGAACGACTCGGGGTCCTCGGCATTGATTCGGCACTCAATCGAATGCCCCGTGAAGGTGACCTCGTTCTGCTTGAAGCCAAGCCGCTGACCGGCGGCGATGCGAATCTGTTCCTTGACGATGTCGATTCCCGTCACCATCTCAGTGACCGGGTGCTCGACCTGCAACCGCGTGTTGGCCTCCATGAAGTAGAACCGGCCGTCGCCATTCACGAGGAACTCGAACGTTCCCGCGTTCGTGTATTGGACGGCCCGCGCGGCGTCGATGACGAGCCGACCCATCTTCTTGCGGAGCTTCCGGCTGAGAGCGGGAGAAGGCGACTCTTCGAGAAGCTTTTGATGTCTCCGCTGGATGGAACACTCGCGCTCCCCCAGGTGCACCACCGACCCGTAGTGATCGCCAAGCACCTGGAATTCGACGTGCCTCGGCGATTCGATGTACTTCTCGAGGTACACGTCGCCAACCCCGAAAGCCGCTTCGGCCTCCCGTTGCGCCGTCTTCACTGCCGCGGTCAACTCCCCCGGCGCCCGAACCACCCGCATGCCGCGCCCTCCGCCGCCGGCGGTCGCCTTGACGATGACCGGATACCCGATCTCCTTGGCCACCTTGAGGCCCTTGTCTTCGCTCTCGATCGGCCCGTCGCTGCCCGGCAGGACCGGCAGCCCCGCTTTCTTCATGACCCGGCGAGCCCGTGCCTTGTCGCCCATCAGCCGGATGACCTGCGGGTCGGGACCGATGAAGCGGATGTGGCAGGCTTCGCAGACTTCCGCGAGATAAGCGCTCTCAGAAAGGAACCCGTAGCCGGGATGAATGGCGTCGGCGCCCGTGATCTCGGCCGCACTGATGACGGCCGGCACGTTCAGGTAGCTGTCGATGCTCCGCGCGGGTCCAATACAGACGTCCTCGTCGGCAAACCGCACATGCAGCGAGTGCTCATCGGCCTCCGAGTATACGGCTACCGTCTTGATGCCGAGCTCCCGGCACGCGAAGATCACGCGGAGCGCCACCTCGCCGCGATTCGCAATCAGGATCTTCTTGAACATCACTTGGTCCGAATGGCGAGAAGCCGTTCGCCGTATTGAACCGGGTGACCGTTCTCGACGTAGATGCTGGCAACCACACCGTCATAGTCCGAGTCGATTTCGTTCATCAGTTTCATGGCTTCGATGATGCAGAGAACCTGCCCCTTCTTCACCGCCGACCCGATCTCGACAAATGGCGCGGCGTCGGGTTCAGACGAACGGTAGAAGGTGCCGACAATCGGCGACTTCACGACTGCCAGCTCGACGTCGGGCTCCGGCTCCAGATCCTCGCCCGCCTCGACGATGGCCACGACCGGCGTCACGGCAGCGGTTGGGGCCGGCGAGGCAGACGGCCCTGGGACCGCGGCTGGGACTTCGACCACGGCGCCCGAGGGCTCCTTGCGCAGCCTCAGCCGCAGACCGTCCTGCTCGATCTCGAACTCTAACAGGCCGTGCTCCTTGACGAGATCGAGGATCTGCCGGAGGTGATCGAGGTCTACCACGGCGCTCTGTTCAGAGCTCCACCAGTTCGGTCGTCACGTCTGTGAGCAGCTCCACCCCTCCGTCAGTCACCGCCACGTCGTCTTCGATCCGGACGCCGCCCCAGCCTGGAAAATAAGCGCCCGGCTCAATCGTGAAGACCATGCCCGCCGTCACGAACTCGCGGCTGCCGTCTACTTCGGGACCCTGTCGGGCGATGCGGGGGTCTTCGTGCACCTCGAGGCCGAGACCGTGCCCGGTGCCGTGACCGAAGGCCTCAGCCATACCGGCTTCCGCCAGACGATCCCGGGCCGCCTGGTCGATGGCAAAACGGGAACGGCCAGGCGCCACGGCCGCGACCGCCCGGTCGTGCGCGGCCAGAACCGCCGCATGAACCTCGCGGCTGCGCGGCGACGCTGGTCCGACGGCAACGGTGCGCGTCAGGTCCACGCAGTATGAGTGGTATACCCCGCCGAAGTCCAGCACGACCAGATCGCCTTCGTCTAACTTTCGCTCGGTCGGCCTCGCGTGCGGCAGGGCGGCATTAGGACCGCTTGCCACGATCGTCTCGAACGCCGTGCGGTCGAAGCCCGCCTCGCGGATGCGAATGTCGATGCTCAGTGCCAGCTCCCGCTCGGTCACGCCGGCTCGCACGTCCGAGAAAACGCACTCGGCGGCTCGCGACAGCCGTCGTCCCGCCTCCCGCAGCACGCCGAGCTCGTAGTCGTCCTTGACTACGCGCACTCCCTCGACCAGACCTGTGGTGGGATGCAGCTCCAGTCCTTGCGCCTCATTTGAGAGTGCCTTGAGCAACCATTGATAGCGCCCGACGGTCAGGTGCGCCGCCTCGAAGGCCAATCGCTTCGGTTTCAACTCGGTGACGACGCTGACGAGGGTCGGGTCGTAGGCGCCCTTCACCCTTACCAGCTCCAGGCCCGGACACTCGCTGGCGGTCCCGACCGTCTGCTCTATCGACGTGACGTAACGAGAGTCAGTGATGAAGGCGAGGCGGCTCGGCGTCAAGACCACGATGGCGGAGCTGCCATCGAAGTTCGACAGGTATGCCACGTTCGGGATCGAGGTGACGAGGAGGGCGTCGGCCGACTCCTGCGCAAGCGCCTCACGAACCTGGTGGTGGCGCTGGTTAAGTGTGTCGCTGGGCGCGAGAGACATGGATGGCGGTGAGCCACTGCTCGAGAGACGCAAGAACCCTCGATTCTCGGTTGTGTCGCTTCACAACGGACGAGCTTACACCCGCAAGGGCCTCCGAATCGGTCCGTTCCGACGAAATACGATCAGATGAAGGGGGTTCAGAAACGGAGCGCTCGAGCACGCGCTCCACTGGTGCGCGGTCCACCGGCACGCGGTCCACCGGCGCGCGGTCCACCGGCGCGCGGTCCACCGGTGCGTGGTCCGCCGCCGCGTGGTCTATCAGCGAGCGCTCCATCAGTGGGCGCTCCGCCAGTGCGCGGTCCGCCAGTGATCGCTCGACTGATGATCGCTCGACGGCTGAGCGCTCCGTCTGCGGACGCTCCACAACCGGACGCTCCAACGAGGGACGGTCCGCCTGAGGGCGCTCCAGAAGAGGCCGTTCGAGGCTCGACGAGCGCTCCAGCAATCGGGGCTCCGGAACCGGACGCTGAAAGATACCCCCTGCTCCAGGTGACGCGTCGGCCAATGGGGTTGAAGCGGGGGCCCCGGTCTGCGCGCTCAGCTCACTGACCGCGCGCGCCAGGTCTGGATCGTTGCTGGAGAGCTGCAAAGCCGCGCGGTACTGGGCTAGGGCTTCCGACCACGCGCCACGCCGCCGGTGCACATCGGCCAGCGCGCGAATAGCTGCGAGATTTCGTGGCTCGCTCTTCAGAACGAGCGTCAGCTCTTCACAAGCTTCGTCGATCTGACCAAGCTCCATCAGCGCGCGGCCAAGCGTGATCCGCGCCGACAGAAACCGGGGATGGATCTTCAGGCCGGTCTGACACGCCGTGACCGATTCTTGATACCGCCGGGCGCGGCGATACTCCTCGGCGAGCTGTGCAAAAGCTATGGACGCCGGGTCGTTCTGCACCCGGCGCCGAAGATCATCGATGCGCGAACTGTCCGGCATGCCGCTTGAACGGCGCGCGGGCCTGGCGAGCTACGGCGTAACGACAATCGTCCTGAAAGTGCTGCCAATCCGACCCACGTCGTCGACCACCCCCAGGACCATTGTATAGGTGCCGGCGGTCTGGTAGATGTGCGACGCGTCGTCCCCCTCCTCGCCCTGGGGCAGCCCGTCCCCGAAGTCCCAGAAAAACTGCTGGATTCGGTGGCCAGCGGCTGCGAAGCTTCCCCGCGCGTCGAACATGACCAAATCCCCGACCTTGGGGTTGGACGGCGTGAACGTCACGTTGGGCGTCGGCCGGCCGGGCTCGGTCGGCACGGGGGGCGGGCTCACGCGGATGGCGGCCGACTGGGAAAGCGCGGTCTGGCGATCACTGCCAATGGAGGTGGCGAACACCCAGACAGTGGTCGCTGGCGTGCCGTACAAGAACGGTGAAGCCGCCGGCGCCGTGTAGATGGCAGTCGCGGTCCCGTCCGATCCCGTTCGAACCGTCTTCGCGGACAGGTTTCCAAACGCCGGCTGCAGAGTCAGAGCGAAGTCGCGACCGGCGAGTGGCGCACCGTTTGGTCCCTTCGCCGACACCGCGATCGTCGAGGGCGAGAACCCGTTCTGGGTGATGAAGTCTGGCGTGGCTGTGACCGCGAACGACAACCCCAGCTCAGACGGGCCGGTCAGCCCCGATGTTTCGGCCTGGTGAACGGTGCAGGCCGCACCGAGGGCCATCGCGGCACAGAGCGACAAGCGAATCGACCACGCGCTGTTCATGGCGTTAGAAGTCCCCGAAGTTCCCGAAGTCGATCTGAATCGAGCCGGTGACGTTGATGTCGTTGCCAACCTGGTCGCGGCCGTAGAAGGTCACGTCGGCGATCGTCGTGATGAAGGTCGGACTGTTGATCAGCTGGACGAGAGGTGGTTCCTCCTTGGCGACAATCCGCACGAGCTCGAATCCGAGCGTGAGCGTTCCCGACGCGGGTACCGTGCCGGTCGCGGCTCCGTCGAAACCGTACGGTACGTCCGCTCCCGGCGTGTTGCGCCCGTCGGCGCGCCGATAGGTGACGCGATAGCGGGTGACGGTGACTTCGTTGTTCGTGGACGGCGTCGTTGGATTGGCCGGATGGCCGATGTCCTTCGGGACAATCCTCAGGATCACCTGCCCACCGTCGGAAAACACGGTCGGGCACGGCGACTTTGCCGAGCACGGGTCTGGCGATGTCACGTTCGTGATGACGTCGGAGGAAAGCGTGCCGGTGAACGTGCCAGAGGCTGTCGAAGAGCCACGCGCGGCTGCCAGTGAATCGATGACCAGCAGAACCGGTGCCCTCCCCTGCCGGACGACGTCGCCACAGGACACCGTCGCTACGACGAGTGCTGTCAGTCCCGCCGGTCGTGCCCACTTGCTCATAGACATTGATCTCGCACGTCCTCCTGATGCGTTTCGCTTAGCCCTTGACGATTCGAGGCGTGATGAAGATCAGCAACTCGGTGCTCGCGTCGTCGATGCGGTCGCGTTTGAACAGCCAGGACAGAATGGGAATCTGTCCGAGGCCCGGCGTGCGATCGGTGGCGTTCTGCTGGTTGGCCTGGAAGATTCCGCCAATGACCGTCGTTTGCCCGTCGTTGACGAGCAGCGTCGTCAGAGCGCGCTGCGTGTTGATCGGGGGAATGGCAGCTGGTCCGGCCGCACGGCTGAAGTCGGGCGTGGCGTTCTCGAGCATGACCTTCATGATCACGGTGTCGGCCGCTGTGATCTGCGGGGTTACTTTCAAGGTCAGCGCCGCGTCTTTGAACGTCACCGTCACGGTGTTGTTCGCGATGGTCTGGAGCGGAATCTGGACGCCTTGCGTGACCTCGGCTTCCACGTTGTTCAACGTGGTGACACGCGGCGTGGACAGGATGCGCCCGTTCCCCGTGGACTCGAGCGCAGTGAGGGCGACGTCGAGATTGAACGCCCCGTTGACCGAACCGAGCGCAAGACCAACGGCGCTGGTCGCCTGGCCGACGCCGAGGTTCACAGCGGTCGGCTGGCTTCCAGGGCCTTGCGTCGGCCCGACGCGCCCGTTGAGGCTC
>Ga0066710_100008217_pt1 | contig 10101 bp, 13 predicted proteins | sample GraSoiAngelo_159_FD_79666 | JGI IMG/M metagenome (GOLD analysis project Ga0066710, IMG submission 79666) | Grasslands soil microbial communities from the Angelo Coastal Reserve, California, USA - 14_1009_16_40cm | ecosystem: Environmental > Terrestrial > Soil > Grasslands | place: USA...
CGCGCTGCTCACTGCCGACGACGTGCGGGCCTGGTGCCGCGCCCGACTCGCGGACTACAAGGCTCCCGACCGCGTCATCGTCGTCGAGGAGTTTCCCCTCACGTCCATGCTCAAAGTCGACAAACGCGCGCTTTTCGAGCGTGCGATAGAAGAACGAACTTCGGAGGCGAGCCGATGAACGCAAGTGAGAAGCGGTACCAGCGGGCCGACGTCGCCGTCGAAGACCGGCCGATCCGTCACGGGTCGTTCCTGATCACGATGGTCGAACCCCGCCGCGGGCACGAGCTCGCGTACAACCGGTGGTACGAGCGTGACCACTTCTACGCCGGCTGCATGGTCGGCAAGTGGCAGTTCGCCGGCGCACGGTACGTCGCCACGCGCGACTGCAAGGCGAAGCGGTACGTGGCCGATGCTTCGATCGCGCCGGATGCGATGACTGGCTCGTACCTCGCGATCTACTGGGTGCTCGACGATCACCACGAAGATTGGAACCAGTGGGCCGTCGAACAAGTGAACTGGCTGCACGAGAACGACCGCATGTTCGTCGAGCGCGACCACATCCATACGGCGCTGTACCGCTATGCCGGCGAGCGCAACGCACCCGGGAGTAACACGCCGATCGAGCTCGCGCTCGACCGCGGCTATCCCGGCATCGTCGTGATGATCGGCGAGATCGCCGACGGTGCCACGCTCGACGACATCGAAGACGTCTTCGGCGCCCAGGCATGTCCGAGTGACGTCATGGTGTCTGCGACGCCGATCCCCTTGCTCGGCAATCGCCCCGCCGACGTGCCGGAGCAGCCGGTCGGGTCGCGCTTTCTCCACGTCTACTTCTCCAACGAGAACCCGCTCGAGGTCTGGGACGAGCGGTACGCCGAGCTTCCCTCGGCGCTCGAGCGCAGCGGTCGCGGCCGGGCGTTGTTCACGTCACCGTTCCTCGCGACCATTCCGGGCACTGACACGTACGTCGACCAGCTTTGGTGACCCGGTGACGGCAACGCGTGACGAAGGCGACGGGGGCGCGCCGGAAGGTGACAGCGAGCCCGACGTCCGCTTCACCTACGCGAACGAGCGGACCTTCCTCGCGTGGATTCGGACCTCGCTCGCGCTCATGGCCACCGGGTTGGCCGCAACCCAGCTCTTGCCGGCCTTCGATATCACGTATGGGCGCCGCATCATCGGGATCCCGCTCATCCTGCTCGGCGCGGTCATCGCCGCGGTCAGCTTCCGCAACTGGGGCGCCAACCAGCGCGCGATGCGCCGCGGCGACCCGCTGCCGCACAGCGTCCTGCCAACCTTGCTGGCGGTCGGCCTCATTGTGATCGCCACGCTGGCCGGCGTGCTCGCCGCGGCTTTCGGCAAGTGATCGACCTCGACGAGGACCTGCGGGGTTCCGAGAATCGGACGGAGTTCGCGCTCAGCCGGAGCGGGCTCGCGGTGCTCACGTGTTTGGCGGTGATCGGCCGTCGCCTCCTGCAATGGATCGGGCATCCCCACGACGTCGTCATCGTCGTCTCGCTGATCGTCGTGCCCATCTCCGGAACCGCGCTGTTGTTGCTCGGGCTACGCAGTCGTAAGGGGCCCCTTGGTCTGCGCTTCCCGAGCGTCATGCGGCTACGTCTCGTGACGCTCGGCACGCTGTTGTTGGCGGGCGCGGCGTTCGGGCTGGCGCTGTTCCCGCCGCGCTAACGCGCCGCTAACGCGTGTGGAACATCGGCAGCGCGACATCGCCGCGCTGCTCGAAGTACACACCCACGGGCAGGCCGATGCGAAGCTCGTCGACGGGTAGCTCCGGCAGGTTCGCGACGAGGCGCACACCTTCCTCCATCTCCGCGACGACAACGGCGTACGGAGCCTCCCTGATGAAGGCCGGATGGCTCGCTTGGAAAACCGTCGTCCAGATGAAGACGGTGCCGCGACCCGTCGACGGCTCGAAGCGGTACTCCTCCGATCCGCAGACCGCGCAGCGCAGCGTCGGGGGATGGCGCCACGCGCGACACGACCGGCAGCGCTGAAAGCGCAGCTCGCCGCGCCCGCAGTGTTCGAAGAATTCGGCGGCCGGTCCCGTCGGCGTAGGGACCGGTTTCGGAATCGGCGCGGTTCGCTCGGTCATCCTTGCCCGCTCTCGGCGCTACGCGCCGGGCCGCTAGGGCCACGCTCCGCTGCGAGCCGGGATACCCGGCTCGCGGACGCTCCGCTCACCGGTCCCGCCCCAGCACGGCCAGGCTGCCGTCGCCGAAGTCGCCCCACCCCGTCACGATCGCGAGCTCGGCGTCGTCGACCTGCGCGGCGCCGGCCTGACCCCGCAGCTGCCGAGTCGCCTCGACCACGTGGTTGATCCCCCACGCGTGGCCCTGCGACAACAGCCCGCCGTGGGGGTTGAGGGGGTAGCGCCCACCAAGCTCGATGTTGCCGCCCGCAACAAATTCGGCGGCGCCCCCCGGCGGGCAGATCCCGAGCGCTTCGAGCTCGAGCAACACGACGTAGGTGAAGCAGTCGTACACACACAAGACGTCGGTGTCCTGGGCACGCACACCCGCCATCGCCAGCGCGCGCGGCGCCGCGAACGAAAGGCCGATCTCGCACAGGTCGCGGCGGCTCGGGATGTCGTTGGCCGGGTACGGGTGACCCTCGGCCGCCCCGAGCACGACGACCGGCGGCTTCGGCAAGTCGCGGGCACGCTCGAGGCTCGTGACGATGTACGCGCCCGCGCAGTCCGTCTCGACACAGCAGTCGTACAGCCGGAAGGGCGTCGCGATCATCCGCGCCGAGAGGTAGTCGTCCATGGTGAGCTCGCGGCCGCGCATCAGCGCTCTGTCGTTGAGCTGCGCATGCTTGCGACATGCCAGTGCGACCGCTCCCGCAGCTTCTTCGGGCACGTCGTAGCGAGCCTTGTAGTAGTTGGCGATCCAGCCGTAGTAGTGCGCGGGCGCGACCGCACCGTACGGCGCGTAGAAGTCGAGGAGCACGTCCCCCTGCGACGTCGAGAGCAGCCCACGCCGGGGGCGTTGACTGCTGCGCTTCGGGCGAAGTGCCGAGTAGCCGTTCCATCCGGCCAGCACGAGAACCGCCGTCGCCACGCCGCTCGTCACCGCCATCGACGCGCTCTGCAGTGCGGCCACCGCGCTGGCGCCGCCGACCATGACGGTCACGGCGTAGTTCAGGTTCGCGATCCCCAAGGTGACCGCAAGCTCCTCGGCGCTCGTGTAGCCGGCCGGCGGGATGACGCCATCGAGGTCAGGACCGCTCAGCCCCGCGTCAGTGAGCGCGGCATCGGCTGCCTGCAGCATGAGCTCGAACGGCGAGTGGTCGGAGCCGCGGACGTAGTCCGTCTCGCCCACCCCGACGATCGCGGCATTGCCCGCAAATGACATGCGCTGGGCAGCGTAGGTCCTCCCCAAAAAATAGAACGTGTTGCAATTTTCGCCGCGGACCCTTACGATCTCCCTGCTCACGCGTGGCTGGGGTCCCTCAGCGGGCGCTCGAACCCAGCTCACTTCCCAACCGAACAAGGGGACCTGCCGCGATGGAATTCGGCATCTTCAACAGCCTCTACACGCCTCGCCAGACGTTTGCGGACGTCGACGACCAGTGGTCGGTGGAGGACCAGAGGCTCGACAACGAGGTCGCGTGGACGATCGCGGCCGACAAGGCCGGCTTCAAGTACACGTGGGCGACGGAGCACCACTTCCTCACCGAGTACTCGCACCTCTCGGCCAACGAGGTCTTCCTCCCGTACGTCGCCGCCAAGACCGAGCGCATCCGGATCGGCACCGGCATCTTCAACATCACTCCCCCGGTCAACCATCCCGCCCGCGTTGCCGAGCGGGTCGCGATGATCGACAAGCTCAGCGGTGGACGGTTCGAGTTCGGCGTCGGCCGCGGGTCGTCGTCGACGGAGCAGCAGGGCTTCGGGATCACGGACCCCGAGGACACGAAGCGGATGACCGACGAGGTCCTCCCCGAGTTCAAGAAGATGTGGCGCGAGAACGCGTACAGCTTCGACGGGAAGTACTTCTCGATGCCGCCCCGCAACGTGCTGCCAAAGCCGTATCAGGATCCGCACCCGCCGATGTGGATCGCCGCGGGAAATCCCGGCACCTTCGAGAAGGCGGCCCGCATGGGCCTGGGCGTCTTGTGCTTCACGATGGGTACGCCCGATGCGCTCAAGCCGCTCATCGAGCTCTACAAGACGACGATCGCCGATGCCGAACCGGTCGGCGAGTTCGTCAACGACAACGTGATGGTCACGAGTCAGATGCTGTGCCTCGAGGACGGTGAGAAGGCGCGTCGCCTGGCCCCGAACATTCATTCGCGCTACCAGAACAGCCTGGTGTTCCACTACCTCGACACGTTTCCCAAGCCCGAAGGCATCCCGCAGTGGCCCGCGATGTTGCCGGAGCCGACGTACGAGGAGATCGACGAGGCGATCGCTATGGGACACGTGTGCTTGGGCAACCCCGAGGAGGTCGCGAAGTCGGTGCAGGCGTACGCCGACGCCGGTGCCGACCAGCTCGTCTTCGGCATGCTTTCGACGACGATGCCGCTCGAGATCGCGATCGAAGCCGTGGAGACCTTCGGTTCGCAGGTGATCCCCGAGTTCGACCGCGACCCGGTCGCCCGCTCGGTCCGTCACCGTGAGGCCTACGTCGCCGAGCGCGGCGCCCGCACGAAGACGTCCCTCGGCCTTGCGCCCGACAAGATCCCCGTTCAGCGCTGACGCGTACGTAGCACGTATCGCGTGCGCATCGGCGAAACTGGGGCATGAATTTCTGGTTGTCGCTGATCCACGTCGACGTTCGTGAGTTCGTCGAAGTCGCGTCGCTGGCTGAAGAGCTCGGCTTCACGGGGGTCGTCCTCCCCGACCACGTCTGCTTGCCGGAACAACCCGAGGCTCGGTACCCCTACGCCGAGGTGACGCTCGGCCTCGACGCGCCCTATCCCGACCCCGTTGTCGGCATCGCCGCGATGGCCGCCGTCACCTCCACGTTGCGGTTCACCAGCTACGTCTACGTCGTTCCGATGCGAGACCCGTTCTCCGTGGCCAAGTCGTTCGCCACGGCCGCGATCCTGTCGGGGAACCGCGTCGCGCTCGGCGCCGGCGTCGGATGGCTCTTCGACGAGTTTGCGTTGCTCGACCGTGACTTCGCGTCCCGCGGCGCCCGCATGGACGAGATGCTCGACATCATCACGGCGCTCTGGCGCGACGGTGTAGCGGAGTACCACGGCAAGTACTTCGAGTTCGGACGCGCCCACATGCAGCCCCAGCCGGAGCAGCAGCCTCCCGTCTGGATCGGCGGCTACTCCGACGCCGCGTTCCGGCGGGCCGCCCGTCACGACGGCTGGCTCGGCCTCAACGACGAGCCCGAAGCCTTGGAACATCACCTCAACCGACTCGACGCGGCGCGAGACGCCGAGGGGCGGCGGTCGGCCGCGTTCGAGGTCATGGTCTCACCGGCGGCGCCCCCGTCCGTCAACTTCTTCCGCTCGTTGCAGGAACGCGGCGTGACGTCGATCCTCACGCCGCCGCTCGCGGTTCTCACCGGCGACGCGCGGTCCCCTGTGGAGCGGCGGGATGGTTTGGCGCGTTACATCGACGACTTCGTCAGACCGCTCGCGCCCTGATCACGAACGGCCGAGCTTGTACCGGGCGAGGCGCTCGGTCTGCTCGATGAAGCGGGGACTGCGGCGAAAGCGCGACGCAATCTCCGCGGGCGTGCTGCCTTCTCGACGCCAGCGGAGGACGCGGCGCTCCAGTGGGTTCAACGACGAATCGGACCGGCTTGCCCCGTCTCGGGGGACCTCGCTGAGCGCCACGACGCGCCGCACCCAGTCCGACGTGTGACGAAAACGCCGGGCGATCTCGTCGTGCGGGACGCCCGCGTCGATGAGGCGCCGCACGCGGCGTTCTACCGGGCGCAGCCATTCGTTGGTCATGTTGCGCCTTCCGGTCGGGCCCACGACTCTACCGTGGTCCGGAATGATGACGGCCTTGACTGTCCCGCGCCGCGAGCGTATGGTCACCGTGGAGTCCCGAGAAGGTGACCGAGTGTGGTTCCGCAAGGAACCACCAGGAAGCTTTCTTGGGGCTCCACCTTTTTTGCCGCGGGCCGGTGGACGCCGCTAGGCGTCGTCAAGCGACCGGCTTCCGGAAGACGGAGACGTGCTTCTCGGCCCGCGCCGTGAACGGCGTCTTGTCCCAGTCGGCCCAGCGTTGCGCGAGCTCGAGCCCGGCTAGCTTCGCCATGAGGTCGATCTCCGACGGCCACGCGTACCGGATCGCCAGCGGCCGCGTTTCGATCCGGTTGTCGCCGATCAACGCGACCTGCGTCTTGACCTGCTGCGCGGCGGCATCGTGCATTGAGGCGTGCAGCCGCAGCCTGCGGTCATCCACCGAGAACACCCGCACCGTCTGTCCACCGTCGCGAAAACGCGCCACGTCGGGCACGAAGCACTCGATCACAAAGCAGCCATCGGCCATCAGCGCGCTTGCGACGTTGCTGAAGCAGTCGAGTTGTCGTTGTTGGGTCAAGAGGGCGAACAGGGTGTTGAACACGAGGAACACGAGCCCGTACGGACCACCGAGTGGCATCGAGGCCATGTCGCCCCGCGCCACGTCGATACGGTCGCCGCCGACCTTCGCTCGCAAGCGTTCGACCATGGCCGGCGACGCGTCCACGCCCCGAATGTCGACGCCCGCCGCATGCAGCGGGAGCGCGACTCGTCCCGTGCCGATGCCGAGCTCGAGTACCGGCCGTCCGCCGGCCAGCTCGCTCAGGAACGCGACGGCGTCGGACGGGTCCAGGAACGCGTGCTCGTCGTCGTAGACCTCCGCCCAGCGCTCCCCGTAGGAGCCGGGCTCGTCGCTCGTCGTCATGAGGTCAGTGAAGCAGGCGACACGACAAACGCCGTAATGGATTTCGCGGACCGCCGGTAGCCTCGGCACGTGACCGCGGAACCGTCAGAGCGTCGTTACGTGCGGCCCGGTTGGTTCACTCGGCATGTCTTCAACCCGTTGATCGCAGTCCTGACGCGCACAGGTGTCAGCGTGTGGGGGTCGCGCGTGCTACGAGTTCGCGGACGCACGACGGGTGAGTGGCGAGAGACCCCGGTGAACGTGCTGACGCACGACGACACGCGCTATCTCGTGGCCCCGCGCGGTGAGACGCAGTGGGTGCGGAACCTGCGCGTCGCGAAGCAAGGCGAACTCCGTGTTGGCCGCCGAACGGAGCGGTTCGTCGCAACCGAAGTTCCCGACGACGAAAAGCCGCCGATCCTCCGCGCCTACCTGCAGCGCTGGAAAGCCGAGGTCGGCGTCTTCTTCAGCGGTGTGAGCGCGACCTCGTCCGAAGCAGACGTCCGCCGGATCGCGCCCGACCACCCGGTGTTCCGCATTCGCGAGCCCGGTTAGCTCAGCTCACGAGGAGCTCGGCCCACACGGTCTTGCGCGCGCCGCGCGCGGTGACCCCCCACGCGGATGCCAGCGCGGCGACGAGCTGCAACCCCCGGGCCGAGCGCCCGTTCCGATCCGTCGTCCCCACTGTCACCCGATCGAGGCGCGCATCGCCGTCGGAGACCTCGACACGGAGACTGGGGCGATCGAGCGTCAGGTCGAACTCGATCGGCTCGCGGCCGTGGCGAACCGCGTTCGCAACGAGTTCACCGACCACGACTGCGGCAACCGCACATTGACCGTCGATGCACTCGTCGTCGAGGAGTGACCGGAGCTCAGCGCGTGCCTTCGCGGGACTGGTTGGGTCCGCAGCAAGGCCAATTGAGAGGTGTTCGGACACGGCGGCCGCCTTCTTGACCGGTGTCGGCCAGGTTGGTCCACTCCCCCTCGGTCCCCCTCACGAAGAGGCTCCTAGGGCCGTACCCCGCTTGCGCGCCGGGGCAAACGTCAACCGCTGTCGAGGGCAGTGTCGGGAGAATCGACGATCGCCTGCGCGATGTCCCGGAGCTTGACATTTCGGTGCTGAGAAATCGAGCGGAGCAAATCGAACGCCTCGACATCGCTGCAGCCCTGGCGGGCTCGAATGATCCCTTTGGCTTGACCGATGACATCGCGCGACTGCAGCGCCTGTTCGAGTTGCTCGATGAGCTCTTGGGCCTTCGCGTACGCGCGCGCATTTGCGACTGCAGCCGATGCGGGCGCCGCGAAACCGAGCCCGATCTCCTGGTCGTGCTCGGTGAACGATTCCACACGCGAATAGAGATTCAGCGCGCCGGCGCTGCCGTCCCCGAAGACCAACGGTATCGACAAGGCGCTGATCACGCCCTCGGCGGCTGCCAGTAGGGTGAACGCCGGCCACCGTGTCTCAGCCCCCATCGACGGACTACGCGTCGGCTCTCCCGTACTGAGCGTCTCGAGGCACGGACCTTGGCCGCTTGCGTACTGATGTTCGTCGACACGCGTGACCAGCGGGCCGGACACGGCCGCGGTTTCAACGCGACCTTGCTCCGAGAACGACACGCCGGCGGCGTCACACGCGGGGATCGCGCGGACTGCCAGGTCCGCGACGCGTTGCAACGTTGTACCGAGGGTCTCGTTCACCAACACGAGGCCAGCGAGCTCTGCGAGCTCTTCTCCGATGGCTTCAGACAGTCCGTCCATATGCGCCTACCTGCTCGGGCGCAGCCATCGTCCGGATTCGAAACCTGGCTACAACACCGCCGTGGAGTCAGGTCCCCGGACGCGCCTGTCTTGCTCGACCATTCCTAGATGCTGCCTTCTGTACGCGAGCGTACACCCGTTGGTACGGAACCGCACAGTCGCCGAACAACGGCCTCAGGGCAACTAGGGCAGGAGGCGATTCCATACCTCGCGGGTCGCGCTGTAGCACTCGCAGGCGGTCTCCTCGAGGCCCTCACGGTCCGTGATGGTCAGCCGCCCCCGCCGCAACTCGATGAAACCCGCCCGCTGGAATACGCCCACGGTGACCGTCACCGAGGCGCGTCGGACCCCGAGCATCTGGGCGAGAAACTCATGCGTCATGGGAAATTCGTCGACCCCGACCCGGTCGTGGGTCAGCAGCAGCCAGCGCGCACACCGCTGCTCGACGGAATGCAGCCCGTTACACGCCACTTGCTGCGTGACCTGGCTCAGGAACGCCTGGGTGTACCGCTGGATCAACGACGTCAGCGCGCCGCCGCGCGCCATCTCCTCACGAAACGCGCCGGCCTCCATGCTGAACACGTCACCGCCGACCTGGACGACCGCGCGCTCGCGAGGATTCATCGTGTCGCCCCCGAGCGAAACGGTCAGACCAACGAGCCCCTCGTTCCCGACCGTCGCGATCTCGACGCTCGGGCCGTCATCCATTTGTGTGAGGACCGACACGACCGCGTCCACCGGGAAGTGCACCTCGGTGATGCGCGCGCCCGCGCCATGCAGAACGTGTTTCAAGGACGTTGTACGGCGCTCGATCTTACCGGCGAGACGCTGGTACTCGTCTTCGGGAAGCGCATCGAGGAGCCGATTGGATCGCTTCGTTTGGTCGTTGGGCACCGCACCACCGCCTTTCGCACCGACACCCATGGCACCAGCCGAATGGCACGCCCGACTCCAGACGCGAGTCGCACGACCCAAGCGGCTGGAGTGCTCAACCAACCGTTGTCGTATACCCGGGCGGCTGTCGCGTCAACCGGACCGGGTTTCGCCGACGCGGCGCGTGGCGCTATCGGGTCGGCTCGCGTACGGGGAGGTCAGCGGCGCGGTAGATGGCGTCGATCACCGCCATGTTCGCGACCGCATCCTCTGGGGGCGTGAGCACCGGGAGCCCTCCACGTACCGACGCGCAGAACGCCCGCAGCTGGTAATAGAAGGTCGCCTCGCCCTTGACTCGCTCGCGCGACGTGCGCCCGTCGGTTTCCACGACGATGCGCTGACCGAGTTGCGGCACGGTCGGGTTGCGCACGGTCATCGTGCCCGCCTCACCGCGCACCTCCGCGCGGAACCTGAGCGGCGTAGCGCCGGTCAGGGCACAGGTAACGCGCCCGCCCACGCCGGAAGGAAACGTGAGGTCGGCCTGCAGCCACCGATCGATGCGCGGGTCGCGGTGTGACCTGTAACGCACCGCGGTGGGTGCGGGCTCGGCGCCC
>Ga0066710_100008218_pt1 | contig 10101 bp, 10 predicted proteins | sample GraSoiAngelo_159_FD_79666 | JGI IMG/M metagenome (GOLD analysis project Ga0066710, IMG submission 79666) | Grasslands soil microbial communities from the Angelo Coastal Reserve, California, USA - 14_1009_16_40cm | ecosystem: Environmental > Terrestrial > Soil > Grasslands | place: USA...
AATTGAGCTTGGCGGGCACGTATTTTTCTCGCTTACAAGGGATGGAAAAACAGCAAAGTGTGCTGTATACAGGCCAACCGGACTTACCGGAGTCGCTTCTAAACTAATTGAAGGCGACTTCGTAAAAGCGGGGGGAGGAATAAGAAAGGCATCAAAAAATCATGAACGAGTTCTAAACGTAGAATTTTTTGAGGTGCTAAGTCTTGACAAAGACATGGTGGTAATGAATCCACTTTGCGATAGGTGCAAAAAACGAATGAAATCAAAAGGAAAGGGTCAAGGCTACAAATGCACAAAATGTGGCAAAACATCGTCAAAAAAGGTTACGGAGGAAATTCCAAGGCAGATTAGAGACCAACTTTATCTGCCTATTCCTTCCGCACATAGGCACTTGAGTAGACCCGCACAGAGGAGGAGCAAACTTAATACTAAAATTGAATTTGATAATTCTAAAAAATGGTTTTGCAATCTGAATTAGTCTAATTTTAAAAGATAGCGGGGAGTAGATTTGAACTACTGACTTGCGGGTATCTCATCAGTATTGATTATGAGCCCGCCGGGATGACTTAGCCCCATAGTCTGGCTTCCCCACCCCGCTAAGTGAAGAAAAGTCTCAGGGTGATATATACGCTTTATCAAATTTTAGAAATAATTAATAGGATTTGCAAAGTCTCACACCTGTGGATAAAAAAACTCGAATCGTAGCAATCATCGCAGCTATCGGAGCTTCTATTCTTATCATATCATCACCATCTGACTCGATCATAATTCCTAAACCAAATACAAGTCCCACTGGCACAGACGCGGTACAAGTCGTTGCAACAAATTTGCAAAAGCCATGGGCTTTGGCCTTTGGTGATGGAGAGATCTTCTTGACTGAAAAAGTTGGAAGAGTACGAGTTATTGATAATGGAGTCTTAGTTAACGAATCATTGACGAACTTTAATGTCACAGATGTTACAGACGCAGGACTTCTTGGAATAACCTTGCATCCAGATTTTACAAAAAATCACTACATCTATGTATATTACACCTATAGCGAAGGAAATAAGCTTTGGAATAAGGTACTAAGAATCACTGAATCAAATGACAGAATCGCAGATACAAAAGTAATTTTGGATAGGATTCCGGGTGCAGAATTTGATAATGGTGGCGTAATAAAATTCGGTCCAGACAAAAAGCTCTACATAGGAACTGGTGATGCAACTAATGAGAACTCTGCACAAGATCTAAGTTCGCTTGCAGGAAAAATACTGCGATTAAACGGAGATGGTTCAATTCCTCGGGACAATCCAATTTCAAATTCCCCGGTATACTCTTACGGACACAGAAACCCGCAAGGGTTGGCGTGGGACGATGAAGGAAACTTGTATGAGACTGAGGAAGGACCAACAAAAAATGATGAAGTAAACATAATCCGAGCAGGACAAAACTATGGCTGGCCTAGTCATGAGTGTCCAAGCACAAGAGAATATCAAGATACATTGTTATGTTATAACCCAAGCATAGAGCCTGCAGGAATTGTCTATTATAAAGCGGGCAAACTTGATCTTGAAAATAGCCTTGTTTTGGCCACTCTGAGGGGAAACATACTCTACCAATTGCCTACAAAGAACGGAACAATTACATCGCAAAAAATCATATTAGATGGATTGGGTAGAATTCGTGAAGTTGGTGAGGGACCAGATGGTTATCTATACATTCTTACTGGAAACACGGATGGCAAAGGTTTTCCGGACAAAAACGATGACAAACTATTAAGGATTGTTAAATAATTTGGCCAATTCATCCATCCCAAAATTCCATGAGAAGACAAGAGAAGAAAGAATCAAGATAGTAGAATCATTTGCAGCTCTATCAAAAGAAGATGTCAAGATTCTAAAAAGCGACGGCGGTATATTTTTTAATCAAGCAAACAATATGGTTGAAAACGCCATAGGAACAATATCATTTCCGCTTGGAATAGCCACAAATTTCAAAATAAACGGAAGAGATTATCTGGTCCCAATGGCCATAGAAGAAGCATCTGTTATCGCAGCTGCATCAAAGGCAGCTAAAATTGCAAGAAAACATGGTGGTTTCATAATGGAATCTGATGAATCATACAGTATTGGGCAGATCCAAGTTGTAGATACTAATGTCAAGTCTGCTACTCATAAGATAATGAATGCTGCAGATAAAATTCTAAAACTTGCAAATACAAAAAGCAAGACCCTATCTAAAATGGGTAAGGGCGCAAAGGAAGTTTCATGCAAAGAGCTAAAAACAAAATCTGGCAAAATGCTTGTAGTCGAGCTTCTAATAGATGTAGGTGACGCAATGGGCGCTAATCTCACCAATACAATGTGTGAAGGAATTGCCCCTCTAATAGAGAAGCTAACCGGAGGTAGAGTGATTCTGCGAATACTGTCCAACTATTCCACTAAGAGATTGGTAAAGGGAAAGGCTATCTTTGACAAAGATGATCTGGGTGGTACGGAAATTGTTGATAATATAATACTGGCTTACCAATTTGCTGCAAATGATCCATATCGAGCTGTAACACACAACAAAGGAATAATGAACGGAATAATAGCTGTTGCAAATTCTACAGGTCAAGATACTAGAGCAATAGAGGCTGCAGCACACGCCTATGCATCAAGAAATGGAAAATATGCCGCTCTGACAGAATGGAAAAAGGACAAGAACGGAAATCTCCTAGGTAAAATTGAAGTTCCAATGTCTGTGGGAATTGTAGGCGGAATCATAAACGTGCATCCTATGATCAAAGTATGCAATAAAATTCTTGGCGTAAAGTCAGCAAAGGAATTATCGTGTATCATAGGAGCCGTTGGCCTTGCCCAGAACTTTAGTGCGATTAGAGCTTTAGCCTCTGAGGGTATACAGAAGGGACACATGAAGCTTCACGCAAAGAACATCGCAGCAAGTGCGGATGTCCCTAAAAGCAAAATGGATGAGGTGATCTCGCGAATGATTTCAGATGGTAACATCTCAGTTACTAGCGCCAAAGAAATACTCAAGGAACTATAGCGACTAAATATATATCCAAAGAAGGTTGGTAGGTCTACGTTGGCCACAGTAAGATTCGCAGTTCCAAAAGGTAGTATTGAAGAAGCTACTTTCAAGGTTTTAGAAAAATCTTGGACTAGAGTAACCCGAAGAGAGAGAACCTACCGAGTTATGCTCGATGATCCTCAGATTTCAGTAAAGATGCTACGTCCTCAGGAGATTCCAAATCTGGTACTTGACGGATTATATGATGTTGGCATCACTGGTAGAGATTGGGTCAAAGAAACAAACTCGGATGTTAAGATACTGCTTGATCTTGAATTTGGCAGAATAAAACTTGTAATCGCAATACCTGACTCTTACAATTTCAAATCCTTAGATGACATGATAATATCTTACGCAAAGAAGAAAAAAACACTGAGAATTTCTTCTGAATATCTTACAACAGCTTCAAAGTTTATCATGCAGTGTAAAAGCTATAGGAAACTTTATGGTTCCAAGCAGCCTCTGATTGTGACTCCTTGGTTACGATTAGGTTCTAACAAGAATGTTCAGATCTTCCTTTCCTTTGGTGCTACAGAAGCTAAACCGCCAGAAGATGTCGATGCCATCATGGACGTAACAGAAACAGGCACAACGTTGACACAAAATCAACTAAAAATAATCGATACCGTAATGGAATCAACTGCAGTTTTGATCGCGAACAAAGAATCACTAAAGGACAAATCAAAACGTGAAAAGATCTTCGATATTGTAACCATGTTACAAGGGGCTGTCGAAGGAAGGAAGCACCTCCACTTATTCTTGAATGTAAAGGAAGAAAACCTAAAGAAATTGCTAAACGATCTACCATCACTTAAACGCCCAACAGTTAGCCCACTAAGCGAAAAAGGTTGGTATGGCATAAACACCGTGATTCCCAAATCAGAATTTCACAAACTTGTTCCAAAATTGAGGAAGATAGCCCAAGGTCTGGTAGTGCATGAGCCAAAACAGATTCTGGCACTTGAGGAGATAAAGCGTGATGAGGAAAGTTGATGAGAATCATAACAGTGAGAGACATAGATTCTACCCTAGAATCTTTAAGATCTGAAACGAATAAGGAAGTAAAAAACCGGGTATTTGCTATCATCTCAGATGTACGAAAGCGTGGGGACAAAGCCCTCAAAGCCTACGAAAAAAGATTCAACAAGACAACTCTGAGATCTCTCAAAGTTTCAGCACCTGAAATAAAATTAGCTTACTCGAAGGTTTCAAAAGACCAAATCAGAGCAATCAAACTTGCAAAAAGCAGATTAGAAAAATCCGAAATTGCTGTCAAGAATCAACTTCGGAACACATCAATATCAGATCACGGAATAAGGATCAGCAAGGTCTCCTCATCAACCGCTAGCGTTGGGTGTTACATCCCGAGTGGACACGCTACATATCCAAGTCCTGTTGTTATCTGAGCTGTACCAGCAAAAGTTGCCGGTGTCAAAAAAATCAGTTTGGCATCGCCTGCTGATCAAAAGGGATCAATTGACTCCCTTACACTTGTAGCTGCAGACATTTGCGGCGTAGATGAGTTCTACAAAATTAGTGGCGCTCAGGCAATTGCAGCATTAGCCTATGGTACCGAATCAATTCCAAAGGTAGACAAGATAGTTGGTCCTGGTGGAGTATTCGTGACAATTGCAAAATCGCTTCTGACTGATGTGGTATCAATCGATATGATAGCTGGACCAACAGAATTAGCTATCGTAGCAGATAGTTCAGCAGATCCCAAACTTGTGGCTCTGGATCTGATTTCTCAGGCAGAACACAGCAGCGATACCATGTGTTGCCTGATAACTATCTCTTCGAAGCTGAAGGATCATGTACTGAGATCCTTGGAACAAAGAATCCCAACTATAAAGAGGTCCAAGATTGTAAAAGAAAGTCTAGGAAAAAATGGGTTTATAGCTATATGTAAAACAGAACAGCAGATGATAGAGTTCGCAAATAAACTGGCGCCAGAACACCTGGAGATAATGACGAAGAATCCTAGAAGCACAGCCAGCAAAATTACCTCTGCAGGGCTAACCCTCATAGGAAAAAACACACCATCATCAGCAAGCGATTATCTTCTTGGTTCAAACCACATTCTTCCCACAAATGGCTTTGGCAAAACGAGAGGCTCGTTGGGTGTACTAGATTTCGTGAAGATCCAGACAAGGATAGAAGTATCCAAAGATACACTAGAGGGGATTTCAAAGTACTTGAAAACCTTAACAGATGCCGAGGGACTGCCAAACCACTATGAGGCTGTCAGGAGAAGATTGTAATGCGAAAAGGCTGGTTTCAAAAAAAGGTAGAAAACTTTTCGAAGCTTAGTGGATACAAGAAACCTGACAAATACTCAAATGTAATCAAATTGGATTCAAATGAAAATTATGCAATTTCACCAGACTTTTTTCAAAGGCTGATAGATGAAACGAAAGAAAGGATGGATGTCAGAGAGTATCCTTTAGGCGGTACAGAGCGACTGATTCAGGGACTTTCAGAATATATCAAAACGCCAACCGAAATGATCGGAGTTGGAAATGGCTCTGATCAAATAATTGATCTTATACTCGGTAACTTTGCATCAAAGGAGACCAAAATTCTGACTTCTGACCCTACTTTTGGATTTTTTGAGGAGAGATGTAAACTTTACTCGATTCCTACTATCAAAATTCCATTTGATGGAAATATGAGTCTGAACATGGAGAAATTTTTGGCAAATTCAAAGAAAGTAGAGATTTTGTATCTTGATTCACCAAATAATCCTACGGGATTCCAATTTCAAAGAAAACAACTTGAAAAACTTATTCAAGAATTTGATGGTCTTGTTATTATTGATGAAGCATACGTAGAATTTTCAGATTATTCTGTTGTCAGTATGACAAAGAAAACGAATAATCTAGTTGTTTTAAGAACTCTTTCAAAATCATTCGGACTGGCAGGTCTCCGAATAGGATACTTTGTGGCTAACAAGAAAATAGCTGACGCATTTACAAGAGTGGTTCAGTATCCATACCCATTGAATACTGTAGCCATAGAGGCGGGGATTCTAGCTTTACGAAAATCAAAGTATTTTTCAGATATAGCGGAGCTAGTGAAGAAAGAAAGGAGGAGAATAATAGAAAAGCTTCGTGAGATGAGGGTTTTCAAAGTCTTTGACTCGAAGGCAAATTTTGTCCTTTTCGCAGCAGGTGGCTCAAGTAAACGCATCCACAAAGCTCTCATTGAACAAGGTATAGTGATTAAGAACCTAGGTAGGATTGGAAAAAATGAAGGATGTCTTAGAGTTACAGTTGGCTCACAAGAGATGAATTCAAGGTTTCTTACTGCAATACGTGATTTGCTGAATTGACCTTAAAAAAGCTAGAAGAAGGCATCTTTGTAGATGCGACAAGACTTGACAAAATCCGCAAACTTGACGCCATAATCTTCGATTGTGATGGAGTCTTAATCGACGTCTCCAATTCTTATGACCTTGCAATAAAGAAGACAACAGAATTCGTTATCAAGAAAATGGCTTCCATGAACAAATCTAGCTTGGTTACCACGAAAATGATAGATGATTTCAAAGCTACAGGTGGATTCAATGACGAAGTAGACCTAACATACGCGTTAATACTTTCAGTAGTTGCAGCAGATAAGATGAATGAGCAATTCCACGAATTTATTTTTGAGGTAATAAAAAATGCTGATCAGACCGGAATAAAATCTGTGGAACGGTTTCTTGATGCTTTAAAGGTTAACATTTCAGATATTAGAGAGAAACTTGCCTACCCTGGACAAAGATTTGAAAATCCGCTTTCATCTATTTTCGATGAAATATTTTACGGAGCGGAGTTGTATACTCAACTCTATAGAAGGAAACCCGAGTTTTTCAATGGTCCGGGGCTAATAGAAAATGACGTTGTGTTATTAAACGACGAACTTATTGATGAATTACAAAAAAGATTTGATAAGAAAATTGCTATCGTAACTGGCAGAAGTCTTCTCTCTTCCAAGTATTCTCTTAAAAAACTATTTGATGAATTCGACGTGAAAAATTCGAGATTTTTAGAAGATGAACCACGTAAAATGGCAAAGCCAAATCCTGAATCTTTGATATCCTCAATTAGAGGAATGGATGCGAGATGCACCATGTTTGTGGGTGATTCTACAGAGGATTATATCATGGCACGCAAAACTGACGAATTTGGAAAAGCCACTATATTTTGTGGTGTATATGGAACCAGCAAAGACTCTGAAGCAAAACTAGCTTTATTTGAGACTAAAAATGCCGATATTATAGTCAAATCAATAAATTTGATTCCGAAGACATTAAATCTAGTCGGGGCATAACCCACTTCTCTGCGTGGGGATTTCATGAAGTCTAGAATTGGACGTGTTACAAGAAAAACCAAAGAGACGGAGGTATCGGTGGTCGTGAACCTAGACGGTATGGGTAAGATTTCTGTAAAGACAGGACTGCCATTTCTAGATCATCTGATCACATCTTTGGCTAAACACGGTATGTTTGATCTGAAACTGAACGCTGCCTCAAAAGATGGAATAGATCACCACTTGGTAGAAGATACTGCAATAGCACTTGGAAATGCCATGGATGAATCTCTTGGGAATAGATCAGGAATTGTAAGATTTGGTTATGCATCGGTGCCTATGGATGAATCTCTTGCAGAAGCATCTCTTGATCTAGTAAAGAGGCAATATCACAAAATTGAATTGTCCATTGAACGAAACCAAATAGAAGGTATCTCAAAAGAAGATCTAGGACACTTCTTTAGATCGTTAGCTCAGAATCTGAACATCTGTATGCATGTATCAGTCAAGTATGGTGAAAATGATCACCACAAAGTTGAAGCCGCTATCAAGGCATTTGCAGTTGCTTGGAAAACTGCAGCTAGTTTTGATAAGAAACAACGGGGAATCCCAAGCACAAAAGGGGCCATGTAATGGTCAAGGTAGCTGTATTCGACTATGGCGCAGGTAATATATTCAGTCTTAAAACATCTCTAGAAAAAAATGGTGCTGAAGTTGACATCATAACCAAACTCGATAAGATAAAGGGATACTCTGGACTCTTATTGCCTGGGGTAGGAAACTTCGATCCTGCTATAAAAAGTCTAAGTTCATCAAAAGTAGAATTTGAGGACTTGGTTAAGAGTCAGATTCCAGTCTTGGGAATATGTCTAGGCATGGAAATGTTCTTTGAAAAAAGTGAGGAAGGCGACTTGGATGGTCTTGGAGTTTTGGAAGGAGAAGTAATTTTACTGCCAAACAAATTCAAGATCCCACATATGGGATGGAATGATCTGCAGATAAAGAAACCAAGCATTCTGTTGGAAGGAGTAAAGGAGGGATCGTGGGTTTACTTTGTTCATTCCTACAGGGTCAAACCAAAGAACGATGAGATAGTTAAAGCTGATTCTGACTATGGGATAAATGTACCAGCAGCAATCGAAAATGGTACATTGTTTGGTACACAATTCCATCCAGAAAAGTCAGGCAAGGTAGGCTCAATTATGATGAAGAACTTTTTACGAGTGTGCAAAAGGTGAAAGTGATACCTGCAATTGATATTATGGACGATAATGTTGTCCGTTTGGTAAAGGGAGATCCAAAAAATAAAACAGTTTATAGCTACAATCCAGTAGCGACTGCCAAAAAATGGGAAAACGCAGGAGCTGACATGTTGCATATAGTAGACCTTGACGCTACACTGGGAATAGGCTCCAACTTTCAAATGATAAGGAACATTGCTCAAAATATCTCCATCCCTATCGAAGTGGGAGGTGGGTTACGCACAGAAGAAACAATAGAAAATGTTTTGCACTTTGCCTCAAAAGCAGTACTAGGAACAATCGCATTCAAAAATAAAGAGATCCTACATCGGGTTTCAGAAAAATTTGGAAAAGACAGAATAATAATATCCACCGATCAGCTAAACGGAAAAATAGTCATCGGTGGTTGGAAAGAAAGCACAGGTATAGAATTGATACAAGGTTTAGAAAACTTTGTAAAACTTGGATACTCCGAGTTCCTTATTACAAGTGTTGAGAGGGATGGTACTCTACAAGGGCCAGATCTGGACTCGTTAAGAAAGGCATGTAGCATACAAAATACAAGGATCATAGCTAGCGGGGGGATTTCGAGTCTGCAAGACACCATACATGTAAAAAATTGTGGTGTTAGTGGTATAATTCTTGGAAAGGCACTATATGATGGAAAAATTTCAGTAGAGGAGGTTAAGACAATAGCATGACTTTAACCAAGAGAGTAATTCCTTGCCTGGATGTAGACAAAGGGAGAGTGGTTAAAGGTATGCATTTTCAATCGATCAAAGATGCGGGCGATCCAGTCTTGCTTGCAGAAAAATACAGCAACGAGGGAGCCGATGAGTTGGTATTTCTTGATATTACTGCTTCCGAACAACAACGCGAGACGATCAAAAGTCTTGTCAAGAAAGTAGCAGAAGTTATTGACATTCCATTCACGGTAGGGGGTGGAGTAAAGACTTGGCAAGATGCAAGAGACATTCTTCTAAATGGCGCTGATAAGGTTGCCATTAATACGGGAGCAGTTAAAAATCCGGAAACAATCACCAAGCTAATGAAAATTTTTGGTAAACAATGTGTAGTGGTAGCAATGGATGTAAAACGTAACTATGATACCAAGGAAGACAGGCATGTCTTCACATCAGATTCTAAAAAATTTTGGTTCGAAGTCTACATTTATGGCGGAAAAACGCCTACTGGTCTTGATGCCATAGATTGGGCAAAAGAAGTTGAAAGGCTAGGGGCTGGCGAGATACTGTTAACAAGTATAGATATGGACGGTACTAAGGAGGGATACGATATACAGCTTATAAAAGAAATCGTAAACGCAACTAGCATACCAGTAATAGCTTCTGGCGGGTGCGGTAAACCAAAACACATGTTAGATGTATTTTTACAAACTAATGTGGACGCTGCTCTTGCAGCCTCGATATTTCACTACAAAGACCACTCCGTGGATAGAGTAAAAGAATACCTTAAAGAAAATGGTGTTCCCGTTAGATTATAAAGGAAAATAGTC
>Ga0066710_100008220_pt1 | contig 10100 bp, 7 predicted proteins | sample GraSoiAngelo_159_FD_79666 | JGI IMG/M metagenome (GOLD analysis project Ga0066710, IMG submission 79666) | Grasslands soil microbial communities from the Angelo Coastal Reserve, California, USA - 14_1009_16_40cm | ecosystem: Environmental > Terrestrial > Soil > Grasslands | place: USA...
CCGGGCCTGGCCGTTCACGTTCAACGTGACCAGCCGCTCCACGCCGCCCGCCGCGCCCGCCTGGCCGCTGAGCGACGTCGCGCGGAACAGGTAGGTCGCCGAGGACACCGTCGCCCCCGCCGCAATCACACCCTTGATGAAGTTCCGTCTCGAAACCTTGCTGGATACGTCTTCCCGCATCTCGCTGTCTTCGTTCGTCACGGGTCCTCCCCGGGCGGTGATGGTTCCAGGCGCAACGGCAGACCGGCCGGCGCACGAGCGCCGCAAGCGAAGCGACAAGATAATCCGAATCGGCCTCTGGTTCAATCTTTTCACATCGGCCCCACGAGAGACGGGCGTCAATGTCAGTTAAGCTACCGTAATTCCCGGATTTACCGTTCTGGCCCCCCGACCAGGACGCCGCGGGGCCCGCAAGCAGCGGCGCCGCCGGTTATAGTCACCCGATGTCTTCACTCATGTTCCTCGGCGCGGCGGGGACGGTCACCGGGTCGAAACACCTCGTGGACACCGGCCGGCACCGCGTGCTGATCGACTGCGGCTTGTTCCAGGGACTGAAGGACCTCCGCGAACGCAACTGGCGGCCGCTGCCCGTCCCTCCTCGCTCAATCGACGCCGTGATCCTCACTCACGCACATCTCGATCACTGCGGGTACCTGCCTCGTCTGGTCGCGCAGGGATTTGGCGGGCGGATCTTCTGCACGGCCGGAACCCGCGACCTCTGCACGCTGGTCCTGCCAGATTCCGCGCACATCCAGGAAGAGGACGCACAACTGGCCAACCGCCATGGCCACTCGAAACACCACCCCGCGCTGCCGCTCTACACGGTGAACGACGCGGAACGGGCGCTGATGCAGCTGCAACCGTGCGGGTACAACCGGCCGGTGCCGATCGTCCCCGGCATCGAAGCGGAGTTCATCAACGCCGGCCATCTGTTGGGCTCTTCCTACGTGCGCCTCACGATGGAGGGAAAGACCATCCTCTTTGGTGGAGACCTCGGACGATACGGCCGACCCGTGCTGCCCGATCCCTCGCCAGTCGAGGCCGCGGACGTTCTGCTCGTCGAATCGACCTACGGCGATCGCGTACACGAAAAAGACGACGGTGGCGCGAGGCTCGCCGGGATCGTGAACGCGGCCGTCGCTCGGGGAGGCAAGCTGATCATTCCGACCTTCGCCATCGGACGCGTTGAGGAAGTCCTCTACTGGCTGAAACGGCTCGAAGAGGAAAAGCGGGTTCCGGTGCTGCCGGTGTACATCGACAGTCCGATGGCGGCAGCTGGTCTGGCGTTTTACACCCAGCGCGCCGACGAGCTCGACCCGCAGCCGCCGGCGACCGAACGAGGCCTCTGCGCGTTTTGCACGGCCCGCATGACGACCGTCACGTCCGTGCAGGAATCGAAAAACCTCCAGGCCTCTCGCCACCCGTCGATCATCATTGCTTCGAGCGGAATGGCGACGGGAGGCCGCGTGCTCCATCACCTCGAGACGGGACTTCCCGATCCGAAAACGACAATCTTGTTTGTCGGCTACCAGGCTGCCGCGACGCGAGGACGGTCGCTCATAGACGGCGCCAAGACGCTCCGCATGCACGGACACGAGGTCACCGTGGCGGCGCACATCGAGCACCTCGACTCGATGTCCGCCCACGCCGACCGAACGGAAATCATGCGCTGGCTCTCGGGCTTTTCGCGACCACCGTCGATGACCTATCTGGTTCATGGCGAGCCCGATCCACTCGCGGCGCTCCGCAATCTTATAGCTTCTGAACGCCAGTGGCCCGTTCACATCGCGGGGTACCTGGAACGCGTGGACCTGTAGAATCGTCGAGATGCCGGTCTCGTCTCCGCCGATCGCGCACTCCCAGCTTGGGAAGGGCTCGCGGGCCGTACGGTTTCAGGTCGCCGCTGGGGTACTAACGGTGTCATTGGCGTGGCATCCGTCTCTGGCCGCCGCCCAGTCGGTGGCCGAGCGACGACAGGCGATCCTCCAGGCCGAGGACCGTGGCGCGTCGGGGCCGAAAGACATCGCCATCATCACCACCGGCCTGCGAAGCGACCCGGAAACGATTCGTATCGCCGTCCGCGCGCTCGGACGACTGGAGCGGCCATCGCTGCTCTCGCAGATCCTGCCAGCGCTGCGATCCGCCAACCCCGATGTCCGCGCTGAAGCCGCCAACGCGGTCGCACAGGCGGCACAGGGCTTCAAGCTTCCCAAACCATCGGCGCCAATGACACTCTCGGGCGTTCAGGCGGCGCTCATCGGCCGGCTCGAGGCGGAAGGGGAGGGCAGCGTGCGCGGCGCACTCTGCGAGGCCATCGCCCGCCTGCCATACACGACCGCCGCCGACGTTGACCGCGGCGAACGGGCGATCATCGGGGCAGCGGCGCGCAATCACACGTTGACCGACCGGCTCGGCGCTGCCAAAGCGCTCGAATCGCTCGTCCGCGTGCAGCTCGCGGTTCGCCCGCCGAGCGAGGCTGCGATCGATCTGCTGAAGAGCCTGGTGCACGAACCGACGGAACCGGGACTCGACCCAGTGCGAGACGCCCGCGTTCGGCGTCTCGCTCTCGAAGGCCTCATCAGCGCCAAAGCGGTAGACGACACCGTGATCGGGCAAGCCTCGAAGGATATTGACGCGCAAGTCCGCCGCCTGGCGGTTCGGGCGGCGGCTGCCGGCGGACGCGGAGGACTGCTGGTCGATCAAGCGCTCCACGACCCGGCCACCATGGTCCGGGTTGAAGCCCTCCGCGTCGCGCAGAGCCTCGGCAGCGATGCCGCCTGCACCGCGGCGATGAGCGCCGCCACCGATTGGGCAACCGAGGTCGCGGTGGTGGCCCTGGATCAGCTGGCTGTCTGCCGCACCGACGCGTCCATCGCGCTGCTCGAGCGCACCGTCAACGATCCCTCGAGCACCACGGGGCCGCGGACCTGGCCGCGCGCCGCCCACGCGATTGTCGCGCTGGCGTCTGCGGCGCCGGAGCAGGCCATTGCGGCGCTCACCGCCCTGGCCGGATCGGGGCAGTGGCAGCTGCGCTATGCCGCAGCGCGGGCGGCCTCCGAGCTCAAGGAGCGGATCGCCCGCGGCGCGCTCGCCGCCGACGCCAACACCCTCGTCTCAATAGAGGCGGCAGCGGCGCTCGGCGGCGCGCCGCGCGCCGACCCGGGCGACGACACGAGCGCGCAGCCCCAGCCACAGGCTTCAAGCTCGCACCACCCTTCGGTCTTGCGTGCGCGCGTCACGATCCGCGAGCTCGGACGATTCGACCTCGTGCTGCTCGCCATGGAGGCACCCGCCACTGTCGCCCGATTTGCGGAGCAGGTCGCGTCGGGATCGTTCAACGGCCGGACGTTCCGCATGCAACCCAACACGCTGCTCTTAGGGGCGAGGGACCACCTCCTGCCCGGCGCCTTCCCGGGCGCGCCGCTGACGACACGACCCGAAACCGGCACGTGGCCGCACGTGCGGGGAGCCGTCGGCGTGTCGGCGGCGGGGCGCGACGAAGGCAATGCGCTCTTCTTCATCGACCTCGTGGACAATCCCCCGTTCGATCACGAGCACACGGTGTTTGGACAGGTCGTGAACGGCGTCGAGGTCATCGACCAGATCGTCGAAGGCGACGTCATCGAGAGCGTGGACATCCTTCCGTGACGTTCTCGGCACGCGTTCCGGCACATCTCGAGCCCAACCTGCTCTCGACCACCCTTCAGTCGTTCAAACAGCAACGCCGGCCGTACCTGGACTTGACGTTGTCCAACCCGACGCGCGCCGGCTTCAACTATCCCCCCGATCTGCTTTCTCCACTGGGCCATCGTCGGGGCCTCGATTACGCACCCGAGCCACTGGGGCTCCCCACGGCGCGAGCGGCGGTGGCAGCCGACTTCGTGCGTCGAGGACTGAGGGTCTCGCCCGACCGGATCGCCCTCACCGCAAGCACGAGCGAGGCGTACTCGCTGGTGTTCAAGCTCCTCTGCGATCCGCACGACGAGGTGCTCGTGCCGCGTCCGAGCTACCCGCTCTTCGAGCATCTGACACGGATGGATTCGGTCGAGGCTGTCTCCTACCTGCTCGAACTACACGGTAGATGGTCGCTCGACCTGTCGAGTGTCGAACGCTCGTTGTCCTCACGGGCACGGGCGCTTCTGCTCGTCAACCCGAACAACCCCACCGGAAGCTTTGTCACAGAAAGCGACCTCGACGCCCTGGCCGGGCTCTGCCGGTCCGCCGGCGTCGCCATCATCGCCGACGAGGTGTTCGCCGATTACGAGCTGACACCGGGTGCCGCAGGTCAGGCGGGGCATCTGCTGACCCGTACCGATGTTCTCGGCTTCACGCTGGGCGGGCTGTCGAAGTCGGTCGGCCTGCCGCAGGTCAAGCTCGGGTGGATGGCCTTGAGCGGAGACGACAATGTGGTGCGCGCCGCTCTCGAGCGGCTCGCGCTGATCGCGGATACCTACCTGTCGGTCTCGACGCCGGTTCAGGAAGGGCTCTCAGAACTGCTCGAGCGCGGCGCCTCGCTCCGCTGTCAAATCCAGGCGCGTGTCAGGGCGAACCACTTGGCGTTGCAGACACGCGCTGCACGGACGCGCTCTTGTCGGGTGCTGCCGGCCGACGGAGGCTGGTATGCGACCCTTCAGGTGCCTACCCTCGTCGACGAGGAAACGCTCGTCCTGGAACTGCTCACAGAAGAGGGCGTGCTGGTCCACCCAGGGTACTTCTTTGACTTTTCCAGCGGATCGTTTCTCGTAGTCAGCCTGATCCCGCCTGAAGCCGATTTCGCCGACGCGGTGGACCGTGTGCTGCGCCGCTTCGATCGGCTGGAGCGAGACCCATGAGCGCTCCCTCCAGGCGGCGCGCCGGACTGCTCATCCCGCTCTTCTCGTTTCCCTCATCCACCAGCTGGGGCATCGGAGAGATCGGCGACGTAGCCCCGATGGTCACCTGGCTGGCCGCCGGCCACCAGCACGTCCTGCAGTTGCTGCCGCTCAACGAAATGGCGCCAGGACAGCAGTCTCCGTACTCTGCCATCAGCGGGATGGCGATCGACCCCATCTTCATCAGCCTGCCGGAGGTCCCCGAGTTCGAATCCCTGGCCGCCGACGGCGCGCTGTCACCCGCGGATTTCGCACACCTGGTCGCGATGCGAGGTGCAACGCACGTGGACTACGCGACGGTCCGCGCGCTGAAACAGCGTGCGCTGACGCAAGCCTTCGATTACTTCTGGAACACGTCCTGGCGGCGCAATGATGGCCGCGCGCGCGCACTGCAGGCGTTTCTCTCCGAGCAGGCGTGGTGGATTGACGACTACGCGCTCTTCCGGGCGGTGCACCACCAGGAGGGCGAGCGTCCCTGGTTCGAGTGGCCGACTGCCCTTCGGACGCGCGATCAGGTTGCGCTCGATCAGGCACGGGACGCTCTCGCCCGCGACGTCCTCTTCTACGGGTACCTGCAGTGGCTCGCCGCGGAACAGTGGAGCCGCGCCCGGTGCACGGCGGCGGCGGCTGGCGTCGCCCTGTTCGGCGATCTGCCGTTCATGGTGGACGGCGACAGCGCCGACGTGTGGGCACGGCAGCACCAGTTCCGGTTCGACGTGACGGCCGGCGCACCTCCCGACGCATTCAGCGAGACGGGGCAGGATTGGGGACTGCCCGTCTGTCGCTGGGACGTCATGGCCGCCGACGGCTTCAGCTGGCTGCGCGACCGCGCACGTCGCAGCGCTGCGCTCTACGACGGGTACCGCGTCGATCACCTCGTGGGGTTCTATCGGACCTATGTCAAGCCCAGAGACGGCGGCGACGCGTTCTTCACACCGTCGGAAGAGCTGGACCAGGTGGCGCTCGGCGAGACCGTGCTCGACGTCTTCAACGCTTCGGGAGCCGAGATCATCGCCGAGGACCTCGGCATCGTGCCGACCTTCGTGCGCCAGTCGCTGGCGCGCAAGAGCACGCCCGGGTTCTGCATCATGCGGTGGGAACGGGAGTGGGACACCGACGGCCAACCGTTTCGCGATCCCGGCGCCTACCCGGTTCGTTCGGTCGCGGCGTCGGGCACGCACGACACGGAACCACTGGCCATCTGGTGGGAAACCGCCACCGATGAGGACCGCGAGAGCATCGCTGCGCTGCCGAGCGTCGCTCGACACCTGCTGAACGGCCGAGAGCCGTCCGCCAAAGCCGTCAACGCCGACGTCGCCTCGAGGCCCTACGACCGACAGATCAGAGACGCGCTGCTCGAAGCGCTGTTCGCGTCCAGCTCCGAGCTCCTGCTCCTGACTGTTCAGGACGTCTTTGGATGGCGGGATCGGATCAACGAGCCGGCAACTGTCGCGCCAGAGAACTGGACCTTCCGACTGCCATGGCCCTGCGATCGACTCGCCGACGAACCCGAAGCGCAGGAGCGACGCGCCGCGCTCCGGGCGTGGGCGGAGAGGCACGGACGAGACGCTTAGGCACCAGGTGCTAGGTGCATTGCTAGGTGCCCGGAGGCCGGAAGCCGGAAGCCCGAAGCCTGTTTTAGACTCCCGCGACCGCGGCGGCGCGTCGGGCATCGTCAACGCCGAGGACAACCGCAGCAACCGGATGGATGGCGGCGCCGGCACCGTAGGCGTATTCGATATTGAAGCCGGCGTCGGCGATCAGCTTCAGCACTGGACCGAGACAGCCGGGACCATGAGCAATCTGCACGACCAGCACGTCGCGCTCATCGACCCGGTGATGCCGATCCCGGAGCGCGCCGGCGGCGCGCACGGGGTTGTCGACGACGAGACGCAGGAGACCGCTCAAGTCGACGGTCATGGCGAGGACGTTGACGCGTTCGTCGGCGAGGGTTCGGCAGACCGTGGCGAGCGCACCTGGGCTGTTGGGCAACCGGAGTCCGAGCTCGGTCTGGATGGCCATTCGGCCGAACCTAGCTGCGGCTGCCCAACCCCTGCAGGATCATCGACTAGACGAGCACCTTGATGACGACGCGACGGTTCTGTGCGCGACCATCCTTGGTGTTGTTCGGGGAGACCGGCTTCTCCATTCCGTAGCTGATGACGTTCATCTTGTGCAACGGAATGTGGTGCTGCTCGTACAGATACCGCTTGACCGACTCGGCGCGCAGCATCCCGATCTTCTCGTTGATGTCCTTGCCACCGATGTTGTCGGTGTGCCCTTCGATCTCGAAGTAGGCACCCTTCGGATCCGCCTTGAGCTGCGTGATCATCTCGTCCAGGCGGCTCTTCGCACCCTCCGGCAGGTCGAACTTGTTGAAGACGAAATTGCCCTGGTCTTCGCTGAGCACGACTTCGTAGATGAGGCGCTTCTGAGCCTTATCGACGGCGTCAGCCTTGGCGCCGGCGGTGTTGGCCGCGCTGTTGGCGGTCCGGGCTGCGTCGTTCGCCTGGCTGGCAGCCTGCCCGGCCTGAGTCGCGGTGTTCTGTGCGGCCTGAGCGGCCGTGGCGTTCGCCTGGGAACGCTTGTCCAGGTCGGAGATGGCGACCTCGTTCTTGCGGGTCCGCTCCTGCGTCTCTTCGACCGAGCGGCCGAGCGAGTCTACCTTGTCATTGACTTCGCCCACGCTCGTCCGCACGAACTTCTTCGTTGCACACGCCGTGGACCCTCCTATGGCAAGCGCCGTGATCGGAATGGCTACCAACAATCGACGGAACATGGTCGGTCCTCCTGATTAATGCGAAGTCGGGCGAGATTGCCCCGCAATGTACCCACTCCGGGCTCTGACAGTCAGGTCCTTGTGGCGCGCTCGGACCACGAGCGGGTGCCAACCCGGTTGGCCGCTCGATTCAAAAGCGATGAGGTACTGGTGCCGTAGCTCATCGACCAGCTGCCGCGCCGCGATGCTGCGGTCGGCAGTCGTGCTGACGACAAACGTGCGTCCGCCCGTCCAGGACGCGAGATCGGACAAGGAGCTCGTCAACGGCGATTTCGAGACGGGCACGGTCGAGATGGCCGTAGACGGATTGTCGAGCGCCGACACAACACCTATGACGTAAACCGGCACGTCGATCGAGCTCGCGATTCCTGACACTTCGCTGGCGCTCATCCTGCTCGCGTTATCCCAGCCATCGGTCAGCACGACGACGGCCTGTCGACGCCCTTCCCGAGCGCCAACGCGGCGCGCCGTCTGGGCGATGGCGTCGTGCAGCGAGGTCGCGCCAAACGGCGTCAGCAGCTTCACCTCCTCGGGTAAGGTCTGCATCCCGGTTACAAACGACGAGATAGCCACGAGCCGAGTGTCGAAGCTGAACACGGCCGCTTCGTCGCGCTCGCGATCGAGCCAGCTGAGAACGTGGTTCCCGGCCTGGCGGGCATTAGAGAGCTGCGCCTCCATGCTGCCACTGACATCGAGCAGGAGCGCAACGCTGATGCCCGGCACATCCCGCTGGCAGTCCGTGATTGTCCGCGCCCGGCCACCCTCGAGAATCTCGAAGTCCTGGGCGGTCAGGTCCTGCACAAACCGGCCCTTCTTGTTCCGGACGATCGCGCTCACCCGTACGAGCTCGACTTGGGACCGAAAGGTCGCGACCGGCGGCTGGCCTGCGCCCTGCTGCCGGGCCTTGACCACCGTTCCGAATCCTCCCGCCGAAGCCATGGTGATAAGCGTCATCAACCCGGCCCACTTCATCCAGCGAGGCCGTACACAAAGAGGTTGCCAAATGTGCAAATGGTTCATGTGATGTAGTTTCGGCCGATCAGCACGAAATCGGATACCGCCGGACCGCTCTGAATGATGTAGGAATTACACGACTACCTCAACCGCGGCTCCCGCACTATGTAGTTTCTGCATATTGGAGGCACCATGACCCTTCAAGTGGATGTCATAGTAGTACTTTAGAGTATTTTATATGCCGTGTAGTGATGTGTACGCCCGTCCGAGAAAGTGAGTGTAAAGGTGACAAGCGAGGGATACGCGTTTCGCCAGACTACTGCCTCACGCGGTAAGATTCAGCTAATGAGCCCAACCCACACGTCCATTCCAGTTTCGCCCCGGATCAGCAGCTTCTCGTACGCGATTCGCAACATCGTGGCCGAAGCACGTCGGGTCGAGGCCGCCGGTAAGAAGGTGCGGTACATGAACGTGGGGGACCCAGTCGCTGGGGGCTTCAAGACGCCGGTGCACCTCGTAGAGGCCGTGGAAAGGGCCCTGCGTGACGGCCACAACGGGTACGGACCGTCGGCAGGTATTCCCGCGGCCCGTGAAGCGGTGGCCGCCGAAAATACGGCGAAAGGGTGGCCCGTCCACCCCGACCGCGTCTTCATCACGGCGGGCACCTCGGAGGGTATCGACCTGGCGCTCACCGCGCTGCTCGATCGCGGCGATGAGGCGCTCATCCCGATGCCTTCCTACCCGCTTTACACAGCGATTGTGACAAAGAATGGCGCGCGCTCCGTCTACTACCCGACGGACCCGGCGACGGGGTGGCTGCCCGATCTCGACCGCCTGCCTGGGCTCATCACGCCTTCGACGCGCGTGCTGGTCGTGATCGACCCCAACAACCCCACGGGAGCGACCTACCCGACGCGCGTCCGGCGCGCGCTGCTGGACTTTGCCGATCGTCACGGCCTCGTCGTCCTCGCCGACGAAGTTTACGGGGAGCTTGGCTACGAGGGACCGGTGCCGCCTCTCGGCACCTTCGACCCCGACGCGCCGGTGATTTCATTTTCGAGCCTCTCCAAAGCGTATCTGGCGCCCGGGTGGCGGACGGGATGGCTCTCCGTCGGTCGAACCTCCCGCCTGGACGAGGTCGCGGCCGCGATCCGTAAGCTGGCGGACGGTCGGCTCTGCAGCACCGTCCCGATGCAGTATGCGGTCCCCGCGGCCATCAACGGTGATCGATCCCACCAGAAGTCGTTCAGGGCGGCACTCAAAGAGCGGGCACTTCTGACTGCCGAAAGCCTTCGCGCCATATCCGGCGTGACCTGCGTGAACCCCACGGCGGGCTTCTACGCCATGCCGAAAGTGGAGCTGCCGCCCGGGCGGACCGACGAAGAGTACGTCCTCGGACTGCTGCGCGAAACCGGCGTCCTGTGCGTCTACGGCTCTGGCTTCGGCACGCCTCCCGCTGCCGGCTATCTCCGGATCGTCTTCCTGGCGCCGCTCGA
>Ga0066710_100008221_pt1 | contig 10100 bp, 10 predicted proteins | sample GraSoiAngelo_159_FD_79666 | JGI IMG/M metagenome (GOLD analysis project Ga0066710, IMG submission 79666) | Grasslands soil microbial communities from the Angelo Coastal Reserve, California, USA - 14_1009_16_40cm | ecosystem: Environmental > Terrestrial > Soil > Grasslands | place: USA...
CCGGTATGATCTTCAAAGCGCCAGAGCATGAAACGAAAGCGCATTTCGGAAAACCATTCGATGAGCGGGCGAAAAAACGATGCGTTGGCAGTTTCATGTTCGTCCCAGATTGGCGGCGTCGTATCCAATTCCGTCCAGCGGCCCTTGATGTACGCCAGCACCCATGAATGCGCGTGACGTTCGCGCACGATGAACGAATTACCACTGCGGGCCGACTCCTGAACCGAATAACCGACGGCGTAGCGCGCCGGAATCCCCGCCGCCCGCAGCAGCAATGCGGTCGCGGTCGCAAAATGCTCGCAATGCCCGGCGTGGGTTTCGGTCAGGAAACGCGTGATCACTTGCCGGCCTGAACGCTGCGAGAACGTTTTGTCTTGAGGAAAATCCAGCGCGTATCGGAAATTTTTCTGAAACCAGGACGTCAACGTTCCCGCGGCGCGGTCTGGTGACTGATTCGTCAGAGCCAGTTGCGCGACGATCTCCCGCAGTAAAGACTCTTCCTCCTTCGGCACGTCGAGGTCGAGTTGATTCGGCAGCGCGTCGATCGTCGCGCCCGGTCCGTAACTGAATCGGTATTGGACCGTCTCCGGGCCGTTCGCGACCCGCACGGTGCCTAAACGGTTACGTTCCATTTCCGCCACCGGCAACTCCGAAACACGAGCGGTCCCGAGCGGCAACGGCAGGACGACGCGCCTGGGCGGCAGAGCCATGGCAACCACTGCGGACCGCCGCACTTTTTTCTGCGGCAGCAACACCCAGGAGTTCGCGCCCTCTTCCGAGAGCCGGCGGTATTCACGGTGCATCGCATACCACGATCCGCGCTCGTAGCGATTAAACGTAATCTGCCGCAACAAGTCTGGGGGACGTGAAGGTATCTCGCCGTAAATCTTCAACACAATGCGGGTGGACATCTTCACTTCTCCGAAGCTGCCAATGCGCGAATAGCCTTCTTCCCCTTCGACGTCCTGCGGAACCCAACCGTAAAGCCAGCGCGCGGTCTGGCTTTCCAAATGCGATTGCAAGGCCCGCAAGTTTTCGGCCACGAAATATCCAAGCACTGCAACCATCGCGAACAGCACCAGAGCCAAGGGCGCCATGGCGCGGCGAGGACGGTTTGCGAACAGAGCGTAGCCGACGAGGACCGCCACGCCGGTATAGAATCGCAAATCTCTAACGTTCGCCGCAGCGGCAGCCAGCACACATGCGCCGCCGTACGCGAGCGAGACATCGAGGTTCGGTGCGGAACCATCCATGTGCACTTGCTTGCGCAACAGCCAGAAGAATGTCCCGCGATTGATGACCGGCTGCGCCGTGTACGCCTGGGCGGCCATCAGTGGGTACGTGAAAATCGGCAACCATTGAATCGCGGAAATGACCGCCGAGGTGATCTCGTACTCGTAGTACAGATAGAAGCCCACGCCAATCCACGAGAGGGCACACAGATCCCAGATACGGTTGAATTGTTTGATCCCCAGGTTCAGCCGCCATGGCATCCACCGCGCCGCCTCGATGACCACCGCCAATGGCACGCCCACAAACCAAAGCCCGGTCTGCCACGCCCAAAACAGCAGCGCCGCACCGAGCCAAAGGGGGGGCGCCTTCATAATTTAGCCAGTCCTTCCCTTACCTTGTCCGCCTCCAGGACGCGGAAGTGCTCAGGACGATCCCGCATCGGCCCCGGATCGAGAACAGCCGCTCCATCCGACATCACCAGCACCAACAGCGGCAGATCCATGGTCCGCAGTTGCTGGACTAATCGCTGTCGCGGCGCATCCCACGCAAGAAATACGCAGATACAGCCGGTCACGAGGGCGGCGTGGCGCAACACCATTTCTTCTAACGTCGCAAAGGATTTCTCGGGTGCCGGAGCCACGGCCGCAAGCACTTCCAACAAATGTTCGGTGTGACTCACCCCGCGGCCGCTGGTGAAGCAATACGCCTGCGCGCCGACGAACAACAGGTCCAGGAGCGATTCCTGTTCGGGTATCGTGCAGGTGAACGAGGCGGCCACCGAGACTGCTTCCTCGAACAGTTCCGTTTCCCCGCGATCACAAAAAGTATCCAGCACCAGCGCATGCCGCACGAAAAATTCGTCCTGGAATTCTTTGATCACGGGCCGGTTGAGCCTTGCGGTAGCGCGCCAATACACGTGCCGCAAGGCGTCGCCCGGCCGATAATCCCGCAGTGCCATGAATTCTTCGGACTCGCCGATCCTCGACGCCAGTGAAACGCCGCGCGGTTGATATTGGGACTTTCCCGGCAACGAGAGCGGCGAGATTGGATAGCGCTTCGGCAAAATGGTTATCGTTTGCGGGCACCAAATTCGATAAATGCTGCGGCACAACCCAAAAGGATCCGGCCACGCGACCACCATGTGCGGCAAGCGCAGCGTACCTCGACGCTGAGGAAGCAATTCGTGTTGTACCGTCACTTCCGCCTTCGGCAGCAGCGCGGGAACGGGCAAGTCTGTCCGCTGCGCTCCCAAATTGCGCAACAGAAGCCAGCGCCAGCGATAGTACCCGAACGTTCGATCGAACCAATTCCGCTTCGCTTCGCCCGGCTCGGCTATTCCAAGATACTGCGTCAGTGTGGGGCGCGGATCACTAACGCTTTCGAGCAGCACGAGGCTGCGTTGCGCGCGCCGCGTGAGGTTTCGCAGCCGAATGCGATAAGGCATTGGCACTCCAGCCGTGCCGTAGCGCGGCAGAGTCCGCTCGCCCGAAAACTTTGCGCGCGCGACCATGGCCAAAAGAAACGAGACGACCAGCAAACAACCCAGCAGCGCAAAGGCCTGATACGCCATCGTGAAGTTCGTATCGACCCCGAACGCGCCAATCGCGATCATCGCCCCAAACACCAGGAAGCCGCCCGGCGAAAGCCGCCGCCGGATCGCATGATTCATCGCCGTACTGAGTCGGTAAACGTGAAAGAAAATGCGGCGAACCGGATCCATTCTATCCTGGTGGCCAGCTCATGTGGCGTCCGCCCATAATATGCATGTGCAGGTGCGGGACAGATTCTCCGGCGTCCGGTCCGTTGTTGATCACCAGCCGATAGCCTTTCTCCTTCAGTCCAAGTTGCTCCGCCACCTGCGCCGCCTTCAAGAGCAGGTGCCCGAGTACCTGGTGATCATCCGGTTTGGCCTCGGCGATCCGGGGGATCGGTTTCCGCGGCACAATCAGTACGTGCGTGGGCGCGCCGGCCTTGATATCGCGAAACGCAAAAACCTTGTCGTCCTGGTAAACGATTTGAGCTGGAACTTCCCCCGCCGCAATGCGTTCGAACAATGTCTTCGCCATGCGGGGATTGTACCCCGAACGGCTTCAGCGCACAACCAGCGCGCAGCCGCTGTGCCGCGCCTCAAGGCCGAAACAATCGCGCAAGTAATTTACAATTTGGTCATTCAATTGCTGGCAGCGGCGGCCCCAGCGGCGTGCCCCGACCATCTGCTTTACGCACTGCCGCAAGCCGCTAAAGCGCACCACTTCCGGCGCGGCGCCCAGGTGCTTGCGCAATTCCGCGCGCAGCATCTGGAAGAAAACCAATTCGCACACGCCTTCCTTGCCGATCGTAAGCGGCAGCAGGTCTCTGTCTACGACCCGGCGTCCCAAGTCAGCCGCGCCGCTTTCCACTTGCAGCCCAAGCGTACGCAAGACTTTCGCCAGCGTTTCGGCAAACTCGCCGATGGTCACCACCGTGCGGTCCAGCTCGGCCCGGAAATAGTGGAGGACCGCGTGCGCGGCATTTTGCACCATCGCTTCGTCCATTTGATTCACCGCGTCCCCCAGCAACTCGAGCGTCACTTGCTGCGCCGAGCAAGGCACGTTTTCACCGGACGACGTTTTGAAAACCAGGCAGTCGGGGCGTAAGAGTATCATTTTTCTTCTCCAATTTTTTGACTTCCTGAACGAAATCGGTCGCTTCATCGAAGCGCCGATAAAAACTCGCATACCGGACGTACGCCACAGGATCAACGGCGCGCAGTCCGGTCATGACGCGCTCGCCAATAGCCGTGTAAGGGATTTCGCGGTCGTAGGAATTCGCCAAATCATCCGTGATCGCGTCGATCAGTTCGGCAACCGCCTCCTGGCTTACCGGCCGTTTCTGACACGCCTTTTGCACGCTCGCCAAAAGCTTGTCCCGCGAGAACTCCTCCCGCCGGTCGTCCCGCTTCAGCACCATCAATCGTCCGCGCTCGATCTCCTCGTAGGTCGTGTAGCGATGCGCGCAGTGCAGACACTCCCGACGCCGACGGATCGTCGCCCCTTCCCGCGAGGCCCGCGAGTCGATCACTTTATCTTCCTGATGGCCGCACTTTGGACAACGCATTGACTTTCCCGTTTCCGCATCATACCACAATGCAATGTGGTACCGTCAAGGTACGACGCCGCATATAGCGGTGTCAAGCGCGTAAAGCTTCGGCAACTTGATCACCCGAGAGTCCAATGATCAGCAATTGCTTATGGCGGGAGGTTGGGCCGCGGATCAGGCGGATAGCGCCGCGGGGGCAATTGAGGACGTCAGCGAGGAAATCGATCAAAGCTTCGTTTGCAGCGGAATCAACCGGCGGGGCGGTGACTTTGATCTTCAACTCGTTGCCGAGCACCCCGCCGATTGCGTTTTTAGAAGACCTAGGCTGGACCTTAACCGCGAGATAAACACCTTCGGGGCGTTCCTGGATGAAAGGCGGCATGCAACTTTTCAGCTTTGTGCCGGGTATTATAAAGCGGGGCGTGGTGTGTAGCCACTCGGGAATTGTCTTTTGCCGAAAAATAAGTGAAAGTGCCAAAGTATGACCGAATTCCTTAGCGTCGCTCTGGGCATCGGCCTCGCCGCCGCATGCGGGTTCCGCGTGTTTGTTCCGTTGCTTTTCGTGAGCATTGCGGCGAAAGCCGGCAAGCTGACGCTCGTTTCATCGTTCCAATGGATGGGCACCGATGCGGCGATGATCGCTTTCAGCGTGGCGACCGCCATCGAGATCGCCGCCTATTACATTCCGTGGCTGGACAATCTTCTGGACACCATCGCCACCCCGGCGGCGGTCGTCGCCGGTGCCATTATTTCCGCTTCGGTTTTCACCGGCATGGACCCGTTCCTGCGATGGACTCTGGCGGTCATCGCCGGTGCGGGTGCGGCTGGCGTCGTGCAAAGCGCGAGCGTGGTGACCCGCGCAGCGTCGACCGCGTCGACCGGTGGTTTTGGAAATTTTGCGGTCGCCACGGCAGAATTGATTCTGGCTGTGGTTGCCTCGTTCCTTGCGCCCTTTGTCGCGATAGTGTTGGTCCTATGCCTGATGATTTACATTGGGCGCAAAGCCTACAAACGCTACAAAATTGCGCATCCTGCCCAAGCGGCGAGCACCACGGCCACGTAGCTCGCGCCACACAGATTATCCGTGTCATCCGCGTAATCCGCGATAAAGTTTCGCCATGACTACGCCCCGGATCACTGTCGGCGTGCTTGGTGTCGGTTCCCTTGGCAAGGAACACGCGCGCATTTACGCGGAACTCGCCGCGACCGGGCAGGTAGAATTCGTTGGCGTACATGATTCCATTCCGGAGACGGCAGCGCGCGTAGCCGGCCGACTGAAGGTGAAGTCATTTGCCACGCCGGACGGACTTTTCGCCCACGCCGAGGCGTTCAGCATCGTGACTCCCTCGAGCACGCATTACGAGCTCGCGCGACGGCTGCTCAAAGAATCCAAACATGTGCTCGTCGAGAAACCGATGACCAGCGACGCGGCGCAAGCCGTCGAACTTGTCGAGTTGGCGCGGCAACAGAACTGCGTGCTGCAAGTCGGCCACGTGGAGCGATTCAACCCGGTTTTTACATATCTGCAGAGCGTGGCGACAGAACCGCGTTTCATCGAGACGCATCGGCTCTCGCCCTATCCCGGCCGGAGCACGGATGTCGGCGCGGTGCTGGATTTGATGATTCACGATTTGGATGTGGTGCTTGCGTTTGTCCAGGCGCCGGTGCAAAGCATCGATGCCATCGGCGTGCCGGTCCTCAGTCCAACGGAGGACATCGCAAATGCGCGTCTCCGGTTCGCAAATGGTTGCGTGGCGAATCTCACCGTGAGCCGCGTGAGCCCTGAGCGGATGCGCAAGATTCGCGTGTTCAGCGGCGGCAAAACCACGCCCAGTTACATCTCGCTGGATTACCGCGCGCAGGAGGGATTCATTTATCGCATCGCGCGCGAGGGGGAGACCGAAAGCGGTCTGCTGAAGAAACTATTGCGCGCGAAAGATTCAACCATCGTCAGCGAATTCGCCGGAAAACGCGTCGTGCGCGAACCGGTGCCGATCAATAAAGAAGAGCCGCTCAAACTCGAACTGACGCATTTCGTCGATTGCGTGCGCGAGCGCAAAACGCCACTCGTGAGCGGCGAATCGGCCAAAAAGGCGCTTGACGTTGCGTGGGAAATTTCCCGCCAGATCGCCGCTGGCCTCGCAAAGTAGGATGGTCCCCAAACAATTCATGATTGTCGCGGGCGAACCGAGCGGCGATCTGCTGGCCGCCGATCTGGTCGGGGCGCTGCGCGAAGAACTGGGGGTCCGCGAGGCCGATACGAGCGGCGTCGGCCAGCCCCTGTACACGAGTTTGGAGCCGCGATTTTTCGGCGCAGGCGGTCCCGCAATGGCGCAAGAAGGCGTGGAATTGCTGTTCGATATGACTCGGCACGCGGTGGTCGGCCTGTCCGACGCGCTAAAGAAGATTCTCACGTTTCGCCGTCTCATGCTCCGGCTGGTGAGTGCAGCGATAGAACGTCAGCCGCATGCGATCATTTGCGTCGATTTTTCCGGCTTCAATTCGCGGCTCGCGCACGCTATTCGCACGGCCGCGGCACGGCGTCGCGGACCGTTTTTCAATTGGGACCCGAAGATCGTGCAATTCGTCTCGCCGCAAGTCTGGGCATCGCGTCCCGAGCGCGCACGACAACTCGCGCGCGACGTGGATTTGCTCCTGAGCATTTTTCCATTTGAGAGGGAGTGGTATGCGCGACATGCGCCGAAGCTGCAAGTCGAGTTTGTTGGTCATCCGATCATCGATCGCTACGGCGATGTCGTTAAGCCTGCTGCCGAACCGAAGTCGGCGCTCGTTGTGTTCCTGCCAGGCAGTCGCGCCGGCGAGTTGCGGCGTCACGTTCCGGTGATGGGCGAAACGGCGCGTCTGCTCGACGCAAAGAAGGTGATGGTGCTGCCAAGCGCCGAGCTGAAGGCGATGGCCGAACAACTCCTTTCGGCCGCATCAAAGATACAGCTTCAGGTCGGCGGGTTAGCGGAGGCGTTGATGCAAGCACAACTCGCAATTGCTGCGACTGGCACGGTCACCATGGAGTGCGCGTATTTCGGCGTGCCAACAATTGCGATGTACAAAACTTCGTGGACCACTTACCACATCGCGAAACGGATCGTTAAAGTAAATTATCTGGCGATGCCGAATCTGCTGGCCGGTGAAGCGCTGTTTCCCGAATTCGTCCAGGACGCTGCGACCCCTGTAAACCTCGCGCGCGCAGCCAAAGAGCTGCTCGCGAGCCCGAAGCGACGGGCCGAAATTAAGAATAAACTCGCCGCCGTAATCGCCTCCCTCGGTCCACCCGGCGCTTCCCGCCGCGCGGCGCGCGCGATTGCGCGGCTGCTCGTTGCTTGACCGTGCGTCGTAGCACTCTCTACTATATAGGCCAGACATGAGACAAGTCGGCCGGGCGTTGCTCATCACAGTTTGCGTTTGCGGCGTGGCGAATGCCGTACCGGAGTTGCGCAATGGCATTGCCGCGATCGTGAACGATTCGGTGATCACGATGCAGGACGTAGAGGAACACGTCGCAGTGCCGCTGGAAGCGTTGCGGCGCACGCACGCGAGCAACCCCACCCAGTACAATCAAAAGCGGGCCGAGACCATGGTCAGCGGACTCGAGGACCTGGTCACGCGGCAGCTTATCCTGAGCGACTTCAAAGCGGCTGGCATTCCAGTGCCCGAAAGCATCATCGAGGATGAAATCCAGGACCGGATTCGCAAGCGCTTCGGCGACCGCGTAACCCTCACCAAGACCCTGCAAGCACAGGGCATCACGCAGGAGACCTTTCGGCAGCGGGTTTACGACGATCTGATTCTTCAGTACATGCGTCAGAAGAATGTGTCTCAGGCGGTGGTGATTTCGCCGAAGAAGATCGAAGGCTATTACACGAACAATGTTGCGAAGTTTCGCCTGGAAGACCAGGTGAAGCTGCGGGTGATTGTGCTCAAGAGCGCAACCTCCGGCAATCCGGAAGAGACGAGAAAACTCGCGCGGGAAATGATTGCCAAGCTCGACGAGGGAGCGGCCTTCGCCGAAATGGCGACGATTTATTCCGAAGGTTCGCAACAATCCGAAGGTGGCGATTGGGGCTGGCGCGAACGAAGCTATTTGCGCCGCGGACTTTCAGACATTGCGTTCAACCTGAACGCGGGACAGCGCAGTGGGCTCGTTGGCCTCGGCAAGGCTGAGGATGAGGGCTACATGATTTATCTGTACGACAAAACGGGGCAGCTTTCGATTACGCGCAAATACTCGTCGAAAGAGACGCTGATCGAAGAGAAGAAAATCGCGGAAGGCGAAGCGCCTCCCGGCGAGCCTACGGAATTTTATCTGATGCTCGTGGAAGGCAAACGCCCGGCGCATATCCGGCCCTTGGAAGACGTGCGCGATGAAATCGAAAAAGAGTTGATCGTGCAGGAGCGCGCGCGGTTACAAAAAGCCTGGGTAGACCGGCTGCGAGCCAAGGCCTTCGTCAGAATCTTTTTTTAAGGTGATCGCCATTGCACTCGGGGACCCGACCGGTATTGGGCCGGAGGTGACTGCCAAAGCGCTTGCGGCTGAACTTCCGCGCGATGACATGTCTTACACAATTTTCGGAGATCATCCGATCATTAGCGAATTAAAGAGCGAGCGCGTCCGTATAATCGCTTCCAAGGACACTGGAGTACCCGCTGCGGCAGCGATGGCCTGCTTGAAAGACGGCGCGGAAATGTGTCTCCGCGGTGAAGCGAAGGCGCTGGTTACAGCTCCGTTGAGCAAGGAAGCGATCATTCGCGCCGGTTACAAAGATTTCGTCGGCCAAACCGAGTATCTATCCGCTCTGGCTGGGACTACGAAAACGGCCATGATGCTGCTCGGCACCGATGATCGCGGCCGCTGGTTGCGTGTGGCGCTGGCAACCACGCACGTTCCTCTCCGCAGAGTTCACGAGTATTTAACCCATGACAAAATCGAGCTGGCGATCGAATTGGCGGCGCGAGCTTGCGAGCAATTGGGTTTGCCGCGGCGGCGACTCGCGGTTTGTGGATTGAATCCGCACGCCGGCGAAGGCGGCAATCTGGGCACGGAGGAGCAAACCATGATTGCACCGGCTGTCCAGGCGTGCAAAGCGCGTGGCATGGACGTGCATGGCCCATTCGCAGCCGATGCGCTGTTCTATTACGTGCTGCGCGGGGAGTACGACGCGGTCGTAGCGATGTATCACGACCAGGGGCTTGTGCCGCTGAAAATGATCGCCTTCGAGCGCGGCGTGAATTGGACCTTGGGCTTGCCATTTGTCCGTACTTCGCCGGACCACGGGACCGCATTCGATATTGCGGGGAAAAACATCGCCAACCCTTCGAGTATGATCGAGGCCATCCGGCTGGCGAAAAGGCTGGCTTCGCATTAAGGTGCTTACATGGGCCAGACCGGGGAGCGGATAAGCGTGGATGTCCTCGGGCATGAGGTGCAACTCACGCATCTCGACAAGGTCATGTTTCCGGCGAGCGGGTTCACCAAGGGTCACCTGATCAACTATTACGCGCGGATCGCCCCCTTCGTTCTGCCGCATCTTAAGCAACGGCCGCTTACGCTGAAAATGTATCTGCAGGGCATTCGCGGCCGCGCCGAGTACGTCAAGAACGCGCCGTCGTTCACGCCCAAGTGGGTCAAGCGCTTCGCCGTGCCCCGTCGGGGACGGACGGGAGACATCGATTATCTGCTGATCAATGACCTGCCATCCCTCATGTGGGCGAGCAACATGAACAACATCGAGCTGCATGTCTTTCTCGCGAAGGCCCCGAAGATCGAGCACCCG
>Ga0066710_100008222_pt1 | contig 10099 bp, 5 predicted proteins | sample GraSoiAngelo_159_FD_79666 | JGI IMG/M metagenome (GOLD analysis project Ga0066710, IMG submission 79666) | Grasslands soil microbial communities from the Angelo Coastal Reserve, California, USA - 14_1009_16_40cm | ecosystem: Environmental > Terrestrial > Soil > Grasslands | place: USA...
ATCAGGTTTCGCCCCGTTCCAGACTTCGGTGAACGTCGCCCCACCATCATGCGACTCATAGACGCCCGGCTCGTTCGCGCCCGGCTCGAACCGCTGCGTCTCGCCGGCCGCGCCGATCACGTGTGACAGACCGCGGACGCCCAGGGCCGAGCCGACCAGGATGTGACTCGAGTCCCGCGGGTCGACGACGATCGAGTTGATCCCACGGCCGAGGAACGAATCCACGCCCGGGCTCGCACACGAGTGCGTCGCGTTGCTGACGCACGCGTCGCTGAGCTTCGTCCAGTGGCTGCCGCCGTCGGTCGACTTGTAGATGCCCACGCCCGCCTCGCAGCCGGACGAGCAGCGGTTCGCCTCACCCGTGCCGAGGTACAGGGTGTCGTGCTTCTTATCGCTCGGGTCGAGCGTCAGCGTCCCGACCGAGTTCTGGTCGAGCTCCTTCGGGCTGACCTGGTGCCAGTCCGGATTCGGAGCGACCGCGTTGTCGGTCCGCCACACGCCGCCACCCGAGACGCCTGTCCAAAGCCTGCACTTCTTGGCCGTGCAGTCCGGATCGGCAACGAGCGCCGTCACGCGACTGGCGGTGTTGTTCGTCGCACCCGAGAACGAGATGACGCCCGGCTCGGTCGCGTTCTGCTTCGGGCCGTAGAACTGCCACTTGTGTCCGGCACCCTTCGGATCGCCTTTCTTCGCGTCCGTCGCCGCGATCGCCGAGAACGTTTCTTCAGCACGCTGGGCGATCGCGGGCGGGATCACGTTGGCCGGATATGTGCGCTCCGCCGCCTGGTAGGCGTCGAAGCTGACCGGGCCTTCGCCGGGGGCGTCCTCCGCCTCCTTTCCGGCGAGCCCGACGTCGCCATGGGCGCCGAGCTTGAGCTGAGCCTGGCCTGCCGATCTGCCTAATGCGAAGACCAGGAGCAATGTGAGCGCCGCTGCGACCAGAAGGCCTGTCGCAGACACGACGCTAAAGCGTGTTCGTGTCATCACTCTCCCCATGCTGGTGGACACGGCTCGACGCGCTCGACATCGGCGCTCGCATGCATCGTGCTCCGCATCTGCGAGATGCCTCAGACCTCCCGCGCCGCGACGAGACTGCTCCCCCCTTGGAGTGTCTCGACGTAATTGCAGGAAGCCTTATAGACGCTTCTCAATCAGGCGTCAAGCGAGACTTGTACTGGCCCGGACTAGCCGAGTGCGGCGCCAGCGTCGACCAGTCCGGCGCCATAAGCATCGCCGAAGGCGATCGGGTCCGACGTGTCGAGGTGGCAGTAGCCGGTGTCACAAGGCCGCCCGTCGTAGGTCGGGCTCGTGTTGTTCGGGTCGTCCGGGCCCGTGTAGTTCGTCATCGTCCGCCGCGCGGTCGCCTGGAGGCGGTCGACGAGATCGGCCGGATCGTGCCGGAGCGCGGGCTTCGCCGAGATCGCCAGCGCCGCGACGCCGAGCGCGTTCGGCGCAGACATCGACGTCCCCTGGAGCCAGCCGAACCCGGCCCCGTCGACCTTGAAGCAGGCGAAGTTGAAGAGCGACGACTGGAGCGGGTCGCGGCAGATGACGCCGTTCTCGGCCAGCGCTCCGAGGGAGCCCCAGCCCCCGTAGAGGATGTTGCCGTCGCCGCCGTCCCAGCCGGGCAGGTTGAAGCGGCGGGCGCCGCCGGGAGCGGCAAGGTCGACGCGAGAGCCGTAGCTCGAGTAGTAGGCGAGCTGGTCGCGCGCGCCTACGTGCATCCCAACTCCAAACGGGTCGTCGGCTGGCGCAGCGTCGTTGGCGTTGTTCGTGGCCGAGACCATGACGACCCCCGGAACGCCCGCCGGGGTCTCGAGCAGCCCGCGCAGGTCGAAGTTCGCGGAGTCGGCGCCAGGACGCGTGGTCGCGATGCCGTCCGGCCCGTTCGAGACCTCACCGACGCCGCTCAGTGCCCGCCCGCCGACCGTCGTCGTCACGCGGTCGACACGCACGTGCTCGTTGCCGGCCGCCGCGAAGATTGTGACGCCGTGGGCGCGGCAGTACTGGACAACGTCGTTGAAGAGGAGATAGGTCTGCGCCTCGGCCGGGTCGGTCGGGTCGAGATAGCCAGTGATCGACATGTTGACGAGGTCGACCCCGTCCGAACAGGCGGCCAGGAGGCCGGAGAGGATCCAGTCCGGCAGACCGCCGAAGCCGGAGGCGATGACCTTGTAGCTCGAGATCTGTACTCGCGGCGCCACTCCATTCGAGGCAAAGCCGTTGAGCGCGCCGGCGATCCGGCTCGCGACCCAGGTGCCGTGGCCTTCCTTGTCTTCCTTGCCACAGTCGGTCAGACCGGCATTCTTGAGCGCCTTATCCCCGAACTCGTGCTTGAGCGCCTCGCAGGGGACGAAGGTCTCCGCCTTGCCGGCGATGTTGTCCTTGAGCTCTCGGTGCGACTTCTGGACGCCGGTGTCGAGAACGGCGACCTTGACGGTCTTGTCGCCGAGCGTGGTCGCCCAGGCGGCAGGGACGTTCATGCGGGCGTCGTCCCACTGGAGGATCCCCTGCGGGTTGGTGACGCCGAGGAACGAGGATGCATCGTGCCACGGATCCGCGAAGGAGCCGGACCCGCCGAAAACCGGTGAGCCAACGGAACCGCCGCGGTCGTTGCCGTCGAGGGTGACCGGGCCGTCGAACATCGACTCACGAAAGAAGCTGGCCACATGCGAGTTGGCGCCGATCTTGGCGCCGAAGTCAGGCGCGGTCGGCGCGACAGCCATTGCGCCGACCGGGCTCAGATCGGTGACGACATCGCCGCCGGCGTTCGCGATGGCTGCCCGCATCTGCCCGGGCGTGGTGGCGCTGTCGAATCGGACGATCGAAATCCCGAATGGGTTCGGCTTGTCTTTGGCGTAAGCGGGAGCGACGGCGAGGAGCGCCGCAGCACAAAGGGACAGGAAAACGAGCCGCTTCACCGCACAACTCGTGTCGGCAGGGGCCGCGCTGGACTTAATGCCCGATCCCTCGTTTGAAACGGCAAAACGAGGGGCCGCCCAAAGGCGGCCCTTCGTTCTGCAGCTAGAGCGTTGCGGCTACTTCGTGCCTTTCTCCTGCATTGCGAGCGGACAAGCCGTCACGAGGTAGAGGTCCAGATTCTTCGTTGCCCTCGCGACGTCGCCGGGCGCGTCATGCGCGTTGTAGCGGTCGCCGAACGCATCCGACTGCTCGCAGATCGGGTTCCGGCCCGGCTGCTGCCGTGCCGAGCGCCCGTTACGGGCATCCGTCCAGAGCGCCCAGGCCTGATTCTCCGCGCCGATCGTCACGTTGTTGTAGTCGCCCGCGAAGATGCCGGCCCGGAACGTGTAGTCCCAGTTGGACGGCGTGTCGGAGAGGACGAAGTTTCGGAACGGGAATACCGTCTGCGCCCCTCCAGGGATCACCGCACCGGACGGCGGATTGATCGGCGCCGTCGGCTGCAGGACGATCGCGGCCTCGTCGCCGAGACACTGGCCCGCGGCGTCGGGAATCGAGGTCGAGGCCTGCGTCACCGTCGCCGTTGACGTGATCGCACACTGCGCGCCGAAGTTCCAGACCAAGTAGTTGCCCGGCCGCCCGTTCGGAGCCGCGCGGCTCTCGGGCCACTCGCCCGCGGTCGAGTCGGTGTCGAGACGGCGGTCGTAGAAGACCACGTTCAGGTCGCCCTTGTTCGAGATGTCGACCCATGGGAACCACTGGTCGTTCCCGAAATTGAGCGCGGTCGATGGGCATACGCGACCGGCGATGCGACCGCAGTCGCGCGTCCCTTCCGCAATCGTCGGCTGCCTTGACGGGTCGTTGTTGACCCGAGTCGGGCCGATCCACGTCTGGCCGCCGTTTGTGGACTTGAACAGGAAGACGTCGGTGTTCGAGCTCACACGTTGGCCGTCGCGGTTGTCGTCGAGCACGACGTAAAGGTCGTCTGCGAACGCTCCACCACGTGGATCGGCGGCGATGTTCCCGTAGGAATTGACGCGGAAGCACGAGTTCGTCAAGACGTTCCGTCCGCCCTGCCCGCGGTTGAAGCAGTCCAATCGGTTCGTTGAGGCGGAGCTCGGACTACCGGAGCGCGGGTAGTTGAGATCGAAGACCGGTGAGATGAAGAACGGCCCTTGGAAGGTCTGGCCGCCGTTGGTCGAGCGGACAACGACGTACTGATTCTCGTCCGGGGTATTGAAGTTCTCGAACGCCACCCACAGCTCACCGGTCGTGGGGTTCACGGTTGGGACCGAGCCCTGGTTGGCGTCGCAATCCCCTTCGTGCACGCCCCCAGTACAGAATGACGCTGTGCCGTCGATCTCCTTCGGCGGCGACCACGAGTACGCCCGGTCGTCCGAATAGCTGAAGTAGATCTTCGCCGTGGGCCCGAAGAAGATCGTCCACGTCACATACAGCCGGTCTGGCCCGATCAGGTCGTTCGCACAGCCGGTCTGTCCAGCCGGAATCGCGGTCTTCGAGATCGGGGCGAAGCACGTCGGCGTCACGCCCGTCGGCCGCGGCCCCGCCGTCATGTAGTTCTTGTCGTGCGACGGAACGCTGCCGTTCAGGGCGTTGTCGTTGTCAGGCGTGTACGCCACGACACCATCGCCCGGTCGGCGAACGTCGCCGTTGCCCCCGCAGCGAGCCGCGGTGTCCGTCGATCCCGCGGGGATGCAAGGACGGCTCCACGTGAAGCCGCCGTTCGTCGACCGCGCCACGAAGATGCCGCTCTCGTCGTTCTCCCGCATGAAATGCAGGTCGTTGTAGTACGCCGTCCCACCGCGATCGAAGACAACGGATGGATCCCCGCCGCCGTCGATGTGGTCGCGTGCGGAGTTTGCGTTCGTCGGAAACGGCCTGATTCCGTCGTAGAAATGCTCGCCGTTGTCCGTCGAGGCGTAGAACCCGGACGTGCCCCAGCCAAGCCGGTAGTCGTTGGCGCTACCAAGTACGTTCTTCGTGTCGGCCGGGTTGACGGCGATCGCCGTCTCGTCCTGCGGGAAGCAGGAATAGTCCTGGTTGAACCTGATGTCGTTGCCTGCATCCGAAAGCTTCTCGACCTCGTCCTTCTGTCTCAGGTCGTTCGGCTTTGGCTGCCGATCGCGAAGCCCTGCCTGCGGACATTCGGTGATGGCGCTGCCGATGTTGACGTCCCGGAAATCGATGGCTCCGGACGGGGGCACATCGGCCTCGTCGTCTCCGTTGTCCTTCGGGATAATCACGACGTCATCCCCGTCTGCTGCCACGGCCGCGCCGCCGACAAAGACCGAACACGTCGTGACGGCGGCCAGCGCGAGGACAAGCCACAGAAGTCTTTTCATTCTCTCCCCTCTCGCTGCCTCGGTCCGCCTGCCGGACCGAAAATAGCGCGGCGACTATAGGCCCGATCCCGGCTCGACGCAACAAGATCGAAACCCGTTTTAGGCGGTCTTTTCGACCCGTTTCTCCTGTGACCGCGCAAGCGCCACCACGTCGCGGACCGACATCAGTTCGGCGTAGCCCGACGCCGCAACGCTGCCGACGAAACGTCCGTCTCGCCAGCTGACGACGACGTAGCGCACCGAAGCGCGCGGCGCGCGGGCGCTCGCGAGGACATGCGACTCAGCGCCGATCGAAGGGACGCTGACCTTCTTCAGCCCCGCGGTAGGTGCACTGGTTTTCTCGCGCTCCTCCTGAGCGCCGAGGTACCGCGAAGCACCCGCAGAGCGTCCGAACATCTCAACCGTCGAGACAACGGTCAGCGGCCCCCGGGCTCTCGGATTTCCTCGTCTTCGATAGCGGGCCACCCATCCCCCTTGACGACCGAAACGAGTGGGGTCGCCTCGCAGAACGGCGTCTTGCTCAGAGCGAATTTCGCGCTCAAACGAGAACTGCGCCAGCTGCCGCGGTAGATCGCCGGGCTGCAGCACAAGGCTCTGAAGGTGATCGTCGGAAAGGGGTTTGGCGGCACGGCCACCGCACGCGACAAGCACGAGCGCGCAGGCAACGAGTCCGATCGCCGCGGCAGCTCCCATCCGGACGACGTTAACCGAAGCAGGAACACATTTCGCCAAGAGAAGGGGCCGCACCACGCGGCCCCTTCTCGGTTCGATCCGACGCTACGGCGTAACCGTGAGCGTCTGTATCACCTGTGCGATTCCTGGCGTCTGGTTCGACGTCATGCTCGCGGTGGAGTCATACGTGCCAGGCAGGTTGGCCGTGGCGTCGTAAGTGAAGCTCGTGATCCCGCCCGCCGTCGGCGGGGACGTCTGAACGGCGTATTCCGTGTTGTTCGCGGGACCCGGTGAAGCGATGTTCTTGCCGCTGGTGCCGTCCCGGTTCTCCGCACCCCAGTTGATGCCGGAGCCCGGATCACCATTGGCCGAGTTCGCAGCTCCGTAGGAGATCGTGGTCTGCTCACTCGACGCGACGCTCCCGAGCCGGAACCACAACTCGCCCGTGTGCGTGAATGCATTGCTGAAGTTCTTCACGCCCGCGTAGTCGACCACGAGCCAAGTGCTCGTGCCGTCAGTCAGCGTCGCGATGCGAATGGCCCCGCCGGCCGGCGGGTTTAGATCGTTCCAGAACGGTGCGACCACGTTGTTCGGCCGCGCCGCGTTCGGGAAGGTCTGCGGCGCGAAGTTCACATCACTTGCCGTCCCGCCGCCGATCACGACATACCCGTTCGAGACGACGCCGACCCGCGTGTACGACTCCCCGCCGTAGAAGAACGTCGGCACGTTGAAGTTCAGGATGTTGTCGTCCGTGAAGCCCGGTTGGGCTGGGACGCCGAGGAGCGCCAGCGGCAGGTAGCCGCCCGCCGGCCCGCCTCCCGTGATGTTCGTGATCGAGTCCACCGTCGGAGGCAGCGCCGGGCTCAGCGTCCCGCTCCACTGCGCTCCGAAATGCGGCGCGATCAGCGACGCCGGAGCAGAGACGTTGCTGTAGTGGAGACCCGGTGAGCCGCTGACTTTCACGCTCACACTCGCCTGCGCGCGGGCCAGGTTGGCCGCGCTGACGGTGCAGTGCGTGCTCCCGGCCACGGCGAACGACGCGGGCGAACATGAATGGCTAAGCGTCACTGCGCCCTGCTTCTTGACGAAGGCGACCGGCAGCGTCACCGACGTCGCTCCCGCCTTCTGGGGATCGAGCGTGATCTGTCCGAAGTACTGGCCGTTGGCCAGCTTCGGAGCACTGATCGTGATCGGGAACGTGACCGAGCCGCCTGCTTTGACGTTGATGTTCCCGCTGTTGTTGCCAACGCTGATCGTCGCGCCGGCCGGAGCGATTGTGCTGACCTGCAGCACCTGGTTTTGGCCGGAGACGTTGATCGCCGTCCGCTGCGTCGAGATCTGTCCGGACATCGTCGTCGCGTCCACGCTCGCCAGATTGAGGTCGACCCGGTGGAGCGAATCGGCGCCCGCCGCAACGAAGTCGGCCATGTTCTCGTCGAAGACGAGGGTCGGATTGACTGCCCGGTCGGCACGAATCGAGCCGGCACCATCGTCGAACGGAGTGGCGGGGGTGACGCCGTCCTCCTTGACGACGCTGTGAACCGCCGAGGTCATCAGGGCCGACTTGATCTCGGCAGGCCTCCAGCTCGGGTGAGCTGCCTTGACGAGAGCCGAGACGCCGGCGGCGTGGGGGCTCGACATCGAGGTGCCTGCGATCGCCTGGTAGAGGTTTCCTGACGGACCGTTCGTCGGGGTCGTCTGATCAGGCTGAGGCGTCATGCCCGCGAGGACCTGGATGCCTGGCGCGGTGACGTCGGGCTTGATCCAGTCGCCGGTCGGACCGCGCGAGGAGAAGGATGCCATCACGTCGGGCTGAGTCGCCGACGGGATGCCCTGGCCGAACGTAGCCATCACATTCGTGTGGCCGGTGATGAACGCCAACAGGCCCGTGTCGGGGCCGTCGACGTGGATCGACGGAAGCCAGTGATTGTCCGTCTCCACGTCCTGCTTGACATGGTTGTAGAGGATCATTCCGACCGCGCCGCCCGAGAAGACGTTGAAGCCCTTGTCGACGCGGGCGTTCGTGCCGCGCTTGCAGGCGACGATCTTGCCGGCCGCTGCCAAAGCGGGCAGCTTGGTCTGGCAGAGCTCGTCCTCACCGGCGATGCTCTGCGCGAGGACGACCGGAGTCGCCGTCGAGATCCCGTTCGTGAGTGTCACGCCCGGCATGTCGAACGTCGCGCCGCCATCCGCCGTCAGATGGAGCGTCGAGGTGAAGAAGCGTGGGCCCGTCGAGGCGCCGACGGTCGTCGTCCAGGGACCACCGTGGTCGGACGTCCCCGAGCCGGGGCCGCTGTTGCCGGCCGAGGCGGCGACAGAGATGCCTGCGTTCGTCGCGTCCAGGAACGCCAGCTCGACCGGGTCAGTGTACGGCTGTGAACCGCCCGAGATCGAGAAGTTGAGCACGTTGACGCCGTTGGCGATCGCCTGCTGAACGGCCGCGACTGAGTCGGACGAGAAGCACCCCTGCGCGAGGCAGACGCGGTACTCGATCACGTGCGCGCCTGGGGCGATTCCGCAGACCGGACCGCGCTCGACACCGTAGAGCATCGCCGAAGAGACGCAGTCGCCCGCTGCCGTAGTCATCGTGTGCGTGCCGTGACCCTCGGGGTCGCGAGCCGAGCAAATCTTGGTCGTGTTGTTGCAGAACTCCTGACCGTTCGAGCCGATGGCGTTCATGTAGGTCGTCGTCTTGGCGTATGCACCGATCAGCTTGTTGTTGCAAGCGAACGTCGGGCCGAGGTGCGCCGTGTCGCTGCCGTCACCGAACTGGCAGTCCTTGAGCCCGCCGGCCGGAGCGGAGATACCTGCTGGAGAAAGCATCGGATGCTCCGGCCAGACACCGGTGTCGATCACGCCAACGGTCACGTTCGAGCCGGCGCTGGACGAGCCACCGAGGCTCGGCCAGACGGCGGTGGCGCCAATGAAAGCCGTGTTGTCGTCAAGCGGCTGCTGCAGCGTGTCCTTTTGCACGGCCGCGACGCCGCGGATCTTCAGGAGCTTTGAGATCGCGTTGCCGGGCACCTGGGCGGCGACGCCGCCGTAGACGGTGCGGTAGCCCTGGCGGATCTTGACGCCATCGATCTTCGAGAGGATCGCCCGGCTGACTGAGTGGGAGTACCTCGCCGTGTACCGACCGTAGGCCTTAACAGCCGCCCGGTTCAGCGAGAGCTTTACCCCGGTCACCCGCGGGTTCGTCGCATGCAAGCCGGCCACGCCGCCAGAGTAGGAGGCCGTCCCGTCGAAGTCGTACTTGATCATTACGTTCACCAGCTTCGAGCTCTTGAGCCGAAGCAGGGACTGGTCGGTCTTCGCGAGCCGGCCGCTGAGCGATTTCTCACCCGTGTAGGTCGAGACGAGTGAATTAGCGCTCAGTGGTGTGGCGGTGAGCTTGGCGCTCGACGCTTTGGGCGTCTGCGAAGCCGAGCTCGTGGCCGCGATCAGGGCGGCGAACGCCACGATCGCGAACATAAGTGGGAGCTTGCGCGCGAATGTGCGACTCCCCTTCTTGGTTCTGGACAAAGTATTCCCCTCTCCCGGTCTTCAAGCGGACGGCCAGCCCGCCCCTCAGCGAACAATTTTCGAATATCGAGGAAACTCTGTCAAGCACCACCCCGAAGGAAGCGGTGGCGAAATCAGTCGTGCGTTTTCGCCATGCGACGGTAATCCAGCGCCTTGTCGAGTGTCTCCTCGTCAACGCCGGCCTCGCGCGCGACCTCGCGTAACGGGCGGCCGGAGCTCGCGGCCTCCTTGACGATCTCGGTCGCCTTGTCGTAGCCGATGTACGGGTTGAGTGCGGTTGCCGCAGAAAGGGTCAGTTCCGCGTAGTGCTCGGCGTTCTCCCGGTTCGCCTCGATCCCCTGGACGCACTTCACGTTCAGTAATCGCGAAGCCGACGCGAGCAGCTTGATCGACTCCAGCAGGTTGCGGGCGAGCAGCGGTACGAAGACGTTCAGCTCGAAATGGCCCTGCATGCCACCGACCGTGATAGCCGTGTCGTTGCCGATCACCTGAGCGGAGACCTGGGTGACGACCTCGGGGATGACCGGATTGACCTTCCCGGGCATGATCGAGCTGCCCTTTTGGAGCTCCGGCAAGCGGATCTCCGCGAGGCCGGCCCGCGGCCCGGAGCCCATCCAGCGGAG
>Ga0066710_100008223_pt1 | contig 10099 bp, 10 predicted proteins | sample GraSoiAngelo_159_FD_79666 | JGI IMG/M metagenome (GOLD analysis project Ga0066710, IMG submission 79666) | Grasslands soil microbial communities from the Angelo Coastal Reserve, California, USA - 14_1009_16_40cm | ecosystem: Environmental > Terrestrial > Soil > Grasslands | place: USA...
AAGTGCTGCTTCGCCAGCCCTCTTAGGCCGTCGCGGCGAGCAGCGCCTCGCCCTGGCGCACGTAAGCCGTTGCGCCGACACCGCGGTAGAACTCGAGCGCACGGCCCAGCTCGACATCGGCCTCGGCCCGCCGCCCGTCCGCGACTAGGGATTCGGCCGCCCGAAGCCGGGCGAAGGCCTCGTACGCCCGAGCTCCCATGCCCGAGAACGTGTCCGCCGCCTCTATGAAGTCTCCTTCGAGGTAATGCTTCCCCGCAGTCATCCAAGGCGTCCCCACCGTCTGAGCTTTCTCGAGCAAGACAGCGATCTCGTCGCTGCGGCCGATCGACCCGAGCGCGATTGCGAGGTCTACGAACCAGAACGACCAGACGAGGTTTGGCTTGCTGGCGCCGGTGGCGAGGAGCTCATCGGCTGGCATTCGGGCTTGCCCCTCAAGCCCCGCCTCGGCGAAGATGCGCGCGGCGGTCGCGAGTGCATGCTCGATCGACTGAGGATCCTTCGCCTCCCGGCCCGCTGCGACCATTCTCTCCACGTCGGAGAGCGCGCCCGCGACGTCTCCCTGCGCGAGATGGATCAAGGCACGAGCCCGGCGCGCAACAGGCTCCAGGTAATGCGGCGAGCCGGCTTCGATCTCGGCGATGTAATCGTTCGCGCGGCGAAGGGCCTCCTCCCACTCGCCCAGCTCATAGAGATCTTGAATGAAGCCGCCGCGGACGAAGCGATCGCCCACGCCGAACGTCGCGCAGAGCTCCATTGCGCGCGCGTACAGATCTCGGGTCATCCTGACGTCGCCGAACTGGAACCCGACCGAGGCGAGGTTGATGTAGCCGCGAACGACATCGGGCGGCGAACCAAGCTCCTCGGCCAGCCGAATGCTGGTCTCGATTTCGGCCTGGCCGGCTCGGTCACCCAGATTGGCACGGGCAACGCCGACCGTGTTCAGCGCGTGAGGCCGAAGTCCCGGGAGGCCGAGGTCGTCCGCCATCGCGAGCGCCGCCTGTCCGAGCCGAATCGCTTCGTCCTCGACGCCGGCAAGCATGAGCAGGCGCGCCGCCTGTGAAAGGACCTTCACCTTGACTGGCGACGGGGCAGCTTCCTCGACAAGCTCGCGTGCGGCGGCGAGATGCCCGAATGCGCGATCGTTGGCACCTGCGCGCCAGCCGAGCTCGGCGAGGAAAACCTCGGCCTCGGCGGCCCCTTCGCGATCACCGGTGGCCAGGAACCCGTCGCGAGCCTCCAGTAGATGTTCTGCGCCGTCCACCTCACGCTGCACCATCACGGAACGCCCGTAGCGAAACAAAAGCCTGGACCGCTCGGGGTCGTCTTCGGGCCAGAGGGCCAGGGCCTGTTCGAAGTATCGTTCCGCCGCTCGATAGGCGTTGAGGGCAAAGGCCCGCTCGCCGGCTTGCTGGAGCGCCACTCTGGCGGCCTCGTCCAACTCTTCGGACACGCCGCCTGCCGCACGGGTGAGCTCTAGCGCGGCCAGGTAGTGGTGCCCGACCATCTCCGCGTGGTCTTCGGGGCGGCCGAGCGACTCGATCCAACCCGCGGCACGCGCGTGCTTATGGCCGCGAGGGCCCCTTGGAATCTGGCCATAGGCGACGTCTCGAACGAGGATGTGGCGGAAGGCGTATTCGGTCTCCCCAGCGACGGAGGAGCGCCGCGAGCGCCGGAGGAACTCCTTCCGCTCGAGCGTGTGCAGCTGCTCCTCCACTGAAAAGCGTTCGTCCTCACCCATCGACGCCAGCGCCCCGAGCCAAGTCACCTTGCCGAAGACAGCGGCGTTCTGGAGGAGCTCCTTCTCTTCGGAGGGCAGGGCGTCGATGCGCGCCGCGATGATCCCCTGCACGCTGTCGGGCAGGTCGGCGACCTCGCCGCCTCCCTGCTCGTTGAGCATGCGCGCGTACTCCTCGGCGTAGAGGGGATTGCCACCTGCACGAGTGAGCAACTCGGTCTGCGTCTCTGCCGGGAGCAGCGAGCGGCCGAGCAGCGCACCCAGAAGCCGGGCGGTCTCCTCGTCCTCCAGGGGAGCGAGCGAGAGCGTGACCGCGTTGGGCTTGCCTCCCCCCCACCCGGGCCGGCGTGCGAGCAGCTCGGGCCGGGCCGTGCAGACGACCAGTAGCCGGACCTCCCCGGCCCATTCGACCAGGTGGTCGACGAAATCGAGCATGCCATCGTCCGCCCAGTGCAGATCTTCGAAGGCCAAGACCAGGGGACCGCGCTCGGCGAGCGCTTCGAACAATCGCCGCCAAGCAGCGAACGACTCGCCGCGGGTATCTGCGCTTCGCTCCTCGGCGGTCAGGCCGACCAGTGTGCGGAGTTGGCCCTCGATCCAGCGCGCTTCGGACTCGTCCGGGATGAGATCGTCAACGGACTTACGCAGCTTTTCCTCCGCGCTCTCGGCCGAATCGGCCTCGAAGATCCCGGCCTGGGCTTTCACCATCTCGCCGAGAGCCCAGAACGTGATGCCCTCGCCGTAAGGTAGGGAGCGTCCCTGGCGCCAGAGGACGATGTCGCTCGTTCGCTCGATCTCCTGAGAGAGCTCCCAGACGAGGCGGCTTTTCCCGATGCCCGGAACGCCAACGAGCGTGACGAGCTGCGTCGACTGTTCGTCCCGGACGCGGGACAGTGCGTCGAGGAGGACGGCGAGCTCGCGCTTGCGCCCGACCAGCGGAATCGCGCTTCGCTGGCCCCAGTCCAGATCCACTCGCGAGCGCGGCTCGAGCGCCTCCCAGGCAGGAACCGGCTTCTCCTTGCCCTTCGCGACGACCGCGTCAGCAGGACGGTAGACGATGACGCGCTCGGTCACGCGATAGGTCGGGTCACCGACGAGGACGCTGTCCGGCGCCGCGGCGGCCTGGAGGCGCGCAGCGGTGTTGACCACGTCGCCGGCGACCATGCCTTCGCCTTCAGTCGGCCGGGCGCCCAGCGAGACGAGCGCCTCGCCGGTCATGACTCCGATACGAACGCTCAAGTCGAGCTCCGGATCGGCCTCGTTCATCTCCTGCACGGCATCGCGAATGGCAAGCGCCGCGCGCACGGCCCGTTCGGGGTCGTCTTCGTGACCGACCGGAGCCCCGAAGACGGCCATGACCGCGTCGCCGATGAACTTCTCGACTGTCCCGCCGTGGCGTTCGAGCTCGGAGCGCAGGCGCGCGTAGTACGGGCTCAACATGGCGCGAACGTCTTCGGGATCCAGCCGCTCCGCCCGGCTGGTGAAACCGACCAGATCGGCGAAGAGCGCCGTGACAACCTTGCGCTCCTGGCGCTCGAGGGCCTTCTCATCGGAGAACGCGGTCCCGCAGGACAGGCAGAAGCGTGCCCGCTCGGGGTTCTCCTCGCCGCAGTTCGGGCAGACCCGCACCAGCCGATTCTAGGACGCTAAGTGCGTCCGTTAGCTCTCAGGGGGCTAGGTCGTACGAGTAGCCGCTGCCGAGGAGCTCGATGCCGCCTTCGGAGACGAGGACCGTGTCCTCGAGCCGACAGCCTCCGAAACCTTTGCGGTAGAGGCCCGGCTCGACGGCGAGCACGTCTCCGGCGACGATCTCGACGCCGTTGCGGCCGAGGCCCGGCTGCTCGTGCACCTCGAGGCCGACACCGTGCCCGAGCGAGTGGAAGAAGCCCTCCTCGAGCACTTCACCCGGCGTCTTCGTCAGCTGCGTGGGGAATCCGTGGCCCTCGAAGAACTCGCAGATCGCGCGGTGAGCCTCAGCGCCCTTTACTCCCGGCTTGAGGACCTCGTAGGCGCGGTCGAGCGCCTCGCGGACGAGCGCGTGGTAGCGCGCCAGTTCTTCGGGCGGCTCCCCGACGCAGAACGTGCGCGTCATGTCCGTGTAGCAGCCCGAGTCGGGATCCTGCGGATAGAGGTCGACGACGACCGGCTCGCCAGGCTGGATCTCGCCGTAGCCGGGCTCGTGCCCGACGGCGGTCTGCGCGCCGTGGGAGATGATGACGATGTCCGGCACGATCGCCCCGGCTTCGCTGAAGACGCGCATGGCCTCGCCGCGGAGACTTTCGGATGTGGCCCCGCCGGCCCGAAGAGCAGCGCGGATCGCGTCCATCGCCCGCTCGGTCGCGCTCTGTGCCCGCCGGATCCCCTCGATCTCCGCCTCGGTCTTCACTCGGCGGCGGCCGTCGAAGAGCTCGCCGTCGACGCTGAGCTCGACGCCGTTCGAACGCAAATGGTCGGCCACGTAGAGCGGGAACGTCCGCGGGGCGGCCGCCGCATCGATCCCCACACGCTGGCACGCGCGCAGCACGAGCTCGCGGTCGAGATCGCTCGAGCGCAGGCCCTGCGCGATCAGCTCGTCTATACCGAGCTCGTCGAGGGGGACCGCCTGGAGCCCGTCGAGATCCTGCATTCGCGGGATTTCCAGGGAGCCGACGAAGGCGTAGCGGGAGCCGTTGCGCTCCACGTAGAGGAACGGATCGGGAACCGCCACGGGTACCTCGTGACGCAACTCCGGCGAGCGAATCGTGTCCCCGAAGATGAGCAGATCCCCCACGCCTCAATCCTATAGCGGTAGATTCCGAGTCCGTGGAAGAGGCTGTCGAACGGGCGCGCCGTCTCGTCGCGGCCTACGACGAAGAGCTCCGGACGCTCATCCCGGCAGGGGCGGAGATCTTCGACGCGCACGTTCACGTCGGGCGGGACATCGACGGCTTCGTCGCTCCCTACGACGAGCTCATGTCCCTCCTCACGCGCTACGGCGTCAAGCGGGCCTTCACTTTCTGCCTCGACGAGCCGGACCGCGAGCCCGCCTTCCGCGCGGCCAACGACCGTACGCTCGCCGCCGCGGAGCGCTCGCAGGGCGTCCTCGTCCCGTTCGTCCGGCTCGATCTCGCGCAAGAGCCCCTCGAGGAGGCCACCCGCTGCCTCGACCTCGGCGCCCGTGGAATCAAGCTCCACCCCCGGGCGCAGGGATTCCTCCTCAACGACGAGCGCCTCGCTCCCGTCTTCGCGCTCGCCGCCGAACGGCGCGTCCCCATCCTCATCCACGGGGGCCGTGGCCTGCCGCCGATCGCCGACCACCTGAGCCGGCTCGTGGAGTCGTATCCAGAGGCCCAGCTCATCATCGCCCACGCGGGCATTGCCGACCTGGCAGCGCTCTCGGAGGCCTTCGGCGGCCGCGCCGGCGTCTTCTGCGACACCGCGGTCTGGAGCGCGATCGACCTGCTCGACATGTTCCAGCGTGTGTCGCCGCAGCAGGTCCTCTACGCCTCCGACTATCCCTACGGCCAGCAGCCGAGCTCGCTCTTCCTCTCGCTGCGAACGGCTCGGCTCGCCGGTCTCTCCGAGGAACAGGTTCTGGGCCTGCTCGGGCGTTCGGCGACGCGCATCGCGGACGGGCAGGCGCCGCTCCCGCCGACGAGCCCGAACGGGCGGCGCACGCTCGAGCAGCCGATCACCTTCGCCCGCATCCATCACTACCTCGCCATGGCGACGCCGCTCCTTTGGACGAGGCAGACAGACACGATCGGCGTCCTCGGGCTCGCTCTCAACGCTTGCAGCGAGCGGGACGGGTTCGAGAAGGAGCGCGGGCAGATCGCCGACCTGCTCTCCTGCGCCCGGGAGCTCTGGCGGACGCTCCCCGAAACGGAAACCGAAAGCGAGCGGATCGACCTCGGCCGCATGACCTTCCGGCTCATCCACCTCGCGGACATCCTCGCCGTCACGACCTCGGAGTGATCGCGGCGGTCGTGCTCGCCGCCGGGGCGGCCACGCGTTACGGGGCGCCCAAGCAGCGAGAGCTCTTGCCACGGGTGCTTGCCCGCCTCGCAGAGAGCCCCGTCGACGAGGTCGTCGTCGTGGCGGGCGCCCATCCCCTGGAGAGCGGACGCGGACGCGTCGTCGATTGCCCCGAGTGGGAAGCGGGGCCCGGCGCATCACTTCGCTGCGGGCTCCGCGCACTCGGGCCGGGCGTGGAAGCGGCCGTCGTTTGTCTCGCCGACGGCCCGAATCTGGCCCCCGAGGCCGTTCGGCGCGTGCTCACGGCCTGGCGCGCCGGCGAGGGGAGCATCGTGGCCGCGAGCTACGCGGGCGCTCGCGGACATCCACTCGTCATCGAGCGCGCGGCCTGGAGCGCTGTTCCGGACGAAGGCATGCGCGCCTTGCCCGCGACGCTGGTCCCCTGCGACGACCTCGGCGCACCAGGGGACGTCGACACACCGGGAGCAGCCGACTGAGACGACGTCTCTTCACCCGCAAGGCTCTGCTCCCTGCCTTCGTGCTCGTCTCGCTCGTCGCCGGCGCCGTCTATGCCGCGGTACAGGGCCTGAGCTCGTCCGCCGTGACGGAGAACGAGACCGTGCTCGCGGCGGTCGGAGTCTTTCCCGGCTCCCGCACGCTCGGACGCACGAGCGAGACCTTCTCCGGCGGGTTGCCGCTGCCCAAAGGGGTCGTGACGACCGAAGGCTTCCAGCCGCCCTCCGGCGCCGACCAGGGTCACGTGGTGAGCTTCTACCTCGACCGCCTCCGCCCGCACTGGCAGCCGCGAATCGAGCGTTCGCTCGCCGGCACGGCCGGGACGTCGCAGCAGCGTTCCTATCGCATTACCTTCGCGCGCGCGGGCCGCTGCGTCGTGCTCGCCACAGCAGGAATGGTGGGCGGCGTCGAGCCTCCTGTCTACACGCTCTCGACATACAAGTCCGACGACTGCTAGCCCTCAACCCCGGCGAGCGCCTGCCGATGTAGAGGGAGGTTGCAACCTCAGCCTGCCGAACACTGACCACACCGATGGCGACCTCGCCCTTCGGAGCCGCCCGCCTCAGCCGCCGCCTGACGCTCGAGCAGGCTGCCGCGCGCGCCAACATGGACGTCGACGCAATCAAGTCGCTCGAGGACAACTGCGTCTATCGGTTCGGCTCGAATGCTGATGCCCTCGCCGCGGCCCTTGTCTATGCGGCGGCGCTCGGGATCTCCGGGCGGGAGGCCCGTCGGCTAGCCGGTCTTCCGGTTCCCTCGCGCCTCAATCCTTGGTCGTTTCGGCGCAGCATCGCCGCGATGGGATTCGTCTGCGCGTTCGGCGCTCTCCTTTGGTTCGTCGCGAAGCCGGGCCTCTTTCCCACGCCGCCGTCGGTCGCTCCGGAGGCGAAGGCGGCCGTGCCCGCACCCACTCCACTCCCCGCACGCTGGGAAATCCAGGTGGACGTGTACAACGGAACGAAGGTCGGGAATGCGGGTTCGGGTATGGCGAACGAGATCGCGGGCCTCGCCTACCGAATCGGAACCGTCAAGAACGCGAAGGAGAGGAACTACGCGCGGACGCTCGTCTACTACCCACCGGGAGGCGAAGCGATCGCGAAGCGCCTCGGGGGCGAGCTCCACGTCGGCACGGCGGCTCTCCCGGGCGGCAAAAACCCGCGCCGCCTCGTCGTCATCATCGGCCGAGCTGGCTAGATGATCGGCGTTCTGAGCGCCGCGAGCTTGGCCTTGAGCTCCGGCCGCATCTGCTCCGCGCACGCCTGGCGCACGTACATGCGGAGCTTCTCCTCGAAGCGGTAGCGCTTGCGGCAGTAGGAGCATTCGTCCAGGTGCGCCTCGGCCGCGGCGTGCTCGGCCTCGGAGAGCTCACGGTCGAGGAACGGCTGCAGCACCTCTTCGCACTTCGCACATGGATCGAGACCCATCATGCACCCTCCTGCACAGCCGCTTCGGCCAGCTGCTGCTTGAGGATCCGCCTGCCCCGATGGAGGCGCGACATGACCGTCCCGATCGGTATGTCGAGGATCTGCGCGGCGTCCTGATAGGTGAAGTCCCCGATGTCGACGAGAACGATCACGTCCCGGAAATCGTGGGGAACCACCGAAAGCGCGTCGACGATCCCGTCCTGTGAGAGACGCTCGACGATGCGCTCCTCGTCCTCGGAGCCGGAATCGGCCTCGAGGCGGTTGTAGAGAAAGTAGTCGCCTTCCTCGAGCGGCTGCGTCGCCGGGGCGCGCTGCTCACGCCGGCCCCTGTCGATGTTCAGGTTCGTGAGGATGCGAAAGAGCCAGGCGCGCAGGTTGGTGCCCGGGGTGTACGAGCGCCAGCTGCGGAAAGCGCGGGCATAGGTCTCCTGGACGAGGTCCTCGGCCTCCTCGCGCGTCGGAACCAGCCGGCGGGCGACCCGGTAGACCTGATCCGCCAAATCCATGACCTCCTCTTCGAACCGCACACGCTCGCGCGCGTCCGAAGCGATGCGCCGAGCATCGGTCTCGGGCCCGTTGCTGCTCACGCTCGGACCCTAACAAGAGAGAACGGGAGCGTTCCCGCTGCTATTCCCGGAAACCGGCTTAGGCCGCCAGCGGGAAGCCGGCGCGTTCGAGGGCGGCGACGATCTGCTCGCGCGCGACCCGCTCGTCGTCCCATGCGATGGTGAGCTCGCCCATGAGGTTGGCGTTCGCCGACTCGAGGCCCTGGAGGCCCTGAAGCGCTCCGCCGAGACGTATGACGCAGCGCTCGCAGCGGACTCCGCTCACCTGCATCGTCTCGGTCTGGACCGGCACGCCTCCGATCTTACGTGAGCTCGACGAGGCGCCTGCAGAGCGCCTCTAGGCCTTGCTTTCGCCCCAGTTCGAGCTGCTCACCGGCCCGGTCGAGCCCGCGCACGGGATCGACGACCTCGGCGCCGAGGCGAGCGCCGAGCTCGTCCAGGAGCTCGGTGACTGTGGCGAGACGATCTCCATCGGGATGAATTAGTCTCGCTTCGCGCCCGAAGCGAAGCGCTGCCCACCGATTCTCGGCGTAGGCGCCGCGGTCGGCCGGCGGCCCTCGCTCGGCGGTGACCACGAGCGCGTGGACGAGAGCCCCGATGGCAGCCGTCGCTTCCAGACGCGTGGGCTGGTCGGGCATCCGCACCTCGAGCGTCCCAAAGCGTGGATGGGGGCGGATGTCCCACCAGATGCGCGTGTACGCATCTGCCAGGCCAAGGGAGAGAAGACGCTCTGCGTAGGCTTCCCAGTCGGCGTAGGAACCGAAGACCGGCGGTGCTCCGCTCCGCGGGAGCAGAGCGAGGATCTCTGCGCGTGCCGAGGCGAGCCCCGTCTCGCGTCGGTCGACATAGGGGGAGTTCGCGGAGAGCGCGAGCACGAGGGGAAGCCACGGAAGCACGGCTTCGAGCGCGTCCATGCACGCCTCTGGGCTCGCCATGCCGACGTGCACGTGCAGCCCGGAGCAATATTGGCGCCGCGCTGACGAGCCGGCATATTCGACAAACCGGCGATAGCCCTCGTCGCGAGTGATCGGCTGTTGCTCGGAGACCGCGGTCGGCCACGTGCCGGCGGCGGCCAAGAGCAGGCCCGCGCGCTCTGCCCTCCCCTTCGCCTCCTGCCGGAGCCCGGCCAGCTCGTCGACCGCGTCCGCCGTCGATCCACACACTCCCGTATTGAGCTCCACGACGGCCGCGAAGAGCTCCTGCTTCAGTCGCACGCCGTCGAGCTCCTCGCGCGGAAAGGGCGTCGCCGCTAGCGACTCCGCGGCGACGACGAAGAGCTCCTCTTCGATGCCCACGGTTCCCGGCTCACGCTGCCCGAAGGCGTGTGGAATCACGGGCGGAGACTAGAAGAAGGTGGTCGGAGGCCCGGGCAGGCGGGCGGGCCTCCGACCGCTACTTCCGGATAGCCAAGCTGGCGTTTCGGCTTCCGGAAGCGGGCCCCTGGGGGAAGAGGCCCATCTTGGGCGTGACCGCCGCGCGCGTGCCGCGCGCAGACGGGTTACCCGACTGGGGTGTTCGGTTGGCGCCCAAGCTTGACCGTCACGTCCTTTGTCTCGTTCTGGCGATGGACCTCGAGCGTGAGCTCGTCTCCGGGCTCTTTCGAGGTGACTACGCTCCGAAGCTGCTCGGCGGTTTCGATCCGGTGACCGTCCGCCTTCGTGACCACGTCGCCGCCGACGAGGAAGCTCTCGCCGTCGACGACGACCTGCGACGAGCCGCCCTGCAGGCCCGCCTGGGCCGCAGGGCTTCCTGCGCGTACGTGCTCGATCAGGACGCCGTGTGCCGCGGGAAGCCGGACGTTCTCAGCCAATGCCTGAGTGATCGTCGCCATCTGGACTCCGATGTAGGCGTGCTCCACCTTGCCGTGTGCGAGGAGCTGCGAGACGACGTCCTTGACTGTGTCG
>Ga0066710_100008224_pt1 | contig 10099 bp, 7 predicted proteins | sample GraSoiAngelo_159_FD_79666 | JGI IMG/M metagenome (GOLD analysis project Ga0066710, IMG submission 79666) | Grasslands soil microbial communities from the Angelo Coastal Reserve, California, USA - 14_1009_16_40cm | ecosystem: Environmental > Terrestrial > Soil > Grasslands | place: USA...
CGCAGGATCGAGGCGCTGATGGATCGCGACAGCGCCGGTGTCCACATCGTCTGAGGAGGCAGACAGAACGTCTACCTGATCCAGGCGACCGCCGACGCGACCGTACGGCCGGTCCTGGCCGGTCCGGCCGAGGCGACCGTCATCGGCAACGTCCTGGTCCAGGCGGTCACCGCGGGCCGCTTTCGCTCGCTGGCCGACGCCCGGCGGCACGTGGCCGACAACGTCCAGCCGCGGAGCTTCGCGCCTCGGCGCTCGCCGGCCGGGGCGGAGGCGGAGCGCCGCTACGCGGACCTGGAGGCGCGCGTGGCGCCGTGAGGGACGCGGTCCTGCTCGAGGCCGCCGCGGTCACGAAGGCCTACGCCGGCGTGCAGGCGCTCCGGGGCGCCTCCTTCGAGCTGCGCGCGGGCGAGGTCCACGCCCTCGTGGGCGAGAACGGCGCCGGGAAGTCGACGCTCATCAAGGTCATCACCGGCGCGGTCGCCGCCGACGGCGGCCAGATCCGTCTCGACGGCCGGCCCATCCCCCACCCTTCGCCTCGCCAGGCCCGGGCGCTGGGGATCGTGGCGATCTACCAGCAGCCGGCGCTCTTCCCGGAGCTGACGGTGGCGGAGAACATCGCCTTCGGCCGGGAGCCGGCCGGGCTCTGGGGACGCATCGACTGGGACGGGCGCCGCCGGCGCGCGACGGACCTGCTGGCGCAGGTGGGCGCGAAGATCGACCCGGAAGCGTACGCCGGCGACCTCGCGATGCCGCAGCAGCAACTGGTCGAGATCGCCCGCGCCCGGGGATCCGCGGCGCGGGTGCTGATCATGGACGAGCCGACGGCGTCGCTCTCCGAAGGCGACGCCCGGAACCTCTTCCGCGTCATCACGGAGCTGCGCGGGCGCGGGGTGGGCATCGTCTACATCTCGCACCGGCTGGAAGAGCTTTCCGCCATCGCCGACCGCATCACCGTGCTCCGCGACGGTCGGACGATCGCGACGCGGCCGATGTCGGAGGTCAGCCGGGCCCAGCTGATCCGGCTCATGGTCGGGCGCGAGCTGGAGGCGGTGTTCCCCAAGAAGGCGGCGCAGTCGGGAGAGGTCGTCCTGGAGCTGCGGCGGCTCGGCTGCTCCGCCACCGGCGTCCGGGACGCGAGCTTCTCGGTCCGCGCGGGCGAGATCGTCGGCCTGGCCGGCCTGGTGGGTGCCGGGCGCACGGAGCTGGCCCGGGCCGTCTTCGGCCTGACGCCGGCCGACCAGGGCGAGGTCCTCCTGCACGGCGAGCCCGTCCGCCTCGACTCGCCGGCGGCCGCGATCGCCCGCGGCGTCGCCTATCTCCCCGAGGACCGGCGCCGGCACGGCGTCGTCTCCGAGCTGCCGATCGGCGCCAACATGACGCTCGCGATGCTGGATCGGCTCTCGCGCTTCGGCGCGATGGACTTCCGGCGCGAGAAGCAGATCGCGGTCGACTACACGCGGCGGCTCGCCATCAAGACGCCGGCCGTCTTCGTCCCGGTCGCGACGCTCTCCGGCGGCAACCAGCAGAAGGTGGCCCTCAGCAGGTGGCTGGTGACGGGGCCGTCGGTCCTCATCCTGGACGAGCCGACCCAGGGCATCGACGTCGGCGCGAAATCGGAGATCCACGGGCTGATGAGCGAGCTGGCCGGGCAGGGAGCCGCGATCCTGATGATCTCCTCCGAGCTGCCGGAGATCCTCGGCATGAGCGACCGCATCGCGGTGATGCGCGCGGGCACGGTCGTCGGGATCGTCGACCGCGCCGGGGCCACGCCGGAGAACCTGATGGCCATGGCCTTCGGCCCCGAGCCGCCCGATCCGTCCCGGGCGGAGCAGGAGGCCGGGCCGTGAGCGGCCCCCGGCCGGGCCGCTACAAGCGCGAGCTGGCGGCGGCGGTCGTGTACGGCGGGCTGCTGGCCGTCGTCGGCTCGTCCTCTCCCGCGTTCTTCAGCGCGGGCAACCTGCGCGACCTGGCCGTCAACAACGCGCCCGTCCTCATCGTCGCGGTGGGGGCGACGCTCGTCATCCTGGCCGGCCAGATCGACATCTCGGTCGGCTCCCAGTTCGCCGTCTGCGCCGTCGCGGCGGGCTGGCTCGCGAAGCAGGGCCTTCCGATGCCGCTGCTGCTGCCCAGCGCGATCGCGATCGGCGCGGCCATGGGCGCCGTGAACGGCATCCTGGTCGGGCCGCTCGGCCTGCCTTCGATCATCGTCACCCTGGCCATGCTGGTCGCCTGGCGCGACGGCCTGCGCTGGGTCACGGAGGGCGCGTGGGTCCAGGACCTGCCGCCTGCCTTCCCATGGTTCGGGCTCGGCCAGGCGGCCGGGCAATGGCTGGTCGTCGGCGCCGCGGTGGCCGTCCTCGCCGGGCTCGGCTGGATGCTCGGCAATCTGGGCGCCGGGCGGGCGGTCTACGCGGTCGGCTCCGATGCGGAGGCGGCGCGGCTGGCCGGCATCGAGCCGTCCCGCGTCGTGCTGGGCGTCTTCGTCGTGATGGGAGCCCTCACCGGACTGGCCGCGCTGCTCAACGCGGTCCGATTCTCTTCCATCCCCAGCAACACGGGGGTCGGCCTCGAGCTGAAGGCGGTGGCGGCGGTGGTCGTGGGCGGAACCGCGATCACCGGCGGGCGCGGCACCCTCGCCGGCACGCTGGTGGGGGCCGCGCTGCTCGGCACGGTCGGCACCGCGCTCGCCTTCGCCGGGATCAACCCGTTCTGGGAGAAGGCCATTCAAGGAGCGATCATCCTGGCCGCGCTGGCGTCGGACGCCGTGCTGGGACGCCTCGAACATCATGCCCGATTCCACCCCCTCCGCGCCGGCGCCGCTCGAGACTGAGCCGCCGTGGCGACGGCGGTGGTTCCCGAACAACGAGCTGGCGCTCCTCGGCGTCCTCCTCTTCGAGTGCGGGGTCTTCAGCCTGACCGGAAGCCATTTCCTGAGCCGGGCGAACGGGTTCGAGGTCACGCGGCTGGGCGTGGAGGTCGGCCTGCTGGCGCTGGCCCTGACCGCGATCATCATCACCGGCGGCATCGACCTCTCCGTCGGCTCGATGATGGGCCTGGCCGCCGTCGTGCTCGGCGGCCTCTGGCGCGACGGCCGCTGGCCGATGCCGGCCGCGGTCGCGGCCACGCTCCTGGTCGGACTGGCCGGCGGGGCCTTGAACGCGGCGATGATCACCCGCCTCGGGTTCCCTCCCCTCATCGTCACCCTCGGCACGTTCTCGCTCTTCCGCGGGATCGCCGAGGGGCTCACGCGCGGGATCGACAACTACTCCGGCTTCTCCCCCCGATTCCTGTTCTGGGGCCAGGGGTACGTGGGCGGCGTCGTCCCGACCCAGCTCTTCGTCCTGATCCCGGCCATCGCCGGCTGCGCGTGGTGGCTGCACGCCACCGTCTGGGGCCGCAGCCTCTACGCCATCGGGCATTCGGCCGAAGGGACGCGTTACGCCGGGGTGCCGGTGGGGCGGCGGCTGGCGTTCGTGTACGTGCTGTCGGGGCTCGCGTCGAGCGTAGCCGCCGTCGTCTACGTGGCCCACCTCGGCCAGGCGAAGTCGGATGCCGGCACGGGCTACGAGCTGATGGCCATCACCGCCGTGGTGCTCGGCGGCGCCTCGATCTTCGGCGGCCGCGGCACGGTGCTGGGCACGGTGCTCGGGCTGCTCGCGATCGTCGTCCTCCAGAACGGCCTGCGCCTGAGCGCCCAGCCCGCGGAGCTGGCCGGGATCCTCACCGGCGTCCTGCTGATCGGGACGATCCTGCTCGACCGTCTCTCGACCCGCGAAGCCGCACCGCCTTCCATCGTCACTGCGACGGAGGTGACCGACGTGAAGAACTCGCAAGTCGTCGTCGTGTGCGGGACCATCCTCGCCGCCGCGCTCATCGTCGTGGCCGGCAACTGGTTCCTCGTCCGATCGCTGCGGGAGGGCCTGAGGGATGCCTCAGGTCCCCGGGACCGCGCTGCGCGGACGGGCGGGCGCAAGCCGGTCATCGCCATGATGCCGAAGGCCAAGGGCGATCCCTACTTCATCTCCTGCCGGAAAGGCGCCGAGGAAGCCGCCGCCGAGCTGGGCGTGGAGCTGCTCTGGGACGGGCCGACCGACCTCGATCCGGCCAAGCAGAACGAGGTGGTGGAGGCCTGGATCACGCGCGCCGTGGACGCCATCGCGGTGAGCGTCGAGAACGAGGTGGCGATCTCGACCGTGCTCCGGAAGGCGCGCCAGCGCGGCATCCCGGTCCTGACCTGGGACGCAGACGCCCAGAAGGACGCGCGGGACTTCTTCGTCGACCAGGCCACGCCCCAGGGCATCGGCGACACGCTCGCGGACGAGGCGGCGCGGATCATGGGCGGCCAGGGCGAGTTCGCCATCATCACCGCCAGCCTCAGCGCCGCCAACCAGAACCAGTGGATCGAGAGCATCAAGGCCCGGCTGGCCGCGAAGCATCCCGGCCTGAGGCTGGTGGCCGTCCAGCCCAGCGAGGGCGATCGCGACCGCGCCTTCAGCGAGACGCAGACGGTGCTGAAGGTCCACCCGGGCGTGAAGCTGATCATGGCCATCGCCGCGCCCGCCGTGCCCGGCGCGGCGGAAGCGGTCCAGCAGTCGGGCCGCGCCGACGTGAAGGTCACCGGCCTGTCGCTCCCCAACATGTGCAAGACGTACGTGCATGCCGGCGTCGTCGAGAGCATCGTGCTGTGGAACACCCTCGACCTCGGCTACCTGACCGTGCACGCGGCGCGCGCCCTCGCCGCCGGCGGCCTCAAGCGGGGCGACCGCGAGCTGCCCGCGGGGCGCCTCGGCCGGATCGAGGTGCGCGGCGATCAGGTGATGCTCGGCGCGCCCTTCGTCTTCGACAAGGGGAACATCGACCGGTTCGATTTTTGAGCGGGAGGGTGCTAGCGGCGCACTGCCCAGGATCCCCGCTCGGGCCTCCTACGCTGGCGGAACGCTACCGCTTGCTCACCACCACGCCCCCGTTCGTGGTCGTGACGCGGATGGAGCGGCCTCCCGAGCCGAGGTCGGTGGAGAGCCGCCGGAGCTGGCCGTCCTTGAGGTTGAGGCGGCCCTGCATCGAGACCGGGAAGTCGATGCGCAGGCCGCCGTTGACGGTGCCCGTCTCGAGGTGCGCGTTGTATCCTTCGGGCACGCTCAGGTTGACGCCGCCGTTGGTGGTCTCGACGTCGAGGCCGTCGCCCCCCCACTCGGTGCCTTCGAGCTGGAGCTTGACGCCGCCGTTGGTCGTGTGGCCGCTGACCTTGCCGGCCAGGCCACTCAGGTTGACGCCGCCGTTCGTCGTCTCGAACTCGATCGCGCCGTCGACGCCGGCGATCGCGATCCCGCCGTTCTCGCTGCGGAGCGAGAGGTCCGAGCGCCGGGGCACCCAAAGCTCGTAGCTCACCCACCAGCGGCGACGGGACTCCGAAGACGGCCCCTCGGCCCGGATCGTCGCGCCGGTCTCGATCCGGACCTCGGAGGCGATCGCCCGCGCGTCCTCCTCGGTGTCGGCGCTGGCCACCACCTTGGCCCGCAGGCGGATCTCGCCCCGGTCCCAGCCTTCGACCTTCACGCCGCCGTTCGGGGACGCGTCGACACCGACTGCGCCGTGACTGGGGGGGAGTGTCGTCTCGCGGATCTCGCAGTAGCGCGCCTCACGGGACCAGCCGCCCTCCTCGCATCCGCGGTCGCCCGCGAGCGTCTGGAAGCGGGCCTGGGCCGGCGCCAACCGGGGCTCTAGGACGAAGACGGGCAGGAGGAGCAGGAAATGACGCAGCCTGAGGGTCATGTGCATCTCCTTGAAGATCGGGCCGCACCCGGCCCTGGTCCTGAGACGCCGGTTGTCCAGCAAAGGTTGTGGCGAGGGTTCAAACGCCTGGACCTGCGCTAGACTCGCGCCATGCCTCCACATTCCAGACGCGACTTCCTCGGCGCGGCCGCCACGACGGCCAGCGCCCTCGCCGCGCCCCGGATCTCCTTCGCCGCCGAACCGCCCGGCGACGCCATCCAGGCCGAGATCGAGAAGCGCCACGGCGAAGGCGTGCAGCGCCTGCAGGAATGGGTCCGGCAGCCGTCCATCGCCGCCGAGAACCGCGGGATGGCCGAGGGCTGCGACCTGATGATGCGGCTGGCCCGCGACGCGGGCTTCCAGAGCGTCACCCGCATGCCCACCGAGGGCCAACCGGGCGTCTTCGCCACGCTGGACGCCGGCGCCCCGCGCACCGTCGGCCTCTACTTCATGTACGACGTGAAGCAGGCCGATCCCGCCGAATGGTCCTCGCCGCCGTGGGAGGCTGCGCTCGTCGACAAGCCCGGCTTCGGCAAGGTCGTGGTCGGCCGCGGCGCGGTCAACCAGAAGGGACCGGAGGCCGCGTTCCTGGCTGCGCTCCACGCGATCCGGGGCGCGGGCCAGAAGCTGCCCGTCAACCTGGTGCTCGTCGCCGAGGGCGAGGAGGAGATCGGCTCGCCGCACTTCCCGCAAGTCGTGCGGCGGCCGGAGGTGAGCGCCGCCCTCCGGCGCTGCACCGGCATCTTCATGCCGTCGGCCTCCCAGGACCCGGACGGCAGCGTGACCGTGACCCTCGGTGCCAAGGGCGTCGTCGAGCTGGAGCTGGTCTCGAGCGGCGAGAAGTGGGGCCGCGGGCCGCGGCAGGACGTGCACTCGAGCAACCGGGCGCGCCTCGACAGCCCGGCCTTCCACCTCGTGCAGGCGCTGAACACCCTGGTCACGCCCGACGGCGACCCGGCCATCGACGGCTTCGCCGACGCGGCCCGGCCCGCCTCGACCGGCGAGCGCGCCATGCTCGACACCGCCGCGGCGCGCCTTCAGGAGTCCACCGCCAAGCGCATGCTGTCGGCCGACCGCTGGGCCCACGACCTGCCGTGGCGCGCGTCGCTGGAGCGGTTCCTCTTCACGCCCACCGTGAACATCGAGGGGCTCGTCGCCGGCTACACGGGGCCGGGCGGCAAGACGGTGCTGCCCCACCGCGCGGTGGCCAAGCTCGACTTGCGGCTCGTGCCCGACATGACGTATGCGGGCGCAGTGGCGGCCCTCAAGGCGCACCTCGCGAAGCGCGGGTTCGCCGACATCGAGGTGAACCCGAGCGGCGGCTACGACCCGACCAGCACCTCGCCCGACGCGCCGAACATCCGCGCCGAGCTGGCCGTCTACCGTCGCGCCGGCATCGACCCGATCCTGTGGCCGCGCAACGCGGGCTCGTATCCCGGCTACGTCTTCACCGCGGAGCCCCTGAAGCTGCCCGCCGCCCACTTCGGGCTCGGCCACGGCAGCGGCGCCCACGCGCCGGACGAGTACTTCGTCGTCGAGTCCTCCAACCCGAAGGTGATGGGTTGGGACGGCGCCGTGCGGTCCTACGTGGATTACCTGCGCGAGCTGGCCTCCGCGGGCTGAGGCTTGCGCGCCCGCAATGGAGATCCAGCCGCTTCCGGACGGCCTCACCGGCCTCACCACCCTGCCGTCGGGGTATCAGTACGGCGTCGTCGACGGCGACGTGGTGAAGTACGCCGTGGGAACCCGCCTGGTCGTCGACGCGATCCGCGCGCTCACTCGCTGACGGGGCACGGCGTTGCCGTGGGCGGGGGCCGCCGGCCCCCGCCCGACTCCCCTGTGTCTCCTTGCTGTCGCCTGCGCAGCCGTGCTATCAGTCTCCCGCTCGAATGACGAGGGCAACGGCGGCGATCGCCATGCTGGGGCTCGCGCTCGGTGTGGCCGCCCAGACGCCGTCGCCGTCGCCACGCGCCTACCGGAGCAGCCCGGTGGACACCGCGCACGGCGACCGCGAGTTCGTGCTGCTCTGGCCCGCGGGCGCCCCGGGGGCGGTCGGGACGGAACCGGAGGACAAGCCGAAGCTCACTCCATACCGCGCGCCCGCCGACAAGGCGAACGGGACCGCTGTCGTCGTCTGCCCGGGCGGCAGCTACCGGACACTCGCCAGCGACCACGAGGGCCGACAGGTCGCGGAGTGGCTGAACACGCTGGGCGTGTCGGCTTTCGTGCTGCAGTACCGCGTCGGGCCGCGCTACCGCCATCCGGCGCCGCTCCAGGATGCGCAGCGCGCCCTGCGCCTCGTCCGCGCCCGGGCGGGCGAGTTCGGGGTCGATGCGGGGCGAGTCGGGATCCTGGGCTTCTCGGCCGGCGGCCACCTCGCCTCGACGGCGGCCACCCGGTTCGACGACGGCGATCCCCAGGCCACCGATCCGGTGGAGCGCGTGGGCTCGCGTCCGGACTTCGCGGTCCTCGCCTACCCCGTCATCAGCTTCGTCGCACCGTACGCCCACAAGGGCTCGGCGCAGAGCCTCCTCGGCGAGACGCCGGATCCGGGCCTGCTGAAGGAGCTGTCGAGCGAGCTGCGGGTCAGCGCGCGCACGCCGCCGGCCTTCCTCTTCCACACCTCGGACGACCCGGCGGTGCCCGTCGAGAACAGCCTCGTCTTCTACCAGGCGCTCCACGACGCGCACGTCCCGGCCGAGCTGCACGTGTTCCCCAAGGGACCCCACGGCGTCGGGCTCGCGCCGCAGGATCCCGTGCTCTCGCAGTGGCCGAAGCTGTGCGCGGCCTGGCTGCGGGCCATGGGACTCCTCGACCGGCGATGAGCCATGGGTGATCAGCGGGCATCGGTCCGGGCCGGCGAGGCGAAGGGCAGGTCGCCCGCGGCCAGCGGCGCGCCTCGCAGCACGCGCTGGGTCTCGCCCGCCAGGCGCAAGTACCAGTCGCTCGGCACCGCTTCGTGGTCCGCGTCGAGCGTCACGAAAGGCGGCTCGGCCGGCGCCTCCTGCGGGCTGGTGGCGACCTTGAAGAAGGCGGTGCCTTCGTCGACCTCGTCGAACATCGCCCCGTAGAGCATGGTGCATCCCCGGCCCACCGCGTTCTGGACCTGGCGCCAATAGAAGCGGCCTCCGCGGCGCGGGATCTGGTTGAAGGGAGCCCCGTCCTTGAGGTGGTGCCAGGAGAAGCCCGGGAACACCACCGGCAGGTATTCCATGCCGTAAGCGCGAGCCTCCGCGAGGTCCCGATCGACCTCCCGGCCGTAGAAGCGGTCCGTCGACGCCCGGTCACGGAACCGTCCGACCGTCCAGGGGCTGATGACGTCGAAGGAGCGGTAGACCCGCTCCCAGCGCCGGTCGGGCAGGGAGTCGCGATGCCGGCTGCGCCAGCGGCTCGGTACGCCGCCGACCAGCGTGACGCGATAGCGGGGCTCGGGATTGCCCCTGAAGAAATCCACGAGCGTCGCCGCGTCTTCGGGCGTTACCTTGCGGTCCACGAAGCCGAACCCCCAGATCGCCAGCACCGGACGGCCGCGGTGGTGGAGGTACTGCGGATGCTCGGTCACGCGCAGGCTATCGACGAGGAACCGCCAGTCCGCCTCGACGTGCTCGACGAGGCCTTCGCGCGGGTGACCCGAGACGTCGTACATGAGCGCGAACACCCGGCCGTGGCTCTCGGCGCCCGCGGCCACGTTGGCGAGCACCGCGTTCCGGAAGGACCGCAGCCGGGGGTCGGCGAGCCCGACCGCGAAGCGCTGGAGGAAGACGCCCGCCAGGCCGTGCTCCTCCATCCACCGGAAGTGCCGGTCGACGGTCCTCGGGTTGTAGGCCGAGTAGACCTCCGCCGGCCGGCCATCGGGGAGCGTCAGCGGCGTCCGGCAGCGCTCGTCGGCGTCCAGCTCCGTGACGTCGGGCCAGAGATCGACGCGGACGGTGCTCGCGCCTGCCCGGCCGTCCCGCCGGAACCAATGGTCCCAGCGCCGCAGCGGAGAGCCGTCGTCGGGACAGCCGAACCAGCCCTGGTAGCCGAGAAGGAGCTTGCGGTCCATCGTGGCCGGGTCCACCCGCGGCCCGAGCCCGATCTCCCCGCGGGGAGGGAGCGGGTTGGTGATCGGCAGGGGCACGCGGGTCCCGCACCCCGCCAGCAGGAGCGCGAGAAGCGGCGCCCCGCCGAGCGCGGGCCGCCGCCGGCCGCCGCTCGGGCGGCCTTCTGGCATCCTAGCCGGCCGCCGCGACAGTTCCTCCGGCGCGAGTGTTCGGCGCGCGTAGCGGAGCATTTCCTTCGTCGTCTCGCCGAGGATTCACTCCGAGGCGAGACGCTGGATGATGAA
>Ga0066710_100008226_pt1 | contig 10099 bp, 9 predicted proteins | sample GraSoiAngelo_159_FD_79666 | JGI IMG/M metagenome (GOLD analysis project Ga0066710, IMG submission 79666) | Grasslands soil microbial communities from the Angelo Coastal Reserve, California, USA - 14_1009_16_40cm | ecosystem: Environmental > Terrestrial > Soil > Grasslands | place: USA...
AGCGGCCTCCGGCGCCATGCATATGGAGGCGGATGCACCGAATCCGAGAGGCGGAGCGGCCATCCACTACATCATCGATGGCAAACTGGCCAACGGCGTGATTACCGGCTCCTGGAATCACGGCGCCAGCAAAGGCGATTTCAAGCTGACGAAGAAGTAGGAGAGTTCTTGGGGACAAAGCTCCGGACTGTTAGGCGCGGTCTCTGACGTCTCTGACCGCGCCTACAGTCCGGAGCGCTGTCCCCAGAACTCCCGTCTCCTGACCCCGGAGTTGTCCCAGCGTCGAGGTACGCTTGCGCGTGAGGTGAAAGACCCGTGTCGCAGACGACGCTTGTGGTGGACATTGAGACCGTCGGGCAGGAGCCGGAGTTGATTCCCACTCGCGCCCGCGAAATCCTCCTGGATGTCGAGTCCGAAGAGGGCAGGCAGCATGTGCTCCAAGGTTTGAGTTTGGATCCCTGCACTGGCCGGATCATTTGCATCGGCGTGCACTGGATCGAGCTCGAGCGTTCGCGCGTCTACTGCCAAACCGATGTACGCGAGCTGCTGGCCAATTTTTGGTCCGACATGGGCCAGATCCGGCCGCAACGCTTTGTCACCTTCAACGGCAAATCATTCGACTTTCCCTACATCAATATTCGCAGCGCAATCACTGGCGTGCCGGTCCCGCGCGATATCTACCTCGACACACGGCGTTTCTCAACCGACCGCCACTTTGACGTTCGCGAGGTTCTGACCAATTACGATCGCTATCGCAAAGGCACCCTGGAATTCTTCTGCGAAATCTTTGGAGTGCCCTCGCCTAAGAACGGCATCAATGGAAGCAGTGTCGGCGATTATTTCAAGGCAGGCTGCCTCGACAAAATCGCCCAGTATTGCATGGCCGACTGCAAGGCGACCGCGGAGCTATATTTGAAGTTGAAGAATTATTACCGGTAAGGGACATAGCAAATTGGCGCTTCAATCTCCTGAGTGTAAAAACGGATTTGACACTAGGCCTTTTCCCGCCTTAGAAAGAAGGAGTGAACGCGTATTGGTTTTCTGCCGTCCTTCTTTTTTTCTCCTGGATCGCGGCGTTGGCTGCGCTGCTGGTTTTTCTGGAGAGTTGGTTTACGGTTTCGGGCAGAGACGAGTTTGTGCCGCGGCGCGCATCGGGCGCGTACGGTCCGGTCACCGTGTTCCTCCTGATGCGAGGACCGGTTGAAAAAATCGAGAGAACAGTCCGATCGATATTGGGGCAATCCTACCCGTTCATCGAGTTGTTCCTGATCTATTTCGAGGACGACGCACCTCAGGCAAGTATGGCCCGGGAGCTCCGAAGCGTCCGCTCTCATGTGCAGATTCGGCTGGCGCCGATATCCCATCCCGTTCAGATGGCCGACGACCGGATTCGCGCTCTCGAACAAATCCAGCCTTCGGCGAAAGGCCGCTGGTATCTGGTCCTGGATTGCGGGATCGTGCTCGACCGGCTGGCCATCGAAGCTTCTTTGGAGTTTGCGGGCAGTGGCGAGGTCAGCGCTGTCACGTTGAAGCCCGGCGTTCAGTATGGGTCGTTCATTCAACGGTTCATTGCCCCATCCATGGAGTACGTGCTGCGGATGACGCGGATCGCCGAGCGGCGCCGTGACCGTGCAAAGAAAATCGATTTTGAAACATCGTACCTGTTGGTGAACCGAAATGCGTTCGACCGGGTTACTCGGATCAACCAAATGCCCGGAATTTTGAACGAAGCCGGTTGGACCATCTGGGGCTATCAAATTGAAGGCCTGCGCACGTTTGATGGCGACGGTTCGCGTTCGATGTGGCGTGAAATCGGGGATTCATGGCCCCTCTACTCCGGAAGGGAATCCCGCTTCACACGCGGCTCGACCGGCGTCGCGGTTGCCGGCGCGGCGATCGCACTCGTTCCGGCGATCGGTATTGCGTACGGACTTTCAAAACCGATCCATACCTTTCTTGAAGCCAGCATCCTTGCATTTTCCGCCGTCAGCTACACGCTGATGGCGATCGCCTACTACCTGAATGCACGCCGTCTGCACGCCGCCGCCTGGTTCGCTCCGCTCTGGTTCTTTGCCCACGTCCCCGCGTCCATCGTGATGCTGTTAAATATCCGGCATAACGCGGAAAGTGGACGTACAGGCCGGTCGGAAACGATTCAAAAAGCCGGGAAGTTGTGAACGCACCAAAATCGGTCAAATGTGGGGACGGAGGCGTCTGTCCCCCAGAATTCTGTGTTTCAAGAATTCTGGGGGACAGACGCCTCCGTCCCGTTTGATGACAAACACCCGATTCCCGCTCATCTCCTCCGCATGCGCTTGGCCGCGTGTTCGGATACGCGAGCATAGCGGGCGCGATCGAGGTTGTAAAAAACAACGACCAACGCGAGCACACCGACCATCGCCGAAATAATGAGCGCGGGTTTGTTACCGGCCTGCCAGCTTGTTGTCGCTTCAAAAGACATAAACATGAGGAGCACGGCCGAGGTCGTGATCAGGAGCAGGCGATAGGCCATGGTTTCCCGAAAAGGGACGACCTTTTCCTTCTTTTTGATGCGAAGGCGGCCCATCGTTATTTCCGTTTCAGCAGCGTGGGCCAGTTCAAGGGAACAGTCATCGGAGAGCTTTCGGGGCCAACATCTGGGCCGAATTCCGCGCCGGATTGAAGAGGCATGGTGGGGGATTATATACCACGCGTGTCTGCGACGAAGTTTATTGCCACCCCTGAAATCTGCAACCGCCAGCGACCCCCTGCCGCTTCGCGGCTGTCCCCTTTGCAAGGGGCACAATAATTCTCCGCCTTGCAAAGGGGGAGAGCCGCCGGAGGCGGCAGGGGGTCGCGGGCGGTTGCAGATTTCAGGGGGTGGCAACTAGTTCCTTCGCAGACTTCCGCTATCATGTCTTTCATGGGCTTGGACGAATACAAGCGCAAACGGCGTTTTAACGAAACGCCGGAGCCGCAAGGGGCCGTCAAAAAGGCCGCGGGCAACAGCTTCGTCATTCAGAAGCATCGCGCCACGCGGCTCCACTACGACTTCCGACTGGAGATGGAGGGTGTGCTGCGCTCGTGGGCGATTCCCAAGGGTCCCAGCTTCGATCCGGCCGAGAAGCACCTGGCGGTCGAAACGGAGGACCATCCCATCGACTACGGCGGTTTCGAAGGCGTCATTCCCGCAGGCAATTACGGCGCGGGTAAAGTCATCATTTGGGACAACGGCTCCTACGAGATGGTCGATCCCGACACTCCCGAGAAGGGTTGGAAAAAAGGAAAGCTGCACTTCACACTAAAAGGCAAGAAGCTCAAAGGCGAGTGGGTGCTCGTTCGCGGATCGCGCGATCCGAAGCAATGGATCTTTTTCAAGGTTCGCGACAAGTACGCGGACGAAGAAAGCAACGTCACGGAAGACCGGCCAGAATCGGTCGTTTCCGGCAAACGCGTGGAGGAAATCGGCGTCCCTCTCCCCGACGGCAAAGGTGAGCCGAGGGGCGCCAAAAAAAAAACTGGAGACCAGACGCGGCACTGGTACACCCCGATTGAGCGCGAACTCGAACGCTGCGGCATGAAGGCGCCGGGTGCGGTTCCCATGCCGAGAACCGTGCAACCCATGCTCGCCACGTTGTGCGACAAACCGTTCGATAGCCCGAACTGGATTTTCGAATTAAAGATGGACGGCATTCGCGCTGTCGCCGTCAAGAATAACTCGAGAATCGATATGTGGACCCGCAGCGCCAGGTCCATGACCGAGCGATTTCCAACCCTGACTGAAGCAATCGCCGCTATGCCGGCAGACACGATGATCCTCGACGGCGAAATTGTCGCGCTCGATGAGAAGGGTTATTCTCGCTTCAACCTGATCCAACCGCGTATTCATCTGTCTCGCGCCCGGGATATCGCCGAAGCGGACGAAAAGATCCAGGTGTATTTCTACGCCTTCGACCTGCTGTACCTGAATGGCTATGATTTGACCAAGTTCCCTCTCATTGACAGGAAGGCGGTGCTGCGCACGCTCATTTCGGATAACTCCGGATGGGTTCGCTACAACGATCACATCGAGGAGCACGGCGTCGATTTCTTTAAGGCGGTGTCGAAACACGAACTGGAGGGCATCGTCGCCAAACAGAAGCAGAGCCCGTATCAACACTCCCGGTCGAAATACTGGTTCAAGATCAAGACGCAGCACACCGATCACTTCGTCATTGCGGGATTTACGCCGCCGGAAGGCTCGCGGCAATTTTTTGGGGCATTGCTCCTCGGACTCTACGACAGTAAAGGCGATCTTGTTTACGTCGGGCGAGCGGGGGGCGGTTTTGACGACCGAAGCCTGGCGGAGATTCATGGGGTGCTGCAGCCGTTGATCTCATCCAAGCCGGCATTCAAGGAGATTCCAGCCGAAATCCGAAGAGGCGCGTGGGTGCGTCCCGAACTGGTCTGCGAGGTGCGGTTCAATGAATGGACGCCGGATCGAAAGCTGCGCGCTCCGATTTTTCAAGGATTGCGCGATGACGTCATGCCCAGCCAGTGCACGCTCGAGGACTCGCTGCGCGCGTCTTTCCCCGAACTCGGGAAGAACGCGCGGTCAGAGACCGCGCCTACAGAAGAACCAACGCCCACCCGTGTCGAGTTGACCAATCTCGACAAGGTCTTCTGGTCCGAGGACGGCTTCACGAAGGGCGATCTCGTTCGGTTTTACGATCGGATCTCGCCCTATATCACGCCGCATCTTCTCGACCGGCCGTTGGTGTTTAAACGATATCCGGATGGAATCCATGGCCAGTACTTCTACCAGAAGGATGCGCACGACTACACACCGGACTGGATTCGCACGGAAAAGATCTGGTCGCCCGATGTTGAACGCCATATCCGTTATTTCATCGGCGCGGACCGCGATCAACTGCTTTACATCGCCAACATGGGCGCGATCACACAAAACCCATGGAGCTCGCGGCTGCAGTTTATGGACCGGCCGGACTTCGTCATCTTTGATCTCGATCCGGTCGACGCCCCATATGCCACCGTGCAGGAAGTCGCTTTGGAGCTTAAGGCGGTGCTCGACGAATTGAATTTACGGGCCTATCCGAAGACATCGGGAGCTTCGGGAATTCACGTGTTTTTGCCCATCCTTGAGAACACCTTCACCTACGAAGACGTGCGAGTCTTTGCACAGGCCGTGGCGTCCATTGTGGTGGCGCGCGCGCCAGACATCGCGACCATCGAGCGGGTTGTCAGCCGGCGCAAGCGTGGTGTGATTTATGTGGATTTTCTGCAGAACGTGAAGGGGAAGACGGTGGCGTCCGTTTACTCGCCGCGCGCAGAGATCGGCGCCCCGGTCTCGACGCCGCTGAAATGGGAAGAGTTCAAGAAACCGATCGATCCCAAGAACTACACGATCGAAACAGTATTTCAGCGGATCGACAAATATGGGGACCTGTTTGGACCGGTCCTGACCGACCGGCAGGACATATCATCGTTCCTGGCAGCGCTGAGGCGGCGGCGTGGTTAGGATTTAGGGGGAACGCGAATCAAAAAACTTTTTCGAACAACCAGTCCGTGCCGAACCAGAAAAGATAAACAAGGAATCCGCCGATCGAAACAACACCGATGGCAATCGCGAGCGGAATTGCGGACCGGATCAGACCTTCCGTGAACGTAGGCCGCAGCGGCGACTTCCGGGGCTGGTGCATACTGGAATACTAAACTAGACGATGATGGAAGATCTCTCCCTTTATCGGCCCGATTTTTCTCCGGGTCCTTGGTCCAAACGCGACCTCCACTATCTAGAGGCCTTCGTCAGCAATCCTCATGGCCTGGTGTCGGTGCTGCGGAATCTTCCGCCGGAAATCACGGGCGCGCTGTGTTCACGGGCAAGCCGGGCCGCGGGTTCTTTGTTGGAGGTCCTGCTGAAGGAATACATCGATCCAATCGTGAATGGCGAGGACTCCGCGCTCGCGGACGAACTGGAGGAGACCGTTCGTTTTATCAAAGAGCACGGATTCAAAAACATCCTCAACAATCAGCGCGCGCAGGCGTTCTACTCCAAATGGCTTTCTCAATACGGCGACGATTCCATTGCCCAGATTACGGGAGCGCATATCGTCGTGTGGGGAATCTCGCAGGTGGCGATGAAGTTCATCGAAGACCAGCGCGTGGGATTGGAGCCCATCGAGAAATCGACGCGGTACGTGAATTTCGGGGCGAAATCCGGCGGGCGGTATCTCTATTACATCCCGCGGCCGGACCTGGAACGCGCTGGGTTATTGCAGGCATACACAGCCGCGATGGACCACCTGTTCGACGCGTATGTTGCGCTGCTCGGTCCGCTGCAGTCCTGGCTTCAGGAAAACTTTGACGAAAAACACAGCATCCTCGAAAAGAAAGCCTTCGACACGCTGCGTGGCCTGCTGCCGATGTGTACGCTAGGCCAGGTGGCGTTCCGGGGAAATGCTCAGGCATTCGAATACCTGATCAACCGGAGCGCACGGCACGCGCTCGGTGAACTCCGCTGGTTTGCCGGCGCGGTCAAGGAAGAACTGGATAAAGAAATTCCGTCTTTACTGCTGCGCGTGGCGGATGAGAAATCCAGGGAATACCAGACGTACCTAAGCCGCCGGTACGACGGCGTCCGCCATTTCCTGGGAGAGCCGGAGATTCAAACCGCCAGCCGCGCCGAGGTTCGCCTGGTCGAGTGCGATCCGGAATCGGAACCCAAAATCCTGGCGGGGATCCTTTTTCAGCAGACGCACGGGAGCTGGGATCAGGCCCTCGCTCGCGCGCGAAGCCTCAGCGGCAGCCAAAAGCGAGACATCCTGGATCGTTACATGGCCAACCGCCGCGCCCGTTGGTACAAAGTCGGACGCGCTTTTGAGAACGCCTACCTGCGCTTTGAAATCGTGATGGACATCGGCTCATACCGCGACCTGCACCGCCATCGTATGATGACGCAGGAACGGCAGACGTTTTCCACGCATCACGGATTCACCGTTCCGGCGGAGGTGCATCAAGCCGGCTTGAGCACGGCATACGAGGAAGCGCTGGCCCGGGCCGGCGCGCTATTCCGGAGGCTGGAGCCCATCGACCGCGATCTTGCACAATACGTGGTTCCGCTCGCCTACCGCATGCGGTTTTACCAATGGCAGAACTTCCGTCAGTTGTTCTGGGAAACCGAACTCCGCACCGTCTCGCAGGGTCATCCGGACTACCGCTTCATCGAGCAGGAAAAATATCGACTCGTCCGAGAGCGCTTTCCCCTCATCGCTTCTTACATGCTCGTCGACACCAATGAATATCCCATCGCGCGTCGCGGAACCGAAGAGCGGATTGAAGAGAAAGAGAAGCGGATCATGGAGCAGTTGAAGGAAAAGCGGGGACAGTGAGCAGACGGGTGAGTTCGGGGACGGAGGCGTCTGTCCCCGAACTCTGAAGTGCAATTCGGGGACAGACGCCTCCGTCCCGAATTCACCCTGGCGAGAGCAAGCTGTCCAGCGCGCCTTCCAGTTCGCTCTGCGTGTGCGCGTCGCCGGCTGTGGCGGCGACAGTGATACCGGTGCGGAATGTTTTTTCGGCCTCGTGCGTCAGTCCCATGTTGCGGTAGAGCTGGCCTAGCTGAAAATACGTGGCGACATAGCCGGGATCCTTCTCTCGAACAATCTCGAATTCGCGGCGTGCGTCGGAGAGTTGTCCGCCTTTCGAGTATTCCAACGCAAGCGCGTATCGCGAGAACGAGTCGTTGGGATCCTGTGCGAGAAAGCCTTTGAGGATTTCGATTCGGTTCATGCGTGACCTTCCAGGAGATCTAGAGCTCCGCCCATTTCCCCTCCCCTTCCCAGACACGAAGCGTGAACCGGAAAGCGAACCGATCGTGCAGTTGCTTGTGCAGCAATTGGCAGATATTTTCTACAGAGGGATAGTCGAGAAAATCATTCCAGGATTTGTGGTCGTATTGGACGAGGATCTCGCGCATCGACTGCTTGAGGTCGGCGAAATCCATGACCATGCCCTGCCGAACCTCGCCTTCGACGACAAGCTCGACCTTATATGTGTGTCCATGAAGCGAGCCACATTTCGAGTGGCCGGGCAGGAAATGTGCGCAGTCGAGATGATCAATGACGCCGACTTTCATGGCTGTGTGCCAAAAGCGAGGATAGCACAGGCGTAGAACGGATATGGGCTGTAGGCGCGGTCCGAAGCAACGCATCGCGATGCTAGGGACCGCGCTACAGCAGAAAGGTTTCACGCGGAGCCGCGAGGCTCCGCATCAATTTCAATTTAGTGGCAGTGGCCTGGCTTCCAACCTTTGCCCGGTAAAGGCAGGACGGTCTCACCGCTATCGGGGGCGATTTTTGCTTCTAATTCTTCGATCTGGATTTCGAGTTCGATTCCTTCTTTTTTGAATTCCTTCATGGCTTTCATCCTAAAAGACCCTCACTTCCTAGAGCGGCCCAAGAAATGAGCTCCACGTGAAGGTCGAGTTAGACTCCTTTCGAACGTGTGGCCTGCCTTTCCTCTGGCAGGTGATGTCTTTTATGCATCAGGGTCATATGCTTGTAAAGCTATTTTCTTACAGATCCTCCGGACCGCAAATCCAACCTTTCACCGCCGAGGCGGCCACCACCAAAGGGTTAGCCAGGTAGGCATCTCCTTCTCCCATCCGGCCCGGCATGTTGCGGTTCGTTGCAGAAATCGCGATCTGGCCTTTCTGCGGGCCCCCCGGACCGGCATTGATGCATGCGCCGCACCCGGGCTCGTCGATGATCTGAACCCCGGCGGAGCGCAGCATATCATGAAGGCCTGTCCGTTTCGCTTCTTCTCGGACACGCTCGGAACCATATTGAATAAAGGTCGGGACCTGGACCTTTCTTCCGTTGAGAACGTTGGCGTACATCGAAATCGACGTGATATCGCCCGCCGTGCACGATCCGGCGTATGCCAGATCGATTTTTGTCCCGCGCACCGCGCCGAGTGGCGTCCCGTTGCCGGGGTGGCCCGGCGTTGCGACTAGGGTATTCACGGCCTCAAGATCCAGCTCGATGGCATGCTGGACGGGTGCTTCGCGATCGGGGTAAACGAGCAGGCCTTCCACTTCCGTACGCGCAAGTCCCCGCCGGTGAACGAGATAGGCGATGAGCGGCTCCGACGGCGCCATGACCGCCGTCAAAGCATTGCATTCCACCGCCATATTGGCCAAGACCGCCTGCTCCTCCAACAAGAATCCCGCCAGGCCGGGTCCAACAAATTCCATCACGCGGCCGGTGAACACGCCCGTCTCTTTGCCCTGATGCGCCAGGTGAAGCATCACGTCCTTAGCCGTGCACGAGGCGGGCAGTTTTCCAGTCAAATGAATCCGGACTGTCTGGGGGACACGGCCCGCAACCTCGTTGTACTCCCAGACGCACGCAATTTCGGTATTGCCGACGCCATATGCGAAGCAGTTCAACGCGCCGGCCGAACAGGTATGCGAGTCGGTGCCGGCGATCACCTGTCCGGGTCGCGCGATCTCCTCGCGGATAACCGTGTGGCAGATTCCCGTGCTGCCGTCGCCCAAGGCGTGATACTGCATGCCGGTTTGCTCCGCCAGTCTTTTCTGTTCACGCCGAAGGTCCGCAATGCCGGCCAGTGCTTCTTCTGAAATGCCCGGTAAGCCGGCGGCCAGCGTGAGATGGTCGGGAAACGTGTGCATCGCGGCCGGGTTCTCCACGCGCGGATCACGATTCAAAGCCGATCGAATCATGGACGCGGTCGGTGCGGCGGTGTAGTCGTGGGTGAAGCCCACATCGACGCGAATGAAGCCCGCGTCGCCCGGTTGGACTGCACCATGCGCAGTATTCATGTGACCCGCCAAAATTTTTTCCGCAATCGTCATCGGACGCTGACGCGTTTGGATTGGCGCATCGGTTTCGCGGCCGGCGGCGCGCGCTTCCATATAGCGGAACAGACCGCCGTAGCGAACCACGCGGCGCGTCAGCTCGTCAAATGGCGCGATGATGTCGTCGATGGCGACGGCCTTCTTTTCCGCCAGACGGCGCGCCAGATCCAGATCGCTGACCGGAACCATTCCGTTGTTGATCAGATTCTGACGGTGGATGGGCGCCATGCTCGGCGCATAAAC
>Ga0066710_100008228_pt1 | contig 10098 bp, 7 predicted proteins | sample GraSoiAngelo_159_FD_79666 | JGI IMG/M metagenome (GOLD analysis project Ga0066710, IMG submission 79666) | Grasslands soil microbial communities from the Angelo Coastal Reserve, California, USA - 14_1009_16_40cm | ecosystem: Environmental > Terrestrial > Soil > Grasslands | place: USA...
CCACTGAAAACATTTGCCGGAACACTGCAACTCCTTCGCAGACGTCTCGGCCGCTTGTATTGCTCTGCCGTGCGAACGCAAGTTCTCGCGTCTTTTCCAGTCTCCCGACGTCGTCACGACGCCGCGTCGAGTATCGCTCTTGCATCTCTTTCTTTGTAGGTGGACAAGAAGACGACTTCTTCAGATGGACAAGATGACGACCGACGGGATGACGAGCAAGGAGACGGAGATGAAGGGACGGCCGGAGCGACCAGAATGGGAGACAGGATGAGCGGGCGGAAGCAGCCGCAACTTTCGTGGCGGGACAACACGGAGAAGATCGACGCCGAGAAGCTGATCCGGGGTTATCCGTTCGGCACCGTCGCGTCGGCTCTCCAGAAGGAGATCCGCCGAGGCGACGTGGAGGCCGCGGTGCACTGGGGCCTCATTCTCTACGAGGCAGCGCCACAGTACGCCTGGAAGCGCGTGCTGGTGACGGCAGCCGAGGACATCGGGTTCGGCGATCCGGATGTGGTCGCGAAGGTCTGCAGCATGGCGACAGCCTGGAAGGTGGCGAAGGAGGGGAGCTGGTATGTGAGCCCCCAGCTCTTCACGATGGCCGTGGTGATGCTCTGCCGCGCGCAGAAGTCGACGTGGGTGGAGGACCTGCAGACGTCGATCCTTTGGCCCATGCGGACCGACAAGGAGAACACGACCGGCTGGCGGCGGCCTGTGCTGCCCGAGCACGAAGACGCTCACACGGCGGCCGGCAAGGCGCGGGGCGCGACCTGGGCCGAATGGTACGGCGATCGTCATGTCCGTTTCGGGATCCCAGTGAACGAATACACGAGGCGGATCTGGGAGCTCTATCCGGAGTGGCGCCCGAAGCTCAATCCCGGCGATGTCCTTCGGGACGAGGCGGGCGTCGTGATCGAGCGCGGGCCGGAGGAGGAACGATGAAGACGAGCACGGAGGTTCAGGTGCCGCGCTTCGCGGCGAGGATCATCCCGCTGATGGGTCAGAAGGTGGACGACTTGGCGAAGCTGCGGAGCCTCATCAGGCAGGCCCAGGAGGCCGAGCGCCAGTTGACAGCCGAGATCGTGAACTATCTCAATTCGACGGGGCTGGCCGCCCTGCACGGCACGCGGGCGCTGGCCCGGCTGGAGACACGGACGGTCACAACCGTGGACGCTGCGCGTTTCTTCGGTTTGGTGGGCCCGTCTGCGCTCGAGACGATGTCGGTGTCGTTCGGCGCAGCCAGGCGGCTTGTTGGCGCGGCAACGCTGGAGGCGATCGCGGAGCGCAAGGCGCAATGCTTGCTGCGGGTCGAGGAGATCGTGCCCGTCGCCCGCATAAGCGGCGCAGATCGTGGGCCGAGCGAGGAGGAGTGAGCGATGGCACACCGGATCAGCGTCAACAACGGCAACGCCGAAATCGCGTACGCTGGCGAGACTCCGTGGCACGGCCTGGGGACCCGCGTGGACGGCCTGCAGACGGCGGCCGACATGATCAAGCGCGCCGGGCTGGAGTGGACGGTCGAGCTCCGCTCGATCTACTTCGATGCCCGGGTTGATGGTGTTCGGCCTGTGCCGGGCTTCCAGGCCGTCGTTCGTACGGACCACTGCGTCACGCTCGGTATCGTGACCAAGCGGTACCAGCCCATCCAGAACACGCAGGCGGCCGAGATGATGGATGCTCTCGCGACGGAGGGCGACGCGCACGTCGAGGTCGCTGGCGCGCTCGAGACGGGCGAGCGCTGCTGGATGCTGGCGCATATTCCCGCCGACTTCGAGGTGGTCTCCGGGGACGCAGTGCGGCCCTACGTTCTGCTGGCCTGGGGCCACGATGGCAAGCATGGGCTTGCCGCGAAGCTGACGCCCATCCGGGTCGTCTGCCATAACACGCTGACGACGGCGTTGGGGCGCCAGTGGAGCCAGACCGCCGACGTCTACGTTCGCCACAACAAGAACGCCAGCATCCGCATCGAAGAGGCCCAGCGGGCCTTGGGTCTCATCCGTAAGAAGCTCGAGCAGACAAGGGAGGGATATAGGGCGCTGGCCGCGACACCGCTCGATCCGGCGGGCGCCATGGGCTACTTCGGGCGTGTCTTCCCTCGCCCGGTGGCGGAATCGAGTAACTTGTCGTTCGAAGCGAAGCTGGCTGGCTGGAAAGAGCACCAACGGAAGCTCATCCAGCTGTTCGAAACCGGCCAGGGCAACCAGCTCCCGGGCGTGAGCGGAACCGCGTGGGCTGTGTACAACGCAGTGACCCAGTGGACCGATCACACTTACCCGGTGCTGCAGTCCGGCAAGGTTTCTGCGACGCGGATCCAGTCGGTGCTGTTCGGCAGCTACGCGGATCTCAAAAGGCGTGCGCTCACCGAGGCTCTCGCGCTCGCCGGCTGATATCGTCGTGGGATTCGCCGGCGGCGGCAACGTCTTGATGATCCGTGACGTGCTGGTCGAGGCACTGACGGCCAGCCGCGACGGAGGCCAGTAATGGGCATAGGGCGCGAGAAAGCCAGGGGGCGGCTACCCGACTATTCGCCGCGCGCCGCGGTCTACTGCAGGGTCAGCACCACCGGCCAGACGCCCGAGAACCAGGTCGACGCTCTTCGCGCCTTTGCAGCGGCTCGGGGCTGGACCGTGACCGAGTTCGTCGATCACGGCGTTTCCGGGGCGAAGGATCGCCGCCCAGCCCTCGACAGCCTGCTCGCCGCCTGCCGCCGCCGCCAAGTCGATGTCGTGGCCATCACCAAGCTCGACCGCCTCGCCCGCAGCGTCCACCACCTCGTCGCCCTCGGCCGCGAGCTAGAGGCGCTTGGAGTGGATCTCGTGGTGCTCGACCAGACGATCGACACAACCACCCCGAGTGGCCGCCTGCTCTTTCATGTGCTCGCGGCCATCGCCGAATTCGAGCGCGATCTGATCCGCGATCGTGTCATATCGGGACTGAGGCGGGCGAAGGCCCAGGGCAAACGCCTGGGCCGGCCTCGGCTGCACCAAGTTGATGTTGCCGAAGCCCGCCGCCTTCTGGCCGAGGGCTTGTCGCTGCGGGCTACAGGGCGGGTTCTCGGGGTTCACCCGATGGTCGTCCGCCGTGCGCTCGCCGGGTGACCGCCGGCGACTACCACGCAGTGCCAGGGTCGGGTAGAAAGGGGCGCGAGCTGTGCCAGTATTCGGGTCGTCGCCGGAAACTACTGCGGCGCCATTTCGAGCAGCACCACGGATTTGGGCAAGAGATATGGTGGGCCGCTCTTGACACAGGACCTATGTTCGAAGTCAGCCGCCGGCTCTCTGCGGCAACATGCCCCGGGAGCGCAGGCAGTTCGGGTCCGGCTGCTGAGGCTGAGGGTCAGGCCGTGGGAACGCCGCGTTTAGAAACGCTGCCACCCGCCCAACGCGCTCTGGATCGTCGCGGTGACAGCGCTCCCAGTGCGCATCAATGTCCCGGCGCTCGCCTTGGGACAAGTGCCACGACAGAGGGCTTTCGGTGCCGAGCGTGAACACCACGGTCTCGAATCCCTTGCCCCACAGATCGCGGAGCATGGCGATCTCGAGGTCGTTACGCGCGATCTGGCTCGAGGTCTGCACCGCTGTCAAGGTCGCGAGCGGTGCTAGGAGTTCGTTCCACCAGCCTCGCCCTGCCTCGGGCTCCTGGCGCTTCGGGGGCGAGGAACGGATCTGCAGGAGGAGAACGCGGCGGCCGCGAAGCTGCCCGCGCACGTCACGAAGGAACTCGACAGCGCTCATGACACCGAAGTTGTCGTAGTAGCCGCCGTCGGCGACGTGATAGCCCTTCCAGCGGCAGTCAGATTTCAGGCGTGGGCGCGAGACGGGCGTTACATACGGGAAAGTCGCGGACAGGCGTGCGGCAGTTGCCATGGTCACGTCTGCGCCCGGATAGAGGTCGCCGAAGCTCTGCGCCCGCCACCCTTCGGCGGGATCGCAGTCTCGACAGCGGGCGTGGAGATCGAGCGGCGAAATCAAAAGACGCTCACCCGTTTCCACGATCGTCGCATTGAAGATCACGGCTGGTCGCCATCCCTTCACCGCGTCACGCCGCCACTCTGCGAGGCGGGGCGTCGTGCCCTCGTCGAATTGCCGTTCCCACTGCTGCTGGATTGCCCACCCGCGGTCCTTGCCCATGGCAAGCGGCGGAAACAAAAATCTTAGAAAATCTGGGTAGATGAGGCCCCAGCTCATCGCCCCAAGGCTTGAATGCCCGGCGGTGCGCCGCACGGTCTCGGGATCTGGCGGCGTGACGCCATCCGCGTCCAGCCGGAAGCCGACGATGTAGTACAGCGCGCCGAGGCTGCCTCCGGATGTGCTGCTCACGAGCGCGATCGATGGCGCGAAGTCGGCAAACCGCGTCTGGAGCTCCGTCAACACCTTTGCAGTCCAGTACGACGCCTTGATCCCGCCTCCGCTTGTTGCTACCACGATCACGTCCCGCCCGGGACGCCGTTTGGTCCACTGGGCGACGTACCCATTAGGTGTTAGGTCATCCGCGCCCCGTTGCTCGGCGCGAAGCGCTACGCAGGCCCCCTGCGCGAGCTCGTACTCAAAGTCCGTTCCGAAGATCCCGTACATGGCCCAACCCCAAGCCAGGAACGCGACTTCCGCAGGGACGCGGTATTTGTCGAGCCAATACGAGAAGAAGGAGAGCACCCACGTTAGCAGGATGAGCAACATCAGCAGATACGCGATGGCCGGGACGCGGCGTAGGACCGCCTCTGGCCCCCAGTCCGGTCGCAGCGTGAACCAACCGATGACGTAGATTATGAGCGTGAGGGCACCGTAGAGCCAGAGGTTGCGCCACGTGGTGGCAATCGACGTCTCGTCGACTTTCTTGACCGCGTCGACGCTGTCGTCGCGCACCGACGGTGGGCCGATGAGCCAGGTTAGGCAGAGCTCCCACTGCGGTCTCCCTGAAGGAGAGTCGCCCGCAGTGGGCCGATGAGGCCGGTTGCCGCCAGAGACGACGCAGAAGCGGAGCAAGAAGGGTATCAGAATCCCTATTAACGCGGCTAGGAGCGCCGCCGCGATCTCCACCTGTGAAGCGCGCACCGAGAGGAAGACAGTCCACCCGATCAGCGGGAGGGCGGGCAACGCGTAGCCCAGGTGGCGTACGCCCAACCGGCCGTCGGGCACGATCACGTTGGGAATGCGCTCGTGGCCCTCGTTTGCCTGGCGGCATCCCTTGAGCGTAAGCAGGAGACGATTTGGCGTGTTCGCGTACAGCCAGCGCATCGCGTGAGCGATCGCCCAGGCCGCGAGCACAGCTATCGACGCCGCGATGCAGAGTCCGAACCAGTCGAGCAGAAAGAGATTCTGGAACGGGCCCGCCTCCCACTCGCTAGGCCACCTGTCCCATTCGAAGCGGACCGCGCCGAAAAAGAGGAAGATTAACGCGAGCGCCATCCCGACAGGGACGCGGAGGAAGTAGAGGTACTGAAGCGGATACCAACCCCACCTAAACTGGAGGACGAGAACGAAGACGAATACGAGGACGGGGACGAGGACGAAGATGAGGAACAGGACGATCCCTGCCAGCACGACCTATCCCCATTCGAGGTATGGCATCGGGGCCCCTCGTGCCTCAAGGACCCCGATTTTCCTTCGGGGGGAGCGTGCGCAAGGTTTCCAGAATCTGCGCTGCCAGGTCTCCGATCCCTTCGTCCGGGCTCGTCGGCCTCACGACCGCGCGCGCCGATCGGCTCAGCATCAGGTTCAGACCCATGTCCTCGCCGGCGCGAAGATCTGTGCGTACTGCGATCACCGGTTTGCCTCGTGCATACGCGTAGCCGCATTCCCAGCATGTGCCGGAGTCAGCGTCCGCGCCGTCCAGGATGGCGACCACAGCATCGGCGGTGTCGATGCCGTCTCGACAGATCGAGAAGGAGCCATAGAAGTTGGGCGGCTCCTGGAGGAGTGGCGGCGATGCCGTTTCCTGGGGAAGGAACACCCGAACACCGCCCTTCTCGAGCGCGGTGGCCAGCTCCCGGTTCCAGCATCGCTCCGCCTGGGTGAAGAGCGGGGCGGCGAGGTAAACGTTCATTGGGACGAGGATACTCCAACTCCTTGTCCGTGCGGGCGTGATGTCGCGTGTTCATTTGCCGGCGACAGTTTCCTTCGGAGAGCGGTGCTTCCGGTCCTCTGGCCTTTGCTTCAGACCCCGGGGAGAGCCGGACGAGTTCCGCCCTTTTCCCATGTGTCGATTTCGGCTAACACCAGGCTCTCCAGGCCTTCCCAATTGTCGGCTTTGGGCGGTGGAAGATGGTGGTTCGTTGAATTGATGAAAGCGATCACGTTCTTCCCGGCTTGCCTCAAGTCCACAACGTTCTGAGGCGAGTCCTCGATGTACAAGTCTGCACCGACCGCCGCCTTGTCCTTCATGAAGCAGATATCCCAATACGGAAAGTCGTGATGGTCGAGCCACTCAATGGTCTGACTGACGGCAACACGGTGGAAGAATTCGAAGTAGAGCCGATGCGTGATAATCCGAATCCGCACCTTCTTCCGAGTCCATAGGCGGCGCAGGACAAGGGAGGCTCCACGAACCGGAGGCAGGTCACGCAGCAGATTCCGCCGTGTGACCGCGTACCGATACAACGCGTCGAACCCTCCAGCCGCCGCAAGACCCCACTCTGGATAGTTATAAGTGGGCGTCGGCGTCAGACTGTCCTCTTTGACCCCAAGCCACTCTGCCGCAATTGGGCGCAGGCCGGCTGTGAAGTCGGCACACACGCCGTCGAGATCGACTCCAAGAACGAATGTGCCTACTGTTTGGGCGGGCATCCCGGTACCGGCACTCGTGTCAGGTGTTCGCGCCATGATCTTTTCCTCTTCCCCCTTCGCTCCCCTTTCCGACACCTTTGAGGCCGAGGCGGCGAGAAACGAGTTTCGTCTCTAACCTCGGTAAAATGTCCTAATTGGGTCCGTTCTCCTCTTTCACACGTCGGGCACCTGCGATGATGCGTTTATGGTGCGCCGTCATGGTGCGGGCTTGGCGTCGAACGGGTTCGACGATCACATAAAGCTGGGGATTGTTGCACTTGGTGCAGTGTAGGCGCTTGCTGTCCGGCTCCTTCTTCATGCGCTTTCACGAGAAGGTCATCGGCCATTTCCTCTCACTCCACTCTAACTCAAGCCGCCCAAAGTTAGCCTAAGACTCAGAGAAACACACGTGGCAAGTCAGGACCTACCGGAGGAAGTCGATGCCTTGGCTCGGATTGTCAGGCCGCGCTCTCCCAGCCGAGTACTCAAGTCCGGCGGGCGCAGCCGGCTGACGTACACCGACGAAGAGATGAGCCGCTTTGGGCTGGGGGTCACTCTGGGCTGCCTTGTGACCTATCCGTAAACGCGCTTCAGTGTGAGAACACCTTGCGATCATTTTCGGCGTGGCCTTCCTTCCTTGTAGAATCCTTCGAATCAGGCAGGCTTGCCGCTGATGGCAATCGGTTTCTGCAGGGTAACGTGCTCTTCGGTTGTGGCGCTTCCAGAAAGGACGATTCTTGCGGCTCTTGCCATGCGAGAGCGGAGGTGCAGGTGGTCGAAGATAGGCAGCGCCTCGATTGTGTAGGCGGGGCGTCACAAAACCTCAGCGCCGGGCTCGAGCTAAATCCTTTCAAAACGTGAGGCAGTCGAGCTGGTGGCGGGTGTCCGTAAACACATCATTTCTGACGGCGTTGCCTGGCGTGGTTCGCTGCCTCAAAGCTCTTCTTTAATTTCGGTCTTGTTGGCCTGAATCGCCTGGGCACGCGCCTTTACATCCGCAGCCAGGGCCGCATCGACCGCGGCCATAAACTCGTACTTGAGGGTGATGAGCTGGTGATTGAGGGTGTCGTCGTCGAGTTTGGAGGCAAGCCATACGAGGTGGGCGCGGATCGCCTCCCGCTTGGCCTCGTCCGTGATGGAGCGGTTTGTGACCTCGACTCGGTACCAAGAGTAAGAGTCAGGCTTGGCTTTTCCGCCTCCGCCACCACTTGTGTTGACGGTGCCTGTGCTGCCGCCGCCCGATGTATCACGGCTCGTTGTTCCGGTCACACTCGTGGTGCCTGTGCCGGTCTCGGCGGAACCGCCGCGTGCGTCTTCCCTGGAAGTCTCGTGGGTCTTGACGCGCCGGAGCTGCTGCTGGATCGAGCTGATGGCGAGCTGTTTGGGGCCGTCAATGTGGAGTCGAACACCGTCCGAGCCGACGAGTTCCCAGCCGCCGGTACCGGGCCCTGCGTGATCTACCGACTGAAGAAGGTTGTAGACAACCAAGCGAATTTCATCGAGCGTGGGCACAAGCGGGAACCGCGGATCCTTGTAGAACGATGACAAGACGTCCTTTAGAGTGAGGTGGCGGTCGAAGCTGTCGAGCAGCAGCGCGACGAACACTTCCGACAGTGCCTTGCGTTTGCGGCGCTTCTCTCTGGTGTCCATGTACTCGCCGACAGCACGATTGGCGGTGACGAGGGCACTCCAGACTTCGTTGCCGTTGAGAGTCGTCTGTTTCTCGTCCTCGAAGCGGGCGAAGACCGCCTCGAGCTGCTCACCTTTTCGCGTGAGGTAGACGTAGTGACGATACGCGCCGCGGACCTTCTCTTTGAGCCTACTCTCGGCCTCAGTGAGTTTGCGCAGGACGTCGGCACGCTCGTCTTCTTCAATCACCTGACCGACAACGAAGCGCCAAGTGAGAACCTCCTGGCTGGCCTGGATCGCATGGCGGCGTTGGTAGGTGTTGACGGCCGCGATCACGCAACTGGCGGCGTTGTCGACGAGCAGCCCGTCGTCGCCGATGCCGAAGATGCGGCGGATATCGCTCCGCGACTTGCCGTCGTCTCCATTGAGGAGCGTCCAGAATCGTGGATCGAGCACAACGAGCCGAGTGGCCTGGCTGTCAATGCCGCTGGCAGCATCATTAACCGATTGAGTGTCGGTGGGCTGGTGGACGAAGTGGACCTCCTCAAACTGACCCTTAGTGGCTAACGTCTGTGCGCTTTCCCAGACCAAGGCAAGGGTGTCGTTCTCTGCGATCTGGCTTTTGGCGGAGTTGAAGAACATCCGCAGGGTCTGCTTGGTTGTCAGCCAGTATCGCTCGGCGGAGCTAGCTGGTTTGTGGACCTCAAGAGCGCCAAGGCCGTCGTCACCAGTGAGAGCCAAGAACACCTCCTCGACGGCCGAGAAACTGCTCGAGGTGCCATTGGTAGGCAGCATCAGCGCTGCCATGAGCTCGGGCTTGGTCGCGCCACGACGACCCTGGCCTCGGCTGACGAGGCTGTAGTTGAACAGCGCAGTGGCCATGCGTACGGCGGGGGCCCGCTGACCCGTCTCGACCTTGGCCTGGGCGAGCTTGCGGTCTATTTCTACGGCTCGCCCGCTGTTCGCATCGGCTGAGGTAACGTCGGTGGTGGCAACTGCCCGGTATCCCTGGATGGCGCGGTCATTGCCCAGCAGCAATCCTGAGTTCAAGAGTGCGTCGAGACAGCGCGCTTGGGGCACTGTACCGGTGCCCTTGATCCCGCCAACAGGTAAGTCACCGACGCCGATGAGAGGCGGGGCCCATTCACCGGCTTGGGCGACCCGGCTCCAGTGGAGCGCTGCAACGGCAAAAATCGCCACCGTGGAGCGGACCCGCTGGAACCCTTGCGCCTTGCCCCACTCGTTCTGCACCAGATCCATCAAGTCAGGGTGGAAGGGGTAAGTTGCCGCGATTCGTTCTCCGAGCGTGGCCGCACCCTTCCCTGAACCCAATCGCTCGAGCACCTGCAGCCCCCACGCGGGCTCCGCGTCGATCGTCGTCTGGAAACCCTTGGCGAGTGACGCAGCGGGGAGCTTCGCCTTTATCCGCTCGAAGATTCTCCGGCGGATGATCGCAGCGAAGTCTCCGGTCTCGGTGACTGCGATTGTGGTCCCGTTGCGGTTGAGGCGCCTGGCGATGTACTCGCGGAAATTCTCGGCCAACGGCGTGTAGCCCTCCGGGTCGAGTTCTGACCGGATCATCACCACGACGAACGCCACACCGGACACGTCATCGCACGCGTCCATTAGGGCGTTTAGGAACGCCTGTTCCCCCGGCATTGTGTCAATCGCGCCCACGTTCGACAGCTCCATGGCGTAGTCCATAAGCTCG
>Ga0066710_100008229_pt1 | contig 10098 bp, 6 predicted proteins | sample GraSoiAngelo_159_FD_79666 | JGI IMG/M metagenome (GOLD analysis project Ga0066710, IMG submission 79666) | Grasslands soil microbial communities from the Angelo Coastal Reserve, California, USA - 14_1009_16_40cm | ecosystem: Environmental > Terrestrial > Soil > Grasslands | place: USA...
CGAAGTTCAAGAACCGCGAGCTGGCATCCCTCCGAGGACGGTCCCGCTCAGGAGCGGGCCTCACATCTGTAGGCTCAATCCCTAGGTTCAAAACAGAAGTCGTAGGGACAGAGGCGTAGAGCAACAGCGTACGGAGAAAGCGTACGTCGTTCTCCGTACGGATTAACTGCGTACGCCGTCTTCCTTACGCTGTCATCATGTTAGGAGTACCATGCCATTCGCTTCCCTTGGGCTCACGCCTGAGTTAGTCCGTGCCGTAACCGAAGAGGGGTACGCACATCCCACTCCCATCCAACAGGAGACCATTCCGCTCGCCCTCCAGGGCCGCGACCTGATCGGCTCCGCCCAGACCGGGACCGGTAAGACGGCGGCATTCATGCTGCCGATCCTGCAGCGCCTGGCGCCGGGTCCGAAGCACACGCTGCGTGCCCTGGTGCTGGCGCCCACCCGCGAGCTCGCCGAGCAGGTGCTGCAGAGCGCGCGCACCTACGGGCGGCACACCCGACTCAGCGCCGCCGCGATCTACGGCGGCGTGGGGATGGAGCCGCAAACGCAGGCGCTGCGCCGCGGCGTGGACATCGTGGTGGCGACCCCCGGCCGTCTGCTCGACCACATGGAGCGCGGGCACGTGGACTTCTCGCGGCTCGAGGTGCTGGTGTTGGACGAGGCCGACCGGATGCTCGACATGGGTTTCGCGCCCGACGTGCGGCGCATCCTGCGGGCGCTGCCCGCCAAGCGGCAGACGCTGCTCTTCTCCGCGACCATCTCGCTCGAGGTGGATGCGCTCGCCCGCGCGGCGTTGAACGGCCACGCCTCGGTGGAAATCGGTCGCCGGGCGCAGGCCGCCGACGGGATCGAGCACGTGATCGTCGCGGTGGACAAACTGCAGAAGCGGGCGGCGCTCGCGAAGATCCTGCAGGCCAAGCCTGCGGGGCAGACGCTGGTGTTCACCCGCACCAAGTACGGGGCGGACAAGCTGGCCGGGTACCTGAAGAAAGAAGGCATCCCGGCGCACGCGCTGCACGGCGACAAGGCGCAGAGCCACCGCACACGCACGCTCGACGCGTTCCGGCAGGGGGCGGCCGAAATCCTCGTCGCGACCGACATCGCGGCGCGTGGCATCGACGTGGACGGGATCCGGATGGTGGTGAACTTCGACGTGCCGAACGATCCGGAGACCTACGTGCACCGCGTCGGCCGCACGGCCCGGGCTGGCGCGCGTGGGCTCGCGCTCACGCTGCTCTCCCCCGACGAGTGGCTCGTGATGGCGGACATCGAGAAGCTGATCGGACAGACGTTCCCGCGGGAAGTGATCCCCGGGTTCGAGCCGTCGATCGCGCCGCTGCAGCCGAAACCGGCCCAGGCAGCGACGCCTCGCCCCGCGAGATCGGTGCGGGGCCGGTTGACAGTGCGGAACCGCCGGTAGAGACGTAGGGAAGAACCGTACGGTGAGCCGCGTAAGGAGAAGGCGTACGTCTCTTCCTTACGCCTCTCTGCTTACGCAGCCTCCTTACGTTTCAAGTCAGGTTCTCTTCTCTATGGAGACGTAATCGCGCTGCGGCGACCCGATATACACCTGCCGCGGTCGCGCGATCTTCTGTTCCTTGTCGAGCAGCATCTCCTGCCATTGAGCGAGCCAGCCCGGCGTGCGGCCGATGGCGAAGAGCACCGGGAACATTTCCACCGGGAAGCGCATCGCTTGGTAGATGATCCCTGAATAGAAGTCCACGTTCGGGTACAACTTGCGCGAGATGAAGTAGTCGTCCTGCAGGGCGATGCGCTCCAGCTCCCCGGCGATCTCGAGGAGCGGATTCCTGCCCGTGACGTCGAACACCTCGTCGGCGACGCGCTTGATGATGCGGGCGCGCGGGTCGTAGTTCTTGTAGATGCGGTGCCCGAACCCCATCAGTCGCACCTCGCCGTTCTTCACGCGCTGGATGTAGGCCGGGATGTTCTCTTTCGAGCCGATCTCCCGCAGCATCCGCAGCACTTCCTCGTTGGCCCCGCCGTGCAGCGGGCCGTACAGCGCGGCCGCCGCGCCCGCCATCGCCGAATAGGGGTCGGCGTGAGACGAGCCGACGCTGCGCATGGCGCTGGTGGAGCAGTTCTGCTCATGGTCCGCGTGCAGGATGAACAACACGTCGAGCGCCCGCGCGAGCACCGCATTCGGCTGGTATTTCACCTCCGTCGCCTTGAACATCATGTTGAGGAAGTTGCCCGTGTAGCTCAGGTCGTTGTCCGGGTAGGCGTAGGGCATCCCCACCGAATGCCGGTGGGCGAACGCCGCCAGCGTCGGGGTCTTGGCGATGAGCCGGAAGATCTGGTCGCGGCGCGACGTCTCGTCGGCGATGTGTTTGGCGGCCGGGTAGAACGTCGACAGCGCCGCCACGGCGCTCACGAACATCCCCATCGGGTGCGCGTCGTGGTGGAAGCCGTCGATGAACTTCTTGATGTTCTCGTGAAGAATGGTGTGGTGGGTGATGTTGTACACCCAGCCGTCCAGCTCGCTCGCCGAGGGCAGCTCCCCGTGCAGCAGGAGGTAGGCGGTCTCCAGGAACGTGCTCTGCTCCGCCAGCTGCTCGATCGGGTAGCCGCGATAGCGCAGGATGCCTTGGTCGCCGTCGATGTAGCTGACCGCGCTGCGACACGAGGCGGTGTTCATGTACGCGGGATCGTAGCTCATCAGGCCGAGATCGTCGGCCGACGCTTTGATTTGCCGCAGGTCCATCGCCCGGATCGTCCCGTCCTGGATCGGAACTTCGTACCTCTGCCCGGTGCGATTGTCCGTGATGGTGAGGGAGTCCTTGGGCACGGCCGTCGTCCTGGGAAACGGTGCGGGTGGAAGATAAGGGAGCCGTCAGCCATCAGCCATCGGCCATCAGACCAGCGCCAGGCTTCCTCACGGCTGACGGCTGATCGCTGATGGCTTAACTTGGGCTCATGCCCGACCAGCCGTCCGCCTCCCGTCCCAGCCTGTATCCCACGAAATCGAGCGCCGGCGCCCTGCTGGGCCAGCAGCTCGCCGCGCGCGGCTACACATCCTGCATCCTCCTGGGGATCACGCCGGACGGTGTGGAGGTGGCCGCGCATGCGGCCAAGGCGATGGGGGCGCCATTCGACGTCCTGGTGGCCGCGTTCATCCGCCTCGGCTCCAACCTCGCCCCCATCGGCGCCATGGCCGAGGACTCACCGGCCGAGATGGACCCCGACTTTCAGCCGGGAATGAATCTGCTCGAGAAGCTGCAGTCAGCGATCGATGAGTCGCGGGCCAGAGTCAGACAGGACCTGGTCCTCTACCGCACGCATCGGCCGGTGAAGAAGCTGGCGGGTCGCGCGACGGTCATCGTGGACGGCCAGGTGATCTTCCCTTGGAAAGTGCTGGCGGCGGCGAAGGCCGCCGAGCGGCTCGGCGCGCGCCAGCTGGCCATCGCGACGCCGGTGGCCACCGAGGCGGCGGCCGAGCGCGTCCGCGCCCGCCAGTATCCGCTCGTCTGCCCGTCCGTGGTGGTGGACCCGCGGGGGCACCCCTCGCCCTACGGCGACGCCGCCGGGGAAACCCCCGAGCGGTTGAAGAGCATCATCATCGCGCATCAAGCAGCGTGACCGTCCGACTGTCCGACTGCGTGACCATCCCGCTCTCCAGCCACCGATGGTCCCCCTTCAGGACCTGCTGGGCGACGCGGTACGTGTGCGTGTCCTCGTTGCGCCACAACCCCCCGAACTTGGCCTGCACACGGCCGCGCGCCTGACGGCAGAATAGATCGGCGAGCTCGATGGCGTGGCGGCCGGCCTCAGCATCCTGCCCGAGCAGCCACAGGGCCCGCGCGCACGTCGCCGCCATCGCGAACAGCTCGGCGCCGACGTCCACCAGCCGGAACAGCACGGCCTGGCGGTACTCGAGCTTGGGCCCAAAGCGCATCATCGAGTGGAACACACCGCGCGCCAGGCGCCGCGCCGCGCGCTCGACGTAGCGCACGTGCGTCGCGAGCGGACCGAACGCTCCGTCCTTGGGCCAGAAACTCCAGCCGATCCAGCGTGACGGGTACCACCACGCGTAGAAGAGGGCCGCGCGGACCAGGCCCGCGAGCCGCTGGCCGGCGGTTTTGCCCGGCAGCACGACGTCGCCCGCCACCTGGAAGTGCTTGTCCACCGCCTCGCGGGCAATGAACAGGTGCATGATCTCGCTCGAGCCCTCGAAGATCAGATTGATCCGGAAGTCGCGCATGATGCGCTCGACCGGGATCGGCTGCTCGCCGCGCGCACGCAGCGAGTCCGCCGTCTCGTAGCCGCGGCCACCGCGGATCTGCACGGTATCGTCGATGATGCGCCACCCGGCCTCGGAGTTGTACAGCTTAGCGATCGCCGCCTCGAGACGGATGTCGTAGCCGCCCCGCTCGGCCATCAGGCCGCACAGCTCGGCGACCGCTTCCATGGCGAAGGTGTTCGCGGCCATGGCGCCGATCTTCTGGGCGATCGCGTCGTGCTGGCCGATCGGCCGGCCCCACTGGATCCGCTCGTTGGACCATTGGCGCGAGATCTCGAGACAGCGCTTCCCCGCCGCGACGGACGAGATGGGCAGGGTGAGTCGCCCGGTGTTCAGGGTGATCAGCGCGAGCTTCAGCCCCTTGCCCTCGCCCCACAGCACGTTTTCCTTGGGCACGCGGACGTTGGCGAAGTGCATCACGCCGTTGTAGATCGCCTTCAGCCCCATGAAGTGACAGCGGTGCTTCACGGTCACCCCGGGCCAATCGGTCTCCACGATGAACGCCGTGATCTGCCGCTTCTCCTTGCCGTTCACGATCTTCGACGGCGTCCGCGCCATCACCACCAGCAGCTCGGCCTTCGTCCCGTTGGTGCACCACAGCTTCTCCCCGTTCAGGATCCAGGCCTGGCCGTCCTCGCTCGGCACCGCCAGGGTCTCCATGGCGGCGGGGTCGGAGCCGACGCCCGGCTCGGTCAGGGCGAAGGCGGAGATCGCGCCTTTGGCGAGCCGGGGGAGGTATCGCTTCTTCTGGGCTTCGTTGCCGAACATCTTGAGCGGTCCCGGCACGCCGATCGACTGGTGCGCCGACAACAAGGCGGTGATGGAGCCGTCGACGGAGGAGACCAGCTCGATCGCTTTCATGTACGAGAGCTGTGAGAGGCCGAGCCCGCCGTACTCGCGCGGGATCTTGATCCCGAAGGCGCCCAGCTCCCGCAGGCCCTGGATCACCTCCTCGGGGATCTCCCCTTCGCGGTCGATCCTGTCGGAATCGACCTGCTGCCGCAGAAACCGCTCCAGCTTTTCGAGGAACGGCTTGGCGCGGGCGACTTCCTCGGCGTCCTGCTCGGGGTAGGGATGGATCAGCTCCATCCGGAGCTTGCCGAGGAAGAGGTCGCGGACGAAGCTCGGCGCGGCCCATTCCTGCTCGCGCGCCGCTTCGGCGACGTCGCGGGCCTCTGCGGCGGAAACGGGGCGTTTGGGTTCGGCGGCAGTCGTGGTCATGCGCCCAATCTATACCCAGAGCCTCCCGGGGCAGCAGGGGAGGGGCTAGATTGGCCTCGCCTTCACCCGGAGAGACCGATGCGCCGCCTGCTCGCCGCCCTGCTCGCGCTCCTCGCGCTGCCCGCGGCCCTCGCCGCCCAAGGGGCGCCCGCCCCCGCTCCGCCGCTCCAGCAGATCCTGATCAAGGCCGGCCGCCTGATCGACGGCCGCGGCGACGCCGCCCTGCCCAACATGGGCATCCTGATCGAGGGCGAGCGGATCAAGGCCGTCGGCCCGCTGGCACAGGTGCAGGGGCAGGCCAGAACGCCGCGGGTCATCGACCTGTCGCAGATGACCGTGCTGCCCGGCCTCATCGACGCCCACACGCACATCCTGCTCCAGGGCGACCCGACCTCCGAGTCCTACGACCGGCAGCTGCTCTACGAATCCATTCCCTACCGGGCGATTCTCGCCGCCCGAAACGCCCGACTCGCCCTCGAGCACGGCTTCACGACGATGCGGGATGTCGAGACCGAGGGCGCGATGTACGCGGACGTGGACGTCAAGCTCGCCATCAATCGCGGCGAGGTCCCGGGCTCGCGGATGTTCGTCTCGACGCGCGCGATGGCGCCGACCGGGATGTATCCCATCGTGAGCACAAACTGGGAGCTCGCGCTGCCCCACGGCGTGCAGCCGGTGGACGGGGTGGACGGAGCTCGGCTCGCGGTGCGGGAACAGGTGTCCCACGGCGCCGACTGGATCAAATACTACTCTGACCGCCGCTACTACTTCGGCCCCGACAGCGTGCTGCACAGCTGGGTCAATTTCACCGACGACGAAGCCCGCGCCATCGTGGAGGAGACGCATCGCCTCGGCCGTCGTGTCGCGTCCCACGCCATCGGGTCCGATGGGATCGCCGCCGCGCTGCGGGCCGGCGTGAACTCCATCGAGCACGGCGACGGCCTCACGGACTCGCTGCTCGACGTGCTCGTCGCGCGGGGGGTCTTCTGGGTGCCAACGGTCACCGTCTCCCAGTACGTGGCGGGCCCGCGCGGCGGCGTGTGGGGACCCATGGTCGCCGCCCAGCGGCGCGCCTTCCAGCACGCCCTCCGCAAGGGCGTCAAGATCGTGGCCGGCACCGACGTGGGCGGCTTCCCTTGGACGGAGATCAACCAGGCCAAAGAATTCGAGTACTACGTCCAGTACGGCATGACCCCGATGCAGGCGATCAAGTCCGGCACGTTGGTCGCCGCGGAGCTGCTCGGCCAGCAGGACAACCTGGGGGCCATCGCGCCCGGCCTGCTCGCGGATATCGTGGCCGTCGCCGGCGACCCGCTGCGGGACATCACGGAACTCCAGCGCGTCAAGTTCGTTATGAAGGGCGGAATCGTCTACCTTTGTCCATCTTGCGACATCTCGGTGCGTGTCTTCTAGGCCTCGCCTGCGCCGCCGGGACCGCACGGGGGCAGACGCTCGCCCCCGTCGGCACCGGCGGCGTCGCGGCGTTGATGAGCGACTTGCAGCAGCTCGGCGCCGACAAGCGCGTCCTCATGATCGGCGCGCACCCCGATGACGAGAACAACCAACTGCTCACGCTTCTCTCGCGGGGCTACGGCGTCCAGGCGGCCTATCTCTCCCTGAGCCGGGGCGAGGGCGGCCAGAACCTGATCGGCCCCGAGCTCGGGGTGGAGCTGGGAATAATCCGCAGCGAGGAGCTGCTGGCGGCCCGCCAGCTGGACGGCGCCGGCCAGTTCTTCACTCGCGCCTACGATTTCGGGTACTCCAAGTCGGCCGACGAAACGTTCCGCTTCTGGCCGCGGGACTCGCTGCTCGAGGACGTCATCGCCGTCATCCGGAAATTTCGACCCCAGATCATCATCTCGATCTTCAGCGGCACGCCCCGGGACGGCCACGGCCAGCACCAGGTGTCCGGCCAGCTGGCACGGCAGGCGTTCGAGATCCTGAAGGACTCCGCTTGGGGCCCGGTGAAGCTGTACCGCAGCGCAGGGTTCGACACCACCGGCACCACGCTCACGATGCCGGCCGGCATGCTCGACCCCCTGGCCGGTCAGTCGTACGCGCAGATCGCCGCGGCCAGCCGCAGCCGCCATCGCTCGCAGGATCAGGGGCAGCTGCAGCGTCCGGGGCCGAGCTTCGTGCGGCTGGCGCTGCTCGCCTCGCGGGCTCCTCCCCACTCGGGCAGCGACGACCCCGGGCTCTTCGCCGGCGTCGACACCGTGCTGCGCGGCCAGACGCGCTTCGTCGCGCTGATCGACTCGGCTCGGGTGCGGCTCAACGCGTGGGCTCCGCAGGCCATCCTGCCGTATCTGACGCGCGCCGCGCGGGACCTCGGCTCCGGGGAACGCCGGCAGCGCGCGCTGCTCGAGCGTGCGATCGCGGAGGCCGCGGGGATCGCCGTGGACGGCGTCGGCGACGACGGCATCGTGATTCCGGGGCAGCGACTGCAGGTGGACGCGGTGATCTGGAACGCCGGTGATTCCGCAGCGCGCGTGGAGGATATCCAGGTAACGGCCCCACCGGGTTGGATCGTGACGCCGCCGGCCGACGCCACCGGCGCTGCCGCGCCGGGAACGGTGTTCACGCGCCGCTTCACGGTGTCCGTGGCCGAGGACGCCGAACGCTCGGCGGAGTACTTCCTGCGGCGGCCGCTCACCGGCGCGCTGTACGACTGGTCCGGGGTGCCCCCAGACGTGCGCGGCGAGCCGTTCGCGCCGCCGCCGCTCGCCCTCCGCGCGCGTGTCGTCTTCGCCGGCGTAACCCTCACGCTCGAGCGCGAAATCGTGTACCGCTACCGGGACCAGGCGATCGGCGAGATCCGGCGGCCTGTTTTCGTCACCCGGCCGTTCGACGTCGCGATCACGCCCGAGCTCGTGGTATGGCCGATCAACGGGAAAGCCGGCGGCGCGCGGCGCTTCACGATCACCGTGACCAACCGGACGCGCGGGCCGGCCGCGGGACAGGTCGTCTTGACTCTGCCACGGGGGTGGCAGCCGGCGGCGCCGGAGAGTCTAGCGTTCACGCGTGAAGACGAGACGCAGAGCGTCACCGTCACCGCGACACCGCCGGCGGGCGCGCAACCGGGCAGCGTCGAGCTGCGAGCGGCAGTGCTCGGGCAGGACGGTCGCCGGAGCGAGGGCACTCTCGCGATCATCGACTACCCGCATATCCGCCCCCGCCCGGTGGTCCAGCCCTCGACGGCGGAAATCCGTCTGGCGCGGATCGCGCTTCCCTCGCTGGGCCGCGTGGGCTACGTGCGCGGCGCGTCGGACCGCGTGCCGGAGGCGCTCGCGGCGGTGGGGGTGCCGATCGAGCTGCTCGATGCCGACACGCTCGCCCGCGGCGATCTGGCGCGCTACGACGCCATCGTCATCGGCAGCCGCGCCTACGAGACCGATCCGGCCCTCGTGGCCAACAACGGTCGGCTGCTCGAGTACGCTCGCGGCGGTGGGCTGGTGATCGTGCAGTACCAGCAGTACCCCTTCATCCAGGGCGGCTTTGCGCCCTACCGGCTGACGATCGCCCAGCCGCACGATCGCGTGACCGACGAGACGGCGCCGGTGACGCTGCTCGATTCTACGGGCGCGGTGTTCCGCTCGCCCAACCGCATCACGGCCGAGGATTGGCAGGGCTGGGTGCAGGAGCGCGGCCTGTACTTCGCCCACGAGTGGGACCCCGCCTACAAGCCGCTGCTCGAGATGCACGATCCGGGCGGGCCGCCGCTCGAGGGCGGCCTGCTGGTCGCACCGCTGGGGCGCGGCGCATACGTGTACACCGCGCTCGCGTTCTTCCGGGAGCTGCCCGCCGGGGTCCCGGGAGCGTATCGGCTCTTTGCCAATCTCCTGGCGCTCAGAAAGGCCAATGCTCCCTAGCCGGAGCAGGGAGCACGGAGCAGTGCTCTCCGACGCGAGCCGCAGCGGCCGCGGGCACCGGAAGGTACTGCTCCCTGCTCTGTGCTCCCTGGTGTTATTCGCCTGCACGCGGGATTCCCGCACTCCTCTGGTGATCTATAGTCCCCACGGCCGCGATCTCCTCACGCTGTTCGAGCGGCGCTTCGAGCAGCTCCATCCGGACGTCGACGTGCGCTGGCTGGACATGGGCTCGCAGGAGGTGTACGACCGCCTGCGCTCCGAGCGCGCCAATCCCCAGGCGGACGTGTGGTTCGGCGGGCCGGCGACGATCTTCGCGCGCGGTGCCGCCGATTCGCTGCTCGAGCCATTTCGCCCCAGCTGGGCGGGGGCCATCGACCCGCACGGTCGCGGGCCCGCCGACCTGTACTTCGCTGTCTTCGAGACCCCGGCGGTCATCGTCTACGCCGCGCAGGCGATGCGGCCCGCGGAAGCGCCGCAGGACTGGGACGACCTCCTGCTCCCCAAATGGAAGGGGCAGGTGTTGATCCGCGATCCGCTCGCGAGCGGCACGATGCGCGCCGTCTGGGGGATGCTCATCGAGCGCGGCGTGAAACAGACGGGCGACACCGCGGCCGGCTTCCAGTGGCTGCGCCGGCTCGACGCGCAGACGAAGGAGTACGTGCTCAACGGCTCCCTGCTCGATCAGAAGATCGTCCGCCGGGAGGGCTTGGTGACGATCTGGGACCTGCCGGACATCCAGATCAA
>Ga0066710_100008230_pt1 | contig 10098 bp, 7 predicted proteins | sample GraSoiAngelo_159_FD_79666 | JGI IMG/M metagenome (GOLD analysis project Ga0066710, IMG submission 79666) | Grasslands soil microbial communities from the Angelo Coastal Reserve, California, USA - 14_1009_16_40cm | ecosystem: Environmental > Terrestrial > Soil > Grasslands | place: USA...
TAGCGCGAGGCCTTGAAGGCGTCGCCATAACCGAAGCGCATGTTGACCGGCTGCAGCTGCAGGGTGGGGCCGGGGATCTTGGCTTGGAACTGCACCTCGATGCCCTGGTAGGGCTGGATGTGGAAGATGAGGCGGTTGGCGCCGATCTCGCGCACCGGCGTGGAGCGGAACAGCACCTGCGGCGCCTTCTTGAACTCCACGATGATCTCGGTGCCGCGCTTCCACAGGGCCTTGCCCGAGCGCAGGTAGATGGGCACGCCCTCCCAGCGCCAGTTGTCGATGTGGAAGCGCGCCGCCGCGAACGTCTCCGTCTTCGACTGCGGATCGACGTCCTTCTCCTGGCGGTAGCCGGGCCGCACCACCTTGCCCTTGTCGTCCACCTCGGGTCCGTACTGGCCGCGCACGACGTAGCGGGCGACCTCCTCCGGCGTGTAGACGCGCACCGCCTCCAGCAGCTTGGCCTTCTCGTTGCGGATGGCGTTGGACTCGAACGAGCCCGGCACCTCCATGCAGAGGTAGGCGAGCATCTGGAACATGTGGTTCTGCATCATGTCGCGCAGCACGCCCGCGCTGTCGTAGTAGCCGCCGCGGCCTTCCACGTCCACCGCCTCGGAGACGTTGAACTGGATGTTGTCGATGAAGTGCTTGTTCCACAGCGGCTCGAACATGCCGTTGCTGAAGCGGAAGGCCAGGAGATTCTGCACGGTCTCCTTGCCGAGATAGTGATCGACCCGGTAGATCTGGTCCTCGTGCCAGTGGGCGAGGACGTCCTTGTTGAGCTGGAGCGCGGAGGCGAGATCGGTGCCGAAGGGCTTCTCCACGATGATGCGCTTCCAGCCCGGCCCGTCCTTGAAGCCCGCCTTGTGAAGCTGCTCGCAGAGGAGACCGAAGAAGCGCGGGGCGGTGGCGAAGTAGAAGAGGACGTTGCCGCCGATCTTGTGCTCGGCGTCGAGGCGGGCCACCTCGCCCTTGAGCTTTCCGAACGCGTTCAGGTCCGCGAAGCCGGCCGGCAGGTAGTGGAACCGCCGGACCAGGTTGTCCCAGACCGCCTGATCGAAGGTGTGACGCGTGTGAAACTTCTTGATGTCCTCGCTCATCCGCGCGCGGAACGTGTCCGTCGTGAGCTCGTCCATCGCCGCGCCGAGGAGCGCGAAGCGGTCGGAGAGCAAGCCGTCGCAGGCCAGGTTGTAGAGCGCCGGCACCAGCAACCGCTTCGTGAGGTCGCCGGAAGCGCCGAAGATGAGCATCACGCACGGCTGGCTCGTCGGATTCACGGCGTCGTCGGGCACGTAGGGCCTGCGCACCGTCGTCTGGCTACTCATGAGTCACCCCTTCGCGGAGGTCGCATGTTAGCATCTCCCGCGGGGCCCGCGTAACCCCGGGATGAAGCTTCGGACCCACCTCGCCCTCCTGGTGGCCGCCACCGCACTGCCGGTCCTGATCCTGGCCGTGGCCGTGGTGATCCTCGTCCAGCGCGATCGCCAGGCGTCGGTGGAGAGCGGGCTGCAGGAGACGGCGCGCGCGGTCGCGGTGGCGGTCGAGCGCGAGCTCGACTCGTCGATCACGGTCCTGCGCACGCTGGCCGCCTCGCCCGCGCTCGACGGCCGCGACTTCGCCGCGTTCTACGAGCAGGCGCGCCGCGCGCGCGAGGTCAACCCGCGCTGGCTCACCGTCTACCTCGTGGACGCCTCGGGCCACCAGGTCTTCACGCTGCTGCGGCCGCTCGGCACGCCGCTGCCGGAGGCCGCCGACTTCGACTACGTGCGTGCGGTGCTCGAGACGCGACGGCCGTACGTCTCCGATCTCGCGTTCGGTGCCGTCTCGCGGCGGCACATCGTGACGATCAACGTCCCCGTGCTGCGCGAGCGCGGCGTGCGCTACGTTCTCGGCGCCAGCCTGATGAGCGACGCCTTCGCCGAGCTGCTGGCCCAGCAGATGCGCGCCGGAGGCTCCGTCGCCGCGATCCGTGACCGCCACGACGTGCTCGTGGCGCGCAGCCGCGAGCACGATCGCTACGTCGGCACCACGCCGACCCCGGCGTTTGCGCGGCAGCTGCGGAGCGTACGCGGGCACGAGAGGATCTTCGAGGTCACCGGCTTCGACGGCGCCCGCCTGCACGCGGCGCTGAGCCGAGTGCCGACGTCGGACTATCTCGTGCTGGTGGCCACGCCGGTCGTGCAGGCGAGCGCGGGGTGGTGGCTCTTGTGGATCGGCGGCGGCGCCATCGTGCTGGCCTCGTTCGCCGGCGCCGCGCTCCTGGCCCGGCGCATCGGGCGGCCCATCGCCGCGCTCTCGCGCAACGCCGCCGAGCTCGCCGGCGAGGAGCCCCTCTCGGCGGTCCCGCGCTCGTCGGTGCCCGAGGTGGCGGCGGTGCACGAGGCGATGGTGCGCGCGGCGGCGGCGCTGCGCGAGCGGTCCGCCGAGCGCCAGGGACGCCAGGCGGCCGAGGCGGCGCGCGCGGAGGCCGAGAAGCTCAGCCGCGACAAGGACGAGTTCCTCGCCATGCTGAGCCACGAGCTGCGCAACCCGCTCGGCGCCATCGCCAGCGCCGTGTCGATCCTCAATCGCGTGGGCCACGACGAGAAGCCCGCCGTCCGCGCGCGCGAGATCGTGGCGCGGCAGGTGGAGCATCTCACCGGGATCGTGGACGACCTGCTCGACGTGAGCCGCGTGACCATGGGCAAGATCGTCCTCAGCCTGCGGCCGGTCGACCTCGCCGAGCTCGTGCGCCGCTACGTCGAGCGGCTGGACACGGAGCGGCGCACGTCGCGTCACGACGTCACGCTCTCCATCGCCGCCGCCTGGGTCAATGGCGACGAGACGCGGCTGGAGCAGATCGTGGGCAACCTGCTGGGCAACGCGCTGAAGTACACACCGGGGGGTGGCCGCATCGCCGTGCGCGTGGACGCCGAGGGCGAGCACGTCGTCCTCGAGGTGCGCGACAGCGGCATCGGCATCGCGCCCGACCGGCTGCCGCACGTCTTCGATCTCTTCTTCCAGGGCGAGCGGGCGCTCGACCGGTCGCAGGGCGGCCTCGGCATCGGCCTCACGCTGGTCAAGCGGCTCACCGAGCTGCACGGCGGCTCGGTGGCCGCCACCAGCGCGGGCGTGAACCAGGGCAGCACGTTCACCATCCGCCTGCCGCGGATCGCGCCCGTCATGACGAGCCGCGAGCGGCTCCCGGGCGGCCGCCGGCGCCAGGCCCGGCGCGTGCTGATCGTGGAGGACAACGCCGACGCGCGCGAGATGCTGCGGACGGCGCTGGAGCTGCTCGGCCACACGGTGAGCGAGGCCGGCGACGGCGAGGCCGGCGTGACGCAGGCGGCCGCCACGCGCCCGGACGTTGCGATCATCGACCTCGGCCTGCCGGGCCTCGACGGCTACGGCGTCGCGGCGCACATCCGGCGGCAGCCCGGCGGCGAGACGGTGCTGCTCGTGGCGCTGACGGGTTACGGGCTGCCGGAGGATCGCCGGCGCAGCGCGGACGCCGGGTTCGACGTCCATCTCGTGAAGCCGGTGGAGCCCGAGCAGCTCGCGGAAGTCATCGGCCGGGAGCTGGGAGAAGTGCGCCCGTAGGTGCTATTCTCCCCGGATGCTGCGCGGGAGCCCGGTCGCCACGCTCGTCACCGTCACCGTCGCCCTCTTCACCGACGGCTTTCTCTACGGCGTGCTGGTGCCGCTCGGCGCCGGCACCGCGGGCGGCGAGCAGATGCTCGGCATCATGTACGGTGCCTACGCCGTCGGCGTCCTCGTCTCCACGCCGGTGCTCGGCGTGCTTTCCGACCGCGTCGGGCGCCGCCGGCCGATGCTCTGGGGCTTCGTCGTCCAGGCTGTGGCCACGCTGCTGTTCGCGCTGCACGGCGGCGTCGCGCTCGCCCTGCTGGCGCGGCTGCTGCAAGGCGTGGCGGCGGCGGCGACGTGGACGACGGGCCTCGCGCTCGTCGCCGAGCACTTCCAGGAGCATCGCGCCGAGAAGCTGGGCGTCGCGATGATGGGCAGCACCGGCGGATTGCTGGTGGGGCCGGTCACGGGCGGCGTCCTCCTGCAGTGGGGTGGCCACGCGCTGCCGCTGCTGATCGCGGGCGGCGCGCTGGCCGTGGACGGTGCGCTGCGCTTCGCGATCCTGACGGACCGCGCGCGGGCGGCGGCGCCGGCCTCGCGCCTGTCCGCGCTGCTGCGTGACCGCTCGGTGCAGGCGGCGGCGGTCGTCGTCGTGCTCTCCTCGATCGGCTGGAGCCTGCTCGAGCCCCTCTTCCCGAACCATCTGGAGCGCGCCCTGGGCGCCTCCCCCGCGACGATCGGCCTGCTCTTCACCATCTCCTCGCTCGCCTATGGACTCACCGCGCCGCTCGTCGGCAAGGTGGTAGACCGCTTCGGGGCGTGGCCCACGATGACGTTCGGCATCGTCGCCATGGCGGCGACGCTGCCGCTGCTGGTGGTGCCGAAGACGATCCTGCTCGCCGGCGTCGTCCTCGTGCTGGTCGACGTCGCCTTCGGCTTCCTGATGAATCCCACGCTCGACGAGCTGGCCAACGCCGTGGACCGCGGCCACACCGGCGCCTACGCGTCGGTCTACGCCATCTTCAACATGGCCTACTCGATCGGCACCATCGGCACCACGTTCACGGAGGCCGCGCTGGCGAGCCTCGTGTCGTTCGGCCTGCTGCTCCTCGGCGTCAGCGCGGCGCTGATCCTGTGTCTGCCGCTGCTGCGCGTGCTCCGGCGCAGCGTCGGCGGCGGCGAGGCCGGCGGCGCCGGCGCCACCGCGCCCGCGACGCACTGATCGCCATGCCGCCGCTGTCCGGTCTCGGACTCTTCGCCGTCGCCGCGTTCCTGCTGCTGATCACGCCGGGCCCGGCCGTGCTCTACATCGTCACGCGCAGCATGGACCAGGGACGGCGGGCAGGGCTGGTCTCGATGCTGGGGGTGCACACCGGGACGCTCGTGCACATTGCCGCCGCCGCGGCGGGCCTGTCGGCGGTGCTGATGGCCTCGGCCACCGCGTTCAGCGTCGTGAAGTATCTTGGCGCCGCCTACCTCGTCTACCTTGGAGTGCGCCGTCTCCTGGATCGCTCGGTGGCGACCGCGGCGGTGCCCACACGGGTGCGCCTGCGGCGCGCCTTCGTCGACGGCTTCGTCGTGAACCTGCTGAACCCCAAGACCGCGCTCTTCTTCCTGGCGTTCCTCCCACAATTCGTGGACGTCACGCGCGGGCGCGTGGGGAGACAGATCCTGATCCTCGGCCTGATGTTCGTCGGGCTGGGCCTGGTGACCGACGGGCTCTACGCGCTGGGCGCCGGCAGCGCCGCACGCTGGCTGCGCGCCAGCCCGCGCTTCCTGGCGAGCGAGCGCTGGGTCTCCGGCGGCATGTACATCGGCCTCGGCGTCGCCGCCACCTTCGCCGGCAACCACCGCAAGTAGAGCCCGATCCTAGCCCGCGCCCAGCCCGATCTTTACGCGGCGGTTGTGCCGGCCCTTGTTGTCGATCTTGAGGATGCGGATGGCGCGCGACTGGCCCGTCGAGGTCAGGTGGGTGCCGCCGCAGGCCTGGCGATCGAGGCCCACGATCTCCACGATGCGGACGGTGCCGTCGGCGGAGGGCGGCGGCGCGACGGAGCGGCAGCGCATGAGGCCGGCCTCGGCCCCGACGGCGTCGGTCGGCAGCCACTCGTAGCGCAGCGGCAGGTCCTGGCGGATGACGTCGTTGATCTCCGGCTCGAGCGCACGGAGACGGTCGTTGTCGGCGTCGGGAAGATCGAAGTCCATCCGCGCGGTGGAATCGGCATTGAGCTGGGCGCCGGTGACGAGCGCGCCCGCGAACTTCTGGAAGACGAGCGCGTTGAGGATGTGGGTGCCGGTGTGCAGCGCCGTCATCATCCTGCGGAACTCCGGATCGACGACGGCCTCGACGGCTCCGGCCACCTCGATGGGCTCGGCCAGCACGTGCCACAGGCGGTCGCCCTCGGCCTCGATCGCCGTCACGCGCGCCTCACCACCGTGCCAGCGCAGCACGCCACGATCGGTGAGCTGACCGCCGCCGCCCGGGTGAAACGGCGACGCCTCGAGCACGACGGCGCCGGGACGTGCGTCGATCACGCGCGTCGCCAGCGTCAACACGTCTGGATGTTCATGACAGAAATAGCGCGACATCAGCCGTGATCCTCCGTCACGCTCGGCATCGTATCAGGTCGGGCCGTCGGCGAGCCGGGCGCGGCCGCGCCCGGCCATGATCAGGTCCACCGTCTGGGCCGGCGTGAGGTCGGTGGTGTCGAGCCAGAGTCCGATGCCGCCGAGCTCGGCGACGAGCGGCGTCTCGAGATGCGCAAAGTGCTCGCCGATCGTGCGGCCGTGCACCGCACGGTGACGCCGGCTCTTCTCCCGCTCGGCCTCGCGCTGGACGACGAGCGCGGCGCCCGGATGCAGGACCACCAGGTGGACGGCCAGCCCGGCCAGCGCCGCACGATAGCCATCCAATGCGCGGCGCGTGACGACCACGTAATCGAGGACGGCCGTGAAGCCGGCTTCGGCGTACTCGCGCGCCAGCAGCCGCTGGTTGCGCATGTTGAGCTCGATCTGGCGTGCCGACTCGTCCGCCGGCGCCTGGCCCGGCCAGACGTTGCCGGCCACGATCCAGCCCTGCAGCAGGTCGCCCTCGATGAAAACCGAGCGCGGGAAGCGGTCGGCCAGCAGCCGCCCGGCCGTCGTCTTGCCGGCGCCCGGGATGCCGGTGATCAGCCAGACCTCGCTCAGTGCGCCTCCTGCCGTCGATCGGGCCAGAAGCGAATGCCCGGGCGCGCGTAGCCCCCGCCGAGGCCGATCGGCGTGCCGTCCGCGCGCCAGCAGGAGGCACCGGTGAGCGCGCCGTCGGGCTCGAAGGCGATCGCGCCCATCCCGCCGGCTACGTGGGCCACGGGAACAACGTCGTGGCCGCGCGCACGAAGCCCCTCGCGCACGTCCTCGGGGACGGCGTCCTCGACCTCCAGCTCCTGGCCCTGCGTCCACACACGCGGCGCCTCCACCGCCTCCTGCAGCGACATGCCGTGGTCGAGCACGTTGACGAGCGCCTGCAGGACGGAGGCGAAGATGCGGACGCCGCCCGGCAGGCCGAGCGCCATCGCCGGCCGCCCGTCGCGCAGCACGATGGTCGGCGCCATCGAGCTCGTCATCCGCTTGCCGGGCGCCACCGAGAGCACGTGGCCCGGATGCGGATCGAAGAGCGCCATCGTGTTGTTGAGCAGCATGCCGGTTCCCGGCGCCATCGCGCGCGAGCCGAACAGGCTGTTGATCGTCTGCGTCGCGGCCACCACGGTGCCCTCGGCGTCGGCGACGGTGAGATGCGTCGTGTGGTTCGAGCCGGCGCCGGCCGCGACGCCGGCGGCGTGAGCGCGCGCCTTGCCCATCTCGATCTGTCCGCGGCGTGCGCGCGCGTAGTCCTTGGAGATCAGGCGGGCGACGGGGACCTCGACGAACGCGGGATCGCCGGTGGCCGCCGCGCGGTCGGCGAAGGCGATCTTCAGCGCCTCCGCCAGCAGGTGGATGCCGTCCACGGTGCCGAAGCCGAGCGCGCGCACGTCGAACGTCTCCAGCAGGTTCAGCATCTGGATGAGGTGGATGCCGCCGCCCGTCGGCGGCGGGCAGCCGGCGATGGTGACGCCGCGATAGGTCCCGTGCACGGGGGCGCGCTCGATCGTGCGATAGCGCGCGAGGTCCTCGAGCGTGATGAGCCCGCCCGCCTGCGCCATGTGGTCGGCCACGCGCCGTCCGATGGCGCCGCCGTAGAGGGCGGCCGGCCCGTCCTCGGCGATCGCGCGCAGCGTGGCCGCGTAGTCGCCTTGCACGAGGAGATCGCCGCGGCGCAGCGGCGCGCCCCGGGGCAGGAACACGCGTGCGCTCGCCTCGAACCGCGCGAGGTCCGGCGCCGCCTCCGCGAGGCACTCGGCGAGATAGCCGGTCACGCGGAAGCCGCGCTCCGCATGACGGATGGCGGGCTGCATGACGGTGGCGAGGTGCAGCGTGCCGAAGCGCTCGAGCATCTCGCACCAGCCGGCCAGGGTGCCCGGCACGCCGACGGAGCGCAGCCCCACGCTGTTCTCGCGTCCCTCGGCCTCCATGTAGCTGGGCCACGTCTCGGACAGCGGCCGGAACATGTCCGGCCGCGCGGCGGCCGGCGCCGTCGTGTAGGCGTCGACCACCGTGTGGAGGCCGCCCGGCGTGAAGATCTGCGCGTGGCCGGCGCCGAAGACGCCGACCATCATCGGCTCCACCACGCTCAGCGCAAAGAGCGCGCCCACCGCGGCATCGACGGCGTTGCCGCCGGCGGCCAGCATCTCGGCGCCGGCCGCAGAGGCGAGCGGGTGGTTGGTCACCACCATGCCGCGGGTGGCGTGGACGGGGCGCTTCTCGGTCGTCACGCGCGTCATTTCGCCAGCCACGAGTTCCAGAAGTACATGCGCGGCGCGGTGCGGAAGGGGCCGCGCAGCTCGCGGCGCGCGGCGTCCAGCGTGAAGTAGTCGGCGATCTTCACGGTGCCCACGTCCTCGTAGTAGATCGCCTGCACGCGCTCGATGATGGCCTTGCGCTTCCTGGGATCGCCCTCGCCGCGCAGCTCGGTCAGCAGCCGTTCTTTCTCCTCGTTGCACCACCAGCCCGCGAACGTGCAGCGCAGCGCCACGTGCAGCGCCGGGTCGGCCGAGAACACGAAGCCGGTGGAGAAGACGTCCCACAGCTCGGCCTTCTCCTGCCGCTGGTTCTGGGTGGCCCAGTCCACGACTTGAAGGTCGACGACGAAGCCGACCTCCTCGAGCTGCTGGCGCGCCACGAGCGCGTTCTTGTACATGAACTCGTATTCCTTCGTCGCCATCCAGCGCACGGGCTGCCTGGCGTAGCCGGCCTCCTGCAGCAGCCGGCGCGCCTTGGCCTTGTCCTTCTGGTTGTAGAGGTTGGCGCCGACCGTCGAGTGCCACGGCTGCTCGGGGAAGAAGAGCCCGGGGTCGAGGCGATAGAAGTCCTTGAAGCCAAAGCCGGCCACCGCGATCGGCTCCATGTCGAGCGCGGCCTGCATGGCCTGGCGGACCTTCTTGTTCGTCATCACGCCGGCCTTGTGGTTGAGCACGGCGACGGCCCAGCCGCGCGGCTTGACGATGCGCGACTGCATCTGCGGCAGCGACTTGATGCGCTCGTAGGCGTCCTGCTTCACGAACATCGCGTGGTGGTACTCGCCGGTCTCCACGCCGGCCAGGCGCACGGCGGTGTCGGACACGGGCAGGAAGAGGATCTCGTCGAAGTACGCCGTCTTCTTGCCGCCGAAGCCGTTGGGCGGGTCGGTGCGCGCGCTGTAGTCGTTGAAGCGCACGAACTTGATGTGGCGGTCCGCCCGGTGCTCGACGAAGCGGTAAGGGCCGGTGCCGATGAAGTCCTTCAGCGTGCCCTCGCCGGCCGCCTCGATCGTCTCCTTGGGATAGACGGCGGCGTGCGGCTCGGAGAGCCCGTAGATGAGCGAGCCCGACGGCTGCTTGAGATGCATCAGCACCGTGTAGGGATCCCTGGCCTCGATGGCCTCGATGCTCTTGGCCAGCACCTTGCCCACGGAGGCGAGCTGCGACCACCGCTTGAGCGAGGGGACCACGTCGGCCGAGGTCATCTCCTTGCCGTTGTGGAACTTCACGCCGCGGCGGAGCGTGATCGTGTAGCGCAGGCCCTTGTCGCCCACGGTGTAGCTCTCGGCCAGCATCGGGATGGGGCTGAAGTTGCGGTCGTAGGTGAAGAGCGACTCGCTGGCGTGCCACATGATCTCGTAGACCTGGGTGGCCGTGGACATGGCGATGTCGAGCGTGGGCGGCTCGCCGATGGCGGCCACCTTGAGGACGCCGCCCATGCGCGGCGTCTCCTGGGCGTGGCCCGGCACGGCGGCGATGAGCGTGAACAGCGCGAGGGCGAGAGCGAGCGGCGTGGCACGCATGAAGGCCTCCGGTCAGGGACGCGCGACGCCGCAACGGGCGGGATCGGCCTCGGCCAGCACGGCGGCCGACCGCCCCGAGTGAAGATACTCCGCGAGCAGCTTGCCGGCCATGGGCCCGCGGCCGAAGCCGGAGGAGGCCA
>Ga0066710_100008233_pt1 | contig 10097 bp, 7 predicted proteins | sample GraSoiAngelo_159_FD_79666 | JGI IMG/M metagenome (GOLD analysis project Ga0066710, IMG submission 79666) | Grasslands soil microbial communities from the Angelo Coastal Reserve, California, USA - 14_1009_16_40cm | ecosystem: Environmental > Terrestrial > Soil > Grasslands | place: USA...
GCATGTCACGATCGATTCCAGCATCGATGCATTTCTTCGCTAATGCTTCGCTGGCCAGGATCGCGTCGATGCGTAAACCGCGATTTTTTGGAAATGAAAGCATTCGATAATCCCACCAACTAAAAAGGCTGCCTTCTTTGTGATGCAGTCGTAGCGTGTCGCGGAAACCGCCCTCGCATAATTGGCGAAACGCTGTCCGTTCGCCATCAGAGCACATGATTGCTCCCCGCCATAGATCTGGATCGTAAACATCGACATCTTCCGGCGCGACATTGAAATCACCGCAAATCACTAACTCGGCAGATTCTTCTCTTAAGAGACAATCCCGCAGTCGCGCATACCACTTCAGTTTATATTCATAAGCAGGCGAACCAACGGCTTGCCCGTTTGGAGCGTAAACGGAAAACACGCGGACGGTGTCGATTGTTGCTGCGATCACCCGCGCTTGTGGATCGACAACTTCATCGCAAAGCGCCGACCGCACATCGCGTGGCTTACTTTTCGAAAGGATGGCCACTCCATTGTATGATTTCTCTCCGTGATAAGCCGAGTGATAACCGACTGCTTGCAAAGCGAGCACGGGAAATTGGTCATCTGTGCATTTTGTCTCCTGCAAACAGACGACGTCTGGCTTTGTCGCCTCCAGCCAGGCAAACAGGCGATCCTGTCGCCGGCGCAGCGAGTTGATGTTCCAAGACGCGATGCGCATTCGTAGGAACGTGATCAGTGAACTGTAATCGGTGAACAGTATTAGTTGTGACAGCCCTTCGGCATCCGATCACTGATTACGGTTCACCGGTCACAATTCTAACTCGACTCCCGGCGCCGGCACAATGACTTCCGAGTTGGGAGGGTCAGCCACCAAAGTCGCTCTCATCCATTCGACTGCCAGTGGATCGCCGTGAACGAGAACGATCTTCCGCGGTGAAAGTTTCTTCGCGTAAGCGATCAGTGCCTCGCGGGTTGCGTGTGCACTGAATTGAAACTGCTCGATGTTGCAGCGCACGCGCTGGGCCGGTCCGTCGGGATCGAGCACCACATCTCCGCCCGGCGTTGCGTCTCGAACGAGACCGGCAGGAGATTCGGGATCGGCGTAACCAACGAAAAAGACCGAGTGCTGCGGATTTTCAATAAGTCGGCGTGCAAAAATATTGGACAGAGTTTTTGGCGTCATCATGCCGCTGGAGAGCGCGTAAACTCTTCCGGCGCGAATGGGAGCGTCATGAATTGTCTGGCCATTTAAGACGAACGGCGCTGTTTTCTCCATTAATTGGAGGTGGGCCAGTTGCCGCCGAGCAGTATGGGCACGGCGATCGTAAATGTCGGTCATTTTTGAACTGAGACCGCCGATGTAGATTGGAAACTCCGACAGGATTCTTTCCTGTCGGAATTTGTAAAACATCGCCAGCGCTTCTTGCGTCTTGCCGAGCGCAAAAACTGGAATGAGCACGCATCCGCCGCGCTTGAACGCGCGATCAATTGCTTCGGCCAGGCGTCGCTCTTCATTTTCGCGCGTCCAACCCGCAGATTTCGCGTGATCGCCTCTGGTGCATTCCATGATCAGGATGTCGATCTTCTCCTCCGGAAAAACCGCCGCTTCCATGATTGTTTGATTGTCGAAATTGACGTCGCCCGTGTAAAAGATCGTACGGCCATCGGCGCGCAGCAGAATTCCGGCGGAGCCGAGGACGTGTCCTGCATCAAAAAACTCAAATGTCAGCACGTCTGTTTCGCGCTGGGGTGCACGTTCGCCTGAGATCAACATGGGTTGGCGCAACGGGCACCATTGCCAAAGATCCGACGCGCGATCGGTTTCGCGATGCGTAAAAAGCGGATACAATGTCGCGCCGATCTCCTCGTGCTTTCTCGTCATTACATTGACCGAGTTATGTAAAAGCACGCTGCCGATTTCCGCAGTCGTCTCGGTCATGAAAATGCGTGCAGCTGGTTGCCGTCGCATCAGCACTGGCAATGTCCCAATATGGTCCTGATGACCGTGTGAGATCAAAATCGCTTCGATTTTCCGGTCGGCGATCGCTTTGAAATTCGGCAGAGCATCCTCGCCGTTGTTCTTTGGATGCATCCCGCAATCGAGCACGACGCGTTGGCCGCCAATCTCGAGATAGTATGAATTCGCGCCGATCTCGGTTCGCCGCGTCAAATTGATGAATTTCACAGACGCTTGTTTCCGCAGCATTTTCAACCTTTCTGAGGAGCGCGCAATTTTATCCTAACGAATCGATTGCTCGCTGCGTTTACACGGTTGCCCAAAGAAGTGGCGCGTAAAAAAACGGCCAGCGTGCGCCGAATATGAACGGGCAATTTCGCACACGGTCTAAGTTTCCAATCCCATGAAAAAGATGCCGACTGGCGAAGCCAATCAAAAGAATTATCTCGAGCAGGACATCTGTATTCATATTTTCACCGTCTCATCCGCAATGGTCGGCGTTTGTTTGACTGTCATTGGACTCATCCGCGTCGTCGTTACACTCGGAAAAGCGGATACACTTGCGGACGATTGTCTGGCGGTGGACGCCTTGTTGTTTCTGACCTCGTGTCTTCTTTCTTATTGGGCGCTTCGCTCACGCGGCCTGAGACGGATGCATCGACTTGAACGAATAGCAGACGGTATATTTATCTTTGCGATGATCGGGATGGTAGCGATTTGTGCGCTAATCACTTATAGCATCGCTATCCCTAACCGGTGAGGCCTCGAGCGAAAGCAACTCTTCCAAAATCCGCATCCAGTTGCCGCGCAGGATTTTCTCAATCTGCTCGTCGCTGAATCCGCGCTCGATCAATCTACGAGTAAGATTTCGCGCGTGGGAATGATTCCTCAGATCGGGAATGAAATGTGGAGTTGTAAATTTTGCGGCGAGCTCTTTTCGTCGCGATTCCGGCCACTGCTGAAAGATGAACTCAAAAAAGTCGAAACCGATAGCGACCCCGTCGATGCCGATCAAGTTTTTTATATGCTCGATGTGATCGATATAGCGATCGAGCGTGCTTTCCTCTTTTTTGGGACTCACGAGTACTGCATTAATGCCGATCACGCCGCGCCGTTCGCCGATCATCTTGACTTGCTCGTCAGTAATGTTGCGCTCGATATCGTAGAATTTTCTCGCGTTCGTATGGGAAACGATCGGCGGCTTGGCCGTTATCGCCAAAATGTCCTCAAATCCAGCCGGGCTAATGTGTGCGAGATCGACCATTATCCCAAGGGCCTCGCATTGCCGAACCACATCGCGGCCGAACGCGGTCAGTCCATCGCGCGCAGAACCGCTTGGCGCGAAGACCCCGCCAGCACCGGCGGTATTGCGCCGGGCGTGGGTGAGTCCGATTGCGCGCACGCCAAGCTCACAAAAGCTGCGCAACAAATCCCGGTCGGTTCCGAGCGGCTCGACGCCTTCCATTGTAATAAGCAAAGCGATTTTCCGCGCTTTGCGCGCCTCAAGAATGTCCTGGTAACTCTTGCAGATTGTGAAACGCCCGGAGCCTTCCACTTCCTCGTAAAGCCGGGAAATCTGATCGAGCGCCACGCGCAAACCCATCTCCGGCAGATAATGATCTTCGATGTAGATCGCGGCCGCCAGAACTCCGATGTCGCCGGCTTCAAGTTCCGGTAGAAAATCTGTCGCCAGCAAGCCAGAACGGTTCCGTTTTTCGTACAAATCCATTGGCATGTCGAAATGAAGATCGACAATTCCATCCGCATGCAACCGGTCGATTCGCTGTTCCACGGATTTTTCCGGAGCGCTCATAATTTTTTTGGAACCGCGGATTACATGGATATCACCCGGATAGAAACACCTTGGTCGCAGTTGTCTGAGGTGTCGCAGGATAGCGACGGTCAGCCCTCGGGGTGTTTCTGCATAATCTCGATGATCTCTTTTAACGGTTTGAGGCTGACGCTGCTTGCCCCTGTAAACGGATGATCAAGAATATAAATCAAAACCAGAATTAGCGTTATGGTTACGGTCAGCGCAGCGGTCATGAGGTATTGCGCTCTGATGTTCTTCACACCCAGGAAGTACGTATACGAGACTGTGATTAGGCCACCGACTAGCAAGACGACCCAGATAACTGAGGGGATTGTGTTATTACCGGCAAATATCCGTAGTCTGCGATACTCTGCCAGTTTGTTTATGCCTCTTAATGATTCGCCGTAGAGCTCTCGGTTGGGAACCGATTTCTCGTCTACCTGATAGAACTCCGTTATGAGCTTTGCCATTGCCCGGTTGGAATGGAGACTTATGTCGCCCTGTGACATTCTTTTCAGTTCATCATTATAAACCGAAACGGCATAATCCATAAGTGTTTGCTGTATCATTTTACGTGCTGGGTCGGGGAATGCTTGCGTAATGTGAAAAATGTCGTCGGCTTCGTTGGCTTCCATTTGCAGGTTTTTTGTGGCGTCGTCGTATCCGCTCCACGTAACAAACACGACAAAAGCGACAACCACTCCGTAAAGCAGCCCGAATGCGTTGAAGATTATAGCCGCTACTTCGTGGTTCTCTTTTAAGACTTCGGCCGGATATTTCTTTCGCACATAACGGAGTCCGGCCAATGCGACCGCAGTGGTCACAGCGGAGACGACCAAAAATGAAATAGCTGGCGGCAGATTAAGCAGGAATCGCATAAACCATTAGTTTCTTGAGGGGTCCTTGGACAGTGCACTTCCGAATCGCCTCGCTGCAAACGCGCGGAAGACACGCAGAGCGCCGATATCGTACTTGCCTCGCAGCAACGCACTGATGTCGGTAAGGGTTCCATCGGTTACCTGGCGGAACGCAGCCGCGATTTCCTTTTCTTGCCCGGGGGTGAAGAATCGCTCGCGCTCGGCGAGTTTTCCGCACTCGATTGCAGCGACCAGATGCCCATAAATCGTGCTGGTCACGAATCCACGCGCGCGCGCGATTTCATCCACCGAATCGCCTTTTCCAAACCGCCGCAGCGTTTCGGCCTGGCTATCATTCAAACCGTGGCGGCATTCCGACAGTAGAGGATCGACATCATCAGAGAATGGCCGGCGCGAGTTGTTTACGAGATAATCTTTTATTTCGTTCAGGAACGGCTCGGCGAACTCCTTGAGCTTTTGCTCTCCGACACCCAGTATTCGCCTGAACTCGCCAGCAGTTGTCGGGTAGCTCCGCGCCATTTCGCGGAGCGACACATCGGAGAAAATGACGTAAGCCGGCACGTCGCGTTCGTCCGCGAGTTTGCGACGCAGAACACGCAGGCGTTCGAACAATACTTCGTCGCATTCAATCGCGCCCGTACGGGTGCGCGCTGCTTTCCCGGCGACATCGATCCGCTTGGTCAGCGTAATCGGCGTCCGCTTGCGCAAAGCTTCCAGCCCCGATGCTGTGAGGGATAGCGTGGCGAACTTGCCGGGCGCGCATTCGATCAGTCCGAGGCGCAAAAGCTCGCGCCCGATTGCCTGCCAGGCATCGCGTTTCAAGTCCCGGCCACTCCCGTAGGTCGATAATTCGTTGTGATGCCGTTGCCGGATCGCTTGCGTGTCTGCGCCCGTGAGAATCTCAATGATATGATTTAACCCGAATCCGAATCCACTTTTGGTATGGACGCGGTGGACGCAGGAAAGAAATTTCTGGGCGGGAACTGTGCCGTCGAATGTCTCGCGCGGAGTGAGGCAATTATCGCAGCCTTCGCATGAAGCCTTATCGTATTGCTCGCCAAAATAGCGCAACAACGTCGTCCGCCGGCACTCACGTGTTTCGGCGTAATGCACCATTTCCTGGAGCTGGGCACGCGCAATCCGCGCTTCGCTCTCGCTCTTTTCATCGATAAAGTGCAATTGCTTGACGACATCGCTCGCGCTGAAGAGCAATACACATTCGCTGGGCAATCCGTCGCGCCCGGCGCGTCCCGTCTCCTGATAGTAGCTCTCCAGGTTTTTCGGCAGATCGTAATGCACAACGAATCGGACGTTCGGTTTGTTAATTCCCATACCGAAGGCGATCGTCGCCGTGATCACACGTGCGTCGTCGCGCAGAAAAAGTTCCTGGTTCTTCGTCCGCTCGGCTGTTGTTAGCCCCGCATGGTATGGTTTCGCGCTAAGCGCATCTTCGCTTAGTCGTGTCGCCAGCGAGTCCGCGCTTTTTCTGCTCGCACAATAAACAATGCCGCTCTCATTAGGCCGGCTGCGGATGAACTCGAGCAATTGCTCATAGGGCGCCGTTTTAGGAACAACGCGATAACTGAGATTTGGCCGGTTAAAACTCGCAACGTAACAGCGCGGCTCCCGCAGCTTCAGTTGCTTTAGGATGTCCGCTCGCACGCGTTCGGTTGCCGTTGCGGTAAGCGCCATCACCGGAACGTCCGGAAAATGCGTCTGCAATTTCTTAAGTTCACGATATTCCGGCCGAAAATCGTGGCCCCATTCGCTGATGCAATGCGCTTCGTCAATCGCGATCTGCGCGATATTCCAATTCAGCGCACGCTCCAAAAACGTATCGAGCATCAGCCGTTCTGGTGCCACATAAAGCATTCGGTATTCACCGCGATGCAAGCCGCGCCATCGCGCGGTCGCCTCTTGTCGATCCAAAGTAGAGTTTAAGAACGTGGCTGCGATCCCACTGGTTTGCAGCGCATCGACCTGATCTTTCATCAGTGAAATGAGCGGCGATACGACAATGGTCAGCCCATTGCGTATCAACGCCGGCAATTGAAAACAGAGCGACTTCCCGCCGCCTGTCGGCATCAGCACAAACACATCGCGTCCCTCTAGCGCGTCGCTGATGATCTCTCGCTGCAGCGGCCGGAATTGGTCGTACCCGAAATGCGTCTTTAGTGTTCTGGTCAGATCCATTTTGTTGGTTTCACCGGCCTCCCATTCGTTATCACGGCCAAATACTTTTGCAGCAAGCGATTCGATCGTGATCGGTTTCGGCGGTTTACTTTTGCCGCTTAAGACGAAACCCGTCAGCGCGATCTTAACGGTTAAAGGACTGACAATGCACGCCCGAATTCTCGGATCGGCTTCAGTGGGCAAAAAAGAAACTTCCATCTGACGTGGAAAGAGAATATCAAACTTGCAAGAGTCGGCGGCCCTACATGACGAAACCACTTTTTATCATCTGCATTATTTTCTTGGTTATTTCCGGGACAAATTTCGGACAAGAAAATTATCGCGGCGGGATTGTTTACGGTCCCAAAGCCGCCTTTAACATGAGTTCACCCCAAGGCTGGGTCTTGGACAACGAGTCTGGCGCAAATCAGGGAATGCCGTGTGTTCTTTACCCGAAAGGTTCATCGTGGTCGGACGCGAAGACCGTGATGTACGCGAAGATTGCGAGCACTCAATTTGAAGACGTAAAAGCATTCGTGGCAATGGCGATCAAGGAAATGAAGGCAAAGCACGGGACTCCTAAAGAGAAGATTGCGTCCGGCAAAACCAAGGACGGTCACAACTATTTCATTAATGAGTATCCAGCGACGAAATCTTATTCTCAGTGGGAACGCGTCGCCTATGTCCAATTGCCGAAGGCTGTAGCCTACATCGTTCTCTCATCGCAAGACGAAGCGAACTATCGCAAAGATTCCGGCGCGCTTCAGCAGGTCCTGAAAACATTCGTTTATCTCGAACCCAAGTCTGTTCCGTCGGGCCACTAGCGCGTCAGGAATTACACGCCGCACGCGACCTCGAGCAACGGCGTTACTTTGGCGGGGTCGCAACGGTAAATCGTTGTCGAACCTCCCTCATATTAGCCGGAGTGCACGATGACTTCGAGTTTGCCATCGCCGTCGAGATCGAGAACCGCGGTCACATCGTAATAATTAGGCGCATCAAAATGTTTCGCATCCGGATGAATTTCACCCGCCACGACCTGGGCCTTAAGTTTTCCGTTTACTACGCGCCGCAATAGAACCACGGAATAGCTTCCAGGAGGGGAACTGCTCGGCACTTCTTCATCCTCTGCGCCAAAATAATTTGTGGCGCTGAGAAGCACTTCGTCTTCGCCGTCACCGTCCAGATCGACCCGCAGAGCGCGCTTGATCTTCACCTTCGGCTCTTTGATCCCACGCCCTTTCAGGAAATCGCGCACCGCGTCGATATAAATCTGCTGTGTCGCATCGGCGACGCGCGATTTTCTCAGGAGCGCGTTCCACGGCGCGGCTACTGCGATGACGCCGCCTTTCGGCTTTGCCGAAAGCGAAACGCTCAGCGTATCCGGGCAGACATCTTCAAGCGCAGCGGGTTTACTTCCCTTTGTTTCTTCCAATTGTTCCGTCAGGCTGTAGATGCGATAGGTTGTGCCCGACGTTACACTCTTTCCAGCCGGCGCGGCTTTGATCCATTTGCCTCCCGTAGTTGCGCCGAAGAAATAACCGCTTTCTACCTCAACGATCGGATGGAGTTCTGCTGCGAGAGCGCAGGCACAAATCCACAAACTTCCAACCGTGACGATGACTCTCACGTCCGTCGCTCTTTGATCGATTGCAAAATGTCGGCAGTCGCTTCGCTCCGCGGCTTGGCGCCGAGATTACCTTTGCCGTGGACGCGGACGCTCACGGCGTCGGCTTCCGCGTCGCGCTTTCCGATGACGAACATCGTATGGACTTTCGTTTGTTCGGCGCGCTGGATTTTGCCGTTGATGTTATCGCTGCTCGTGTCGATCTCCGCACGAACGTGACGCGCGCGCAGCTCATTTAAGATCGACATCGAATATTCGAGCACTTTTGCGTCATCGCCGATTGGCAAAATGCGCACCTGCTCAGGCGCGAGCCAGAGCGGGAAATTGCCGGCGTAATGTTCGATTAGGAATCCGATGAAACGTTCGTGCGTGCCGAGTGGCGCGCGATGAATGCAGATTGGTATCTTGTCGACGTTGTCGCGGTCCTTATAGCGAAGATCGAAGCGCCGCGGCTGAGCGAAATCAACTTGATTGGTCGCGATAGAAAATTCGCGCCCGATCACGCTCCAGGCTTGCACGTCGATCTTCGGTCCGTAAAACGCGGCTTCGTTCGGCACTTCGACATAATCGATTCCGGAATCTTTCAACACGCGTCTCGTCATCACTTCGGTTTGTTTCCAAAGCTCCGGTTCATCGACAAATTTTTGTCCTAGTTTCGTCGGATCGTGCGTCGAGAAACGCATCAGATATTTGTCGATCCCGAAGAGCTTGAAATATTTCAGATACATCTCGTTCACGGCATTGAACTCGGCTTCGAATTGCTCCGGCGTCATGTAGAGATGCGCATCATTCATCTGTAGCGAACGCACCCGCATGAGCCCGAACAACTCGCCGCTCTGCTCGTAGCGATAACACGTGCCGTACTCGGCCAACCGCAGCGGCAGATCGCGATAACTGCGAGGAATGGCCGCAAACAACTTGTGATGATGCGGACAGTTCATCGCTTTGAGGTAGTAGCGGTAGTGGCTCATCATCGTATCGGCCCTGTAACGAGTCTGCGCGATGAGAGTCGAATTGTCCGCTAGCATACGTCTAACGTTCTCCAGGTTCTTAATGATCTCAGCCACGCGAGGTAGGTCCTTCACTGTGCCAGCTTTGTCTTCGAGTTCGGCAAGCTTCTGTCGCAACTTTGGCGCGTTTTGCTCTAGAGCACTGATTTTCTGTTGGAGTTCTCGCAGCTGAACTTCTTCTTCAGCAGTTAATTTCATCTGCATCGGCGGAAACATCGAGTCGGCGTAGTAGGGGAGGTGACCGCTTTTCTTGTACAGGCTTTCGCGCGCGATGTGCGGCGTGCGAACGCGTTGATAGCCGGCGGCGAACTCGGTTTCTTTCGCCAGTTTTTCCAGTTCATCAGCGATGACTGCGCCTCGCGGCAAAAACATCGGGAGACCCGGCCCAACGTCGTCGTCAAAAACAAATAGCTCGAGTTCTTTGCCGAGCTTGCGATGGTCTCGCTTCTTTGCCTCCTCCAGCATCGCGAAGTAATCATCGAGTTCCTTCTTCGTTTTAAACGCGGTGCCGTAAACACGTTGGAGCTGCGGATTCTTTTCGTCACCTTTGTAGTACGCGCTCGCCACGTTCGTAACTTTGAATGCGCCGATGTTTCCCGTGCGCAACACGTGCGGCCCCGCGCAGAGATCGATAAAATCGCCGCTGCGA
>Ga0066710_100008234_pt1 | contig 10096 bp, 6 predicted proteins | sample GraSoiAngelo_159_FD_79666 | JGI IMG/M metagenome (GOLD analysis project Ga0066710, IMG submission 79666) | Grasslands soil microbial communities from the Angelo Coastal Reserve, California, USA - 14_1009_16_40cm | ecosystem: Environmental > Terrestrial > Soil > Grasslands | place: USA...
ATAGAGCGTTCGATTCCATCTCGCGCCAGACGCTCCTGGGCTGCCAACTCAGCATCGCCGGGAAAATCAGCCGTGGCCGATTTCAAGAGGTCCGCGGCATGAGTGAAGTCGCCGGCCGTCAACGCACGGTCGATTTGATCGACCCACCGCGCTCTGGTTTCGGTTTTAGCCTGCTGATCACGCCGCTTCGTGATCCTATCGGTTTCCAGATCCAGACCTGGGTACTGCGGATAGATCGCGCGAAGGATTTCGAGTTGGCCAAGTCCTTCTGCGTACTGTCCGCGCTCTTCCCAATTTCGGACTTTCTGGATGATGGACGCGACCAAGTCGCGGCGTTGGGTGATCCTGTCCAACCCTTCCTTGAAATGTGCTTCCGCAGGGTGAAGCCGGAGTGCCTCGGACAAGATCGCTACCTTTCGGTCCAGATCCGGTTCTGCCTCTACGTCACGATCGGTCTTGACGATGTAGGCGGAAAGGTATTGCCGCCGGCGTTCACCCACGTCGAATTGGAGGGCCTGAAACAACGCGTGCTCGGGATACTTATTAAGGAACTGGTCACAAATGGCGGAAGCACCACTGAAGTCATTTTCACTCAGAAGCTTCTTTGCCTGCTCGTAAGCGTTTCGAATGGCGTCGTGCTCGGAGCGGACCTCGTTGTACAGGTCTTGGTATCGCAATCCAGATTCTTTGTGCGGAGCGCGGCGGTCTAATTCCAACCCGCGTTCCAGTTTGCTGAGCGCGCCGCTGACCTCTCCACGATGCCACGCCTCCAGAGCCACTTTGTACAGCTCTTCCTTTTCGATGCGTTGTCTCAGATATTCGCTTTCCTGGCGGTCCACTTCGGCGAGCATCCGGATGGCATTCCGGTCCACGGTCTTCAAGCGCAAAACATTCTGCAGCGCCTCCCGGGCGTGATTGTAGGCAAAGTTCTTGATGTGATCATCCGCCAACCGCAACCAGTTTTCGATTTGCTGGTCCTTGTACTTCGCTTCAATTTCTGTTTTGAGGGCGAGCGCTTCTGGATTTCCAGCCTCCAGACGTAACACCTCGTCCACTTTTTGCAGCGCAAGCTGACATTCGTCTTCCGAAAAGCGGTGCCGGGCGCTCTCCAGCGACTGCCGAATGGTCTTGGCACGAACCGCCTGGTCGATCTGACGGCGTAAGGACCGGATCGCCGGATGAATGTGCCCCTCGGCTTCCAGCTCGCCTAGAATTGCTGACGCAAAGTCGTATTCCGAATTTTCGAGCGCCCGTTGTGCCCGACTGATGCGCGGTTCGACCCGCACGGGATCGAACCGTTCTATAGGCTGATCGTGAAGTGCCTTTTGCAATTCATCGGCGAATTGCCGGGCGCTGGAGCTGCGATGCCAGGGCTGTTTGGCCATAGCGGCATGGACAACCTGACTGAGCTCCAGGCTCACCGCAGGATTGAAGTCCGATATGGGAGGAGGTGTCAGATGCAAAATGGCCTCTTTGATCTCGGAATCGCTATTGCCGGCGAATGGCTTACGGCGCGTCAAAGCTTCGTAACACACGACCGCCAAGGAAAAAATATCGGAAACGGCGGTCGGCGAATTCATTTGGATCTGTTCAGGAGACATGTACAGCAGCGTTCCCTTCAGACCCGCAATCGAAGTTTGACCGCTCAGGTGGACCACACCGAAGTCGATTAGTTTGACCGAGTCATCGTCGAGCACAAAAATATTGCTGGGCTTGATGTCGCGATGCACAAGACCTAGTTCATGAGCAGCGTGCAGGCCTCGCGCCGTTTGGGTGATGATGTCGACAATCCGTTCCGGTGTGAGCCGGGATGTTTGGTTGCGGATGAGTTTATCCAGGGTGACGCCCGGGAGCAGCGGCATCACAAAGAAAGGCTGGATCTGCCCTCCTTCTTCGACTACCCCGTAGTCGTAGAGATCCACTACATTAGGATGACGAAGCTTGCGAAGCGCGGCGCACTCCGTCCGGAACATGTCCAGTAATTGAGGATCGCGGCATTGGAGGATCGTCTTGATCGCAACTTCACTCTGCATCTCCAAATCCAGAGCTCGGTAGACGATCCCCATACCTCCTTCGGCAATAACTTCCTTCGGCTCATAACGTCCTTTGAGTCTTGCCGGGAGCGCCATAAGCAACAATTCCTCCGAACGCTGAACTTGACTTATCGTGATGTTGGATGGTGATTCTACACCAAACCCGTGCGCGAACTGGAAATCCGTGGCTTACGAGGTTTCGCGGAGATGCTCGACGGACGGCAGTTCGACATCTTCATGCTGTCGGCGCTCGGCCTCATACAGGCTACTGAGTTCCGATAGGGCCTTATTCAGGTCCAGAACGTATTCTGTGTAGGAATCGTGATTGATCGTCTTGATCGCCAGCATGAGCGTACCTACCGATACGCTCATCGATACCCCTTCAGGCACAGAAATGCCCAGGTCAATCCGCCTCCGCCATGTATTTGGCCAGGGCGCTTTTCGAAACCTGGCTATCGTACGCCGCTACAAACTGGCATACTTTAGAAGTTTTGTAACTTAAAAGTTATTGCTGCGTGAATGTGATGTCTTTGACACAGCGAAATCCGACGCCCCATACGGGCTGTCACCGATGGAAAAGGACTTAACGGAGGCAAGTGCCGAACTTCCGACGTTCGCTAGACCCGCTGCCAGACGAGCTTCCCGGAGGAACCGGCTTCTGGATTCCGGATCGGAAGCGGCGTCCACGGTCATAATTTTGATCGCGACCGTCTTTTCAAGGATGGGATCCCTGGCCCGATAGACATTGGACATGCCACCGCCGAGGTGCTCTTCGATGACATACTTTCCAATGTAGTCCGGATGTTTCATATGTCGGCGGACCTTTTTGGCAGCGCTGCCTCTCGAAAAACGCGGCAACCGTTAATGAAATCTCCAATCACCGAACGATTTCCGCGACGCATCTGAGGTTCGACAAAAAGTTTTTCTGAAAGACGGGCGCCGCTTTGCCCATGTCGAGTTCGAACTGAAGTGTAAGCGGAGTCGCGCGGCCCAGCCTCAAGTTCCATTCAATGGTGTAACACATTTCGGACTTGGTCCAGCGGTCGGCATCAACGAAGAATTTGAACACCGCCCAAAGGCCCGTGTAGGCCAACCCTGTTCCTCCGGTCAATTTCACTTCGGAGTTGGGATTTCCGGACCACACAAATGCTCGCGGCACCGCGGTAACGGTTTGCCCGTCGATCGTCAAGGCAACATTCTCGACACCTTCGGGCCGATAAGACCGAAGCGTGTAGGCGAGCCGCGGCTGCGGGGAATTATCCGGATACACAGCATCAGTGAACGCAACCGCGTTGTTCCAAAACTTTACGAATGCAGGATTTATGGAAATCGTCGCCTCCGTTTTGGCGGCAAATCGGGATCCTTGGCGATTAAGTAACGATTTGAGGTTCGCGTCGTAAAAAGTCCAAAGCGCTCCCTGCTGCGGCTGAAAGACCGCATTCACTTCTTGCAGAGTTGCCTCACGGGCAGCGTTTGGATTGAATGGGTACTTGCCAGCCAACTCGCCGAATTGAGTGCATAGTCCCTTGCCTTTTGCATTCAATTCAGCCGGCCCCATATTGCGGAGAATTAATTCGACGTAAGTGATGGGATCTTCCATCAACTTCTGAACGATCGATTCCATGTGGCCCTGCGGATCAATGCGGAAGTTTTGAGCAACTTGCCGAACCACAATCTTGCCCTGTCGCGCACTGGCCATCGCTTGGTCAGTCAAGGCCTCAACACTTCCTGAAACGTTCGCCATCTGTTCGATCACGGCGTGGAGAGCAACCAACGAATTCATGTAGCCGGTGTTCGCCTCCGTGATGTAACGCTCGGTGCAGGTCGAAGGAACTACAAACTGTACAGGCTGAAAAGCAGCCTTGATTTGCGGTGAATCAACGGCCGTGTTCTGCGATACGACACACAGCAACGCGAGTAAGGGAGATTGGTTGCTCGACAACTTACTTAATTTGCTGGCTGCATCCTTGAGATTGCCATACCGGCCGACGGTCGCCGCCTGCAAAAATTGTTGCCACTGTGCGAGGAAGTCTCCCGTGTACCGGTCCCTCAAATCTTGCTCGAGCTTGCCACGGTCAATTCCCGAACTTGCCTGTTCTCCGAGAACCCACTGCTCGCCCGAAAAGAAACGATCGGCGTTCTTAATGGCGTCCTGCATGAGCGTCCATCCGGTCTTCGAGAAGGATCCGGGAATTTCTTTTGTATCCACGAGAACTTCGGCAGAGCCTAGAAATTGCGAATTGAACGCCATCCCCTGCGTTTTTCGAGACGCTTCGGCGAGCATGAATTGGTAGACGCGCTCCATACCGGCAAATTGAGACAGATACCGGCGAGCACGTTCCACTGCTAAGCTGTCGTTCTCGGAAGAGAATGGATTGCCTGCCTTCAGTTCTTCGCTGTAAAAATCGAACTGTCTTTTGGCAAGGGCGACAGTATCGGCATCCACATTTCTGTCTCCCATCCATCGCTTCAATAGAACCGGAGACAGGAACATCTGAGTGCTCTTTTCGTAATTTGAAGTCGTGATGAGATAGGCCTTCAAAGAATCGTAGAGAATTCCATAATCGTCGCCCGGTCCGGGCACCGTTGGAAGGCGCTTTAGAAATTCCAGTAGCGCCGCATGCGTGGACCCGAACAATAGTTCATGAAAACGACTGAAGTAGAGGCTACGCGCGTGAGGGTACAGGTCTTCCCCAACGTACAATCCCCATCTCAGATGCAAAGGCGCTCCGTCTCTGCGGTACTGCGACAGCTTCTCGACTGAATGCCGCAATGTTTCCAGTTGCATCAAACTACTTGTTGATGGAAACCCACTTTGCCCTGACGGTATCTCCCGCGCGGCTGCTCGCAGTTCTGCCTGGAGAGCACTGTTGCCGGCATAGGAAATTATCAATGCCAGCGAAAGCAGCAGGCACAACGCACTCCCTGCGAATAAAAGCACTCGCCTGAGAGTATTTGTCCTTACGCTGCCCCCTGTTGAAGCCATTGCTCTGTGGTCTTGAAGAAGCACGTCGCTGAAGAAACGCGTCAAAAACGTCCACTGAGGCACCTTGCGGGCGCTAACTATCTGAGGTTGCGGAATTGAGGCTACCGAACGTTGCCCAGCATTGAACATGCGTGTGGCGTTCGCGTCGGGATTGAATTCCGGGCTCCGCGCGGGCTGTAGCTCAACCGCGGGTCGCGCTATTTCGTTCACGACGACTGCGCGAACACCGGAGAAATAGAAACCGCGAAGGAAAGGCGTCGCTCTCAATTGGCTCGGTCTACACAAGTCAACCAGCAGCTGTATTACCGTAGATCGTATTTTGCGGAGTTCGCGTGGAAATTCGTAAATCCCAGCAAGTTTTTGCGAGTCGTGTTCCCGCGCAAGCAGATCGCGGCGTTTATCCGCGAGCGACAAAATGAGATTATTGAAAGCGACATTTAATCGCTGGGTCTCTTGTTCAGCGAAAACGCCGATCTCCTGAACCGACCGTATCGGAAGAGTAACACCCAGGGCTTGTGCGGCCTCCTCCTTAGTCAGATTCTTGGTAAATTCTGCAAAAAAAGATATTCGGTCCGCCTTTGTAAACAAAACGTAGACAGGAAAGTTGATGCCCAAAGTTCGAGCGATTTCTTCAAGCCAGCCGCGAATCCGCCTTACCGTTGCCGCTAACGCATCGGAGGGCGCTCCCTGAAAAAAAGCATCACACGGCAAACAAACAACCGCCGCCCGTGGCGCGTGGCCGGCTTTTAGAGAATGGATGACGCCCGGTTGAATGCGCCGAAGCAGGCGCGTCCATACACCTGTTTCGGCAGCTTTGCTGTTGGGTTCGATGAATACCGTATTCTTCGCGTACCACAAATTGGCCGACCGCGTAGGCACGATATTCTTGTCTTCGTATACCTGGCCACCGATGAGTTCCGGCTCGAAGCCCGAATGGACTATCGTGCTGGTCTTAGCTGTTCCCGAATCCCCAATGAGAAAAACAATCGGAAGCTTACGTAATTTGGCATTACGGCCAAGATTCGAGGATCGAAGCCGCGCTTCCGCTTCACCAATGACCGCTGCGATTTCGGAATCCATTGGAGTGGCTGATGCACCGGCGATCGGTCCCGCTGGCTTTTGCTTCGAGTGAAACCAGAGGAAGATAACGGAGCCAGTCAGCCCGATCAAAGCCAGCGCGCCTCGTAGAATCCACAAGTCGGATCCTTGCAGGTGAAGAAAGGAACCTACAAGCCAGGCAACAACCAGATACGCCAGGAAGACCAGCGCTGTCCCCAAGTACACATTCATATGAGTACCTACCTTCTTCGTTCCGACACGGCCGCAGTTAAAGCCGTGATTCCGGATCCGAGCGAAATACGAAACCCGATGAACAACAGAAGCGCGATGGTCGCCGAAGCCAGAAGGGCGAATAGCATCCGGCGTCCCCATATGTCGCGTTGTGGAGGTAGCTCCTCGTCCCGCGGTAGTGCCCACTCCGGTGAAAGATCGTCGGCTGTGCTACGAATTCTTCGGATCTTGTCCTCAACGGCATCGATGAGCGCGCGAAGTTCGCCCTTCGCACCCGCGCCATACCGTCCGCGGTATCCAAGAAGCAGGCACAACTGATAAATTTCCAGGACATCGACAAGATGCACCGAGTCGTCCTGTCCTAACAATCGTCGAAGGTTTTCGAAAAAGATTTCGCCGGCAGTGTGCACTCCAAATAAATCCTGCTGGAGTGGTTGTCGAGCCCAATCCGCAAAGGTGGGAGCCTGCTGGTTCAGCACCGACTCGTCCAGAGATGCGACTACGGCGAATTTAGCCAACCGAACCGTTTCGGGCGAATACCCAAGCTTGGCAGCCTCCTTTTCAGAGACGGTCAGAGCGTCTTTGATCTGAGCTCGAAAGAGGGCTGAATCCGATACAGTTTGACGATTCGTCCGCAAACGCACGATCGCGGTGAGAACTTCTTGAAAAACGAAAGCCAAATTTTCAGGCCTTGGTGCGGACAATACTTCGATTTTTGTCATGACCGTACTCCAAGATCAATGGCGATTCCCATCGCCAAGTTCAGCTTTCTAAGATCACAAATAACTCTATTCGAGGGTTGGTGAATTGCCCTGGGACGTAGATGCCAACCTTTCGGGTCGCGATGACATGCTCCCAGCAGGGACCGGCCTTGCTTACTGCAAAGTATTGCATTTCAACTCGAGGCGAAATGGACGGTGGCGGGACTGGTACGTGGATCAAAGCCAGGCCAGGCAGGGCTCGCTGTACCAACTTGCCAATAAACGTGTGTGAACAGATCTTGACAAGTCGAGGCACGCTGGAAATCAAATCCGCTTCGCCGACAGAAGCTTCGATACCAAAAATCCAACGAGATCGATCAAACCAACGCTTGTCGGTGACCAGCCCGGAGTAGATGTAGTTTTCAACGTGTTCGAGCGCGAAAGAGACTGCGTTGGTTGGAATAATCGTCTCGAGGTGCGCCCGGATGTGCTGATCGAGAGCCGAAAAACATTCCGTCAGATTGTCGTGAGTGTATAAAGGAACTTTCTGCGTATCGGAGTCCAACCCGAAGGTACACAATGATCCGGCCAGTCGCGCCAACGCCAAATAGAGTCCCTCTGGATGCCCACGCTTGGCGAAGTAAAGGTGCCGCAAAGATGGCAGGCTCGAATTTACGCAATGCAACAGCCAGAACTTCGCCAATTCCTGCTGCGAGAAGCCTCGCGCCCCTGTTCCTTCCGGTTGAGCTAGCGTAGTGCTTTTTTCTTCCAGAATCTCAATGAGGCGCCGGAGCATGTTCATCAACCGCTCGCTTCCGCCGATATTCAGGCATGGTGGAACAAAATCCGCATCGAATATGAAATGCCCTGCGCCGTCGCGCTTCACACGAGCAATCGGAAGTGAAACTGTTTCTTCTGAGACTTCGTCGTCGAGCAATAGCCGGATGTTTTTTTGCGCCAATTTGATGGGCTTTTCGTCGCGGCCAGTATTTTCATCGTGCAACAGACGAACCTCCGAACTGTACCTGGCGCCGTTCATCGGTGATTCCGTTTCGCCAATATTAAGCCCGTTGGGATTCCAGCGAGGTAAGGCCAACATCACTGTTGCAGAATCGCGCACGGGAGAAATCGAATCCGCAATATTTCGAGCGGTAGGTAAAGCATCGGATTCGGGCATATTGAAGGATAAGCCATCCCGAAAAACACCGCGGGCATGCAAGAGTGCCAAAGTTCCATTACGCAACGCCTCGTTGTTCAGCGCCCAGCCGATCAGGCCGTACGGCGCAAACCACAGCGAATTCGTAGCAAAATGAATGCTATCTTCGAAGTAACGGTTCTGCGCTTGAAAATGGTGGGGGCCGAGTTGCATGCCCTCGGACCAAACCACTCGAGTGAGGTGCTTCATAGCTATCGGTGCACATTAACTCCTTCAATTCACTAAGGGGCTCTGGGAAGCCGGCATTATAACGGATTTAGGCCGTGGATGGTCTTAATTACGCGTTGCAGAAGGCCATTCGAAAACGCGCTTGAATCGTGCCAGCTAACACTGCATCATGATGGCTCACCTTGAACATACCCATGATTCTGGATAGGTACGAACTGCTGGAGCTGATCGCCGCCGATGAGGAGCGAAAGAGTTTTAAGGCTCGTGATATTTCGAGCTCGCGAGACGTTATTGTTCACGTTTTGAGCTCCCAGCCCAGTTCCATTAAGGCAAAGCCGGATCTGGTAGAACTCGCAAAATTGCTGTTTCGGGACGGCAGTGTCGCTGAGCTTCTGTTTGCAGGAGAGAGTGACGGAACGTTTTACGTCGTGAGTGAATCGCGTGCCGAATGCCGGGATGTCCGAACATGGCTTGAACAGCAATCCACAGCCAAATCCAACCCGAATCCTTCGGATGATGCGCTGAACAAGGCTGGCATTTGGAAAGTTCCGGCGATGACGGCACCGTCGTCATCCGGACCTGGAGAGTTCACGCGAATGCTCCAGAGCGCCCCAGGCGATGCCGAGCTCGGGCCGAAAGCTCAAGGTGAGGTTAAACGGCCGCCGGTCGACGAAGCTGGAGAGTTCACTCGGATGTTCTCGACAGCGCCGGATTCGCCTGGCATTGCGCGCGAGTTGCCCTCCACCCCGCTGGTGCCGAAGGCGCCACAACCCAATGCGTCTGAGGCCGGTGATTTCACGCGAATGTTCTCCGCGGCTGGACCGGCACAGTCAACTGCTCCAGCCGACCCGAGTCCAGGCCAGTTGACTCACCTGTTTCAAACACCGTCGACGCCGGCGTCTCCTGCGGTTGAATACCTAAAGGATAATCCCGAGTCAGTGCCTGGCGCTAAAGCAGGCCCCAGCGGGTTTACGAGTTTATTTGGGCCTGGGGCTCTAAAAGAAAGAGAAATTTCCCCTTATGAGGTTACGCCTCCCGCGGCAAGATGGGAGCCAGCAAACGCCTTTCCAGTGGGTAATCCGCCCGTCTCGGCTCCAAAGCATTCCGATATAGCCAGCGATCTGCAAGCCGGTAACGAAGCCGCCACGGGAATCTTCCGCAGCCGAGCAACAGCGGAGCGGCCGGTTGTCGTACAGCAGCCTGCTGGACCCAGCGAGTTTACGCAAGTCGTCGCCGTTAGAACGCCGCCGCCCGAACTGGCACCGGTCGCAACGGTTCCGTCCCCGACTCCCAGCACGCCGCCTCCTTCTGCACCTCATGCGGCAACGGTGCCGCCCTCATATCTGCCGCTGATTTTGATCTTGAACGGCCTGTTTGTGCTTGCCATCCTGGTCATCCTCTATTTCGCGCTGAAAAAATGAGATTGTGACTACAGCTGCTTGGAGGTTCAGATGCCTGGAATCGATCAGCCCTCGAATAGCCTGATTGAACACCCGGTATAGCTGGTCGAGCGCTGGTGCGACAAGCTCGTCGGAAACTCCTTGGCTGTGTTCGGCGTTTCCGCCTTCGTGCCCGGTTAGAAGTTTCCGTAGCTCCGTTTCCAGCGGAAAATCATCGGTGAGGAGCGGACCGAAGGGGAACAACTCCTCCGCGAAGGTGACCTGATCCGGTTTACATACCCGGTATCATGATCGGGTGAGTC
>Ga0066710_100008239_pt1 | contig 10093 bp, 8 predicted proteins | sample GraSoiAngelo_159_FD_79666 | JGI IMG/M metagenome (GOLD analysis project Ga0066710, IMG submission 79666) | Grasslands soil microbial communities from the Angelo Coastal Reserve, California, USA - 14_1009_16_40cm | ecosystem: Environmental > Terrestrial > Soil > Grasslands | place: USA...
ACCGACGTCGGCCACCAGACGAACCGCCAGGCCGCGCCGCGCTTCCTCACCCGGCTCTCCTCCCTCCGCGACCCGCGGGGCCCGGTTGCGAGGCGAGGCGAGGTGCGCGTTCCCCCGCCCGCCCCGTCCCCCCTTGGCCACGACCACGCTGGCTTCGGGCCCGATCAGATCCGCCACCAACCCCCGATCGTCCCGGACCACGGTCCCGTCCGGGACGGGGAGCACCAGGTCGGCGCCGTTGGCGCCGGTCCGGTTGTTCCGGGCACCCGGCCGGCCACGCTCGGCCCGGCGCCTCGGGCGGTCCGCGTAGCGGGACAGGTCGAACGTGGACGCGTCGACCCTGAGGATGACGTCCCCTCCGCGGCCCCCGTCGCCGCCGTCGGGACCGCCCCGGGGCGTGTAGGGCTCCCGCCGGAACGAGGCGCTGCCCGCTCCTCCGTCGCCGGCCCTCACGTGGATGGTTGCTTGATCGACGAACATCTCGCTGATTATGGCCGCCGTGCGAGGGCCCCTCCGTTCGGCCGGCTCCGCGGTACGCTCGCAGCCGATGGCCGAGTCCAGCGCCGTGTGGATGGTCCACGCGCGAACGACGATGGACGGCGTCAGGGGGGAGCTCTCGCTGGAGGACGGGGCCGTGATCTTTCGGCCCGCCGGCGGCCGCTCCGCCGAGACGGTCATCCCCACCGGCGAGATCCGGCGGGTCCGGCGAGCCCGGGGCAGCCCAGTCCTCGAGCTGCGCATCACCGTTCCCGGCGGGCCATCGGTGATCGGCTTCTACTTCGTCCAGCCACCATCCCTCGCGCCGCCAACCGAGGGCTTCAGGCTGTTCAGCAGGTATCTGGCCCGCCGGCGAGCCATCGGGAAGCTCCGCGCGGGCAACGCGGTGAAGCGGCAAGAGGTGGAGCGGTGGCTCCAGTCGGTGCGGGAAGCCCAGGGAGGCGGGGAGGACGGGTCCTAGGGACGGGGGTCGCTCGCTAGGACTGGACGATGGAGACGAACCGGCGCCCGCCCGAGGAGTGGAACTTGACCAGCCCGGTGGTGGTGGCGAAGAGCGTGTCGTCGCCACCCCGGCCCACGCCGTCGCCGGGATGGATCTTGGTGCCCCGCTGGCGGACCAGGATGGAGCCGGCCGGGACGGACTGTCCGGCGAAGCTCTTCACTCCGAGTCGCTTGGACTTGGAGTCGCGGCCGTTGCGGGATGAGCCGCCGCCCTTCTTGTGTGCCATGACTTCCCCAGACTAACAGACGACCTCTCGAGGGCCGCTCAGGCCTCGGCCTCGGGCTCGGTATCGGCGCTCGCGCCCTCGACCTCTGCCTTGCGCGGCGGCCGGCGCCGCTTCGGCTTGGGAGCATCCGCAGTCGCGCCCGCCGAGGGGGCCTCCCCCACGGCCGCGTCCCGCGGGGCGGGCGCGGCCTCCATCTCGGCGGTGTCGCCCTGCTCCTCCGTGGCCTCGGTCTCCTTCTTCGCGGCGCGGCGGCCCAGCACCACGTCCTCGATCTCCACCAGCGAATGCATCTGCCGGTGTCCCTGGCGCTTCGCGTACCCGGTCTTCGGGCGGTACTTGAAGATCTTGACCTTGTCGCCCTTCTCCGCGCCGATCAGCTTGGCCTTGACCTGGGCCCGGCCCAGCTCTTTCCCGTAGTGGGTCTTGCCGTCGTCATCCACGACCAGGAGGGGCGTGAAGGTGATCGAGTTTCCCTTCTGGCCGTGCATCAGCTCGACCTCGATCACGTCTCCAGGCTTCACCCGGTGCTGCTTGCCACCGGCCTTGATCACGGCATACACGAACGTTCCTCCGTCCTGAGGGGGTTGCGAATTCGGGCCCATGCTACCGGACGAACTGACCCCAGGGCCGCCGGGCCCGGCCCGGGCCCGGCGACCGGAGCTACAGCTTGTGGGTGAGGATGATCCCCCGCCCCTCGCACGTGGGGCACGTCTCCGAGAACGACTCGAGCAGGCCGGCCGACACCCGCTTCCGGGTCACCTCCAGCAGCCCGAGCGGGCTGATGTCGAAGACCTGGGACCGGGTTTTGTCCCTGGCCAGCGCGCCCTTCAGCGTCTCCACCACCTTGTCCTTGTTCCGCTCGAGCAGCATGTCGATGAAGTCCACGAGGATGTTGCCGCCGATGTCCCGCAGGCGAAGCTGCCGGGCGATCTCATCGGCCACCTCCACGTTGGTCTTGGTGACCGTCTCCTCCAGGTTCGCCTTGCCGACGTGCTTGCCGGTGTTCACGTCGATCACCGTCATGGCCTCGGTCCTGTCGATCACGATGTAGCCGCCCGAGGGGAGCCACACCTTTCGCTCCAGCGCCTTGTGGATCTGTTCGGTCGCGTGGTACGCCTCGAGGACGGGGAGCTTGCCCTCGTGCATGCGCACCTTCTCCAGGAGGTCGGGGGCCACGCCCCGCAGATAGGACGTCACCCGCTCATAGATCTCCGGCGAGTCGGTGATCATCTCCTTGAACTCGCCCTCGGTGAACAGGTCGCGGACCACCCGGACGGTGAGCTCGGGCTCCTCGTACAGGAGGCGCGGCGCCTTGCCCCGCTTGGCGCTCTTCGCGATCTGGGCCCATTCCTCCGTGAGCCGCTCCAGGTCGGCCTGGAGATCGGCGGCGTCGGCGCCCTCCGCGGCGGTCCGGACGATCAATCCGTACTCGGGGGGACGGACCTTCTTCAGGACGTCCTTGAGCCGGCGACGCTCGGTGTCGGGAAGCCGGCGGCTGATCCCGAAGACCTCCGGGTTGTTCGGCACCAGGACCAAGTAACGCCCGGGGAGGCTGATCTCCTGGGTGAGCCGAGCCCCCTTGCCACCCATGGGGTCCTTGGTCACCTGGACCAGGACGTTCTGGCCGCTCTTCAGGACGTGCTCGATGCGGGGAGCCTGCCCGTCGATCTCCTCGTCGTAGGAAACCTCGCCCGCGTACAGCACGGCATTGCGTCCCCGTCCCACGTCGACGAAGGCCGCCTCCATGCCCGGCAGCACGTTCTGCACCTTGCCGAGGTAGATGTTCCCCACCATCGACCGGGCCCCCGCGCGGGTGATGTAGTGCTCCACGAGCGTCCGGTCCTCCAGCACGGCGATCTGGTCACGGTCTCCGATCTCGGTGAGGAGCATGGTCTTGTCGGCGGCCCGGACCACCTCGGGGGCGCGCTCCCGGCGCCGGCGCCCGAGCGCTCGGGGCCGCCGGCCGCGGGTGCTCGGCGCGGCCGCCTCCGCCTCCTCGCCGGCCGGCTCGGCCCGCTTGGGAGCTTTGGCCTTGCGGGCCGGCTCAGCCTTGCGGGCCGGCTCGGCCTTGCGGCGGGGCTGGGCCCGCCGGGCGGGCTTGGGCGGAGCCGGCTCCTCGGCCGGTCCCTCCTCGGCCTCCATGGCCTCGTCGAGGGCGGGCTTCGCGGCGGCCTCCGGAGAGCCGGCCTCCGCCGTGGCCCCGGCCCGGGACCGTCCCCTGCCTCCCCGACGCCGCCGCCTCCGGCGGGTCGCGGTCGCTCCCCCTGAGAGGACCTCGGCGCGTTCGCCGTCTGGTTCAGGCTCCGCTTCGGCCACCAGCACGGCGGTGCCCGCCCCGGCCTCGCCGGGTGCGTCGGCCTCTCCGTCCTGTCCGCCCCCGGCCGGCTGAGCGGCCTTGCTCGACCGCCCCCGGCTTCCCCGCGACCGCCGCCGGCGTGAGCCGGGCCGGGCCGCGGGGGAGGGTGTGTCCTCCGCCGCGGGCTCGCCCTCGGATGATTCCGAGTCCGCCTCCACCTGGACCGAGGCCTTCTTCGATGCCGGAGTGGCGGCCGCGCCCGCCCCGCTCGGGCGCCGGCGGCGGCGCCGTCGCCGGGCGGTCGACTTCGGTTTCGTGAGGGTGCCTTCGGCTGGAACCGCCTCCGGGGAGACGGTCGGTTCGTTCCTCTCGCTTTCCAACGCGTGTCCTTCCTTCCAGGACCGCGTGGCACGAGGAGCTACGGGGATGCGGAGGTGTGGAGCGACGCGCGCCCGGTCGGCCGAGACACTCGGATGGATCCTTCAGTCAGGAGCACTCCGGCTCCTGCGCCAGAACCCGCGGCACTCAGCACGGGGACACCTCTTTCGTCCTCGCAGCCTCGTGCTGGCGGCGCTCCGGGCCCGTTCAAGCGAACGGCGGGCGCCTGCCGGCCACGCGGCCACGTGCCACGCCCGGTAGCCGGCTAACGGTGCCCTCTTGGCCCGGCAGCGGGATCGGCCCCGAGCGGGACGACTTGCTCCAAGCATACAAGGTGGGAGGCTCGGCCCTGGGAGGCGCTCAGAGGGAGCGGCGCAGGTAGACGTTCTGGAGCAGCCCGATCCCGACGAAGTCGGCGATCAGGGCGCTCCCCCCGTAGGAGACGAAGGGAAGGGGGATCCCGGTGATGGGCATGATGCCGATGGTCATCCCTACGTTCACGAACACCTGGATGGCGATCATGGCGAAGACGCCGACCGCGAGGAATGTCCCGAAGGGGTCCCTGGACAACAGGGCGATCCGTAACGCCCGCCACAGGAGCAGGCCGAACAGCAGCAGGACCGGCAACGTCCCCCGGAGGAACCCGAGCTCCTCCCCCACCACCGTGAAGATGAAGTCGGTGTGCTGCTCCGGGACGAAGTCGAGGTTCGTCTGGGTCCCGTGCAGGTAGCCCTTCCCCAGCAGCCCCCCCGAGCCGATGGCGATCTCGGCCTGCTGCTTGTTGTACCCGGCTCGCTGCACGTCCGCCTGGGGGTCGATGAAGCTCTGCAGCCGCTGGATCTGGTAGTCCTTGATGATGTGGAGCTGGAACGCCCCGACGATCGCCAGCGAGCCCGCCAGGGCCAGCACGGCCAGGTGCCGGGCCCGGGCCCCGCTGGCGATGAGCAGGGCCACCAGGATCGAGGCCAGGATGATCGTGGTCCCGATGTCCGGCTGGATGAACACCAGGACCATGGGCAGGGCGGCCAGAGCCGTCGCCCGGACGACGTGGCGCAAGCCAACCTCACCCTTGATCTCCGCAAGGTAGGCGGCCAGCATCACGACCAGCCCAAGGCGGGTGAACATCGACGGGCTGAACTGGAACCCGCCGAGCTGGAAGGCCCGCTGGGCGCCCTTCGCCGCGGTCCCCAGGGGCGTCTGCACCAGGAGCAGCAGGGCGACGCAGCCCAGGTAGACGATCGGGGCGTAGATCCGGATGGCCCGATAGTCGACCAGTGCCGCCGCCACCATCGCCCCGACGCCGACGATCAGGTAGACCGCTTGCCGCTTCAGGAAGTACCCGGGGTTCTCCCCCAGCGTGGACAGGGTCCGATTCGTCGCCGAGTACACCATCAGGAGGCCGACCACCCCGAGGAGCAAGGCCCCCAGGACCAGCAGCGGATCGATCCGCCGGAGGACCGATCCCTCCTCGACCCCTCGAGACGGATGGGCCGACAGGTCGGCCAGCTCGGCCAAGTCGATCTGAGCCATCAGCTGCCTCCGATCGCAGCCATCAGTCCACCACCGACCCTGCCCGCAGGGGCCCGCCGGCCGGGATGCCGAACAAGCCCTCCAGCACCCGGCGAACGATCGGGGCCGCGGTGGTCGCCCCGTGGCCGCCTTGCTCCACCAGGGCCACAACCACGTACTTCGGATGGTTCGCCGGGGCCATCGCGGCGAACCACGAGTAGGGCTGCTGGGGGATGATGTCGGCCGTCCCCGTCTTCCCGGCCACTGGGATCCGGCCGAGGGGGAAGCCCTCGAACGCGGTCTTGGCGGTGCCCCACCGCGGCACCCCCGTCAACGCGTTGCGCAGGAAGGTGGCCTGACGGCGGGTGATGGGGAGCGACCCGGTGGCCTCGGGGCCGACCTGGCGAATGACGTCCCCGTCCGGGCTCTCGATCTTCCACGCGAGGTGCGGGGCGAACAGGGTCCCTCCGTTGGCGATGGCGGAGTAGGCCGTGGCGAGCTGGAGCGGCGTGACCTGGAGGTAGCCCTGGCCGATCGACAGCTGGATGGAATCCCCGGGGAGCCACCCGGGAAAGTGACACGCGGTCTTCCCGTTCGGCTGCTTGGCGCAGCTCCCGTAGAACCGTGGATTCACGTCGTAGAGGCGCTTCACGTAGGCGTGGTCCGGGACCAGCCCGATCTGTTCGTCGGGAAGGTCGATGCCCGTCTTCCGCCCGAATCCCATGAGCCGCAGGTCCCGCTGGAACATCTCGTTCGCGTTGCCGGAGCGCTTGTACCGGCGCCACATCTCGAAGCCGTACTGGTAGAAGACGGTGTCGCAGGAGACGATCAGGGCTTCGGGCAGCGACATGTAGCCGTAGTTGGCCGTCGACCAGTTGTGGAAGACGTGCCGCGCGTAGATGTCGGTGGGGGCGATGTATCCGGCCGGACAGTTGTACTGCCCGTTCATCTTGGCGATGCCCTCCTTCAACGCGGCCGCCGCCACGAACGGCTTGAACGTCGAGCCGGCGGGATACAGGCCCTGGGTGGCCCGGTTCAGCAGCGGGTTGTGGTGGCTGGGCTTGGGGCAGGGCTTCCCGGGGAAGCACAGGTCCAGGGTCAGGGCCTCCCGATAGGACAGGCCGCCCAGGAACATCGCCGGGTTGTAGGAAGGGTTCGAGGCCATGGCCAGGACCTGGCCGTTGTTGGGGTTCATCACGATGACCGCTCCACCGTCCGCCTCCAAGTAATTCCCGGAGTGGCGGTCCGCGGTGTGCTTGGCCAGCTGGATGCCCAGGGCCAGGCTGCTCTCGGCCAGGCGCTGGGCCTTCTCGTCGATGGACAGCACGACGTTGTTCCCGGGGGTGGCCGGTGAGCCCCCGAAGTCGTCGTTCAGCACGGTGCCCTGGGCGTTGACCTGGATCCCACGGATGCCGTCGGTCCCGTGGAGCTCCGGCTCGTAGGACGCTTCCACGCCGGCCTTCCCCACGATCTCTCCGGGGTGGTACCGCTTGAACTCGGCTTCCGCCAGCTGGTTGTCCGAGATCTCTCCGGTGTAGCCGAGGATCTGCGCGGCCAGGCGGCCCAGCGGATAGGAGCGGACCGCCCCGACCTGATAGCTCACGCCTGGGAAGAGATCCCGATGCTCCTCGATGAAGAAGACCGCGTCCTTCGGCACGTCCTCCGCCACCGGCACCGGCTGGTAGGGCAGGTACTTCACGCTGTTCAGCCGGTCGATCAGGTCCTCCACCGGCACGTGCAGGAGGTTCGACAGGCGGAACAGCACCTCATCCTCATGGTCGTGCATTCCTAACCGGTCGACGAGCACGATCGTGCTCGAGCGGTTGCCGACCAGGACGCCGCCGTTGCGGGACAGGACCTCGCCCCGCAGCGGCTCGAGGGGAAGCAGCCGGACCTGGTTCTGGTCCGCCATCCGGTCGAACTGCTCGGAGGCCAGCACCTGGAGGAACCACAGCCGCGTCACCAGAGCGGCGAACATGAACGCAACGAGGCCGGCCAGGACGCGCATCCGGGTCCGGGTCTTCGACTCGGTCATGGCCCGCTCGCGCTCGGAGTGCCGTTGCGCTCGGCCGCGTTCACCATCGGAACACCCGTTTGGCCCGCGAGGACTCGGCGACCCGCCGGATCACCGGGAACAGGATCGGGGTCAGCAGCGCGTTGTACAGGCCGGCCAGCAGGGCCACCCGGAGCACGGCCCCCGCGCCGACGTGGAGCTGCCCCAGCAGGAACGTCACGAGCTGGTTGAACAGGATCCCCACCGTCGTGGCGGTCCCGACCACGATGACAGGCAGGATCGGGCTGGGCGTGATCACGTACTGTCGCACCGTCCCCACGGCGTAGCCGACCAGGGTCAGGGTGAGCGCGGTGATGCCCTTCGGCAGGTTGAGCAGGAAGTCCTCGGCCATGCCGCCGGCGAAGCCGGCAACGGCCCCCGACGACGGGCCCTCCAGGAAGGCCAGGATGATCGTGACCAGGTAGACCAGGTCGGGCTTTGTCCCGCCCAGCGTGATCTGGGCGAACACCGTCGACTGGAGCACCAGCGCGGTGAGCACGACGATAGCCCATGAGATCCCCCTCCGCACCGTCCCTAGCTCCGCACGATCACCAACACGACCTCCAGGGCGGAGAAGTCCACGGCCGGGGTCACGTCGATCGTCTTGGTCAGGCTCCCCGGGCGCGTGTAGATGTGTGACACGAACCCGATGGGGATCCCGGTGGGATACAACGACTTCCCGCCCGGGATCTCGTAGCCCGAGGTCACCACCTGCTCGTTGGGCGTCACGTTGGCGTCGGGGTTGACCAGGTCCATGGCCAGGGGATGGTTCCGCTGTCCTTTCACCAGCCCGGTCTCCCCCGAGCTGGCCAGCCGCCCGGCCACGAAGGAGTCCGGGTCGATGATCAGCTGCACCGTGCTGACGTGGGGCGCCGTGGTCAGGACGTGTCCCACCAGGCCGTCCCCGCTGACCACCGGCATGTCCGTCTTGATGCCGTCGGCCGATCCCTTGTCGATGTTGACGGTCCATTCGAAGTTGCTCACGCTCGCCGCGATGACGCTGGCCGTCACCGTGCGGCGGAGCGAGAGCTGCCGCTCGATCTTCAGGAGCTTCTGATACTCCTCGATCTGGTGCTGCAGCGCGGTGATGGTTGCCGACTGGACCTGCAACGCACGCAGCTTCGCCTTGAGCTGGTTGTTCTCGGCCCGGAGCGACCCGACGTGGGCCAGCCCGGTGAAGAAGCTGCCGATCGGCCTGGCCACCCGGGACACGGCGCCCTGCACCGCCCCGACCACGGACAGTGCTCCCTTCCCAGCGGTCTCCAGTGGACCGCTTCGCCCCTCTCGGTAGTCCACAGTGATGGTGAACAGACTCAGCATGACAAGGCTGACCACCAGCACCCTGGTGCTCCGGGGGCGCGAGTACAGCGCCATGGCGGTACAGCCTATCGCCGGTTCGAGGAGATCAGCACCCGCTTCAGGACCTCGAACTCCTCCAGGCACTTCCCCGAGCCGATGGCCACGCACGACAACGGGTTCTCGGCAACGTGGATTGGCATTCCTGTCTCGTGCTTCAGGCGCTCGTCCATGCCCTTGAGCAAGGCCCCCCCTCCCGTCAGGACGATCCCCCGGTCCATGACGTCCGCGGCCAGCTCGGGTGGGCACCGGTCCAGGGTGTTCTTGACCGCGTCGATGATCGCGTTGACCGGTTCCTCGAGCGCCTTGCGAATCTCTTCCGACGTCACGTGGATGGTCTTCGGTAGGCCGCTGATCAGATCGCGGCCCTTGATCTCGGCGATCATCTCGTCGGCCGTGGGGAAGGCAGACCCGATGGTGATCTTGATGGCTTCCGACGTGCGCTCCCCCAGCGCCACCGAGTACTCCTTCTTCACGTGCTGGATGATGGCGTCGTCGAGCTCGTCGCCTCCCACCCGGACGGAGGATGCCGTGACGACCCCTCCGAGCGAGATCACGGCAACCTCGGTCGTCCCCCCGCCGATGTCGACGACCATGTTCCCGCTGGGCTCGTGGATGGGGAGGCCGGCTCCGATGGCCGCGGCCATGGGTTCCTCGATGATGAACGCGGCGCGGGCACCCGCGGAGATCGTGGCCTCCTCGACCGCCCGTTGCTCCACGCCGGTGATACCGGAGGGGACGCACACCACGACGCGGGGCTTCGCCATGAACCGCCGGTAGTGCACCTTCTGGATGAAGTAGCGGAGCATCTTCTCGGTGATGTCGAAGTCCGCAATGACCCCGTCGCGGAGCGGCCGGATGGCCCTGATGTGCGCGGGGGTCCGCCCGATCATCCGTTTGGCCTCCGCCCCCACGGCCAGGATCGCCCCCGTCGCGGTATTGATGGCTACGACGCTTGGTTCGTTCAGGACGATCCCGCGCCCGCGAACGTACACGAGCGTGTTGGCGGTTCCCAGGTCGACGGCCATATCCCGACCCAGGAAGCCGGTAAGCCCTTCGGCTTTGGGTGGGGTTTTCGCTTGCACGCCCTGCAGCCAGCCTTTGCGCACCGGCCCTTTCTACCGGAGGACCGGCCACCTGGCAACCGGATGACGTGCGATTTTGCTATTCCCGCCCGAGTTGATAGAACCTCCAATGTGGGTCAGCCATGCGAATAGCATTCCTCTTTCGCAGGCAGGGTTCCCAGTGCCCGACCAGTGCCCACCCCCGGCTGGA
>Ga0066710_100008240_pt1 | contig 10092 bp, 9 predicted proteins | sample GraSoiAngelo_159_FD_79666 | JGI IMG/M metagenome (GOLD analysis project Ga0066710, IMG submission 79666) | Grasslands soil microbial communities from the Angelo Coastal Reserve, California, USA - 14_1009_16_40cm | ecosystem: Environmental > Terrestrial > Soil > Grasslands | place: USA...
CCGCGTTGGTGGCCGACCCCCCTCTCGGGGGCGGGGGGCGGGCGGCGGGGCGGGGGGGGGCGCAACGGGCTCCGTCCCCCGCCGGCCGGACTGGCGCCTCTCGGGGCTGCGCCCGGGGCGGGGGGGTCCCCCTCGGCGGGTTGGGCCCCCCCCGGCCCCGCCGCCCGCCCCGGCGACTCCACTGGTTGGGCTTGCTTTCAATTCCCGTAGCACCGCTGCTCGTTCGGCGGCGTCGGCTTGAAGAGATGCCCCGCTGAGTCCAGCTTAGGACTTGGATGCTATGATGCGCGGCATGGCGGTGCAGGGATTGTATGCGCTGCAGAACGGCTTCATGGGCTTCGAGCGCTCCGGGCTCTTCTACGACGAGTTCTCCGGCGAGCGCGTCCAGATCCCCATCGCCTGCTGGCTCGTGCGCACCTCCGAGGCGATGATCCTGTTCGACACGGGCCTGTCGCCGCGAGCCGTCCCGGGGCTCATGCGCAACGACCCGCTCGCGCGCTTCACGGAAGAGGATCTGCTGGTCCACCGGCTCGACCTCGTCGGCCTCGAGCCCGACAACGTGGACCTGGTCGTGCTCTCACACCTCCACTTCGACCACGCCGGGGGCGCCGCGCTCTTCCCCAAGTCCGAGCTGATCGTCCAGAAGGACGAATACGCGTACGCGCACTACCCGAGCTCGTTCTTCGAGTCGTTCTACTACCGGAAGAATTTCGACCTGCCGGGCTACCGATGGCGGCTGCTGGACGGGGACAGCGAGCTGCTGCCCGGCGTGACCGTGCTACGCAGCGACGGCCACACGCCCGGTCATCAGTCGCTCCTGATCGAGCTGCCCGAGACGGGCCCGGTCATCCTCACCGGGGACGCGTGCTACTGGCAGGAACACGCTGACAAGGAGCGCGTGCCCGGCGTCGTCTGGAACCCGACGCTCGCGCTTCACTCCCTCAGGAAGCTGAAGACGATCGCGCGGCTCGTGCGAGGTCGCATCTTTCCCGGGCACGACCCGGCCTTCTGGAAAACCGTCAAACAGGCGCCGGACGCCTACCGCTGAGGGACGCGCAGTGCGCGCTGCAGGCGCGCGTATGAACAGGAGAGTGTCATGAAAGACGGATTCAGGTTCGTGGACAGCGACATGCACATCATGGAGCCTCCGGATCTCTTCGACCGCTATCTGGACCCGACGTTCAAGGACCGGATCAGCGTCCCGGTGGGCGCCGACGGCCGGCCCAAGCGCGGCGCCGCGGGCCTGACCGTCATCGACGGGATCCCGACGTCGGACATGGACCTCCAGCAGTACCGAAAACGCGTCCGGAACAGCGGGCCGCAGAGCACGCAGCCCCTGTCGGGCTCGCGGCTCTTCGACACCGGTCGGCTCGACTTCGCCGTCGAGCGCGACTACGACCCGGTCGCGCAGGTGATGGGCATGGAGATGGAGGGCGTCGACATCGCGGTGCTGTATCCCACCGCCGGCCTCGCCTTGCTCGGCCGCGACAACATGGACCCGCGGCTCTCGCTGGCCATCTGCCAGGCCTACAACAACTGGATCCACGAGTTCTGCGCGTACAGTCCCGATCAGCTGAAGTGGGTGGCGATGCTGCCCGTGCACGACGTGCACCTGGCCTGTCGTGAGCTCGTCCGCTGCGTCCGCGAGCTCGGCGCGGTCGGGTCCTTCATCCGCCCGAATCTCGTGAACGAGCACTACTGGCATTCGAACTACTGGGACCCGCTCTACACCGTGCACGAAGAGCTGAACGCCACCTGGGGGTTCCACGAGGGCGTGAGCGCCATCTACTCTCGCATGATCCCGCTGTACGGCGAGAACCGGTTCTACCGTCACGTCGCCAGCCACTGGATCGAGATGCAGCAGGCCCTGATCGCGATGATCATCGGCGGCGTGTTCGAGTTCCATCCCAAGCTGCGGGTCGGTTTCCTCGAAGCCCAGAACTCCTGGGTGCCGGGCCTCCTGTCCCGCATCGAGTGGGACTACCCCCAGTACCGCGACTCGCACGCCCCGTATCTCGCGCTGATGCCGCGCGAGTACTTCCGGCGCAACTGCTGGGCGGCGGTCGAAGGGAGCGAGCCCGAGATCGAGGCGGCGGCGGGCCTCATCGGCGCCGATCGGATGTGCATCTCGACCGACTACCCGCACTTCGACTCGAACTTCCCTCACGTCTCGACGAATCTCCTGAAGAACGTCCCGCGCGAGATCGCGGCTCAGATCCTCGGCGGCGGGGCGCATCTCTACGGCTTCACCGAGGAGCACTTCAAGAAGGCGGACGCCGCGGCGGCGAAGATCCGCGCGCGCCGGTAGCGAGGTCGCGGGGGGCGGGCGGCGGGGCCGGGCGCGGGCGCAGGGGCCGGGGCTTCGAGAACACCACTCGCCCCGGACCCTGCGCCCGCGCCCGGCCCCGCCACCCGCCCCCCGAGCTCGCTACCGGGACGGGCGTAGGCGGGGGTCGACGGCTAGCAGGAAGAACAAAAGGTACGCGAGCCCCCCCGCGGCACCTCCGAGGACGTCGGTGAGCCAGTGCGACCGGAGATAGAGCCGGCTGGCCGCGATCCCGAGGATCAGCAGCACCAGGAACACCGTCCCCGTCCAGCGCCAGAGGCGGCGCAGCTCGATCGTCCAGAGGACGTAGATCAAGCCACCGAAGAACACGACGGCGCCGAAGGTATGGGCGCTCGGAAACCCGTACGGCGTCATGCGCGGGCGAGGGCGCGCGACGATCCACTTGGTGAGCGCAAAGGCCACGAACGATCCGATGACCATCGCCGGGACGAAGGGCGCGACGCGATGGCCCTGGCGCCTCAGGACTACGAATGTGAGCGCGCTCAATGGAATGAGCGCCCAGCCGGAGCCCACGTCGCTCAGCGTCTGCATGAGAGCCTTGAGGCGCGGGTGCTGGACCGACCGGGCGAGCGCGAGCGCCGCGTGGTCGAGATCGAGGAATCGCTGGTTGAAGGCGAGCGCCGCGAGGACGAGGAATGCGAGCAGAGACACGACTGCCAGAAGGAGCACCGCCCACCGGAGCGCTTGCATCGGCCGGCCCCGATTATGACACGGCGTCGGAGACCTCCTCCCCGCACTCGTGATATCGTGCCGGAGATGAGCGCCGCCGCCCGCCTCGCCGAGTTCATCGTCAAGACGTCACTCGAGGAGTGCCCGTCGGACGTGATCGTGCAGGTCCGTCGGGCTGCGCTCGACACGCTGGGCGTCATGCTGGCCGGCGCCGGCGAGCCCGTCGCGCGCGTCGTGCGCCGCGTCGTGCGCGCCGAGGGCGGGATCGCGCTCGCGACCGTCGTCGGCAGCTCGCTCAAGACCTCGCCCGGCTGGGCGGCCCTGGCCAACGGCGCCGCCGGGCACGCGCACGACTTCGACGACACGAACTTCGCGCTGCTGGGGCACCCGAGCGTGCCGCTCCTGTCGACGGCGCTGGCCGCCGGGGAAGCCGAGATGGCCGACGGCCGCGCGCTCGTGCTCGGCTACGTCATCGGCTTCGAGGTGGACGTGGCGCTGGGCCTGGCCCTGAACCCGGACCACTATACCCGGGGATGGCACGCGACCTCCTCGATCGGCACGCTCGGCTGCGCGGCGGCGGCGGCCCGCCTCATGGGCCTCGACGTCACCCAGACGCGTCACGCCCTTGCCATCGCCGCGTCGCACGCCTCGGGGCTCAAGGAGAACTTCGGCTCGATGACGAAGCCCTACCACGCCGGTCACGCCGCGCGGAGCGGGCTCCTCGCCGCCCAGCTCGCGCGCGAGGGATTGACGGCGTCCGAGACCGCGCTGGAAGGACGGCAGGGCTACGTGGCCGCCTTCGGCGCCTCGCACAGGCTCGATCAGGCGCTCGAGGGCCTCGGGCGCACCTGGCAGCTCCTCGGATCGGGGATCGCGGTCAAGCCCTATCCTTCGTGCGCGCTCACCCACTCGGCCATCGACGCGCTGATCGAGCTGCGAGCGGCGCACCGGCTGAGCCCGCGCGACGTGGCCGCCGTCCAGGTCGGCGTCAACCGCGTCGTGCCCGACGTGCTCGCTCACGCGCGGCCGACGACCGCGCTCGAGCGGAAGTTCTCGATGCAGTTCTGCGCCGCCGCCGCGCTGGCCGACGGCCGGGTGGACTTCGGCTCGTTCACGGACGGCGAGGTCGCGAACCCCGAGGTCCGCGCGCTGATGGAGCGGATCGCGATGGTCGTCGACCCCGGCCTGCCCGAGGGCGCCGAGCAGCACGCGTGGACCCGCGTGACGGTGCGGCTCGGCGACGGGCGCACGCTCTCGACCGAGGCGCGGGGGGCTCGCGGTCATCCCGACACGCCTCTGTCCGATGCCGCGCTCCGCGAGAAGTTCCTCGCCTGCGCGAAGGCGGTCCTCGCGCCGGACGAGGCCGAGAGCGTCGCGGAGCAGATCGGGCATCTCGAGGACATCCCTGACGTCCGCGCGCTGACATCGCGCCTCGAAGGAAATCTGGACTAGGTTCTTTCCAAGGAGACCGGAATGGGCGTGCTCGACGGGATCAGGATTCTCGAGCTGGCGCGGGTGGCGCCGGCGGAGCTGCCGGCGATGATGCTCGCCGACATGGGCGCCGAGGTGCTCAAGATCGAGACGCCCGAGCCCGACCGCGCGATCAGCGACGAGTGGGTCCGGCGCACGATCCACACCTTCGTCAATCGCAACAAGCGCTCGATGACGCTGAACTTGAAGTCACCGGAGGGCCAGGCCGTCTTTCGGAAGCTCGCCACGACGGCCGACGTCATCGTGGAAGGCTTCCGTCCGGGCGTGATGAAGCGTCTCGGCGCCGACTACGAGAGCCTCCGGGCGCTCAATCCGCGGCTCGTCTACTGCTCGCTCTCCGGTTTCGGTCAAGACGGCCCGTACCGGAACTACCCCGCGCACGACATGAACTACCTCTCGCTCGCCGGTGTCCTCAACCTCATCGGCGAGGCGGACCGAAAGCCAGTGATCCCGCTCAACCTGGTCGCCGACTACGCGGGCGCCAGCCTGCACGGCGCGCTCGGCATCGTGCTGGCGCTCTTCGCCCGCGAACGGACGGGACGCGGCCAGCACGTGGACGTCTCGTACCTCGACACGACCGTCTCGCTCCTCGCCGCCACCCCCAACATGCGCTTCTTCTTCAGCGATGGGCTGGCGCCCCGCCGGGGCGAGGGATTCCTCGGCGGCTCCTACCCCTACTACGCCATCTACGAGACGCGGGACGACAAGCTCCTCACGATCGGATGCACCGAGCCGTGGCTCTGGCAGAACTTCTGCAACGCGATCGGGCGACCCGACTTCAAGCGCTTCGCCCGGAGCGCCGACCAGTTCTTGCGCGCGGCCAACGCCGAGGAAGAGGCGGCCCGGCGTGAGATCGAGACGCTCATCAAGACCCGCGATCGCGACGAGTGGTACGAGCTGCTCGTGAAGGCCGACGTCTGTGTGGGAAAGGTGTACGACGTGGACGAGATGGTCGCCGATCCGCAGATCAACCATCGCCGGATGATCGTGGACGTCGAGCATCCGACCCATGGGCGCGTGCGGCAGATCGGCGTCGCGATCAAGCTCTCCGACACGCCCGGGACGATCCGGAGCACGGCGCCGATGCCCTCCGAGCACACCGAGGACGTGTTGAAGGATCTGGGGATGACGACCGCCGAGATCACGGAGCTCAGACGGAAGGGAATCGTCGAGTAGCGACGGCGTGACGCGGGCCTGGCGCCAGCTCACGCTCCTCTCCCTCGCCGAGCTGCTCGCCCTCTCGCTCTGGTTCAGCGCCTCCGCGGTCTTGCCGGCTCTCAAGCACGAGTGGGCCCTGGGCGACGGCGGCAGCGCCGGCCTGACGATCGCCGTCCAGGCCGGCTTCATCGTCGGCACGCTCGCCAGCGCGCTCGCCAACCTCCCGGACGTCTTCTCGGCGCGCCTGGTCATGACCGTCGGCATCGCGTTGGGCGTGGCGACCAACGCGGCGCTCGCCCTCTGGGCCTCGAGCCTCGGGCCGGCGCTGGTGCTCCGGTTCGCGACCGGGGTGTTTCTGGCCGGCGCCTATCCGCCCGCGATGAAGATCATGTCGACCTGGTTCCGCGAAGGCCGCGGGCTCGCGATCGGGATTCTCGTCGGCGCCCTGACCGTCGGATCGGCGACGCCGCACCTCGTGCGGGGCCTGACCGAGCTCCCCTGGCGCACTACCTTGCTCGTCGCCTCCGCGCTCGCCCTGGGCGGTGCTCTCGTCGTCCAGCTCTTCGTCGCCGATGGCCCTCACCGCTTCCCGGCGGCCCGCTTCGACATCCGGATGGCGGCCGCGGTCTTCAGTGCGCGAGGGCCCCGCCTGGCGTGTCTCGGCTATCTCGGCCACATGTGGGAGCTCTACGCGATGTGGGCGTGGATCGCCGTGTTCCTGGGGGCGAGCCTCGACGCAAGCGGCGGCGACAGCTACAGCGGACTGAACCCGAGCGGCGCCACATTCCTCGTGATCGCGCTCGGGGCCTTCGGCTGCTGGGCCGGCGGCCTCGCCTCCGACCGCTGGGGGCGAACGACGCTCACGATGATCTCGATGGCGCTCTCCGGAGCCTGCGCGGCGACGATCGGCCTGACGTTCGGCGGCCCGCCGCTGCTGACGCTGCTCGTCGCCGCGGTCTGGGGCATCACGGTCATCGCCGATTCCGCTCAGTTCTCGACCGCGATCACCGAGCTCTCGTCGCCGGCCTACGTGGGCACCGCGCTCACGACCCAGACGTGCGTCGGCTTCACGCTGACGATGGTCTCGATCTGGCTGATCCCGCCGCTCGTGACACGCGTGGGCTGGCAGTGGGCGTTCGCCGCGCTGGCGATCGGTCCGGCGCTCGGCGTCCTGGCGATGGGCCGACTGCGCGCGCTGCCGGAGTCAGGAAAGCTAGCCGGGGGCCGCCGCTGACGGCCGAGGGGTGGAGCTTCGATAGACGAGCCGGCTTTCGAGCGCGGGCTTTGCCCGCGCCACTCTCATTCCACTCGACGCCGAGCCTTGCCGGTGGGGGGAATCGGGGGGAGCTGCGCTCGCTCCCCCCGATCTCCAATCAAATCGGTTGAGGAGCGGCCTGGAGCCGACGCAGCAGCGGGAGGCCCTGGCCCGGGAGCCACTCCTTCGTCGACTCGTATCCGAAGCGAAGCGCCGCCCGGCTCGCCTCGAAGCCCATCGACGGGCCGAAGAGCGGCGTGTCGTCGCGCGTCGGCTGGATGAGGTGGAACTCGGTGCGCGGATGCTTGATCCGGAGCGTCGACAGGCCGAGCTGCAGGAGGTTCTGGCTGTAGATCCGGCCGGCCTGCTCCATGATCGTGTAGAGACCGCGATTGCGGAGCGGGACCACGCCGCTATCGGGATTCGGCACGAGCGGGTTCACGACGATCACGACGTCGGCGCCCGCCTCCGCCGCCAGGTCCGCGTGCCCGCTGAAACCGACGCCGCCGTCGACGTAGTCGCGCCCGCGCAGGGTGTAGGGCTCGAAGAAGCCGGGAATCGCCGACGACGCCGCCACCGCCTCGCTGATCGGGACGTCCCGAAGCCCGTTGCGGCCGAACACGACCCGCTGCGCCCGATCCAGGTCGATCGCCGGGATCAGGAGCACGCGCTCGAGCGCCGTGAAGGAGTTCTGCAGCCCGACGGTCGCCAGCGTCTCCCGCATGTAGCGCTCGAGCGCCGCCAGCGAGAAGAACCCGGCGGGAAGGTCGCGTTCCGCGGCGGCCAGCATGTCGGGAACCGAGCCGCGTACCGCGGTCATCGCGTTCTTGCCGACGGCCCAGAGGAGCCTCCCGAACCGGCCGGCCGCGTGGCGGAAAGAATTCGACGCGTAGACGGCGCCCCGCCGGAAGTTGAGGGGGTGCTCCAGATCCTGGTCGATGATGCGATAGATCTCGGAAGCGCGCACGCCGTTGGCGAGGAGCGTCGCCACGACGGAGCCCGCGCTGCAGCCCACGTAGATGTCGAAGTCGCCGGCGCCCTTGAGCCGCTCCTCGATCGCGGCGATCACGCCGACTTCGTACATACCGCCGATCACGCCGCCGCCAGCCAGGGCGAGCGCGTAGCGCGCCCGCCGCGGCCGCCAGCGCCCGACTACCCGCTCGAGGAGGTTCATGCTCGCCTCATTGTAGCAACCTAGCAGCAATCGAGTTGCCAGCCCCCGCCGTATCCGGAAACTGTTAATTTCGCTAGCGAACGTTCTTCCGCCCACCTGAGGAACTTGCACATAAAGTGGCAAGTTCCTGGACACCTGGTAGATCTCTACTAGATCTGGTGTCGGATCTTTAGACGTCGCGAACCGCACTCTCGGTCAGGTCTGCACCACCTCCGGAAAGAATCTGGGCTCGGCGCCACGCTTACGGCGGTGTCGGTCGGATGCCACGGCCAGAAACGACGCTGGTTTACGGCCGCCTTCTCCGCTTGGTATCGGCCTTGCTGACCAAAGGCGGCACGATGATCAAGCTCGAAGGCGCGCGCGCACCGGGAGTGCTCCGATTCCTGCGGCCTGACGTGGCGGGCGCGATCAAGCTCGCCGGCGCGGGCGGTCTGCTGATCCTCTTCGTCCTGACACTCGCCTTCGGGTATCAGCAGCGTCAGCTCGCTCGCACCTGGCAGAAGGTCGCGTGCACGCAACGGCTTCAGGAGTCGGTCCGGCGCACACCCTTCATGGCCGGCGTCCTGCTAACGCCCGACTCGTGCGCGACGCTCGAGCATCTCGGGCTGAACCTCGACATCCCCGGCCAGCTCTCGCCGGAAGGGTCCTGACCGCATGAAGGCGCGGCTCCGGGCCGACCTGCACATCCACACGAACGAGGCCGAGCCCTTCATCGCCTACAACGCGCGCGACGTGATCGCCCGCGCGGCGCGCGAAGGCTACCGCGTGCTCAGCATCACCAACCACGACACGCTCACCTTCAGCGGCGAGCTGGCCGCCTACGCGCGCGATCACGGCATCGTGCTGATCCCCGGCGTCGAGGCCACCGTCGAGGGCCGGCACGTCCTCGTCTACAACGCGGACGTCGCGGTCGACAAGCTCCAGACCTTCGCCGACCTCCGCCGCTACCGCACGCCCGAGTGGCTCGTGGTCGCCCCCCACCCGTTCTTCCCGGCGTCCTACTGCCTACGGGAGCGGCTGTGGCAGGAGATCGAGCTGTTCGACGCGATCGAGTTCAGTCACTTCTACACGCCGCGCCTGGACTTCAACCGGGCGGCGGTCAAGCTGGCTCGCGCGGTCGGTCTGCCGCTCGTCGGAACGTCCGACAGCCACTTCGACGAGCAATTCGGGACGACCTTCTCCCTGATCGAGGCCGAGCCGTCGGTCGAATCGCTGCTGTCCGCGATCCGGAAGGGCCGCCTCAGCATCGTGAGCCGACCGCTGAGTCTCGTCCGGTGCTTGAGCATCGTCGCCCGCCACGCCCTGGCGACCGGCCGGGAGCGCGCGCGAGCCCGGCCGCGACCGAGCCCACCACCCGAGACGATCCTCACACCGCGCTAGCGCCCTCGCGGCCTCCTCCCGGAGCACCGCGCAGCCAGGCCTCGGCTTCGGCGAGGTCGAGGAAAACCGCGAAGCCGGGATCGCTATCCGTCCTCCTCCAGAGGTCGTGCGCCACCTTAGGCCAGGTCGAACACCAGCACCTCGGCGGGCTCCAGGCCGATGAGGCGGAGCGAGGGCTGCGCGCTGACGGCGGCGCCGTCACTCTGCCAGAGGGGCTGGCCGTTGAGCGTCACGGCGCCGCGCGCGACCTGCACCCAAGCGTGGCGCTCGGGGTGGAGCTCATGAACCACCTCCTGGTCGCGCTCGAGCAGCACGGAGTAGAGACGGACATCCTGCTGGATGGTCACGGCCGAGCCGCTTCCCCGGGGCCCGGCGATCAGGCGCAGCGTGCCCTGCTTGTCCAGGTCGGGGATCGCCTTCTGCTCGTAGCTCGGCTCCGAGCCTCGCCGCTCCGGGACGATCCAGATCTGGAGGAAATGAACGAGCTCGGTCTGAGAGGGATTGAACTCGCTGTGGGTCACGCCGGTGCCCGCGCTCATCCGCTGGACTTCACCGGGCCGGATCACGGAGCCGGTCCCCAGGCTGTCCCGGTGCTGGAGCGCGCCGGCGAGCACGTAG
>Ga0066710_100008241_pt1 | contig 10091 bp, 7 predicted proteins | sample GraSoiAngelo_159_FD_79666 | JGI IMG/M metagenome (GOLD analysis project Ga0066710, IMG submission 79666) | Grasslands soil microbial communities from the Angelo Coastal Reserve, California, USA - 14_1009_16_40cm | ecosystem: Environmental > Terrestrial > Soil > Grasslands | place: USA...
CCGGCCGGAGGTGCCGCCGCTTGCGCGGGCGGCTCGGCGCGCCGCTGTTGTCCCGGCGGCATCGGAGGTGGACCGCCGGCCGGAGGTGCCGCAGCTTGTGCAGGCGGTTCGGCACGGCGTTGTTGCCCCGGTAGCGCCTGAGGCGGCGGTGACGGCGCTGAAGCCTCCGCAGGCGGTTCTGTGCGTCGTTGCTGGCCAGGCGGGGCGGCCGGCGGCCCTCCGCCCGGCTGAGCGCCTTCGGCGCGAGATTTGTCAGGAGCGACCTCCGCGCGTGGAGGAGCACGATTACCGGCGCTTGGCGAGGAAGTCGTCGGTGCGGGCTGCGGCGGCGCGGCTTGCACTATTTTGATATTGCGGCGCGGGGGCTGGCCCTGACCGGCCTGCACGTTCGGCGGTGCGCCTTGCGGTGCTTGTGTGCTCGCCGGCGGCTCTGCCGGCCGGCCTGCCTCGGCACCGGGCCTTGAAAGTCGTGTTGCGATCGACGCGGGAGCGGGCGGCGGAGGCGCTTTTGCAACAATCGGTTTGTCGAGTGCCGCTGCCGGCGGACGCGCATTTACGGGCGGCGCTGCGCCCGTCACGCTGGTTCGCTGCGGCTCGACCTTCGCCAGCGGCATCACTTCAGCCTTGTTCAGGACTTGGGCGTTTACGGCGATAGCCGCACGCTGCACGGGCTGCGCCTGCACGAAAGCCGTTTGGGGTACTGCAGTGATCGCGGTCGGGCGCTGGAAGTTGGCGTAGCGCACATTGGCCGTCTCGCGATTGTTATAGATGTTCGTGACGTAGGTGTTGTTGACGACGGTGTTGGTGACGTTGATCCGCGTGAAATACTCGCGGCTCACCGAGTACGAGGGCCGATAGACTTCGCCCGGAGCAAGCGGAAACCAACCGATCGCACCGCCGCCGCCCACCGTTACGCTGAAGTTGCCTCCGCCGACGAACGCGACAAGCGCGGGCGCGTACACGGCTCGCTCCCGCGCCGGACCCGGCACCCAGCACCAACGCTCCTGGACGAACGCCCAGCGACCATAGTGGAACGGCGCAAAGCCCCATGGCGCATCGTCGACCCATGTCCATCCCCACGGATCGATCCATGCCCAATGGCCGTTGCGATAGGGCGCCCAACCCGAAGGAACCCTCCGCGGAATCCACACGTTGCCGTAATCGGCCACTGCCTGCCATGTTCCGAATTGGTCGAGATCCTCGTAGCCGACGACTTCCGGCGCAACGTAACGGGCAGCGATCGACCCCTCGTAGCGGCTCTGCCGCGACAGTGCCCAACGCTCGAATCCTTCCGGGGCGCCCAGCGCGAGGTTTTCGTGATCGCGCAGATCGGTGCCGTAAAAGCGGAGCGCCTGCCCTGCGGCGATCCGATAAGCGGCGCCCTCGCCGTACGCTTCGCCTTCGCCATTGCGCACGGCGACGAACGTGGAGCCATTCTCGGGGTCAACTTCAAATCGGAATGCACCTGCGCGCGTAATGGTGAATGCAAAGTTCGGCGTGTCGATCTCGACGGTCTCACCAGGATTGATCCGCCGCACTTGAACTTGCAAGACGCCTTGCACGAGCTCCAGTTGCTCGATGCGGTCATCGAGATTGAGAAGCGAGACGCTCGTCAGCGGACCAAACCGCAGCGACGCGTTCGTCATCTGCATCTCACCGCGCGAGCCTTGATCGGACCACAGGCGATCGCCGGCGACAAGCGGTCGATTGACGATGGCGCGGACCCATTGGTCATCGCCGGCCGGCGAAAAGCTCACCGTGCCTTCGGCATAGGCGAGGCGGGCGACGCGCGAGGGCGGGTCGGCGGCGGCAACGACGGCGACGCTCAACGCGACAATGCCGACCAGCGCTGCGCACCAGCGTGCAAGTGTTCGAACACGTTTGCGTTGCATCATCACCCTCCGTATGGCTTGAGATTCATGGCTCGATGATTTATTGAAGTCGCCGGAGCTGAAAAGTTGCAACTCGACTCCTAAACGTCTCGCTGTCGCCCGACGATGACATCGATGCGCTGTAAATATTGCAAATATCCTTGTGCATCACAGCTCCGCGCGCGCAATGATGTTGTGGTGCAATAATGGTTTTTGACGCCTTGATGCTGCATACGCGGCGGCTTGCACGTGACAAAACCGCTTGCAAAAATCAATCCGCTGACCGAAGGCCCGATTGCGCGAGCATTGTTTTTCTTTACGCTTCCGATCCTGGCGTCGAATGTTCTGCAATCGTTGAACGGGTCGGTCAACGCCATCTGGGTGGGTCACTATCTCGGCGAAGCGGCGCTCACGGCGACGTCGAACGCCAACACGATTCTCTTTTTCCTCATTGCGCTGGTGTTCGGCGTGGGCATGGCCTCCGCAATCCTCATCGGCCAAAGCGTCGGCGCGCGCAATCTCGAGCAGGCCAAGCGTGTCGTCGGCAATGGCGCAGCTTTTTTTGTCGTCGGCTCGATCGCGATCGCATCGACAGGCGCAATCTTCACGGCGCCGCTTTTGACGTTCATGCAGACACCCGATGACGCGATGCCGTTCGCGATCGCCTATCTCCGCATCATCTTCGCGGGAATTCCGTTCCTGTTTCTCTATACGTTCGTGATGATGGTGCTGCGCGGCGCCGGCGACTCGAAAACGCCGTTCTGGTTCCTGCTTTTCTCGGTCGCGCTCGACATCGTGCTGAATCCGCTGCTGATCTTCGGCGTCGGACCGTTACCGCGCATGGGCATCGCTGGCTCCGCGACCGCGACGTTGATTGCGCAAGTCGCAAGTCTGGTCGCGCTACTCGGTTATCTCCATCACCGCCGCCATCCGTTGTTTCTGCACGCGGATGAACGGCGGTTTCTGCGTCCGGACCGTGCGATCTTGGCCGCGCTCATCAAGAAAGGTCTGCCGATGGGGTTGCAGATGATCGTGCTCGCAGGCTCATCGATCGTGATGATCAGCCTGGTCAACCGTTTCGGATCGCAGACAACGGCGGCGTTCGGCGCCGCGATGCAATTGTGGAACTACATCATGATGCCGGCGCTTGCGGTGGGAATGGCCGCGTCCGCGATGGCCGCGCAAAACGTCGGGGCGAAACGCTTCGATCGCGTGCACCGAGTCGCTATGACGGGTGTCGGATTCAATCTGTTGATGACCGGCGTGCTGGTCGTGCTGATCTACCTGGTTAACCGCGGCGCGCTCGGCTTATTTCTGCCCGATGAAGGCGCTGCCATCGCGATTGCCCAGCACATCAATGCGATCGTCGTCTGGTCATTCATGCTGATCGGTATCGCGATGGTTCTGGGCGGCGTCGTACGTGCAACCGGCGCGGCAGTGCCTCCGCTGGTTGTGCTGTTTCTCGCGCTGTTCGTGATTCGGATCCCGTTCGCGCTATTGATGGCGGATCGTTGGCATGCCGACGCGGTCTGGTGGAGCTTTCCGCTCGGCGCCGGCGCGGCCGCATTGTTCATGTGGCTCTATTACCGTCATGGCAGCTGGCAGCGCGCGCACATGCTCGAGCCGCGCACGGCGACGGCATCGGCTGAATGAACCCCTGAGGAGGACCTGGTGACTAAGCGTTGAAGGAGGCCTTGGTCGACCATGACAACCTATACCTTATCCACTGCACGGTCATCGGAAGTCCGGCTCATCTTCGGATTTCTCGCCGGCGCCCTCGCGGTCGTGACGTTTCATCAAGGTGCGATCGCGCTTCTTACCGCACTCGGCGCACTGTCGAGCAATCTCTATTCGATGCGCCCGGTGCCACCGTTTGGCGTGCCACAAATTATCTCGCAGGCATTCTGGGGCGGCGTGTGGGGAATCGCGTTCGCCGCGATCGCGCCACGCTTGCGGCGCGATACAAGCTACTGGCTCGCGGCGCTGATTCTTGGCGCGCTGGTGCTTCCGCTTGTGGGCTGGTTTGTTGTCGCACCCGTCAAGGGACAGCCGATCGCCTCGGGCTGGGTTCCAAGCCGCATGCTGTTGAGCGTTTTGATCAACGGCGCATGGGGCGTCGGCATGGCGGGAATTTTTGCGTTCCTCAGTCGCCGTTCCCCTTAGCCGCTAGTTGGTTTTTTGACGCCGGCGTATCCAGGCGATCGACACGCACGAGACTGGGAAAAAGGCGCACCCATAGCCCGACGATCAACAGCGTGCCGAGCCCGCCGATCACCACCGATGGCACGACGCCAAACCATGCGGCCGTGACGCCGGACTCGAATTCGCCGAGCTGATTCGACGTGCCGATGAACAGCGCATTGACCGCGGAAACGCGGCCGCGCATCGCGTCGGGCGTCTGCAGCTGCACGAGCGACGAACGCACGACGACGCTCACCATGTCGGAGGCGCCGAGGATCGACAGCGCGATGAGCGACAGCGTGAACGAGCTCGAGACACCAAAGATAATCGTGGCAATACCGAACAACGCAACGGCGCCAAACATCAGTCGTCCGGCGTGGCGTTTCAACGGACGGCGCGCGAGATAGATCGCCATCGCCAGCGCGCCGACAGCGGTGCTCGAGCGCAGTAATCCGAGTCCCCACGGGCCCGTCGCCAGAATGTCGCGCGCGTACACCGGCAACAGAGCTGTTGCGCCGCCCAGCAGCACTGCGAAAAGATCGAGCGAGATCGCGCCAAGCACCGTCGGATGGCGGCGTATATAGCGAATGCCCGCAAACACCGAGTCGAGACCGACTTCCTCGAAACGTCCCTGCGCATGCGCGAGGCGGACGAGATAAACCGTCATGCCGGTCAACAAGAAGAGTGCGACGCTCGTCGCGTAGACCGCCGCGGGGCCCGCAACATAGACGAAGCCGCCCAGCGCGGGGCCGACGATGATCGCCGCTTGCCCGGCGGCTGAATTCGTCGCGAGGGCCCGTGGAAACAATCGGCGCGGCACGAGCAGCGGCAGCAATGCGGCCATCGCGGGCATCTGAAACGCGCGCGCTGCACCGACGATGAAAATCAGCGCGAAGATCAGATGCTCGGTGATCCATCCTTGGTAGCTGCCGAGCGCGAGGCCGCCGGCCGCAAGCGCCTCGACGACCATGCACGCCTGCAACACGCGACGCCGATCGAATCGATCGGCGACATGTCCGGCGACCAGCATCAACAGGAACGACGGAATGAATTGCGCGAGCCCGACGAGCCCGAGGTCGAGCGCGCTGCCCGTCAACGCATAGACTTGCCAGCCGACGCCAACCGCCAGCATCTGGTGCGCGACCATCGCAGCGACGCGCGCAAACCAGAACAGAACGAATGAACGGTGCGCGAGGAGCGAGCTCGAATCGGATTCGATCGCCAGCGGTCGCGGAACCTCGCTCAACGCCCCTTCGAGCTGGGCTTCGGCCGCACGATCACGCGCGGTGGCGGCGTTGGTTTTCGATGAGGCGCGGGCGGAGTGGCGGAGGGCGGTCCGCTCTTTCCTTGAATACCGCGGAACGAACCGCTTTTACCTTTGGTCATGACGAACCTCGTTTAAGGCCTGTTAACGCTATGGGCGCAAACGCGAACGAGTGGCATGGGGCGCCAATCGCGGCAGCCGACGAAGCCAAGACTGGCGATCTTGGCGAGGAGAGCAACAAAGAATGGCGCCCCATGCCACTCGTTCCCTTCGGGTTGCTGCCGAAAACGCCCAGCGCTGCGTTGCAAAAGCTCGGTGGGTGCCCAACCCGCCTTCGCCTTCGCGCCTTGCGCTGGGCGTTTTCGGCCGTAACGCGTTCGTGCCCATAGCGTTAACAGGCCCTAGTGCGTTGCTCGGCTACGATGATGCATCGTGCATGTGGGATCGCGCAACCGCTGAATGAGTCAAAGCGGAGCGCGGCACAGCGTCAATACAAGAGGTGTGGTCAGCGCGGCCAGCACGGTCGTCAGCACGATGCCTGATGCGACGGGCCCCGTGAGCACGTCGAATTGACGCGACATCAAATAGACATTTGCCCCGATCGGCAACGCAGCAAGCATCACGACAGCGGCCGTCTCGAGCGCAGGCAAATCGAGCGCGCGCGCCAGAAGGTACACCGCGAGCGGATGCAAAACGAGCTTCGCGAAGGCGATCGCGCCGCTGATGCCCCAGCTCGACTTCACGCCGAACCCTGCCAATCCCATGCCAAGCGCGATCAATGACAGCGGAATCGCCGCCTGGCTCACCAATACGAGCGTCTGGTCGACGAAGCTCGGCAACATGAGACCAGTAAACCCGAACGCCGTGCCGATCAGAATGCTCGCCACGATAGGATTGCGAATGACGCCGACCAACGTTCTGACTAGACCGGTCGGCGAGAAATCGCGATGGCGCGCCCATTCGACGGATACCGTCGCGAGCGTCCACAGCACCAGCGAATTGAAGACAAGGACCAGTGAAACGGCAGGGAGAGCCGCTTCACCGAGCGTCACCTTGGCAAGCGGAACGCCTAGCAGAACGTTGTTCGCGAAGATGCCGCCCATCGCGAAAACGGACTGCGCGGCGCCATCCATGCTGAAAATAGCAAACGCTGCGAGCCGCCCGATCGCATAGACGATGAAGCAGCCGCCAAAAAATGCCACCAACAAGCGCGCATCGACGCGCGGCTCCCGCGCAAAATCGCTCATCAGACGAAACAGGAGCATTGGAATCGCGATCGAAAACACGAACCGCGTGAGCGCATCGGCGGCGACGAGCGGCCAACGTCCCGACCGCGTGAGGACGTAGCCCGCGCCGATCAACATGAACAACGGCGCTGTCAGATCGAGCAGCGCGAAGAACGTGCTCATGCTTCGCGCAGTCGCTGTCGCGACAATCAGCCGAGCGCGCCGCGCTGGCCGATCAGCGCCAGAAACTCCTCGCGCGTCGCCTGCGACTCGCGAAACGTGCCGAGCACCGACGACGTTACCATCTCTGAATTCTGCTTTTCGACACCACGCATCATCATGCACAGATGGCGCGCCTCGATCATGACGCCGACGCCTTTGGCGTCGATCGATTCCATCACCGCCTGAGAGATCTGTTCAGTGAGGCGCTCCTGCAACTGCAGCCGGCGCGAGTACATGTCGGCAAGCCGCGCGAGCTTCGAGACGCCGAACACTCTGCCCGTCGGGATGTAGCCGATGTGGCAGCGGCCGAAAAACGGCAGCATGTGATGCTCGCACAGGCTGTAGACCTCGATGTTCTTCACGATGACCATGCTGTTCGTCTGCTGGGTGAAGATGGCGCCGTTGATGATCTGCTCGAGGTTAGTGCGTGTGCCGGATGTGAGGAACGCCAATGCGTCGGCGACGCGCTGCGGCGTTTTGACGAGACCTTCGCGATCAGGATCCTCGCCGAGCGCGATCAAGATCTCGCGGACAAGCTCGCGAATCCTGTGCGTATCCGCATGCCGGCTCATTGGATCCCCACGCTTGCGGCTATCGCCGCTACGCTGTGCCCTCTGCCCCCGAAGGGAGAGTAATTCGCGCCTTGGGACGACCCTGCGGCGCTCATTGCGTTATTCGCCCGAGACGAGCGCGCGTTCCGCGGCATCTGCCGAGCGGCGTTCGGCAAGCGCATTGAGCGCGGAGCTCACCGCGCGATCGAACAACGGGACGGGCTCCAAGACCAAAGAAACGTTGCCGCTGATGAGCTCGTCGGCAAGATGCTCCGGTGAATAGACATAAACCGAGAGGCCGGAGCGACTCGCAAAGACATAGGTCATCCGCAGCGCGCCGGTCCAGACGAGCCTTGCGTGTACCGCGCCGCGCTCCGATTGAAAGGCGAGCCACGTTCCCGCGACCATCTCGCTCACGAAGTCGTGGATGCTTGCGACCGCGATGCCGGGCGACGGCGCTCCGCGCTTCGGGCGTGCGGCGTCCGCGAGCGTGGGGCGCACAGGCGCAACCGGGGCGGGCTGCGCGACCGCGTCGTGCTGCTTGATCGCGGCGATGTGAAGCTGGTAGAGATCCTCGAGAAATCGCTTCGCCCGCTCATCGGGCAGGTCGACCGCCTTGCCCCCTTTGCGCAGGCTCATGACGAGCGTGGGGATCATCTTGGCGAGCCGCGCCTTTTGCCCCGTTCGCTCCTTGGCGACGACGCTCCACAAGAGATCGTCGAGCGTCCGGAGTGCTTCGCTTGCGGCAACGCTGTGCTCGCCGTGCTCCTTGCGCAACAACGTCAAATAATCGGCCCACGTGCTTTCGACGAAGCTTCGAATCGGCGCGGGGACTTCCATGCCGGCAAGGCGATCGCGAATGAGACCGCGCACGCGACCGCGATCGGACTCGTCTTGTTCCGCGGCTGCCGCGCGGCGGATGTCGGTTATCACGGCGTCCGCCGTCTTGCGGCTTTCGTCGCCGATGAACGCCGCGAGCCGGTTGTCGGCGTCTTGAAACGCCGTAAGGTCGATCTCGAAACGGATACCGATTTCGTCGATGATTTCGGTTGCCAGCGTTTGCAGCGCAGCGCAGTAGCTCGGATCGTCCGCGGCACCGATCGTCGCGGCCGCCAGGAGATCGAGCGTGTGGCGCGCCGGATTGCGCGGGTTCTGAAAGAAAGCCGGATCGATCAGCGCCGCCTTGAGTATCGGCACTTGCAACCGTCCGAGCAGCGGCCGAAGCTCGTCAGGTATCGACGGATCGCGCGACACGTATTCGAACAGCAACGCGGCGACATCGAGCGTCGTTCGCTCGGCCGGATGCTGGATCGACGGACCGAGCATTTCGCGCACATACGGAATGAGATTTCGCGGCACCGTCGCATTGGGCTTCGCGCCCAACGAGCGCTCGGCCTCGCGCAGAACCTCCGCGTGCAATTCCATCCGTTGCAACGGGCTCAGTAACGTGATGGTCGACGCTGTGCCGCCGAGCGCGAGCATCGGATCGAGGTCCGGGAATGCATCGTTGTCAGGTGTGCTGCGAGGACTGCGATTTGCGGCCGGCGCCGGCTTCGAGTGCGCGAGCGCTTTGAGCGCGGCAACCACCGTTGCCGCAGGCAGGACGTTCCGGTCACCGCCCGTGCCCGGAGCGATGGGCGCATCGGTCCCTGCGCGTCCTGCCATGCCGGCCTTCGCAAGCAGCTCCTTGAACGCCGGCAACAGGTCCGCGTCGTCAGCGGGACGGAGCTCGCTCCTTGCCCGTAACGCCGCGTTGATTTCCGGCAGCACCTCGTGCGTCGCCAGCAGGCGGTTCAGCGCCATATAGATCTTGTTGACGCCCGGCGTGATGTCGGAAAGCATCCGTTCCATCAACGGGCGCCAGATCCGCGGCTCCGGATAAATCGCGCGTGACGTCACGCCAATCGCGTCGAGCACATAAACGGGCGCGAAGGGGTTGTCGATGTCGCTCGCTTGCCGCTCCGGAACCAGCGCGGCGAAGCGCTGGTCGAGCGCGGTCACGTCGTGACGTGTGTAATCGTGCAGGTGCTGCATCGCGTTGACGAGCGCTTCCTGTTTCGCGTGATCGAAGTCGCTCAGCATCTTGACGCCGAGCCCGGCCGATTCTGCGTCCGGCCGCCGTCCTTTGCGCCGCTGGCCGCCCATTCGGCGTTCGTAGAGCTCATCGATCGTCTGCGCGAAACGTTCGAGCCATTCGCCGCGACGTGCCTTGAATCGCTCGACTTCGCCTTCGGAAATCTGGCTGTTCCATTCGAACAGATCGGTCGACATCTCGAGCGACGAGCGTGCCATGTCGATCAGACGCGCCTTGTATTGCGTGAAGCATTCGCGCAACAGCGCGCGCGCTTCCGCGGTGCCGACCCGGGAAGGCGCTCGCGCGGTGTCAGCGAAGGTCGGCGAATTGAGCGGTGGATTCTCGGCGGGCATAGGCTGGGTTTCCGCGCCATTCTAGCCGGTTGCGCGGCTTTCAGCGTGCGAGGCCCGATAGAATGGCCGTCCCCATCGACGGTGACGTATCCAAAACATCCCCATGCGACCCGACCGATTGCAACCGCGCGGGATTTGGATGGTTATCGAGCGCGCGCAAAAAGCGGCGATCGCCGCCGCATCGGTTCTGGTGCTGCCCGTGTCGTTCCTGTTGTTTCTGCAGTGGCCGTTGCGAGAATGGTTGCACGCGTATTCGCGCGAAGCCAACGACCTTGCCCAAATCTTGTTCGCGGTATACGTGAGCGTCGCCATCACTGCGGCGACCCGCGCGCATACGCATCTTGCTGCG
>Ga0066710_100008243_pt1 | contig 10091 bp, 9 predicted proteins | sample GraSoiAngelo_159_FD_79666 | JGI IMG/M metagenome (GOLD analysis project Ga0066710, IMG submission 79666) | Grasslands soil microbial communities from the Angelo Coastal Reserve, California, USA - 14_1009_16_40cm | ecosystem: Environmental > Terrestrial > Soil > Grasslands | place: USA...
ATTCGCGCCGCTCGCCTCAAACTGGAAGTTGACCCCCTGGGGGGCGCAGCCCTTCCGACTTCGATCTCCAGTCCGTATTCGGCATTGATCAGATCCCAGTACGGAAGGGCTGCGCCCCCCAGGGGGTCAACTTCCAGTTTGAGGCGAGCGGCGCGAATGGCATTCATGTCAATCACGCTCCGCAGATCTCGAACATAGGGCAAAAGGAAGTCATCCTCGTGGGTGGTCGAAGCAATCATGGCCTTAGTGAAAGGGACGCGCTTTACTCCGGAGTTCTTCCTTCGCAGCAGTTGGTTGGCGCGGTCCTGAATCCATCGTGTCACATTTGTATCGGCCGGACCTCCGTGGGACGGGTTGTACTTAAAACCGCCGTCCTCCGGCGGGTCGGCGATGGCGTGATGACGATGCCATCCGCGAGGTGCTGCTTCCGCCCGCGGTTGTACACGAGGATGGCTCGCGAGATCACCGGCGTTGGTGTCACACCGTCGTCTGTTTGCATAACGGTTTCCACGTTGTTGGCTGCCAACACCTCGAGCGCCGTACGCTGAGCAGGGCCGGAGAGTGCGTGCGTATCCTTACCCATGTAAAGCGGCCCGTCGGTGCCGTTAGCTTGCCGGTAGTCGCAAATCGCCTGAGTGATGGCCAGAATGTGAGCTTCAGTGAACGCACCCGTTAGCGAGGAGCCGCGGTGTCCGCTCGTGCCGAAGCTGACCATCTGGTTCGGATCACTGAGATCAGGCCGGCGCTCGTAATATTCGCCTTCGAGCTGGGCCACATCGACGAGCAGCTCTTTTGGGGCCGGCCGCCCTGCCAGCGGAGATACACTGGCGTTTAACTGTGTCGTTAGAGGACTGGGCATGGCTTAACTCCCCATATCTGGTTTGCGTATTCGGCGATTGTGCGATCGCTGGAAAACTTGCCCGACGCTGCCACGTTCAAAACGGCTTTGCGCGCCCAGGCTTTTGGGTCGGCATACAACGCGCCCAGGCGCTGGTCTGCCTCAACGTATGCCTTCAAGTCGGCCAGGTGCATGTAGTAGTCACCGTGGGTCAGCAACATGTCGCGCAATGGTGCGAAGATACCTGGTTCGCGTCGGCTGAAGTAGTCGGAGAAAATCAGGTCTAATGCTTTACGGGTTTCCGGCTCGTGGTCATAGTGCCATTGCGGGCTGTACCAGCCGCGGCTGGAGGCAATCTGTTGCGCCGTCAGTCCGAACAGAAAAAAATTATCTTCGCCGGCTTCCTCGGCCATTTCGATCGTCGCGCCATCGCGAGTGCCGATGGTCAGAGCGCCGTTCATCATGAATTTCATGTTGCTTGTGCCGCTCGCTTCGTAACCGGCGGTCGAGATCTGATTCGAGACATCACTTGCCGGAATCAACCGCTCCGCAAGTGAAACGTCGTACTCGGACAGGAACAAAATCTGGAGTCGATTCCGCGTCACCGGATCGTTATCGATCGTGCCGGCCACGTTGTTGATCAACTTGATGATCAGCTTGGCGATGTAATAGCCCGGGGCGGCCTTGCCTGCGAAAAAGAATGTTCGCGGCGCCATTTCGAGGTTCGGGTTCTCGCGCAGCCGGTTGTAAAGAACGATAATGCGGAACGCATTGAGCAACTGCCGCTTGTATTCGTGAATGCGCTTGATCTGGCAATCAAAGATCGCGTCCGGATCGACGATTTGGCCCGACGAAGATTTGAGCCAGGCGGCAAAACGAGACTTGGCTTCGCGCCTGGCCTTACGAAAGCTCTGCTGAAAAGCCGCATCATCGGCGAGCGGCGTGAGTTTATTTAATTGCCTCAGATCGGTTATCCATTCATTGCCTATCGCTTCGGTAATCGTGCCCGCCAGCGGCTGGTTCGCGACCAGCAACCACCGGCGTGGCGTGACGCCGTTGGTCTTGTTGTTGAAACGGTCCGGAAACATCTCGGCCAGATCTCTCACTGTCGTCGTGCGGAGCAGCTGCGAGTGAAGAGCGGCTACACCATTGGTGCTGTGAGAGCCGACGATTGCGAGATTCGCCATGCGGACGTGCTTGCCGGGGCCTTCTTCGATCACGCTCGTGCGTGTAACCCGGCCTTCGTCACCGGGGAATCGTGTTCTAACGCCATCGAGCAAGCGGCGGTTGATCTCGTATATGATTTCGAGCTGACGCGGGAGCATATGTTCAAACCATTCCACCGGCCATTTCTCCAGTGCTTCGGGCAACAGCGTGTGGTTCGTATAAGCGAGGGTCCTCACTGTGATATCCCACGCCTCGTCCCATCCCAGGTGTGCTTCATCCAACAGAATTCGCATCAACTCGGGGACCGCCAGCGTCGGGTGCGTATCGTTGAGCTGGATGGCAACTTTCTCCGGGAGGATCCGCCAGTCGGTGTTGCTGCGCCGGAAGCGCCGGATGAGATCGGCAAGAGAGCAGGCAACGAGAAAATACTCCTGCATGAAGCGTAGCCCCTGCCCCTCGGTCGTAGAGTCGTCCGGGTACAGGACCCTGGTCAGTGACTCGGCTTCGAGGGTCTCAGCCATGGCGCCAACGAAGTTGCCGTGGCTGAATGCCTGAAAGTCAAAATCGTCGAAAGCAGCAGCGGCCCACAGGCGCAGCGTGTTGATCGTCTGGCCGCCGTAGGCGATGATAGGGCGATCAAATGGAATGCCGACCAGAGTGGATGGCCGGCCAGGGATAACGCCCAGACTCCCGCCACGTACCTCGAAGGTGGAGTTCAGCTTGACTTCGACTCTCTCGTGCGGGCGTGCAACCTCCCAGGGGTCTTGACGACGCAGCCAGTTGTCCGGCCGTTCTTGTTGCCAGCCGTCCCAGATCGCTTGTTTGAACATCCCGTATTCGTACCGCAGGCCGTAACCGATTGCCGGGAGTTGCATCGTCGCCATCGAGTCGAGGAAACATGCGGCCAGACGTCCAAGTCCCCCGTTGCCGAGGCCGGCGTCCGGTTCTTCCTCCAGCAGCCCGAGCCAATCAATATTGTTCTCCTCTATCGATTGCTTCATGACGGGATCGAGCAGAAGGTTGGTCACATTGTTTGCGAGTGACCGTCCAATGAGAAACTCCATAGACAGATAGTGGATCCGCTTCGGGTTCTCGCGCTCATACGTCTGTTCGGTCCGCACCCAGCGCTGCGACAACACATCTCGCACGGAACGGGCGACGGCCTCGAAGCGCTCTCGTGGTCCAGCAGCCACAGGATCAACGATGTTGTCGAAAACGAGATGGCGTTCGTAAAGCGCGTTAACCGCCCCGGAGAAATGAATGGAGGGATGCCCGTACGGGCTGAGCGGTGTTGAAATCGCGTCAGATTCTGTTAACAAAGGCCAAACCACCCTCTGATTTACGCCCATCTGATGTCCTTTCTTGCAGACTTAGTACAAGTTCCACTGTAGGGGCGGTCTATGACCGCCACGGGCGCTCATAGAGCGCCCCTACAGGTCATGCTTAGTTCAGGCTGGATGCCAGACTACCGAGCGTTGCAAGCTGTTCATCAATGAACTTGGAAATGATCTTGTTGTCTATCGCTTGGCGAACTTGCAAGAGAGCTTCGCGAGCCTGGTCGTATTTTCTTTGTTGCAAGGTGATGTCGATCATGAGCATCGACGCTTCCAGCATGCGGGGATCCTTCTCAATCGCATGCCGTATGGACTGCTCAGCATCTTCATACTTCTTCTGCAAATAATGGATTCGTGCAATGTAGTAATGGGCGAAAGCCAGCCGGGGGCTCACGGCCAGGATGCTCTTGAAGAGCTTCATTGCGCCCGCATAGTCACGTTGCTCTGTCAGCGCGATTCCCATGTTGACCTTAATGACGACGTTGTGATCGTCGATTTGGTTAGCGCGGCGGAGATACGTCAAAGCGGATTCCGGCTGATTGAAAAGAATGAAGACTGCACTGAGATCTCCAAGTGCTCGAACAAAGTTGGGATGAATCCGGATAGCTGTTCCATATTGTATTAACGCCTCTTGAAGTCGGCCCTCGCGATGCAGCGCGACACCTTTCATGTACGCGTCTTCGGCATCGGCTGGAATTTTCTCTTGCAGGGTCTTCGCCGAGACCGTGTATTCCTCACCAGGCGTCACTCGATGTTCATTACGATACGAGTGGAGAATCACAATGGGGTCTTCAGTCGGCCGAGTGGAAGACTTGAAGTCGAAATCCAGCCGCGCCGGGATAAAAAGCGGAGAATGGATCTGGAGTTGGTATCGATCTCTGGTCAACCCACTGATCGTGAACTCGCCGTTCTTAAAACGTTTTCGCGGGCACAACTCCGGGTTTTGTGACAGAGCTCTGACCGTGATTGAGAACTCCGGTATCACAGTGCCATCTGTACTAATAACAACGCCCCTGACCGTATGAGGCGGGGCGGCATGGCCCCACTCTATCAGCGTGCACAATAGAAAACCCAGCAAGACAGCTTTCGTTAGTTTCATGCTCTGTGTAAGAGCATTTGTCTAACCAAAATAGTTACGCCGGCCGAACGTCTTTGGCATCACCGCTGCAGTTGCGGCCGTTAATGCGAAACAGCAAGGAGAAGCGAGATGAAAACTTCTGAAGATGCACGACGGTCGGGACGGTACGCGTCTGAATGTTGTGGCGAGGAGTTGGTATTCGGCAAAGGCGAAACGTTTTGGCGTTGCCCGCGATGTCAACATCTATGTGAGTGGGAATTGCTGATAGCCTATCCTCAATCCCAATCGGCGTCCGCAGACCGCCACTCTCAAAAACAGAGTAAATGAGGAGATCAGATTTATGGAATCGTCGCAACTGTCGGTGGTGCGACGCGCAAGTCGGCCAGGCGACGCGAGCGACGAAGCGAGTGCCCGTACATGGTCGGATGCGCAAGCCAAACGGGTTGGCATGTCTGTTGCATGATGACGCCGTTGAAAAGATAGGAGGTTCAGACAATGCATCAATCAACTGTTTTGAGGAGCGGGCTTGCGGACCTGTTCACAGCCGTAAGTGTGCTGCTGGTTTTCGCAGCAACAGCTGTAGCGCAGGTGGAACAACATTCGCAGGTGACTGTTCAAGGAACGGCTTTGTTCGCCAAGGATACCAGTTCGGATTCCAGTCCACTTTCCCAACACACGACAAAGTCCGGCGGACTTCTGGTCGGATATTCCTACAGATTCAATAATTGGGCCGGCGCTGAAGGCAATTACGGCTATACGCAGAACACCGTAAACACCACCGGATCATTTGGACGAGCATCAGTACGGTCCGACTTTCATGAAATAACGGGAGCATTCGTCGCGCACATTCCGGTGAATGTCAGCAACATCAGACCTTACGCACTCGCCGGCGCTGGAGCGTTGGTGTTCCGCCCAACCGATGATGCCAGGAATATGAACGCCGGCGTCGATCAGGAAACCAAAGCCGCATTCGTATACGGAGGAGGATTCGAATTCGACGTTGCTCACCACTTCGGTGTGCGAGCCGAGTATCGCGGCCTCGTCTACAAGGCTCCCGACTTTACAGTCAATAACCTCAACCTGGACAAAGTAACCCACCTCGCGCAGCCCTCCGTAGGATTCTTCTACCGATTTTAGTCCTTCCCTGGCTACTGCCCGTCTCCGTGTGCCTACGTCGAGAGGCGGGCAGCCTCCAAGTTACGCGTGGGCCAAAACGGTGTTTCCCGACGGGATGAGTTCTTCTATCTCCGTGTCGTCGTCCGTCATGACTGGAAGACTCAGGTCGTACAGGCCATCACCTTCGAGCAGTGTTTTGAATTCGCGGTCGACAAGCTTGAATGTTCGATTCACGGCATCGTACTGGACTTTCACGTGGACGATTGCCTTTCTCATAAGTCGTCCTCCTGTGAGACTGCATTGCAAGGACTGCGCCAACATTACGTGTGTGTGGGATTGGCCTGCGCGAGAAGGAGCCGGCGTCGTCCTGGCGACAGCATGACGCCATCGCGACTGCCTTCAGATTAATTCAGAAAGAAGACAGAACGACACGAACGCGGCTAAACCCGCGCGGGCTTTGGTCAGGTTTGTCCGCTTCCCGTTTGGTACGTCAAATGAAGATTGAAAGGTTCAGTATGTCTGAAACTGTTATTTTCAAAGATCTCCCGGCAACCTTCCCGGAAAGGGACAAATATAGGAAACCCTCCGTGGTCGGATCCGTCATATTGCACGGATTTCTGATCGCGGCTGTGCTCGTTGTTCCGTTGCTTATTCCCCAGACGCTTTCAGATCGTGAGCTCTTGATTACACTGCTGTCCCCCATAGCTCCGCCCCCGCCGCCTCCACCCCCGCCGTCGCAGCCTCCCGCTGCCGCTGCGCCTCGCGTCGTGAAGATACAGATTAGAAGGGTATCGCCGGAAGCTGTGATCATGCCGACGGTGATTCCGAAGGAAATCGCAAAGATTATTGACCAGCCGGCACCGTCTGTTACCGGAATGATCGGTGGCGTTCCAGGGGGCATCCCTGTAGGTGCGGTCGCAGGAGTTCTGGGAGGTATCTTAGCTGCCAACGCCAACGTTACGCCGGCTGTCGCGCCGCCTCCACCTCCTCCACCGCCACCGCCTCCGCACGTCATCGCGCCGGCGGAACCGGTTCGCGTTGGTGGTTTGGTACGTGAACCGCGGCCCATCAAGGTCGTTCCACCGGTTTACCCAGCCCTGGCTTCCAGAGCGCACGTGAGTGGAACCGTCATCCTTGAGGCAACATTGACAGCCGGAGGAACCGTCAGCGAGATCCGGGTTATCTCCGGGCATCCCCTTCTCGTACAGGCTGCCATCGATTGCGTGAAGCAGTGGCAGTACGAACCGACATTCCTCAATGGTGTGCCCGTGCCTGTCATCCTGACGGCGAGAGTGAGCTTCTCGCAGCCGCATCTGCCTTAGAGAGCATGAAAGTATTTGTTGATGGCAAATATTGCGACGAAAAGAACGCCAGGATTTCCGTGTTCGACCACGGCCTGCTTTACGGCGATGGCATCTTTGAAGGGATTCGCGCCTACAACGGTCGCGTCTTCAAACTCAGGGAACACATCGACCGCCTGTTTTACTCGGCGAAGGCCCTTCTGCTCGACATCCCGATGTCGCATGGAGAACTCATGTACGCGGTGGTTTCGACGTGCCGCGAAAACAATCTCAGCGACGGTTACATCCGCCTTGTCGTCACGCGTGGCGTAGGGCCGCTTGGTCTCAGCCCGAACCGATGCAAGGATCCGTCCGTCATCATCATCGCCGATAAGATCCAGCTTTATCCGCCCGAGCTTTACGAAAAGGGCATGACGATCGTTACCGTGCCGACCGTGCGCAATATTCAAAGCGCGCTCAATCCAGCGATCAAGTCATTAAATTACCTGAACAACATTCTCGCGAAGATCGAGGCAAACAACGCCGGTTGCGAGGAAGCCATCATGTTGAACGCGGAAGGCTTTGTATCGGAATGCACCGGCGACAACGTGTTTATTGTCAAAGCCGGACAATTACTAACGCCGCCGCTGTCGGCGGGCGCGCTTTACGGCATTACGCGCGGCGTTGTGATTGATCTGGCGCGCGAAGACGGATTGACCGTCGCGGAGCCCAATTTGACCCGTTACGATTTGTTCAACGCCGACGAATGTTTTCTCAGCGGTACGGGTGCGGAATTGATTCCCATCGTGAAGATTGACGGACGGGTGATTGGCTGCGGCAAGCCCGGGCCGATCACAAGGCGGCTGGTGGACAAATACCGCGCCCTGACGAAGATTTCGGGTGAGCCGATCTAAGTGTCGATTGCCCTCCGCCACCTCGGGAGCAGCCTGGCTCGAATCTGGTGCGATATACTCTACCCAAACATTGAGGATGGCTTCTTGCTAAGCCCACATGAGCACAGACATGCTTACTCTGGCGGAAATCAACACACAGCGCTACGAAGCCTTGCTTCGCATCAGCGAGGCTCTTTCCGGCTGTCAGAAGCCGGAGGAATTGGCAAGATTCCTCGCAGAGCAACTGGGCCAGGTTCTCCCCTTCGAACATCTCGATGTGATAGTGCTCAAGGAGAATTCCACCGAAATTGAATGGCATGCGTGGGGCAAAGGCCCCGTGCCTGTCCCGGATCTGCCCGTCGCAAAGCTATTGGCCTGGCACGTTTACAACAGCCAGGAACCGCTTCACATTACTGACTGGAGCACCGATGAGAGGGTTCCGGAGGAGCTGAAGCATGTAGCCGAAACAATTGGCATGAAGATCGGCTCATTTCTTCTCGTTCCCCTGACGACGCCGCACAGGCGACTGGGTACGTTGGGTATAGTCGGCGCTCGCGGCGTTACATACAGCACGGACGATGTCGGCTTTTTGCGAATGATTGCGCGCGTCGTTGCGTTTGCGATTGATGACGGTCTGAATCTCAGGCGAGCCCTCGCCGCGCAGGCGTCCGTACAACAGCAGAACGAGCGTCTGCAGTTGCTGCTGAATCTAAGCAACCGACTCACATCGAACCTGCAGCTTCGAGAACTATTGCGCACTATTGCCGCTAACATTCGTGACGTCATGCGCTGTGATGCCGTCGCCGTTAACATCGTGGATCCGGCATCAGGGAACTCCACGTTATACGCGCTCGATTTTCCGCATGGAAAGGGACTGATTGTGGAAGGGCTCCCAGCAAAATCCCGCTTGATTAGGCAAGTTATCGAAACGCTGAGGCCATTGATTGTAGACGAGATCCATCCTGACGAGGTCCCGCCTGAGGTATACGACATAGTAGTCGCTGAAGGCGTCAAGAGCCATTGTTTCATTCCCCTTGTTAATCACAGTCGTGCGGTGGGAGTCTTGGTGGTTATACGGACTACGGACGATTCTTTCACGCCGGAGGACGTCGAGTTCCTGAGCCAAATGTCGGGCCAGTTCGCCATCGCAGTCGAAAACGCTTTGGCGTATCGTCAGATCTCCGAACTCAAAGACAAGCTGACCCAGGAGAAGCTCTATCTTGAAGAAGAAATTCGCAGCAGTCTGAATTTTGAGCAGATCATTGGGAACAGCCCGGCGCTAAAGCACGTCCTCAAATTAGTGGAAACGGTTGCTCCCAGCGACTCGACGGTCCTGGTGCTGGGTGAGACTGGTACCGGAAAAGAGTTGATCGCCCGAGCGATCCATGACCACAGCCGGCGCAAAGCGCGCACCTTTGTAAAACTGAATTGTGCGGCGATACCCACTGGTTTGCTCGAGAGCGAATTGTTTGGCCATGAAAAGGGCGCCTTCACGGGGGCGATTGAGCGCAGAAAGTCGGACGGCTGGAACTCGCTGATCAGGGCACGCTACTTCTGGATGAAGTCGGGGACATTCCAATTGAAATCCAGCCGAAGTTGCTTCGTGCCTTGCAGGAGCGCGAATTTGAGCGGCTCGGCAGCACGCATACGCGAAAAATGAATGTGCGCCTGATTGCGGAGACGAACCGGGATCTCGAGACGATGGTCGCGGCGCGGGAATTCCGCAGCGATCTGTACTACCGTCTGAAAGTTTTTCCGATCCGGATTCCGCCTCTGCGAGAACGCAACGAAGACATTCCTCCGCTTGTGAACTATTTCGTACAAAAGTTCGCAAAACAAATGCAGAAGAAGATTGAAACGGTGCCTGCGGCCGTAATGAGGGGACTTACCGACTGGGAGTGGCCCGGCAACATCCGGGAGCTGGAAAACTTCATTGAGCGCGCGGTAATTCTGACGCACGGCAAGGTACTTGAGGCGCCACTTGGCGAGCTCCGCAAGTTGAATACGGACGAGCTGAGGCAGGCACCTGCGCAGCCGGCTCAGCAAGACATCACCCGAATTGTGAAAGAAACGATCGACGCACTCGGTGCCAATAAGAGCGCCGCAAACGAGCATGCCAGGAGGCAGCGCCTGGAGATTGTGCGCGCACTTATCGACAGCAAAGGGCGCGTGGGTGGCGCTGAAGGAGCTGCTGCCCGCCTGGGCATCAACCGCACAACCCTCCTCTCTCGAATGAAAAAATTGGGCATCCATCCGAAGCAGTATGCGTGATCGAGACGACAAGCCTGTCTAAGCAAACTGTCGAAACTGTCTTCGACATTTTCAACGCTCAACACCATCCCTTTTGATTGCGTAATGAAAATTCGTTGACTTGCGAGCTTCTCG
>Ga0066710_100008244_pt1 | contig 10091 bp, 9 predicted proteins | sample GraSoiAngelo_159_FD_79666 | JGI IMG/M metagenome (GOLD analysis project Ga0066710, IMG submission 79666) | Grasslands soil microbial communities from the Angelo Coastal Reserve, California, USA - 14_1009_16_40cm | ecosystem: Environmental > Terrestrial > Soil > Grasslands | place: USA...
ATCGAAGAAGTACGCCAAACCTTGCAGAAGGTTTTTCCCGATTCGCTCATCGCGGATTTCCGCCAGACGCATCCGATCATCACTCAGGGGCTCAACCGCGCGACCACGTTTCTGAGCCTGGTGAGCCTCATCGCGCTCATTGTGGGCGCGCTCGGCGTGGCCACGGCCATGGCTGCTCACTTGCAGCAGAAGATGGATTCCATCGCCATCATGAAATGCATCGGCGCGCGTACACGGGAAATCATGCAGATCTATTTGCTGCAAACCATCGGCCTGGGAGTGGCTGGCGGCCTGCTGGGGGTGGCTTTCGGAACCGCGGTCGAAGCGGCCTTTCCGCCGCTCATCGCGCGTTATTTCCATTTGCGTCCGGAACAGCACTGGGACCCCACAACCGCCATACAGGGACTGGCGATCGGTATTCTGACGACACTGTTGTTCACTTTGCCGACGCTGCTTGGAATCCGGCGCATCAAGCCCGGCGTGATCTTCCGGCGCGAGATGACTGAGGTGCGTTCGGACTGGAGACAACGGCTGCGCGATTCGCGCGCGTCTCTGGTTGCGGGCGGGGTCATTCTTTGCGGCATCGGCGCCATCGCCGGGTGGCTGCAGATCGGCACGCTCGGCGAAGCGGTACGCACGGGGGCGTTCTTCGTGGGCGCACTGGTGGTCAGCCTGCTGGTGCTCTCGGCGATCGCCTGGGTGTTGCTGCGATCGGTCCGTGCGTTCGTCCGGCGTTCGCCGCGGAAGCTTCCCGCCCCTCTGCGGCACGGCGTCGCCAACCTCTACCGGCCGGGGAATCACGCACAAGCAGCGCTGGTCGCCCTGGGAATCGGCGTGATGTTCACCCTTACCGTCTTTCTAGTGCAGCGCGGCATGACGGCCGAGATGTTCAAGAGCGCGCCGCCGGGGATGCCCAACGTTTTTCTGCTGGACATCACGGCCAGGGACCGTGATCCGATCGTCGCGCTGATCCGCGCGCAGCATGGGATTGAGGGCGCGCCAGACGTGGTAGGGACGGTTGCGGCCAAGATCGTCTCCATCGACGGCGCCGCGGTTGAGACCCTGGGACTGCAAGCGTGGGGGCGGCGATTCCTGCGCGCCCGCGCGATCACCTCGGCCGCGGAGAAACCCCGGTACACCGACATCGTCCGGGGCGCCTGGTGGGACCCGAAAGTCCCCCAGCCTGAGTCGATGGTGTCGGTGAATGAGGAAGCCGCGCAAATCCTCCGCCTGCATCCCGGCTCGCGCATGGAATGGGAGGCAGCCGGGCGCACGATCCGCGCGCGTGTGGCTGCTGTGCACCGCATCGATTCGGTCCACATGTACAGCCGCATGGAATTCATCTTTAATGCGGGTACGCTGGATGGCTTGCCCATCATTTACTATGGCGGCGTGCGCGTGGAACCGCGCGCGGTGGCGGCGTTGCAGCGCGCGACGTATGACCGGTTCCCGACCGTGACCGTGGTGAACGTGGCGGACGTGCTCGAGATTGTGCAGCAGGTGGTGGACCAGATTGCGCTGGTGGTGCGGTTCATCTCCATGTTCGCCATCCTGGCAGGCGTGGTGATTCTAGCCTCGAGCGTGGCGGGCACGCGATTTCGCCGGATCCGCGAAGTGGTGATTCTCAAGACGCTGGGAGCCACCCGAAAGCGCGTAGCTGGGATTTTTTCCGTTGAATTCCTGGTGCTGGGCGCGGTGGCCGGCTTGATGGGAAGCCTGCTGGCCACGGCATTTTCGGCGCTGCTGCTCAAGCGCTGGCTGGACGCAGACTTTCGCATCGACGTGGCGCCCAACCTGATCTGCATTGTGCTGACGGCGCTGGTGGCGAACGCCGCGGGATGGATGGCGAGCTTCAGGATCCTCGGGCAGAAGCCGCTCGAAGTGCTGCGCGCGGAATAAAGGGCGTTCTCAGCGATAAGCCAGGCTGATCTCGAAAGACACAAGCGAGCTTGGGCGCGGATCGGCGACGTAGGTCGCGCGCTCCGTGGATTGCTCGACAAGCAGTCCGACAGCCTGCCCGGCCGGCTTGGTTTGGAGCACACGGGAAAACACGACCAGCAGCTTTTTATCGCCCGGCGGGCCATCGAAGTCGATCGCGCCCTCGACTGGAATTGTGTACTTCGTTCGTGCGAGCACGGAGAAGTTAGCCAATGCGGCGCGGCCGCTCCAAACCGCAAGATAGCCCGGAGCGTTGGTTTCGATGCTGAGGCGAATGGCGTCACCGGTATGGAAGATCGTGGTGAGATCGGCTTCCAGATAAGATCCGTCCGGCTGGCGGCGTAGCAACGTATAGCGGAGGCCTGGAGTGCCAGCGGGCTGCGCGACTGCGCGTTTTGCAACCGCTGCATCGTGCCGGCCGGCGACGAGCCCGGCGACCGCGCCCGAACTGTAAACCGGACTGAAAAAAAGCTGGCGCGCGCTCTGCTGCGTTTGCACGGCGCTACCCAGCAGTTGCAGTTGCCCTCCGGCTGCCGTCGATAGAGTCGTGGAGTCCACTGACTGACGAGCTAAGGCAGGTCCCGTGCGGGCTGGGGCGGCGGACGCCGACTCTTCCACCTTCTCTCGATCCTCCGCCACAGCCACGGGCGCCACGGACTCCCTCTCCGCCGGCGGCACTTTCACGTCGGTCGCGGCCGCTTCCCGGGCGTCATGATCTGATTGCGGAAGGGGCGCTGCCGGCGCAGCCGGGCGCGAATTCTCAGCCCGCGTTGGCTTTAACAAAACCATTGCTGGCGCGAGCGACTTTTGTTTAACCTGCGACTGCGACTCCACTTTGAGTGGCGCCAGAGCATCCAGCTCTGACTTCAGTGGCAACGAGGCCATCACTTCGGGCGCCGTCAGCTTCCGCGGCACCGGCATGCGTACGAGTAGCGCACCGATCACCAGGGTGGCGGCCAGGGACCCGGCAGCGGCCCAGTTCCATGCCGGAATCCGTCTTACTACCGGTTCCGGCCTTCCGGGTAGGGCTTCGAGCAGGTACGCGCGCGCTTGCGGATCGTCGAGCACCTCTTTGAGCACGCCCTCGTCGGCGATGGCATCGAACAGGGTCTGGTCCTCCATCGCCGCCTCAAAAAGAGCCTTGCGCTCGGCGTCCGTGAGTGTGCCAGTAGCGTATCCGCCGAGCAGCTTGCGCATGTCGTCGCGATTCACCGATGGACCTCCCAGCTTCCGCCGAGCAGATCCAGCAACTCCTTGCGGCAGCGGAAGTCCCACGTGTACACGGTGTTGATGGAGCCCGCTCCCATCTGGTTCTGGATTTCCACGAAACTTTTGCCTTCGAGCTTGAGCCGCATCAGTTGCCGGCACCGCTCGCAAAGGCCGCCCATTGCACGCCGCAAGCGTTCCAACATCTCCTTCCGTTCCACATACGCGGCAGGGTCGGGACCAAGGTCGGGTACCTGCACATCGTCAACTGAAATGCTTCCGCGCTCCCCCCGCCGTTCCGCTTTGCGGTAGACAGCCATCATCTTGAACCGCAGGATCTGAAGAGAAAGCGGCAGGAGTTCTTCCAGGCGCTCGACGTGCGCATACTTTTCGTGTAACAGCATGAGCACCTCTTGGGCAAGATCTTCCGCGACATCCCCTGCTATACGAGATGCCGCGAACGCGACAATCCTTTCACGCAGGCGGACGAGGATTTCTTCGCGATCCACTGGACAAGCTCATGATAAACGCCCGCGCGGAAAAGGAGAAGGGGCCTGGTTTCGCGGGATATATGCGTCTGTCACATTTGCAGGTCACATTTGCAGGTCCACGGTCTACAATAATGGAATGCAAAAGGTTCTACTCACCGCAAGCGCGGGTCTGCTTATTCTTGCGCTCACGACATTGGCTCCGGCGCAGGAGCCGCGCAAGAGCCCGCACGAATCGACTTCGATCGAAGTAGCTGGTCACAAAATCACCATCACCTATGGCCGGCCCTACCTGCGCGGGCGAAAAATGATCGGTGACCACGAGCCCTATGGGAAGGTGTGGCGCACCGGCGCAGATGAGGCCACGACGATCCGCACCGATGCCGATCTCGACATCAACGGCCTCAAGGTTCCCAAGGGCGTCTACGCGCTTTTCACTGTTCCCAAGGAGAACTCCTGGACGCTGATCGTCAACAAGACCGCCAAGCAGTGGGGCGCGTTCAGTTATAAGCAACCCGACGACCTGGGGCGCACGGAGATGACCGTTTCCAAAGCGGATGCACCCGTCGAGCAGTTCACGATTTCACTGACTCCGGATGGGAGTAGCGGCGTGACGCTGAAGATGGCCTGGGACAAGACGGTGGCGAGCGTGTCCATCAAAGTCGCGCCTTAATCCAGCCGCGCGAGAGATTTGCGCCGCTGGACCCCAAAACTTTTCTTGTGCCTGCGTGGCTACACGAGGCACGATTTCACGGCTGACCTCATCGCCGGCATCACTGTAGGCCTGGTCGCGCTGCCTCTGGCGATGGCCTTCGGTATCGCTTCCGGCGTCAAGCCCGAGGCCGGCATTTACACCGCTGTCGTCGCGGGCTTCCTCATCTCCGCCCTGGGAGGGTCGCGCATGCAGATTGGCGGCCCAACAGGCGCCTTCGTCGTCATCGTGGCCGGCATCATCGCGCAACACGGGCTCCCCGGGCTCCTGATGATCGCGTTAATGGCCGGTGTCTTGCTGCTCCCATTGCGTGGAGTGGCTTCGGTAAAGCAGTGCAGTTCATTCCCCGCCCGGTGACGATCGGATTTACCAACGGCATTGCGCTGTTGATCGTCTCGACTTAAATTAAGGACTTTTTCAATATCGATACCGGCGCGCGCGCCGTGCCCAGCGAATTTTTCCAGCGCATCCGGCTGTTGGTGGAGAATTTTGGGACGGCGCATCTTCCTACGGTGGCGCTGGCTTCGGCCTCGCTGCTGCTGATCATCTTATGGCCCCGCCTCAACCGCCGCATTCCGGGAATGATCGTGGCGCTGATTGCAGGTACGCTGGCCACAGCCATTTTCGATCTGCCCGTCGTGACGATTGGGAGCCGTTTCGGCGACATCCCCACGGGCTTTCCGCGAATCGCGATTCCGGAATTTCGCGCCGACCTGATTTTGCCGTTGCTCCCCTCCGCGATCACGGTAGCATTGTTGGCCGCCATCGAGAGCCTGCTGTCGGCCGTGGTAGGCGACTCCATGACTGGCGACCGCCACGATTCGAGCGTCGAGCTCGTGGCGCGGGGTGTCGCCAATGTCGTGGTGCCGTTGTTCGGCGGAATCCCGGCCACTGGCGCCATCGCCCGCACTGCTACCAATATTCGTTCCGGCGCACGCAGACCCATCGCCGGCATGATTCAAGCGCTAACGCTACTGGTCATCGTGCTCGTGGCCGCGCCGCTCGCGCGGTTTGTCCCGCTGGCGACGCTGACAGCGGTGCTCCTGGTCGTGGCGTACAACATGGGAGAGTGGCGCCAAATCCGGCCCATCCTGCGGCTCTCTGGCCCGGACCAGGTGCCGGACTATGTGAGCATCCTGCGCATCCACGGGCCGTTCCTATTTGGCACGACCGAGAAGCTCAGCGAAGCCACCGCCGACCTGACTCCCTTTGCGCCCATCGTGGTGCTGCGCTTGCGGAACATGACGGCGCTCGACGCGACGGGCCTGCACGCCATAGAGTCACTGGCGGACCGTTTACATGAGTCGGGCCGCACGCTGTTGATCTGCGGCGCACGCGATCAGCCAGCCAACCTGATCGAGCGCTCCACGCTTTACGAGCATGTGGGCACGGATGGCTCGCTGCCGCACATTGAAGCCGCACTCGCGCGAGCACGGGAATTGATGGCGCAGCGGGAGAATACGCCGACGCTACCTGCCTGATTTTGCCCGGACTGGTTGGCGGCCGAACGCCGCGCAGAGGACTGCTCTCCGGTCTACACCATGGTCTTCCTTTGCAAGAAACTCGATTCTCTATGACGTGAGGGGTCCAGGGATATTCCCGGCTTAGAGACTATCTAAATCGGCTTCAAGCCAAACGCGCGCGCGGCGTTGTTGTGGTAGACCTTTTTCAAGATCAGTTCGGGCAACGCGATGCCGTAAATCTTCCAGCGTCCCTGGGGCGGCACGGCGGATGGCGCGTAGTCAAAGTACTCGTCCTCCGTTTCCAGGAAACGAAAATAACAGCGGTACATGGCCTGTGTCAGATCCTGCTGCGGATATTCCTTGCCTGCGTCGAAGGTAGCATCGGTACCAAACATGATGCGGTCCTGGTAGCGCTCGAAAAACTTCCGCGCAGTGCGCGGCTGCCGGCCCAGTTCGCCCAAGCGCGCGGCAATTTCCACATTCACGTTGGGATAGCGATCGAGCCAGCCACTCACTTCGGCCAAGTCCTCGGCATCATTTCCCACGTGCAGATAAATGAATTTGGTCTTAGGATGCCGCGCCGCCACCCGATTGCGGGCTTCGTGCAGTTCGCCGCGCTTGGGATAATCGCGCCCATAAAAGGACCATTCCGGATGGCGCTTTAGCTCTTCATAGCGTTCATTGAAACGATCGTTGGGCGTGAAAAACGCTCCCGGATCGCCAGTGTGGATCTCGATCGGCAGATTGTGTGCGCCGGCAGCCTCCCACATGGGATCGAAGCGCGCATCGTCGATCTTGACCAGCTTGCCGCTTTCGCGCAGGCCTAGACCGAGCGTCTTCAGAACCTTCAACGCGACTGCGCCCTCGGCCTTGCACTTGGCCAGCTCATCGGCCTGCCATTGCGCGTAGCCCGGCTCACTGGCGCGCTTCCATACCGGTTCGGCGGCGGTGAGAAACTTGCCGCCGTACGGCTCCATGGATTTGCGAATTGCCGGAATGGTTTCGGAGTTTCCGCCGGTGAGGTTGACGAGCGTCTGCAAATTGCAGGAGTCCATATCGCGCGCGACCTGCGCCAGCTCCGCCCTGCCTTCGGGTGAATCCGGCGTGGCTTTGCGTCCGATGCCAAACAGGTGGGTGTGAACGTCAATGACGGGAAATTTCGCGCGCGCGACCGGATGCCCGGCCACGTGGAGCATGCTCTTGGGTTGGAATTCGGGCAGCGTAATGGCGCCACCCGCGGACACTTGAAAAAAACTCCGGCGCGTCATCCGACGACGGCTCGTTTGCTGAGCAGATTGCGCACGAACTTCAAACTCGGCTCCACCAGCTCCCATGATCCCGCCCAGAAGCACATGTCGATGCACCACCATTCGATTTTCGGTACGTCGAGGAGCTTGGGCGCTATGGTATCGAAATTGATAAATCCTTCGCCGAATGGCCGGTGCGTGCTGGTCTCGTCGCCGTGCAACGTGCCGTCGGAATCGATCAGATGGATGGACCCAATGCGCCCACGCAGCTTATCCAGAAATTCGGACACACCGCCCGGCAATATTTCTTTCGCGCCATGCTGCCGCGCGCCCACCACGGCACACATGTAGGCATGCGACGTGTCAAACATCACCCAGAAGTTCGGATGCCCTATGGCCTGATGCATCGCGATCACCTCGGACGGCTTATTGAAAGCGAATCCGGGCTCAAACTCCCACACCAGCCGGATCCCGCCTTGTTGCGCGATACCCGCGGCGTCGCGCCAGACATCCGCCAGACGGTCGAACGCCGTCCTATAATCGCGGTCCTCGATTGATCCGGGTGCGGCAATCGAGTCTACGCGAATGTTGGGGCTACCAATATCCGCGCACATCTCGACATTACGCCGGAACAAATCGAGATATTTCTGTTTGTTGCCCGCCACCACCGGATTCAGGCTGGTGAAATCCGCTGCATAACCGGAAACGCCCAGGCGGTTATCCTGCAACAATCGCACCAGCTTCTGCCGCGCTTCCTTGGTTGGATACTGGTCGACCGTAATGTGCGGTGGAAAACCGCAGATCTCGATGCCGTCATAACCGGCTTCCGATAATCGCTTGACGGTCTTCTCAAATGGAATGGGGTTGTCCGCGAACGGACCGAAGGAAAAAGCCCAACTGCCTAAGGAAACTTTCATATTGCCTCGCTCTTGGTCATTTGTTTAACACGCACCCAGCGATCGGAGCTCGACGCTTGCATCACCGCATCCAGCACCAGCTGGCACTTCAGGCCGTCGTCAAAGTTCGGTGGCATGGGTCTATTCTGCGCGATGGCGTTCATCAAGTCGGCCGCCTGATTGCCGAAGGTGTGCTCGTAGCCGATGGCGCAGCCCGGTACCCACCACTGCTTCATATATGGGTGCACTTCTTCCCACACGGAAATCTTCCGCCAGCCTTGGATATGTTTGGGCTCGCGCGAATCGAAGTACCACAGGCGCGACATGTCCTCCAGATCGAAGTACAGGCTGCCCACTTCGCCGTTGATCTCGAAAGTGTTTCCGTTCTTGCGCCCGTTGGCAAAGCGCGTGGCTTCGAAGTGGCCGATGGCGCCGTTGGTGTATTTGGCGACGAAGATCGACGCGTCCTCGATCTCGACTTTGGACTTGCCGCCCTCCGGCCGCTCGCGCTCGTTGATAAAAATCTTGCTTGTGCCGGCCACCGATTCGATATCGCCTGCCAGAAAATTTGACAGATCGACGATGTGCGAATGCAGATCGCCGGTCACGCCGGAACCGGCGACGTCTTTGTCCATGCGCCACAGCAGCGGCACCGACGGGTCCATGGTCCAGTCCTGCAAATAGAGCGCGCGGAAATGGTAGACCCTGCCGATGCGACCTTCGTCAATCAACTGGCGCGCGAAGGCAATGGCTGGAACCCGCCGGTAATTGAACCAGACAGTATTGATCTTACCGCTCTTCCGCGCCGCCGCCGCCATTTGCTCGGCTTCGATGCCATTCATGGCCAGTGGCTTTTCGCACGCCACAATTTTGCCCGCTTCAAACGCGGCGATGGCGATCTCGCGGTGCGTGTTGTTAGGCGAACAGATATCGACGACCTTGATTTCGGGATCGTCGATAATGCGCCGCCAGTCGTCCACTGCATTTTCCCAGCCCCAGCGCTCAGCCATCTTTGCCACTTTCGGCTTGTCGCGGCCGCTGATGGTTTTCAAGCGTGGCTTCAGGGGTAGATCGAAAAACTGGCTGATCTGCCTGTACGCGTTCGAATGGGCTTTGCCCATGAACTTATAGCCGATCATGCCGATTGCGATGCTTTGGCTCATATTGCCTGGCTCTAAGGAACTCTGTAGTGCGCCTTTCTGAATACACCATTCCGGGTTGCCGATGCAACCGCGCCCGACGCGCGTGCGCTAACCTGAGACGATGCCGCCGCTGCTGCTGCACGAAATCGATCCGGGTCCCGAATGTCCCGAGATCGTTCGTATGATCGTCGAGATTCCGAAGAATTCGGGTAACAAATATGAGTACGACCGGGCGCTGGGCGTATTCCGGCTGGATCGCACTCTCTACTCGCCCATGCACTATCCCGGCGATTACGGGTTCATCCCAGGAACGGTGGCCGAGGACGGCGACCCAATGGATGTTCTCACGCTGGTGGATCAACCCAGTTTCCCGGGCTGCTTGATCGAAGTGCGCCCCGTCGCGGTACTCAACATGGTCGATAGCGACCTCGGCGACCAGAAAATCATCGCGGTTCCCACGCGCAACCCACGCTACGACCAGATCCACACCATCGACCAGATCTTCGCCCACATTCGCCGCGAGCTCGAGCACTTTTTCAGCATCTATAAGGAACTCGAAGGCCGCGTCACCGAAATGCAAGGCTGGGGCGACCCGCGCGCAGCCAGAAAAGTGATCCTGGACAGCCGGAAGAAATATCTGGACTTGCGGCAGGAAAAAGTTGGCGTGGAGTAGGCGCTCCTGCCTGCCCTCTACCCGGCTCCCACCTCGGCCAGCAGAAAGCTCAGCAGATCCGTTAACTCTTCCACCTGCTTGCTGACCGGAAGCCCCGCGGAGTGCCCGGCTTTGGTGTCGTAGCGCAGCAGCACCGGCCGGTCCGAGCCGGTTGCAGCTTGCACCAGCGCGGTCATTTTACGAGCGTGCAGCGGCGCCACGCGTGTATCGGAATCACCAGTCACAAACAGCACCGCGGGATACTTTACTCCTTTTTGCACGTGATGATACGGCGAGTACTTGTACAGAACTTCGAACTGCTTGGGATCGTCCGATGAACCATACTC
>Ga0066710_100008245_pt1 | contig 10091 bp, 6 predicted proteins | sample GraSoiAngelo_159_FD_79666 | JGI IMG/M metagenome (GOLD analysis project Ga0066710, IMG submission 79666) | Grasslands soil microbial communities from the Angelo Coastal Reserve, California, USA - 14_1009_16_40cm | ecosystem: Environmental > Terrestrial > Soil > Grasslands | place: USA...
AACCGTTAGCCTCCTTACGGGGGCTCGGGGGTTCGAATCCCCCCCTCTCCGCCAGGAGGCGGGGCGCTGGCTACACCGGCGCCCCTTTTCTCTTCTAATCCCATCCTCCGGACGGCGCCGCGCGCACCCTCGCCAGTATCGAGGTCCCGCTACGGGATCGCCGGCCCGACTTCCCCGCGGCGGCTGGTGGTCGCCAGCCGCCGCGGGCCGCGCCTACTCCATCAAGGACTCGATCTGCGCTGACAGGATCTGGTCGATCTCGCGCGTGAATCCGACGTTCTTGAAGCGGATGCGCCCGGTCTTGTCGATCAGGAACACGGTCGGGAAGCCCTCGATCTCGTAGTCGCCCACGGCAGAGTGTTCGTGATCATCGATCAGCACCGGGAATGTGTAATGGTTGGCCTCGACGAAACGCTTCGCGGTGTCGAGGTGCTCTTCGGGGGTCCTGGCCCTTTCCCAGTTGATTCCGACGAACGCCACGTCCCGGCGATCCTTGAATTTCTCGTACATGGCCTGGAAGTACGGCAACTCCATCCGGCACGGGCCGCACCACGAGCCCCAGAAATCCACCACCACGACCTTGCCCTTGAAATCCGAGAGCTGGACGGTCTTGCCGGCGAGATCGGGCAGGCTCCATGCGGGCGCAGGTCTCTCGTGCCGCCGCCCATCGAGCGCCACCTGGCGGCGTGACGCTTTCCTCGCGGAGTCGATCTTCTCCTCGAGCCCCTTGAGACTGCCGAAGCGCTTGCGATAGACCGCGCGCAGCGCCGCCGCCGCCGATGTGTCGCCGGCGGCGAACACGCCGAGCGAGCGGGCATAGGCGTCGATCGCCTGATCCGGCTTGCCGGCCTTTTCGTAGCCCTGCCCGAGGTAGAACAGCACCGACTGGCTGTCGGGAGAGCTCGCCAGCGCCTGGGAGAAGTTCAGGATGGCGCTGGAGGCATTGCCGCGCTTGAGCTGGACGCGACCCAGCAGCACCTGGCAGAAGGCGCGGGTGCCGTCGAAGTCCTGACTGGTCGGGCAGCGGTCCACGGCCTTGGTGGCGTAGTCGAGAGCCACGTCGAGCTTCTCGCCCCGGTCGAGCAGGGCCGAAGCCACCTGGGCGTCGAGCATCACCTGGTTGCGCGGGTCATCGCCGATGATGGTCTTGACCGTGTCGGCGAGGCCAAGGATCTGGGACGTCGGGGCGTTGCCGACGATCAGCGCTCGGAAGAGGAATTGGCGCATCAGCCCGACGTAGCCGGGATCGAGATTGCCCGCGAGCAGAGTGCGGATGCGAGCCGCCGCCTCCTTGGCACGCGCCGGGTCCGAGGAGGCGGTGTTCAGGTCGCGGATCTCGTCCCCGCTCGGCGTGCGAGGACCGCTCGATTGCGATTGCGCCTGGCTCGGCTGAGCCTGCGCGTTCGACGTATCGGCACCGGGCCCGCGCGCAACAGGGGTTGTTGATGAAGCCTTGTCCCCGGCCCAGACGGGGCCGAGGATGAGGGATGTCGTCACGATCATTGCCAGGGACGCGCTCGAAGCCACGCGGACGCGGGCGATCGACCATGGGGTGAGGAATCGAAACATGGCTAGGCGTCTCCCTTGGAGTGATGCGGCCCCGGGACATTCCGTGTGCTCGGCACGAGCGGCGATGTCTCGCTGAGTATGGCGCGCGGCAAGCCCGAGGGTCGGTTCCAGAGGACGCCGGCGGGCAGCCAGGCAAGGGCAGGTTTCAGGCCACGACATTCTACGACACCACGGGTTCCCGAAAACGTCAGGGTTTGACCAAGCCGTCATAGCGTGTACGCCGCGAGCGGGTAGCTGGCGCCGTCCCACCACGTGGTCGTGCACACGCCGTCCAGCCGGTCGCCCTGAAACCCGGAATGCCGAATCCCCGTATTGGCCGGTAAGCGGCGACATACCCAAGGGGGCCATCATGGTGCGCGCTAGCCTCTTCCTCGTGGTCGGCATTCTGGCGGTATTCGGATCCGGGGTCGGCCCGTCCGCGGCCCTGGCGAAGTCCCACCCCTTCCGGCTGCATGTTCAGGGCCACTCGCCCTCCGGTGGTTCGGTGGTCAACATCAACGTGCCGTGGGATTCGGACAAGGCAGGAAGTCCCTTCAACTTCACGGCCGACGCCTGCGACGACGTCACCCTCGAGCGGCTGCGCTGGGCCTGGGCCGCGCTCCAGAGCGTGCCCGAAGGACGGAAGGTGACGATCCAGACCGACTCCGAGTCGATTCGCGCCTCGCGGTGGGCTGGCTACCTGGTGCTCGAGCCACGCCGCGACGATCGCGATCATCACCACTCGCGAATCAAGATCCCCGACTACATCGTCAACACCATCCTCGACCAGGACGGCCGTCTGACCAACCGCGACATCGAGCGTCTCGTGCACGAGCACGGCAAGGTCACGCTGGTGAAGGTGAGCTCGGACGTGGGCGGAGTGACGGTGTGGATGGATCGCGCCGAGGACGACAGCGACTGATTCGCATTTCGCTTCGCCCACCTTCGGAAACGTCGTGGACGCCGCTCCACGACCGCTCGCGGACGTTGGCCGGACACGCACCGAGCTGGACGCGCTCGGCACTTCCAGCCCAACTCCCGGATAGAGGACTCCCGTGCCCGCGTGTACCATGGCGGGCAGCGAAGGGGTGGCCGCCAGGCGCTGCAGGCGGCACGACGGACTGGCCCGGTGGGCCGCGGGGCGAACCCCGGCTGGAGCGTGAGCCCGGACGGACGTAGATTCGCCACCGCGCGTCTGGGAGCTCCTATTCCTCGGACCGGCGGTGCCGTGTCCTACCATGCGTCACTGCCGCGATCGCTCTCAGGATCGAACACCAGAAATGAAGCCTCGCCGTCTCGCTCGGGATCACGCCCCGAACCGCCGTTCCGGCCCCGGTCCCGGGCCGTCTGCGGAGCCGGCCCGCTGCCCGCCCTCGGAGCCAACGGTCAGCATCTGGCGACAGGTTTCCAGTCGGGGACGCCTCCTGCTGGTCGCGGGACTCGGTGTCAGCTTGGCGCTGCTTGCCGGGCACGCCGTGATCTACTGGTTCCTTACCGATGACTCGTACATCTCGTTCCGCTACGCCCGGAACCTGGCGCACGGCTTTGGACTGGTGTTCAACCCCGGGCACGAGCCGGTCGAGGGCTACAGCAACTTCCTCTACGTGCTGGTGCTTGCGGCCTTCGATGCGATGCACATCATCCCCGAGCGCATGGCACACGTGTTGTCCGGGGCGGCGACGATCGCGCTGTGGGGATCGGTCGCGTGGTTCGGTCTGCGCCGCGCCGTGGCGGACGTCACGCACGCGTGGGTCGGGCTGCTCCCGGTGTTCCTGCTCGCGGCGACGCGCAGCGTCGCGGTGTGGTCCTCGAGCGGGCTCGAGACGCGATGGTTCGAGGCGCTGCTCGTGGGCGGGGCGCTGCGCTGGATCGTCGAGCTGGAGGCGTCGCTCGCCGGGCGTCGTTCGCGACCGATCGCGGCGTGGCTGTTCGCGCTCGCGACGCTGACGCGTCCAGACGGGCTGCTGCTGTCGGCGTGCGCGTTCGGAGCGGGGTTCCTCGTCCTGCTACGTGCCCGTCGGCTGAACGTCGCCCGCTTCGCGGTGATGCTGGTGCCGTTCACGGTGATCGTCGGCGGCCACTTCCTGTGGCGGCACGCCTACTATGGTTACTGGCTGCCGAACACCTATTACGCCAAGGTCGGCGGCCGCACCTGGTGGAGCTCCGGGCGCGAGTACCTCGAGGCGTTCTCGCTGGAGTACGGCGTCCTGCTATGGCTGCCGCTGCTGGCGTTCGGCGTGCGCTACCACGTGCGGCGTGGCACGGGCTATCAGCCGTTCGTGTTCGCGGCGTTGGTCCTGGTGCATGCGCTCTACATTACGGCGATCGGCGGTGACCACTTCGAGTACCGTCCGTTCGACCTGTACTTCCCATTCGCCTACCTGCAGCTCGCGGACGGCGTCCGCGAGCTGCTGGCGGGGCGCCGCGTGGCGTTTCCCGTCGTCGCTGCCTACCTGGCGCTGGTGGGGATCGGCATCTGGGAGCTGCCGTGGCAGAGCCATCGTCAGTTCCCGACGGCGCGCTACCTCCCGGGCTTCCCCGGATGCCAGATGGATCAGGTGGAGGCGCACCGGTTCCTCGACCCCCGAAGCAGTTGGGTCTACCGGTGGCCGCTGCTGCGATCCGTTGCGCTCGCCCATCGTCAGGCGATCCGCCAGATCAGCGGCCACTTCGCCGGGCTGCGCCAGGAGGAGCACCGGATGTTCCTCGCGACGGTCGTGCGCGACGGCAAGGTGCTCCGGCAGGCGGTCGAGCGCGGGCTGCTGCCCGCCGACACCTACGTCGCGATGGCGTGCGTCGGAGCCATTCCCTATTACTCCGACCTCCGCACGCTCGACACCCTCGGCCTCACGGACGCCGAGGTGGCGCACTCGGCGCCCGTCGCCCAGCGCGCCATGGCGCACGACAAGGAGGCCACGCTGGAGTACGGCAGGGCGCGCGGCGTGGACCTGTGGGCGGTCGAGGGCGTGCATCCGGTCGCGCACGTGACGTCGACGATCATGCTGAGCGCGGTCCGCACCGCCGTGACAGAGGGCGACCGGTTCCTGCCCTATTATGCGGCGTCGATCGGCGACGGCAACTACCTGATCGCCTACTTGCTGCAGGGCGTGGCGCAGGCACGGGCGCGGTTTCCGCGGCTCCGGTGGCGGACGATGGGCGAACCCGCGTTCGTGAACCAGTTCCTGGCCGAGGGCATCCAGGCCTATCGAGACAAGCTCGCGCGCGAGCGGAACAATCACCAGGCGCGGCTCGAGATGGCCTATCTACTCCTGATCGACAAGCAGTTCACCGCCGCCGAGGCCGAGTACGAGCGCCTCTCCCAGCCCATGGCCGGGAACCCGGACCTGTGGGAGAACTGGGCGACCTGTCGCGAGAAGCTCGGCGATCTCTCCGGCGCCGAGCAGGCGCTCGACCGCGCCCGCACGCTGGCCGCCGATCTCGGCGATCGCGTGCGCGTCGATCGGTTCGATGTCGAGCGCCAGCGCCTCGAGACCATGACGCGCCGCCCACCGGGTTGAGCACGCCGAACGCCACGCTCGACGAGGCCCGGAGAGATTTGGAGTGGAGGAGGGCGACGTGACGAGGGCCTTCGAGAAGTTCATCCTCCTCCGGCCAGCTCCAGCGTGAGACAGATGACCTCGAATCTGGTGAGGGCCCGAATCTTGACCGAGATCGACAGTCTCCTGATCGACGCCGGGCGGAGTCTTGGAAGGGCGAGGCGTCCCAAGGCGGTCGAACGGGCGTGACAGCGGAGTCGAGTGGGAGGGCGATCGTCGATCCTGGGCGATTGTGGGGCGTCGATGGAGTGCGGCCCGGCTGGCGGAGGCCCGCAGCGCGAGGGGGAAGGGCGCCGCCGGAGCTGGCACCCCGTACGTTCCCCGCGACTTCTGGTGAATCGCCTTGATGCGATCGAGCAGCGCGGCGTCCGAGATCGCTCGCGCCGACGGCTCTCGTGTCAGCCACGCGTAGTACCCGCTGGCGGAGACCTCCAGCAGCCGGGACATGGTGGCGATGTGGTAGACGGCCTGGTGCTCGCTCATGAACCCGAACGCCCGTCGGGGTCGATTGCGTCTCCTGCGCGAACCAGACCGCGGCTTTTCGGAGGATCTCTTTCTCTTCACGGAGCGTGCGGTTCTCGCGCCGCAGCCGCTCCAGCTCCTCGCAGACGCACTCCGGATCGATCCGCGCGTCCGCGATGGGCAGGCTATCTCGTTTTCGAGCCACGACGCGACGATGGGAACGATCACCATTCCCGAATCAAGATCCCCGATTACATCGTCAACACGATCCTCGACAACGACGGCCGCCTGACCCATCGGGACATCGAGCGCCTCGTGCGCGAGCGCGGCAAGGTCACGCTGGTAAAGGTGAACTCCGATGTGGGCGGAGTGACAGTGTGGACGGACCGAGCCGACAGCGAAAGCGACTGAGTCGCGTCCGCCTGAACGCTTGTCCGGTCGTGTCAGCGGGCAGCGAGGTCCCTCGACCTGGAGTATCTCCCGCGCTCTTGACTGCGTTCGGGGCAGCCGAGGCTCGTCACGATGTTCTGAGCCAGCTCCTCGAGGTCCGTGAATTGCGGGGCAGTCAGCTGTCCATCTTGCTCGTGTGATTCGACCGCGGTGATGAATTCCCCGAGCTTGTGACACGCGGCCCTGTCGTTGGTGGGATTGTCGTTCCTCAGAATCTTCCCGACCTGCTGCAGCGGGGCAAGAAGACTGGCCTCCAGACGCGGCGGAAGGCCCATCCTTCGGATCCTGCCCTGGAGGAGATCGTTGGCCTCGGCCGGGGTGGTGGTCACTTCGATACGGACGCCTGATGGCGTTGAAGAGCCACTGAAGGCCGAGCCCAGAAAGCCCATCCCCTCATAGGTCGGATCAGTCTCCAGCTTCACCCGGAATCCGAGCTTGGCTCCCCTCAATTGGGTGACCAGCCGAGAAGCATCGAACTCGAACTTCTGTGTTGGCAGGTTGCCGTCGGTCTCGAATGTCCCGAGCGGCGTCGTGGGCCGGTCGAAGTCGCTCGTGTCCACGAAGAGGTCCACATCGGTGTAGTAGGACAGCTCATGACGGTCCGGCGGCAGCGGGAAGCTGGTGCCGGCTCTGGTCTCCCTGAGAACGATCCGCCCGGAGAACACGTCCGTGAAGCTGGGAATCACGAACTCGGCAAACCCCCGCCGAAATTCCCGGTTCATGTCCGTCGTCCTGAAGTAGGAGGACTGCGCGTCGCCGTCAACCCCTCCGCCCTCGAGAATGCCCATCTCTGGAAGATGTCGGATGGTGGCGATGGCTTCCGGAACTACGAAAGTAACAGCCCGGGCTTTGAATCTCTCCGCAGAGTGGACGGCGGGGACAGCGGACGACGTCGGCAGGTCCCGCGAGCAGCTGGACATGAACAACATCATCGTGGCGAGCGCGATACAGCAGTCTCGTTGGCGTTCCATGGGCTGAACCCCCTGCGGCGCACCACCCGCGTGCCCCGGTCCATCAGTCGGATGCCGGACCCCGGATCCCGACACGAGGGCTCTCACGCGCGCCAGCCCAAGGCTATACCCCGCGGGGGCCCCGCCGATCACAATTTCATGATGTGCTCGCTCGGCGCCGGCTCGATAGACAGGAGCGACTCAACTCGATGGCCCGTCCACCTCCCACAGCACACAAGAACCGCACCCGGCGTACCGCCGAAAGACCTCCCCAACCGCGGCCGGCCGGCAGCTCCGGCACGCGCACCAACCGCCCGGCCCGCTTGGCGGGTGGCCAGAGCGCCCAATGTCTCGAGAAATCGCGCGGCGCACGCGGACGAAGCGGGTCATGCGCGGACACTCTACCGCGGTCCAGAGCCGAGTGGACGATGCACTAGCACGGTGGCAGGAGGACGGCGTGATAGGCTTCGCAGGCGACGCGGCCGCTTGGGACGCACTGAGGCAAATGGGTCCGAGCCATGCACGTTCCAGTGCCGGTTCCAAGGCCAGATGATTCCCGACCGCGAGGGCAATCCCGTCACCTCACCGAGGGCGAGCCCGAATAGCTCGAGGTGGTTCGCTCGATCGGAAGACTCCGTGAGAACCTGGCTCGCGAGCGTCCTGCTGGTCGCCGCCGTTCTGGGCAGCGTTCGCCACTGCCATGCACAGCAATCCCACAAGACCATCTGCGTTCTCGTAGATCGCGCGTGGACCGACGATTCCTTGCTCCGCGGCCTGCGACGTCCATTCCTCCTGCGTAACCTTCCGCTTGAGCGAGAGAGCCCGAAGGAACGTTGGAAGAACGCGGGATCGATCCACAACATCTTCCACCTCGCCGCGTCATCGTGCGTAGACCAAGGCTGGGCCGATTCGGTGAAGGCGATCACGTTGACGGGGGATCCCTCGGAGGATTCCGGGAAGGCAGTGGACTACGTGGCGCGGGTCAGGATCAAGGGCTGGAGTCAGATGATCGTCGACTATGTCGCTCGTCCTGGCGACCCAACTCCAAGACCGAACGACGAGATCCACCCTACCGGTGTCACCGTCGAGGTCGCGGTGTGTGCGCCGGAATCTCTCAAATCTTCGCTCGAGTGGACCCCGATGAAGGTTTGGTGGCGGGAGAAACCTCGCTCACCTTCGAGAGAAGGGGAGATCCACGGATGGATAGTCGGGATGGCCGCGCTTCAGATCCTTCATCGGCGACTTGGCCTGCTGCCCGACAGCCTTGACCTGGTATTCGAGAGCCGCGGTAGGAACCGATAGGGGCCTTCTTGGTGGGTTGAGATCCGAGTCAACTCGGCCGGCCAATGAACGGCTACGACCAGACTGGCCGCGCTTCCCGCGCGACCATGGCCGCGAACTTGGCCAGTTCCACAAGCAGCGGACGAATGCTTGCCGGGCGGCCGGCGTGCCCGGTAAAGTGCCCGACGATCTGTGCCGAAGTGTGGTCAGGAGCTCGTAACTCATTGCGGAGAGATGTCCGAGCGGTTGAAGGAGCACGATTGGAAATCGTGTAGGCGCTAATACCGCCTCGAGGGTTCGAATCCCTCTCTCTCCGCCATCCACATGCTGCCCGCGCCGAAACCCACCGCGCCATGGAGTTCGCCCGGCATGGACTCCCTTCCTCGATCGACCGCGAATCTGGAGCGGACCGAGCCGATCGTCTGCGCGCTCGGCTACGTTACTCGCTGCTCCACCCGTCGCTCGGGGGCCGGCGGAGGCGCGACCGAGATCTATCGCTGGGATTCGGAATCGGCCGCGCGCCGAGCCCGCGCCCGCGGGTGAAGACGGCCGTGCGGATGCCCGCGGATTCGTGGCCGAAGGCTGCGGCACTCGCGTGCCTGCTCCTTTCCGGTGCTGCGGGACTGGTCTACGAAGTGTGCTGGATCCGGCGCGCCTCGCTGGTCTTCGGCTCGACCCAGGAAGCCCTGAGCACGGTGCTCGCCGTGTTCTTCCTGGGGCTCGGGATCGGGAGCCTGGCCTTCGGCCGTCTCGCGCTCTCGATCGCCCGGCCGCTGCTCCTCTATGCGATCCTGGAATTCGCGCTGGCCGGTCTCGGGCTCGCCAGCATCCCGCTGTTCCGGTGGGCGGACGACGCATACGGCGGATTCTACCGCTCGTTCTCGCACGCTCCCGGCGTCCTAGCCCTCGCGCGCATCGGGCTCGTCTCGCTGGCCTTCCTTCTCCCCACGGTGCTCATGGGCGGCACCCTTCCACTCTTCATACGCCAGTTCGTGTCCAGGAGGAGCGGCATCCTGGGCTCGGTGGGGCTCCTGTACGGGATCAACACCTTGGGCGCGGCGATCGGCTGCGCGATGGCGGGTGCCGTGCTCATGCCCGCTCTCGGGCTGCGGTCGAGCGTGGCGCTCGCGGCGGGAGCGAACCTGGTGGCTGGGATCTCGGCAGCCGCGCTCCGCCTCGCGCCGCCTGGGAGCGGCGAAGGCGGCGCCTCGATCGCGCGGGCCTCCCGCTCCGGGGGGTCGGGCGCCGCGCGGTCGACGAACGCCGGTCGTGTCCTCGCCACGCTCGTCTTCCTCATCGGCTTCACCGCACTCGCGTACGAGCTCGTGTGGACGCGGTTCGCGGGCCTGCTCATCTACAACACGGTCTACACCTACACCACCACGCTGACCGTCATCCTGGCCGGGATTGTGGCCGGGAGCTGGGCAGGGTCACGGTTCTTCGACCGACCGGATCGCGCACCGGCGATCTTCGGCGGCCTCCAGGTTGTCAGCGGCATCGCGGTGATCGGCGCCCTCTCGGCCCCGCCCGGTTTCTGGCAGGCGCTCGGCCATCCACTCGTGACCTATGGGGTCCTGATGTTCCCGCCGGCTGTGCTTTCGGGCGCGTCGTTTCCGCTGGCGGTGCGGCTCGCTGTCGAAGATCCGGAGATGGCAGCGCCGGGGGCCGGCCGGATCGCAATGCTGAACACCATGGGCGGGATCGTGGGAGCGCTGGCCGCCGGCTTCTTCGGCCTTCCACGCCTCGGCCTCCAGACCAGCGCGACCGTCCTCACCGCAACGAGCTTGGTGACGGGATTCGCCGCCTGGACATTTCTCCAGCGATCCGGCTCCGCCTGGACCCG
>Ga0066710_100008246_pt1 | contig 10091 bp, 8 predicted proteins | sample GraSoiAngelo_159_FD_79666 | JGI IMG/M metagenome (GOLD analysis project Ga0066710, IMG submission 79666) | Grasslands soil microbial communities from the Angelo Coastal Reserve, California, USA - 14_1009_16_40cm | ecosystem: Environmental > Terrestrial > Soil > Grasslands | place: USA...
GGATCAGAGCATCTGACTACGGATCAGAAGGTTGGGGGTTCGAATCCCTCCGAGCGCGCAAAGGACCGCTGGTCACACAAGGTGTGACTGAACCAGTTCTAGTCCGCGCAGGGGATTTGCTAATCCCTGCTAATCCGAGGATCGCTCATCCGGCTCCCGCGGCGCGCTTACAGCGCCGGGAGGAGCGATGCGAGGGAGCGTCTTCAAGCGAGGGCGGACGTGGACCTACGTTCTGGCAGTCGGCCGCGAACATGTCACCGGGAAGAAGCGCCAGCGGTGGGTCGGCGGCTTCAAGACCAAGGCCGATGCCGAGCTCGCCCTGACCCGCGCCCTTGCGGCGCACGACGGCGGTGTCACCGCTGGCACTACGACCCTCAACGTCGCGCAGTTCCTCGACGAATGGCTCGAGGCCGTGCGCCCGTCACTCAAGGCTACGACGGCCAAGAGCTACGTCGAGATGATGCAGGGGTACGTGGTCCCGCGGATCGGCGACGTGCGTCTGACGCGCCTGAATCCCGGCCACCTCCGCCGGTTGTACGGCGACTTGCTTGTGTCGGGTCGCCAGCGTGCGAGCGGAGGACTCTCGACGCGCACGGTCGCGTACACGCACCGGGTGCTGTCACACGCTCTGTCAGACGCGGTCCGGTGGGGGATGTTGACAGCGAACCCTGCCGAGAAGGTCGACCCCCCGCGTGTGGTGACACCGGAGATGCGTGTCTGGACGGTTGAGGAGGCGCGCCGATTCCTCGCGCTCGTCGAAGACGACCGTCTGTACGCGATGTGGGTGGTCGTTCTGGCCATCGGCCTCCGTCGCGGCGAGGTCGCCGGCCTGCGGTGGGACGACGTCGACCTCGAGCGGCGTGAGGCGGCGATCCGCCGGACACGCGTGGTGGTCGGGTGGCAGGTCCACGTCTCTGAGCCAAAGACGCGCAGCAGCCGGCGTACCGTCAGCCTCGATCCCACGACCGTCGCTGTCCTTCGTGCCCACCGCGCTCGTCAGCTCGAGGAGCGCCCCGCGTGGGGGCCCGGCTGGCGGGACTCGGGCTACGTGTTCTGTTCGGAGGACGGCCAACCCGTTCATCCGCAGCGGATCACGAAGACCTTCGACCACATCGTGGCCGTGCAGGGACTTCCGAGAATTCGACTACACGATCTTCGACACACGTCGGCGACGCTCGCACTGTTGGCGGGCGTGCATCCGAAGGTCGTGTCCGAGCGCATGGGCCACGCCAACGTCGGCGTCACGCTCGACACGTACTCACACGTCGTGAAGGGCATGCAGGAGGAGGCTGCTATGAAGGTCGCCGCGCTCCTCTTCGGCTGACGCACAACCGGGGCCTGCACTTACAGCCCCTCTGTCAACTCGCTCCATTGACGTTGAGCTGTCAATCGCGCCGGCCGTCGAACCGTTCGCACGCGGCTTGACGCGAGATGCCAAAGGCCGCGCCGACCTCCGCCCACGTCGCCCCGCGCTCCCGTGCGAGCAGCACGAGCTCGAGCGTGAGCCGACGCGCCGCCTGAGCCACCTCCCGGCCGCTACTGCGGCGTCGAGGTGACTCGAGCTGGTCGGGTTGGATCCGGGGCACAGCGGCGCTCCTGGGAGGGCACAGTGCGAGAGGAGCGCTCGAGCTGGTGGGCGCCGAACCTCGATCAGCCTTGCACGGCGACGCGCTTATCTCCGACGTCCAGCAGCGCCTTCGCCGAGGAGCATCCATCCAGCCAACCCCAACATCATCAACTCAACGAATCCAACCACCAACCCAACAACCACCAACCCGGCAATCAACCAACCACCAACCCAAAACAACAACCAAACGAACACCACCAACACCCCAACCACTCAACAACCAACCCAATGATCGACACAGACTTGCACCGTCCGGATGCGGAAGCGGACGAAGCCAACAACGGTGAGAGCGGTGGCTGACCGTCGTCGGTTTGAGGCTCAGGCGCGCCGTCTGTTCGACGAGGCCCGCCGCTCCGCTGACCCTGATCACGCCGTCGAGCGGACCTTGGCTCACCATGAGCACCGCGCCGCGTCGGCGGAGCTATGGCGACAGAGTGAGGAGGACCTCCTTGCCGAACTTGTCAGCAAGCTCGAGCGGTACGCCGAGGCCGAGCGCGCCGCCGGCCGAGCGTCTGCGGCGGCTGATCAGCTCCGACGACAAGCCCGCCAGGAGGAGCTTCGCGTGGCTCGCAACGCTCGTCGCCGCGAGGAGTATCGACGGCGGGCGGAAGGTCCAGGGACCGATCGTCATCCTCCGAGTAAGGCCGTCCGCGTCGAAGTCGATCCGGCGGCCTGGCAGGCACTCAAGATCGAGGCTGTGAAGAGCCGTGCCTCGATGCAGCGCCTCCTCGGCCTCCTCGTCATCGCAGATCTGGCATCTGGAGACTGTCACTCGTCAGGTCGCGACCGCGATGAGCCGCGATGGAGCCGGACGGGTCAAGGCCGGCGAGCCCGGCAGTACGCCCAGATCGAGGTGGACGATGAGACCTGGGAGGTGCTGCGGGTCGATGCCGCCGAGCGGCGACTGACGATCGCACGCCGAGTTGGCATCGCTGTCGAGCGCTGGGTGAGCGATCGCGTGAGTTGACCCTTCGAGCATGTTTCGGACCCATTGGTGCACGAACGGCGTTGCCGAACACGACGTCGGGCTAACAAATCGAAGGTCGCAGGTTCAAATTGATCGACCTCGCGCGTACTGCCCCCGCCACCATCGAACATGCAGGTCAGACCACAGCCGAGCCAGCGGCGAGCTTGCCGAGCACCTGGGTGTGCGCGTGCAGCGTGTCGCAGGTCGCGTGCCCGCCTCATCGGCAGCTCAGGCCATCTCGACGACACCGGCGTCACCTACGGAACCGGGTCGGGAGGGGGGTCGAGGCCGTGGTTCGCGTCCGTGGTCGTGATGGGTTTGCCGCGATGGTGGGGCGGGCGCCGACCTCGTGGATCGCGGTCCTCGGCAGCTTCGGGAAGGCTTCGCCGTCAGTCGCCATCGCGGCGCACGCGGTCGAAGGTCTCGATCAACGTGTCACCACATTGCGATCAACGTGTCACCGCATTGCGACCGAGAAGTCAGCGACCGCGTCGAGGAACGCGTTTACGTCAGCGGCGAAGTCGTTGTGGTGCTGGAAGAGGAACCCGTGTGCGGAATCGGGATAGATCCTCACTTGAGCGTTCGGGAGGAGCCCTCCCAACAGGTGGGAGTAGCGGGGCAGGATCATCGGGTCGCTGTCACCGTTGGCCACGAACGCCGGATGATCGATTGCGGCGAGCCGCTGGAGCAGCGGGTGGTTGGGGATACCCCACGAGCACACCGCGTCGTACTGAGCCTGGCGTGTCTGCCAGCTCGTTGGCTGGTCCGGCTCGGCGGTTCTCGAGAACATGCGGGTTAGCGCTTGCTCGCCGGCATCCCGGCTCGCGGTGGTGAAGAAGACGTCGAGATATCCCTGCGGGTTCAACTCACGGCCGCCCACCGCTGCGATGACCTCCGGCGCCCATCCGTGCATCCCCGTGGCGCCCCGCGGTGCGCTTGACGCAAGGACGACCCGACGCAAGAGATCCGGGCGGATGAGGGCGATCTCTTGGGCGACGAAGCTGCCGAGCGAAAACCCAAGAAGATCGACGTGCTCTAGCCCCATTGCATCGAAGAACGCGACCGCGTCCTTGGCCATTGCGTCAACCGTGTGCGGCGTGGTCCCCGTTGTGCTGCCGACCCCGACGTTGTCGAAGGCGACGACGCGCCGGCGTGTTGCGAGCGCGTCGACGAGTGCCGGATCCCAGTTGTCCAGGTTGCCGCGGAAGTGTTGCAAGAGGACGAGCGGAACCTCGCTGTCGCCCACGTCCCGGTAGGTGTAGTCGATCCCGTTGCTTGCCGTTACTCGCTGGTTTGCGGCGCCGGCGTAGCTGGTGTCGGCGCCCGACGCCCGCTCTCGATCGATCATGGTCATGGTTTGCTCCTTCGCCATCTCATGGCTGTCCGACTGTGACGAGCACCTTGCCGACGGCCGCCTTCTCGACCGCACGGTGTGCGCCCGCGGTTTCCTCCAGCGAGAACCGGTGCAGCGGTAGCCCGTGCTGGTCGCCGACGCCGATGGCGTCGTCCTCGATCGCTCGGTTGATGTCCGTCGCGGCTGCGGCGACCCGATCCCAGCCGACCGTGTAGAGCAGGACGAACTGGTACCGCGCGTTCAGCGCCATGCTTGGACCGACGTCGGGGCAGAAGTGTCCGCCTCCGTTGGTCGCGTAGATCGAGATCGTTCCCCGCGGCTGGAGCACCGCCAAACCGAGCTCGGCGTTCACGCCTGCCGCCACCTCGACGATGACATCGACCCCGGTGGGCGCGATGCGACGGATCAGCTTCGCGGCCGCGGTGTCCTTGTAGTTGACGACGTGGTGTGCCCCGGCGGCCGTTGCGAGCCGCGCTTTCTCGCTGCTGCTCACGGTGGCGATCACGGTTGCGCCGGCCCAACGGGCGAGCTGGATCGCCGCGTTGCCGACGGCGCCGGCACCACCGGAGACGAGCACTGTTGTCTCGTGGAGGGCGTTCGGCTTGAGTCGGGTCGGCCCGTCCTCGGCGAGGGTCAACGCACGATGGGCCGTACAAGCGGGGATCCCGATGCTGGCGCCGAGGTCGAAGTCCGCCGCCGTCGGGAGCGGAAACACCCGCTCGACCGGAACCACGGTGTGCTCCTGGGCGGTGCCGCTCGCCGGGCGGTTGTGCCCAGCGAGCGTGACCCACACACGATCGCCCACTTGGTACGCAGTCACCCCCGGTCCGATCGCGTCAACGATGCCCGCGCCGTCGTGGTTCGGGACCGTGGGCACGGAGATCGAGCCGCAGTAACCGCCGCTGCGCGACTTCCAATCGGTTGGGTTCACGCCTGACACGATCAGGCGGATGCGGATTTCGCCAGCTCCCGGCTCGACGATCGGTTGCTCGACGAGCTCGAGCACCGACGAGTCGCCGTGCCGGGTGTAGACGACTGCTCTCATCGCGAGGCGGTGTTGGTGTATCCGCCGGCCCACCAACGGGTGACAAGGTCCGCGTACTCGTCCGCGGCGTCCTCCCACGTGAAGTGGCCGGCGTCGATGAGGTCGAGTCTGCTGTTTGGCAGCCGCTGGTGGAGGTACCGGTGGTTGCTCGGCGGCACCGCCCAGTCCCACATGCCGCCGATGATCTGCACCGGAGTTTCGATTTCGGGCAGCAGTTCGCCCAGGATCGGCAGTTCGTTCGGGTAGGCGCGCACATAGGCCATGGACTCGACGAAACGGTCGCCGTCGTATGCGGATAAGTAGTCCTCGCGGACCGACTCGGGGAGCTGGTACCGCTCGAGTCCGCTGAGCGCGCCATTGACGATGACCCGCGAGTCGATGCTGCGGATCCCCTCGGTGTCCGGTGCGACGACCCAGTCGTTGAGGATGCCGCCGAGCTCGAGCGGGAACGACGCCCCGCCGCTGCCGACGACGATGCTCCGAAGCCGGCCGCGGTTGTCGGCCGCCGCGAACAGCAACGCGCCGGTACCGATGTCGGGGCCGACGGCGTGAGGGTGCTCGAGCCCGAATTCGTCGGCGAGCCGGATCACGAACTCGCCCATCGCCCTGGCCGCAAGGAGTGCGTCGCGCCGTTCGGAGTGGCCGAACCCGGGCAGGTCGACGGCGACCAGGTGAGTGTCTTCGGCGAGCCGGTCCCAGATCTGGTCGAAGGCGAACAGGCTCTCGGGCCACGGGCTCAGCAACAGCGCATGGTCGTCCCGGTGCTCACTTTCGGCGAAGCGGATGCTCAGCCCGTCGATCGTGCGGAACTGCGTCTGGATCGGTGACGTCACTGCTGTAGTCATGTTGGTTCCTTTCAACGACATGCCAGGCGTCACGCCGCCCAGAACGAGCAGTGGTGGCGAGACGCGAAGTCCGTGTCGAGCTGCGGTGTCGGAGTGACGAGGGAGAGGCCCTGCTCGGCGACGTTGTACGACGGCCAGGCAACCGCTCCGGTCGATGGGTCGCCCGTCGCCGCGAAGCTCGCCCACGCCGCCCGCATTTTCGCCGCAAGCTGCTCTTGATCGGTGTTGAGGGGCTCCTGAAGCGGCGCGTTGGGCAGCTCGAAGAGGTACGGGAGCTCCGACGTGTGCGTCGCCACGGGCAGCTCTCCATACCGGGACGGGGCCGAATCGTCGTCGAACTGGTACGCAAACGTCGGCGCCCGAGCGGAGGTCCAGACGTTCTGCTGCCGTGCGGTGCACGCGAAGTTCGCGTCGGACAGCAACGTGCTGAGAGCGACGAATGGCGCGGGATACGCACCAACGGGGTACTCGGCTGCGATCTCGGCGGCTCGCGTGGCAGACACGCCCATGGTCAACGCGATCACTTCCTCGTAGTTCGCCACCGTCACGTCGGGCACGCCCACGAACGCGCCCCCGCTGACCGCCAGGTGCAGTCCGGCGACGAAGATGAGCTCCTCGTCATGGTTCATCCCGTTGAGGATGGGGACACGGGCAAACCGGCCGGCAGCGAGTGCTGTGCCGATCGACTCCTTGAGGACCCGACCGTCGACAACACCCGGGATCGCGGCGGGCGGGAAGTTGCTCACCAGCGCGTCCACGGGCTTGGTGCGCAGGCACTCGGCGTTCTGGTCAGCGCAACCCAATGCCGATGCGAACGATTGGCCGAAGGCCTCTGCGCTGCCAAGCGGCAATTGCGTCATCGCGAAGGATCCGCTCTGCACGATCGCCCTGTGGAACAGGCGGCGCGAGTCGTTTGAGACGAGGTGTGCAAGGACCGACAGACCGCCGGCGGACTGACCCGCGATCGTGACGTTCTTCGGGTCACCCCCGAACTTGCGGATGTTGCGCTGCACCCAACGCAACGCGGCCTGCTGGTCCATGAGCCCGTAGTTGCCCGACGGGCCGCCGGGCTTCGAGGCGAGGGCAGGATGGGCAAGAAACCCGAGTGCACCCAGCCGGTAGTTGACGGTAACCACCACGGTGCCTTCGGCCGCCAGTTGTGTCGGGTCGTAGTTGCGTGCACCGTCTTGGACCAGGCCCCCTCCATGGATCCAGACGAGGACCGGGCGCTTGGCGGGCCGACCATTGCTGAGGGCCGGCGTGTACACGTTCAGGAAGAGGCAGTCCTCGCTCATGGGACCCGGCGGAGCGAAGGGAGTCTCGGGCTGCGGACAGCTCGGTCCGAACGCAGTCGCGTCGCGGACACCTCTCCACCTGTCTGCTCGCTCAGGTGCTCGCCACCGGAGGCGCCCGGTGGGCGGAGCGGCGTACGGCAGGCCCAGAAAGGCGTAGCCACCAGGGACTGCAGCTCCGCGGACCGCGCCGTCCTTCGTCTTGACAGTCGAAGTGTCGATCTGGCTTGCGGAGGCCGCCGCGACGCCGCCGTCAGCATCGGCGCCGCATGCCGCCAGGGTCAGCGACGTCAGTGCCGCAGCAAGGATGATCCGGGCGCGACGCTGATGGTGGGTCGTCATGGTTCTCACTCCTTGGGGTCAATGGCGGGACGAAGCAGCCCGCCGGCGTTGACAGCGGCGGCGACTGCTACGCCGTGACGTCTCGGGCTCGGAACCCGGGTGTTGCAGCCGGCGCCGCCACCGGGGGGGCCGAGGGGCTTCGGGTGTAGAGCACACCGCTGGCGGTCGCGATCCACACAAGTGCGACGATCGGCCAGATCACCCGCGAGTAGGCCCCGTCCGGCGCCCAGAATCCGTCGTTCGCCCACGTCGTGCCGCCTAGCAGGACGAGCACGACCGCTGCGACACCGGCCGAGAAGGCCCCGCTTGAGATCACCCGCGCCTGGCGGAGCCCGAAGGTCCCGGCCATGACCAGCATCGCGGCCGAGAACGCGGCCACCACGATGCAAACCTGCGCGAGGGCGTTCAATCCGGAGACAAGCGTCTCGTTCTTGGCTCCGGCGATCGAGTATGCGAGGGCGGCGCCCACCGAGATGCGGACGAAAAGGATTGTGGCAAGTGCCGTGCTGGCCGCCGTCGCGGCCGCGCCCCAGATCCCTTGCCCGGCGTCGCGCAAGGTCGACGCGAGCGCAGCCGCGAACCAGAGCAGATTGAGGATCGAGAGCCCGAGGAGAGCCGACGCGATCAGGATCCGCGTGCGATCGCCGCTGTAGAAGGACACGAGCGTGTTGGCCGACGCGCCGATCTTGGGCTGGGTTCCGTAGATGACGTACGAGACGATGAAGGTGACGACGAAGGCGATGCCGCTGCCGCGCCAGACGCGGTCGAACGTCAAAGGATCCATGGGCTTGCTTTCTGCTGCGGCCATCCGGCTCTCCTCTGCGTGATGCGCACGAGCTCATTCGCCCGGCGGCTCGATGTGTCGCGCACTTCGCAGGATCCGTCGACCGGGCCGACGATCGCGCCTGTGGATCTCCCTGGTCTCTGGGACCGGCAGGACGAGCGACCCGTGGCCCAGCCCGCCGCCCGTCCCAGACGGCGAGCTCAGCGTCGCCCGACGAGCCCGCTGTCCTCGGGCAGAGCCGCGCGAAGCTGCCGGCGGGAACTGATCTCGAGCTTCGTGAACACCTTGCGCAGATGCCACTCGACCGTGCGCGCGCTGATGAACAGCTGAGCCCCGATCTCCGGGTTCGAGAACCCATCGCGGGCGAGCCGGGCGATCTGCTCCTCTTGCGGCGTCAGCTCATCACGGGTCTCGGGGCTGCGCTTGCGCACCTTCTCGCCGGTGGCCATCAGCTCGCGCCGGGCCCGCTCGGCGAAGGCTTCCATGCCGATCGTGACGAACATCTCGTGGGCGGTGCGGAGTTGCTCGCGGGCATCAACGCGACGGCCTTCGCGGCGCAACCACTCGCCATAGAGGAGATGCGCACGCCCCAGGTCCGGGCGGAGCTGGCGCCGCTCGAGCCGCCCGATCGCCTCGCGATACAGGAGTTCCGCCTTGTCGCTATCAGCGAGCAACGCCCGACACCTGGCCTCGATGCCGAGCGCAAAGTCGGTGCCGGCCGGCTGCGTCGTCTCGGACAGCCGCGCAAGCGCATCTCGTGCCAACTCACCGTCGCCACCGCGCGCGGCAGCTTCGACCAGCTCAACGAGCGCCCAGGTGGCGAAGGATGCGTTGAACCTGTTCCACGTCGCCTTCTCAGCTGCAGACTTCGCCTCCCCGTAGCGGGCGAGGCCGTTGTTCAGGACCGCCGCCGCATAGTGCGCCGGGGTCGCCTCGTCCGCCCGCCCAGGCAACGCGGCCTGCTCGACGAGACTCGCGATCAGCGGGAAGGCCTCTGCCTCTCTCCCTTGCAGCGCCCGGAACACCGGCAACAGGTACACGCTGTGCCTTCCGGTCGCCGCGTCGATGCTGTCGGTTTCAGCCATGACGGCCGCAACGCCTGCGAAGTCACCGATCCACATGCGTGCCACGGCGAACGAGAGGATATGCTGCGGCAGCTCCGCGAACGCGCCAGCGTCGCGGACGATCTGAAGATTTCTCGCAGTGACCGCGAGGAAGGCTTCGTCGTCCCATACGGTGCCGCTCGCGACCGGGGCGGCAAAGCCCCACCGCCGGACGTCTTCCGCCGCGATGCTTGTGAGCTCCGCGGTGGCGCGCTGCAAGGTGGGGGCCGCAGCGACGTGTCCTTCGGTGGTTAAGAGAGCCAGCCCGTCAAGCAGGAGATGTAGAGGCGGCGGAGCACCGTTAGGGCGCGGGAGCGCCTTCACAGCACGACAGATCTCGAACATGACGTCTGCGCCCGCGTGGTGCCCGACGATGCCGGCTGCGAACCAGGCCATCAGGTAGGTCTCGCGCGCGACCTCGGTGTCGAACGCCTCGAGCCCACGCGCCGCCTTCAGCAAGAGAACCGAGGCATCGCCGATGGGCGAGGACGCGTATGCCAGATGGCCGCGAAGGAGATCCACCCGCGCTCGCTGGAACTCGTCGAGCAGGTCAGCCTCGGCAGCGGCTACCAACCCGAGGGCCTCGTCGAACGCGCCGGCCTGAAGGCTCACCTCTGCGGCTCGGAGCGCCCGCTCCGCCCGACGCGCAGGGTCCGCGGTCAACCCGACCGCGCGCCTCACAAACGCCGCGGTCGCGGCGACGCCCCCCCCAGCCTGCTCACGCCCGGCCGA
>Ga0066710_100008248_pt1 | contig 10090 bp, 12 predicted proteins | sample GraSoiAngelo_159_FD_79666 | JGI IMG/M metagenome (GOLD analysis project Ga0066710, IMG submission 79666) | Grasslands soil microbial communities from the Angelo Coastal Reserve, California, USA - 14_1009_16_40cm | ecosystem: Environmental > Terrestrial > Soil > Grasslands | place: USA...
GCGCCCGGCACGAGGCCGCTGATGTACTTCCGGCGCACCTACGGCACGTGGGACGATTAGCGGGCGGGTGGTGCGGGCGAGACCGCCGATAACGTTGCGCTGATCTGCGCGGCGTGCTCTTCGATGTGGTCCACCAGGAATCGGTCGACCACCTGCTCCACGCTCATCGCGCCGCGGCTGGGGTGCTGGCCGTTCGTGGCCCAGGCTTCGGGGGGCAGCGACCGCAGCGTGCCGAGGCAGTCGGCCAGGCTGGCGCGGATGCGGGGAACGATGGCGCCGATCGAGTCGTGGCCATGCTGGTCGATGGCGCCGACGCGCTCGGGATCATCGTGGGTCCGCCCGAAGGCAACGCCCGGGCTGCGAGCGATGCGCTCGGCCTGATGCGCCCAGTACGGCAGCAGCTCCGAGACGTGCGCGAGCGTGCTCATCACTGGCCACTCACCGGGGCGAGGCTCGCGATAGAGCACGTCGGCGGGAAGTTGCTCGATCTCCTGGAGGAGGCGCTGCACGCTCGCCTCCAGACGTTGGGTGCGTTCTTCGGGCGTCACCCCGATCAGTGTAGCCGGCCTCTTGGAACGTCCCGAAGCCATTGCCTACACTGAAAGTTGCTGATCCTCATGGAGAACGAAGAGCTCGCAGCGTTGCGCGCCACGCTCCTGGCCGCGCAGCGTCAACCGCTCGCGGTGAAGGTGCGTCAGGCGCGCTTGAGCGCGCTGCTAGCCGATGGCGACGAGTTGTTGCCGTATGTGCTCTCGCGGTCGTGCAGCGATCCGCGCGACCGCACCCTCGAGCGCGAGGAGCTTGTCCAGCTACGTGTCCTGGAGGGTGCCGACAAGCCGCGTGTCGCCACCGTACCCCGCGTGCCCAGGCACGAGCCGATTCCGTCACGGCCCAGTCGGCTGGCCGCGTTTCTTGCAGTGCTGATCGTGCTGTGCCTGATCAGCCAGATCCTGGGGATGGCGCTCGTCCACCTGCGCTAGGGACAAGCCACCGCGCTAAGGACGAAGACCGATACGGGACAGGATCCAGTCCTTGTCGGACGGGCTGAACTGGAGCTTGACGTCCTGGCTGCGATGCGCCGACAGCCAGTCGTCGAAGGCCTTCTGGCGACCTGACGTCAACTGATCGGCAGGCAGCTCGCGAGCAGGATCGCGCTCGAGCGCCTGGACGATATGCCAACCGTCGGTGTCCTCGAACACGTCGCTCAATTGACCCGGTTGAAGGCCGAAGACGACGTCGTCGAACTGCTTGGTTTTCCCGCTGGAGCCGCGAGCAAACCAGCCGAGGTCGCCGCCGTTGGCCTTGCTGGTCGTGTCGAGCGAAAACTGCGTCACCAACGAGCCGAAGTCTGCCCCGCCCTGTAGCTGGGTCAGAATGGTGTTGGCCTGGTCCTGATCTTCGACCTCGATCTGCCGCGCATGGACCTGCTCCTGCGTCTGCGGCACTGCCTCTATGATGACCGTCTGCATCTTGTCGCGCAGCAAGCTCTGCTCGAGCTGTGTACGAAATTCCGTTTCGGTGAGCCCGTTGCGAGTCAGCAGGTCTTGAAGGGCCTGATCGTACGCCGACTTTTCGAGTGTGGGCACCGCGGTGGGGGTGGGCGGCGTGGTTGGCGCTGCGAGGGCCCCCGGAATCGTCGCCGCCGCCGGCGTGGCAGCGGCCTCGGCGGCCGGACTGGGCTCTGGCGTCGGCGCTGGATTATTGGAGGCCTGGAACGTCGCCACCGTCTGCCGCTCCTTATCGTCGACGTCCGAGGCTGAGACGCTGGTGCCGCGCCGGTCGGCCTCCTGCTTGATCAAGCGGTTATCGATCATGTCGTTCAACACCTGATCGGGCATGCTCCGCTTCTGCTGATCGACGTAGCTGGTGATGTTCGCTCCCGAGCCGATCTGCTTGGCCTGCGCGTCGAGGGCGCGGACCTGAGGCCGCACCTGGTCAAGTAGTTGGCTGGTTGTGATGCCCTGCGGCCCAACCTGGGCGATCACCTGGTTGGCGCGAACAAAGTTGTCGTACAGGACACCGCCGGCGAAGATTGCCGCGACCAGCACGACCAGCACGCCGACGGCGACGAACAGCATGCGTTGCTGCTGCTGCTCGCGCTGCCACTTCGATTGTTGGCGTCGACTGGGCGCGGCGGCCGCCGCGCGCACGCTAGCGCTCTTGCTTTCGTGAGCCGTTCGGACTCGACGCGGGGTCGGCGGGGTATCGCGCATGTGCGTATCAGGCGCTCAGGCTTCTTGCGCGGCGGGTCCGGTCGCGGGCGTCTCGCGCACGCCCTGTGCGCTGGGTGCCTCGGCCACGGTCTCGGGGCTGTCGGGCGACGGGGGCGGACCATGGCCATCGGTGGTCGCCTCGGGCGTTGCTTCGGGAGCCGCTTCAGTGGCTTCGACCTCAGTCGGCCTGCCACGCCCGCCACGGAAGGGGGGCGTGCCCGGCTCGCGAACCACAACTCCGGTGATGCGGATGTGCTCGGCCGTGAAGGGCAGCAGCGCGAGTTGGCGAGCGCGCTTGAGCGCCACGTTCAGCGAACGCTGGTGGGTCGCGCACGTGCCCGTCTTACGCCGCGGCTCGATCTTGCCGCGCTCGGACAGGAAGCGTCGCAGGCGCCCGAGATCCTTGTAGTCGACCTCTTTGATCTTGTCGACGCAGAACTGGCAGACCTTGCGGCGCGGTGTGAACTTGCGGCCAGCGCCGAATTCACCGGGTCGGCGGCGCTGAGCGGGACGGGCGCCGGCCGGGACGGGCGCCGGAGCAGTCATGACCACAGAGGGACTTCCTTCCTATGGCTTAGCAGCCCACGGCAGGCGTGAGCAGAAAGGTCAAAAAAGTATAACCGGATCAGAATGGAAGATCCTCGAGATCGGCCGCATCGTCGGGCGCAGGTCGAGGCTGTTGGGCAGCGCGAGCGGGCGCCGCCGTGTCGAAGTCACCACCTCCGACGTCGCCCTCGCGCTGGCGGGCGTCGAGCAGCAGCACCTCGTTTGCCGTCACGTCCAGTGAGACGCCCTTGCCACCGTTCGGGGCCTCATACTCGCGGAGTTCGAGGCGGCCCTCGACGTAGACGCGCATGCCCTTCGTGGCGCGCTCGGCTACGGTCTCGGCCTGACGACCGAACGCGGTCACACTGAACCACTCGGTGTGATCGGCCCATTCGCCGTCGCGCTCACGACGACGGGTGGTCGCCGCCACCCTGAAGCGGGTGACGGGTCGACCGTCCTGGGTGTAGCGCTTCTCGGGATCGCGGCCCAGATTACCGACAAGGACGACCTTGCACAGGCCCGTCATAGCTGCGTCTCCCCTGTCAGATTATTCCTGGCTGGCGGCTGCCGCGGGCGCGGGCGTGAGGCCTTCGGCGCGCACCAGCAGGTGGCGGATGATGCTCTCGGTGAGCTTTAGCGCGCGTTCGATCTCGACCGTCGCGCCAGGTGGCAGCCGCAGGCGAGTCAGGACATACACGCCGTCGCGGAAGCGGCCGATCGGGTAGGCAAGCCGCCTGCGGCCCCAGGCATCCACGCTCTCGATCGTGCCGCCGCGCTGCGTCACCAGGGTCTGAATGCGGGTGTTCATGGCTTCAATCGCCGCGTCGTCAAGGTTCGGGTCGAGCACGACCATCAATTCGTAATCTCGCACCGCCCCTCCTTTCTATGGGTTGCAGCCACCGCGCTCGAGGCGGTGGCAGAAAGGATTTCGAAGTATAGGTCTTTGCCGTTCTCGCGTTCGCGCGTTCGCGCGTTCGAGGCGTGGCGCTAGCGCTGCCAAGTGGCGCGGCTTCATGGATTCCCCGCGCCGAGACACCTGGGCAAATGAACGCCCGAACGCGCGAACGCGAGAACGCGAGAACGAGGCGAACGCGCGAACGCGCCTACTGCCAACCGTAGCGCTCTTCGCGCCAGGGGTCGCCGCGCATGTGGTAGCCGTACTGCTCCCAGAAACCGGGACGGTCGCCGTGCATGAACTCGAGCCCGCCGAGCCACTTGGCGCTCTTCCAGAAGTACAGGTGGGGCACGAACAGGCGCAGCGGCCAGCCGTGCTCGGGCGCGATCGGCTCGCCATTGCGCACGTCGACCAGCATGTTCTCGTCGCGCAGGAAATCGTCCAGGCTCAGGTTGCTGGAGAAGCCGTGTTCGGCGTGCGCCATGACGTGGGTCGCTCCGGGACCCAGCTCGACCAGCTTCATCACCTCGGCCACGGGCACGCCTTCCCACTCGCTGTCCAGCAGGGACCAGCGCGTCACGCAATGAACGTCGGCCTTGACGGTGCGACGCGGCAGCTTCTTGAACTCTTCGTACGTCAGCTGAACGGGCTTTTTCACCAGGCCATCCAGCGTGAATGACCACGTGGCGAGATCGACCCGCGGCACGTTACCGTAGTGCAGCACCGGCCACTTCTCGGTCAGGTACTGGCCCGGGGGCAGGCGGTCCGCGACAGCCTGCTCACGCTCGTTCAGCTTGCGACGAAAGAAGTTGAACGCCATGGCCGAGGCAGTCTAACGCGCCTGCTATATGCTTGTGCCCATTCCGGGAGGAGGAATTCGGCTTTGGCCGCGGCAGATACTCCGGACGGGCTACTGGAACCGGTAAAGCGCAGTCGGATCTACGAACACATCGTGGAGCAGATCCACGCGCTTATCCGCGAAGGCCGCTGGGCGCCGGGCGACCAGATCCCGCCCGAGCGTGAGCTGGCCGAGCGCTTTCGTGTCAGCCGCACCTCAGTCCGCGAAGCGCTGCGCGCGCTGGAGATGCAGGGGGTCATCGACAGTCGGCAAGGCGGCGGGACCTTTGTCCGCATCGCCGACAAGGAGACGCTGGTGCCACCGCTGGCGGCGGCGATCCTGCGCGGCCGACGCGAACTGGCCGAGGTGCTCGAAGTGCGCGAGCTGATCGAGCCGGGCATCGCTCGGCTGGCTGCGGTGCGTGCCACTGCTGAGCACGTGGCGGAGCTCGAGATACTGCTCGACAAGCAGCGCGAGTGCATCGCCGAGGAGCGCTCGTTCGTGGAGGAGGACACGGCCTTCCACTACACGCTGGCGCGCGCGGCGGACAACCACATCCTGTTGCGATTGCACAACGTCATCCTCGATCTACTGCGCGAGTCACGGCAGAGCTACCTGCACGTGCCAGATCGGCCGCAGATGAGCCTCAGAGGTCACGAAGCCATCCTCGCTGCTGTGCACGACCGAGACGCCGGGGCGGCGTACGCCGCGTCGCTGGCGCACATCAGCGAGGTGCGCGACGGGATCTTGCGGGCCCTCAGCGATTGAACCGCGGAGTCCGCTTTTCGCGGAACGCGGCGACGCCTTCGGCGAAGTTGGGATCCCGCGCAGCGATCGTCTGGTAATTGGCTTCGAGCTCCAGCACGCGGTCCAGTGGCAGCTCGTGTGCCTGGTTCACGGCGCGCTTGATCAGCGCAATCGTCTTCGCGGGACCCTGCGCGAGCCGCGCGGCCAGCTCCTGTGTGTGCCCGAGTACCAGCTCGTCGGGCAACACCCGGTTAACCATGCCCAGCTCGAAGGCCTCCAGAGCGCCGACCGGGTCACCCGTCCAGGACAGCTCGAGCGTCTTACCAGGCCCGATCAGGCGTGGCAGGAAGTACATCAAACCGGCGTCGGGCACCAGCCCAATGCGGACGAAAGCCACCACCAGGCGGGCTGACTCGGCGGCGAAGCGCAGGTCACACGCCAGCGCCACGCTGAGGCCGGCACCCGCCGCCACGCCGTTGATCGCCGCCAGCACCGGCTTCTCCATGGTGTGCATGCGGGTAACCACCGGGGTCAGGCCCGTTCGCAGCGAGTCACCCAGGTTGATCTGGCCGTCGCCTGGGCGAAACTCGGTGACGTCGGCGCCCGAGCAGAAACCCTTGCCCGCGCCTGTGATTACCAGGGACCGAACGCTGTCGTCGCGCTCCGCGGCGCGCAGGACGTCGGAGAAGGCCTTCACCATCGTCGCGGACAGGGCGTTGAACTTTGTGGGCTGATTCAGCGTGACGGTCTGAACGCCATCGTGCAGGTCTACAAGGACCTGATCGTTGCTTTCGGGCATGGCTCAGCGGCCCTCGTATGCAGGCTGGCGTTTGTCAATGAACGCGTGCATGCCCTCGTGGGAGTCCTGTGTGGCGAAGAGCAGATAGAAGGCTTTGCGTTCGAGCTCGATTCCGTCGTCGACGCGACCTTCAGACGCACGGGTGATCGTCTCTTTGGCCAGGCGAACCGCGATCGGCGCGCGTCGAGCGATCTCCTTACCGAGTCGGACGCCTTCCTCGACGATCAATTCCGGCGGCACCACGCGGGCGGCCAGGCCACGCTGCAGGGCCTCTTCCGCGCCGAGCATGCGGCCGGTAAGGATCACGTCGGTGGCCACATACTTGCCGACGGCGCGTGTCAGGCGCTGCGTGCCGCCGGCGCCGGGGATCAGGCCGATGTTGATCTCCGGCTGGCCGAAGCGCGCGTTTTCGGCGGCGACGATGACATCGCACAGCATGGCGAGCTCACAGCCGCCGCCGAGGGCGTAGCCGGCAACCGCGGCGATCAACGGCTTGGTGATGCGCTTCGCGCGGTCCCACAGGCCAGTGTTGTTGCGCAGGAGCATGTCGGCGGCCGAGGCGTCGGCCATCTCTTTGATGTCAGCGCCGGCGGCGAACACGGACGGGCCGCCGGTGACGACGATGGCGCGGATGCCGGGGTCCGCGTCGTGGCGCTCGAGCGCGTCCACCAGCTCGGCCATGAGCGGGCGGGCGAGCGTATTGAGCTGCCTCGGCCGATTGAGGGTGACGATGCCGACCGGGCCGTCGGTGGTCGACAGGATGTACGCATAGTCGGGCATGGCCCGTAGGGTAGTGCGCCGTTCGCGCGTTCGCGCGTTCCGGGTTCCGCGTTGCGCGTTGCGCGTTGCGCGTGATCCGCCTCTCCCTCTGGGAGAGGCCGCGCGTAGCGCGGGTGAGGGTGGCCTACGAGCGGAAGCGTTCGAGCTCGTACGCACCCCTCACCCCCGCCCTCTCCCAGAGGGAGAGGGAGTACCGAACCCGAACGCGCGAACGCGCGAACGCCTTGACACCCCGGTGAGGCGAGGCCTAGCATGAGGTGAAGAATTGGTCCGACCATCCAGCCATTTCACCGAGGGAGACGCACTACATGGGTGCTCCAACCGCCAGCGGAACCGCTTCGCCGCATCAGAACGGCACCGCGACCACGTCTGCGTCTTGGTCCGTCGAGGTGGTGTACCGCGGCATCTTCCAGAAGCGGCTCGCCAACCGCATCTCACGCGGCGTCGTCCTCGGCGCCCGCAAGGAGGGCAAGGTCGGTACCGCGTTCGCCCGCTACGGCGATTCGCCCGAGCGCAACGGTATCCCGGCCAAGAACTTCGCCGTGGTCGCCACCGATGAGGTCCAGCTCGAGTCGTCTCTTGCGCGCTACGAGCCCGAAAGCGTCGACGTCTCGATCGTCGTAGACGACACCATGTGCAAGGGCGTCGAATCGTGGGCGTGGTACGGCGTCCAGCCGATCAACAAGCTGGTGGTGCCTGGCGGCTCACTGGTGGTCACCTCCGACAAGCAACCCGACGAGCTGCTCAGGGCGGTCAAAGTCAAGCCATACGCCTACAACCTGGTGGTCGTGCCGAGCCCCGTTCACGCCGGTGTCTTCGCGCCCGAAGGATCGGCCAGCTTCGCCGGCCTGTGGGTCGATAACGACGACAACACCGACTTCAAGTGTTTGGTCGCGGTGGCGCGCGTCGCGCCCCAGATCCTCACACTCGATTCCGTCCTCGACATCGTCCGTGAGCGGACCAACGACGAAGCCCGCGTGAAGGCGGTCCGCGCCATCTACGACCAGATCAAGATCCGTCACGTCGAGCCGGGCGAAGGCAGCACGGTGGATCACGAGGAGTACCAGAAGCCCGGCTGGACGCAGATGCGCGAGGGCATCGTCGTCGAGGCCATGCAGGTTGGCACGCGCAACCCGCTCTACAAGAAGTGGAGCACGCGCACGCGACGGCCGCTGGTCAACTTCGACACGTGTATCAAGTGCACCCAGTGCTGGCTGCAGTGCCCAGACGAATGCTTCGAAGTAACCCCCGAGGGTACCTACGAGGTGGTGTACGAGGCGTGCATCGGCTGCAGCATCTGCGAGGAAGTCTGCCCGGTGCCCGACTGCATCACGATGGTCAACGAGCTGGCGTTCGACAACAACGACAATCTCTATCCGATGTACGCAAGCGACCCCGAGGGCTACCGGCGATTCCTGCAGCAGCACGGCATCGCGCTCCATCCGGAGCTGATCGACAAGGCGAAGAAGACACCCGCGGTGCACCAGCAGCCCGACTACCCCAGTAAGAAGCAGAAGCAGCCGGTGGTGACAGGAGGTGAGGAGTAGCCATGGTTATCGCTGTCCCACCACACACGACATCCAACGCTGCTCGGCCGAAGAAGTTCGAGGAAGAGGAGCTGCTCCTCACCGGTTCTGAAGCGATCGCCCACGCGCTGCGCCTGGCCGACGTGGACATCGTCGGCGCGTACCCGATTCGGCCCTACGACGCCGTGATGCAGGCCGTGGCGGCGATGATCGCCGATGGCAAGATGGACTGCGAGTACATCGTCGCCGAAGGCGAACACTCGCAATTCGAGCTCGTCAAGCACGCGAGCGCGGTAGGCGCACGCTCGTTCGTCGGCTCCTCAGGCGTCGGCTGGTTCTACGCGTTCGAAGCCATTGCCGTGACGGCGGGGCTGCGCCTGCCGGTCGTGGCCAACGTTGGCAACCGCGCGCTGGACGATCCCGGTGCTTTTGGTGTCGAGCACAACGACGCGCTGGCCGTCCGCGATCTGGGCTGGTTGATGACCTGGGTGGAAACGGGTCAGGAGGCCTTCGACGCGGCGGTGATCGCCTACAAGGTGGCCGAGGACCCGCGCGTGATGCTGCCGTGCGCGGTAAGCACCGACGGTGCATTCCTGACCCACTCGCAGCATCTCGTCAAGATTCCGCCCAGAGAGGTGGTCGAGCAGTTCTTACCGAAGTACGACCTGGGCGACCGCCTGTTCCATCCGGATAATCCGATCACGATCGCGCCGCAGGTGGACCAGGACTGGCTGACCGAGATCCGCAAGCAGAACGACGCGGCGATGCGCCGCGCTCCCGACGTCATTCGCGAGGCCTACCGGGAGTACTACGAGCTGACCGGCCGACAGCGAGAGCCATTCGTCGAGGAGTACATGACCGACGATGCCGACTATGTGCTCGTCGGCCAGGGCACGATCGCCATGCCGGGCCGCGTCATCGTGCGACGCCTGCGCGAGCAGGGCCACAAGGTCGGCTTCGCACGGCTCAAGTGGTTCCGGCCTTTCCCGGCCGACGAAATTGTCGAGCGGCTCGGGCGCTTCAAGGGCGTCGGCATCATCGATCGCGACTACAGCTTCGGCTCGCCGCACCATGGTGGTGTCCTGTTCACCGAATTCCGCGCCGCGTTCTACGACAGCCCGAAGCGGCCAGCGATGATCAACATCATTGGTGGACTTGGTGGTCGTGAGTTCACCGCTGCCGACGGCCAGGAGATGTTCAACCTGCTGCAGCAGGCGACCGCGGGCGAATTGAAGACCAACGTTCACTGGATCGGGGTTCGGGAGTAACTCACATGACCCTCACAACCACCCCACCGGCCGAGCTGGTCGATCTCAGCTCGATCAAAACCGTCAAGCAGGTCCCGTACACCGAATACTTCGTTTCGGGCCACCGCACGTGCCAGGGCTGCGAGAGTGCGCTGGTCATGCGGTACATCGCCAAGGCGGCCGGACCGCGCACCATCGTGCTCGGCTCGACGGGCTGCATGTACGTAGCCAACACGAGCTACTACACGACGCCGTGGGTCGTGCCGTGGATGCACACCCAGCTTGGCGCTGCTGGCTCGGCAGCGCTGGGGGCCGCGGCAGGCCTGAAGGTGCTCATGCGCAAAGGCAAGCTGGCGAATGAGCAGATCAACGTTATCGCCTTCTGCGGCGATGGTGGTGGCGCGGACATGGGCTTGGGCGCCATCTCGGCGGCACTGACGCACGCCGAGTATCGCTTCCTGATCATCCTGTATGACAACGAGTCGTACGCGAATACCGA
>Ga0066710_100008249_pt1 | contig 10090 bp, 10 predicted proteins | sample GraSoiAngelo_159_FD_79666 | JGI IMG/M metagenome (GOLD analysis project Ga0066710, IMG submission 79666) | Grasslands soil microbial communities from the Angelo Coastal Reserve, California, USA - 14_1009_16_40cm | ecosystem: Environmental > Terrestrial > Soil > Grasslands | place: USA...
GAAGGCGAGCGCCGCGTCCAGCATCGCGACGTCCACGAGCTGCCCGAGTCCGGTGTGCGTGCGCTGGTACAGCGCGCTCGAGACGGCCAGCGCCGCCGTCATCCCGCCGATCGTGTCGCAGATCGCGAACCCCGCGCGCGTGGGGCCCCGCTCGGGCTCGCCCGTGATGGACATGATCCCCGACATCGCCTGGAGCTTGCCGTCGAAGGCCGCGGTCGTCCGCTCCGGTCCCGTGCGGCCGAAGCCCGACACCGCGCAGTAGATAAGCCGCGGATTGATGGCCGAGAGCGCCGCGTAGCCGAGCCCGAGCCGGTCCATGACGCCGCCCCGGAAATTCTCCCACACGACGTCGGCGCCGACCACGAGCCGTTTGACGATCTCCACCGCCTCCGGCCGCCGGAGGTCGAGGGCGATGCTGCGCTTGTTGCCGTTCATCGACAGGAAGGACGGCGCCATCTTCCGCTCCGCCCACGCCCGGTCGGCGGGCGAGACCCGCGTCTCGTCGCCCTCGTGCGACTCGATCTTCACCACGTCGGCGCCGAGAAGCGCCAGCTGGTAGGTGCCGTACGGCCCCGCCAGATAACGGGTGAAATCGAGGATCCGGACGCCCGCGAACGGCTTGCTCATGCCCCCTCGCGTTTGCCTTTCGCGATCGTCTTGACCACGTCGAATTCCTTCCGCCGCTGGGCGATCGTCTCCGGAGTGAGCTTCGTGAGGTCGTTGTAGTCGCGCTTCCAGGAGGCGTCCTCGCTCCACCGGAGCGGCGACTGCACCGTGGTGCGGGCGGCGGGCGCGCTCTCGAGAACGCGCAGCGCGAGCTCGAGCGTCTGCGCCTGGGAGGCGACGTCGAAGGGCCGGCCCCCCGAGTTGCCGAGCGGAAAATCGCTCCACAGGAAGCGCGGGACGCCGCAGTGCTCGACGATGTCCTTGGCGCAGCCCATGATCACGGTCGGGATCCCGTTGGCTTCGAGGTGCCGGGCGGCCAGACTCACGGTCTGGTGGCAGACCGGTCAGCTGGGGACGAGCACGACCGCGTCGGCGCCGTCTTCCCGACAGCGCCGCAGGAGCTCGGCGAGGTCGGCCTCGGTCTCCCGGTGGCTGCGATTCGTCGGCGCGCCGTGGAAGCGTGGAGCCAGCGCGCCGATGCGCCCTGCGGCCACCGCTTCCCTCAACCGCTTCAGCGGGAAGTAGGTGTTGATGTCCTCGGCCGTCGTGTGCTTCCGATCGTAACCGACGTGCGAGATCCTGAGATCGGGCGCGCTCTCCGTGGGGTCCGAGTACACCTTGTAAAATTTGGCGCCGGCATTGTAAGGGGCGCCGGGGCCCTGGTCTCCGGCCTCCGGCTGGAAGGGGGCCGCAGTCGTGATCAGCGCCACCCGCGCCCGCGCGAGCGGCGTTCCCAGCGGCGTGAAGGGCACCTCGGCGAAGTGAGCCCAGCGATACGGATTGCCGTAGCCCAGGGCGAGATAGTAGTCGCGCGTCCGCTGCATGTACGGGATGGGCACATCGTCCTCCCCCGCCACCACTGCCTTCGTCTCAGGGACGGTCGTCGCCATTGCGCTGCCTCCTCCGCCGATGCGCCGCCCTCCCCGCCGTGGCGGGGCTGGGCATCTTCGTTCGCACCGCTCAGTCTAGCCCGCGTAGCCCGCCGCGTCCAGACGCGCTCGGCTCAGCTCGCCGCCAGAGCGCTTCAGCGCTTCAGCCGCTCGAGAGCCGCGGCCGCTTCCGCGGCGAGCTTCGCCTGATCGGGCTTGCCCGCCGCGAGGTCGCGGACCTTCGCCCACGCTTCCGTCGCTCTGGACTTCTTGCCGAGCCTCTCCTGCACCAGCGCCAGCTCGTGATGCGCCTGCAAGTTGTCCGGAGCCATCTGCACCGCCGTCTCGAGGTTCAGCTCGGCGCGCTCGAGACTGGCCTTCGGCACCCCGGTTCCGCCCCCGGGAAGTGGGCGCGGCATGATCGAGACCTGGCCGAGCAGGAGCATGGCCTCGAGGTTCTTCGAGTCGAGCTCGATGACGTGGTTCAATTCGTCGATGGCGGGCTCGATCTGCCCCATCTCGACCAGCGCTTTGGCGTTCTCGATGTGGGGCCGGGTGACGTAGCGGTCGATCTTCTTCGCCGCCCGGTAGGCCTGGATGGCCTTGTCATACTGCTTGAGGCTCCGATAGGCGTTCCCGAGCGCCGTGTAGCCCTCGAGGGAGTCCTTGTCGAGCTCGACCGCCTTCTCGAGCTCGGCGGCCGCCGCGTCGTATTTGCCCTCTGCGATGAGCGCGGTGCCCTTCTTCACGTGCTCCTGGGCGCGCTCGCCGGCGCCCGGTCCGCACGATGCCAGCGCCATGGTCGCGACGAGAAGGCACAGGACGGTCAACCGGCCGCGCAGGCTCAGAGTATGCGCTCCCGCAGCCGCGCGCAGATCCAGTCGGAGATCATGACCAGCACGAAGATGACGAGAATGCAGGTGGCGGTCTCGTGATACCTGAAGAGCTTCATCGTCTTGAACAGCGAGAACCCGAGGCCGCCCGCCCCCACCAGCCCCAGCACGGTGGCCGAGCGGATGCTCACGTCGAAGCGGTAGATGGCGTAGCTCACGAACGCCGGGATCACCTGCGGGACGACGCCAAACAGTATGACCTGGAGCCGGTTGGCCCCGGTGGCCTGGAGTGCTTCCACCTGCCCCCTGTCGATGCCTTCGGCTTCTTCGGCGGTGAACTTGGCGAGCATCCCCGTGGCGTGCATGGCAATGGCGAGCACGCCGGCGAAGGGGCCGAGCCCGACGGCGCTGACGAAGATCAGGGCGAAGACCAATTCGTTGATCGCCCGGAGCGCGTTGAGGAACACCCGCGTGACGTGGAAGACGAAAATGTGCGGCGTCGTGTTGCGGGCCCCCAGGAGCGCCAGCGGGATCGAGAACACGATGGCCAGCAGCGTCCCCCAGACAGCGATCTGAACGGTCTCGATCGTCGCGCGGGCCAGGAGCGGGAAGTAGCGGAGATCGGGCGGGAAGAGCCGCGTGAAGAAGTCCCACATGAACGGGATGCCGCGGACAATCGACGCCGGGTTCATCCCGATCTGGTTTCCCGAGAAGGAGAGGACCGCCAGTCCGAGGACGCCCCAGCCTGCCGCCTTCACCAGCCGCCGGCTCCGAAGGGCCACGGCCCCGCTCAATGTGCTCTCGATGACGGGATCCAGGGTGGCCGCGTTCACGGCGACTCTTCCCCCTCGCCCCCGGCGCCGGGATCGCGATAGTAGATCCGGTGGAGCATGTCGTCCGTCAGCTCCGAGGCGGGACCGTCGAAGACCACCGTGCCGCGACTCATGCCCACCACCCGCTCGGCAAACTCCCGCGTGTACTCGACCTGGTGCAGGTTGCAGAGCACGGTGATGCCGAGCTCTCTCGCCACCTGCTTGAGATAGGTGAGCACCTGGCGCGCGATCTTGGGATCCAGGCTCGCCACCGGCTCGTCGGCCAGGATCACGATGGGCTGCTGGGCGAGCGCCCTGGCGATGGCCACCCGCTGCTGCTCACCGCCGGAGAGCGTGTCCGCACGCTGGAGCGCCTTGTGCTCCATGTTGACGCGCGCGAGGCACTGGATCGCGATGAGCTTGTCCTCGTGAGAAAAGTTGTAGAGGAGGCTGCGCCAGGCGCTGTGATAGGCCAGTCGTCCCGTCAGCACGTTGGTCAGCACCGACAGGCGCTTCACCAGGTTGAACTGCTGGAACACGATGCCGAACTGCCGTCGGACCTCCTTGAGCTTCCGCCGGTGGCCGGTGATCTCCTCCTGGTTGTGAAACACCCGGCCGCCGGTGGGCTCCACGAGGCGATTGATGCAACGCATGAGGGTGGACTTGCCTGCACCACTGGGGCCGAGGATGACGAGGAACTCGCCCTCCTTGACGTCGATGTTGACATCGCGGAGCGCGGTGACACCGCCCGCGTACGTCTTGTAGAGTCCGCGGATCGAGATCATGCGCTTAGTAGATGCGGCTCCGAATGTACGTCGATGCGAGATCGATCACGGTCACCATGCCCAGGATCACGAGCAGCGTGAAGCCCGTCTCCCGCCACTCGAACAACCGGATGGACGTGATCAGCTCGAAGCCCAGACCGCCCGCCCCCACCATGCCGAGCACGGTGGCCGAGCGCACCGCGACCTCGAACCAGTAGAGGTTGTAGGTCACGAATTGTGGCACCACCTGGGGAAAGATCGCGAAGAGGATCACCTGGAGCCGCCCCGCCCCGGTCGCCTGGAGCGCCTCGATGGGTCCGGACTCCACGTTCTCCATGGCTTCGGCGTAGAGCCGCCCGAGGATCCCTCCGTAGTTCATCCCGAGCGCCAGCGCGCCCGGAAACGGTCCGAGCCCGACCGCCGCCACGAAGAAGATTGCCCAGATCAGCTCGGAGATGCTGCGGAACAGGTTGAGAACCCCCTTGGCGAGGCTCCTCAGCGCCGAGGAGCGCACGACGTTCCGCGCGGCCAGTACGCCGAGGGGGAGCCCGATGACCGTGGCGAGGACATTGCCCCAGATCGCGATATAGATGGTTTCGAGGGCCGGCTTCCAGACCGAGTCGGCGAAGCCCCATCGCGGCGGCCACATGCGCGCGAAGTAGACGCCGATGATCGGCACCGCGCGCACGATCTCTTTCGGGCGCAGCTCCGCGCCGTCCGCGCACCAGAGGAGAAAAGCGACACCCGCGGCCACCAGGAGGATGTGGTGGAAGCGCCATTTCTTCCCGACCGGAAGCGAGACGGCGCGCCCGTCGCTCCCGGTCAGGAGGTCATTGGACATCTCACTTCATTTTGGTCAGGTCGAGCTTGAGCGCGGAGGCGACCTTCCGCACCGGATCGTAGTCCTTGTCGGTGGCGGGATCGAATCGCGCCACCGTCCCCATCTCGCCGAAGGGCAGGTTCTTCACGCCGTAGAACGCCTCCCGGATCTTCTTCTTGAGGTCTTCCGGCAGGTTCTTCCGGTACAGGAGCGGATCGTTGGGAATGGGGTCCGATTTACAGACGATCTTGAGCTTGTTGCAGTCGGCGAGGCCCTTGGCGCACCCGCGCTCGTAGATGCGGTCGGCGACCGCTCCCGCGTCGACCTTGCCCTCGGCCACGGCCATGATCGTCGCGTCGTGCCCGCCCGAGTACATGACCCGGGCAAAGTCCTTTTCCGGCGTGATGCCGGCGCCGATGAAGGCGGCGGCGGGCACCATGTAGCCCGACGTGGACCCGGGGTCGACGAACGCGAACGTCCGTCCCTTGATCTCCACCAGCGCGCTGATGGGGCTCTCGTTGCGCGCAATGATGATGGACCGATAGCTCGGCTGCATGGTCTTCGCGATCACGGTGACGGCGAAGGCCTCGACCGGCGCCTGGGTGGTGGCCAGCACATATGAGAAAGGACCCAAGAGTGCCACGTCCACGTGGCCGGCTCGAAGCGCCTCGATGGTGGCGTTGTAGTCCGAGCCCACGAACGCGTCGACCTTGAGTCCCGTCTGCTTGGCGACGATGTCCATGATGGCCTGGGACTGCCGGACCATCGCCCGCGCGTCTTCGTCCGGGATGAACCCGACGGTGAGGATCCCCGGTTTGGCGGTGCCCGTCGGCTGCTGCGCGAATACCGATGCCGTCACCAGAGTCGACACGAGCACCGACGCGATCGCATATCTCCATGTGCGCATCGTTCGAGCCTCCTTGTGTTCAGAAGACGCCGACGGACCTACGGAGGGGCGTGACGCCAGCCACGGTAACACCAATGTCAACCGGTGTACAAGACTACCAGCGGAGGTTCACATTCTTGATCTGGGTATAACTCAGGAGCTCGTCGAAGCACTCCTCCTGGCCGATCCCGCTCTGCTTCCAGCCACCGTAGGGCGCGCCTAGGTAGCGGCCCGTGGAGTTTATCCACACATAACCCGCCTCGACACGCTCGGCGGTCTCCATCGCTTTTCCGAGGTCGTTGGTCACGATGGCCGCGGTGAGCCCGTACTCCACACTGTTCGCGCGGGCGAGCATCTCCTCGTAGTCGTCCCACGGCATCACGGACATGACGGGGCCGAAAATCTCCTCGCGCCCGATGCGCATGTCGGGGGTCACCCCGTCGAAGATCGTCGGCAGGATGAACAACCCGCGGCGGAGCGCCGGGTCCCCGGACCGCTCCCCACCCGTCACAAGCTTCGCACCCTCCGTCTTGCCCGCCTCGATGAAGCCCATGACCCGATCGAACTGCCGCTGCGAGACGATGGGACCCACCTCGTTCGACTCGATCCACGGCAGTCCCACGGGCAGCGCTTCGGCCTGACGCGCCAGCTCGCCCACCACCGCTCCATGGAGCAACCGGTGCACCAGCACCCGGGACGTCGAGCTGCACGACTGGCCCTGGCGGTTCATGTTCATGCCCTTGATCGCCGCCGCGGCCGCTTTCTTCGGATCGGCGTCGGGAAAGATGATGATCGGATTCTTGCCACCGAGCTCGAGCGTCAGCGGCTTGAGCCCGTCCGCCGCCTCGCGCGCGATGGCGCGCCCCGTCGGCACCGAGCCCACGAAGCCGATCCGGCGCACATGAGGATGGCGGACGAGCGCCGATCCCGTGGCGCCGGCCCCGGTGATGATATTGACCACCCCTGCCGGGAAGATGCCGTCGCACAGCTCGCCGAGCTTGAGGCTCGACAGCGGCGCCTGCTCCGAGCCCTTGATGACCACGCAGTTGCCGGCGGCAAGCGGCGCGGCGGCCTTCTCGGCGCAGAAGCGGAAGGGGTGATTGAACGGGTTAATCCTGGCCACCACCCCGTAGGGCTGGCGGCGCGTGAAATTGAGATGCCCCGGGCCGTGCGACGCGGTCTCACCCTTGATCTCGGTGATCAGTCCGGCGAAGTAGTTCAGGGTGTCGGCGGTCCACGCCATGTCGGCCCGCATGCCCACGATCGCGTTGCCCGAGTCCACCGCGTCGATCAGCGCCAGCTCGCCGGTGTGCTCGGTAATCCGCGTGGCCAGGAGCTCGAGGCAGCGCGCCCGCTCCTTGACCGTCACCCGGGACCATTGGGCAAACGCCTTCTTCGCGGCGGCGACGGCCCGGTCCACGTCCGCTTCTCCGGCCAGCGGAACGTCGCCGAGCTTCTCACCGGTCGACGGATTGATGGTCTCGAAGGTATGGTCGCCGGCGCCCGGCACCCACTCGCCGCCGATATAGAGTCCCTTCAGGACGACGTTGAGCGGCGGGGCGTTCATGCCGGATCTCTCACGGCACGATGGCCGCCCTGAGGACGCTTCGCTCGGACGCCTTCTTGAATGCCGTATCGAGCTCCGCCAGCCGGAACTTCGAATCCACGATGTCCTTGAACGGGAATCGGCCCCGGTTGGCCATGACGAAGTCGAGCGCCTGGATCAGGTGACGCGGGTGGTAGTTGTGGATGCCCCGGAGCGTGACCCACTGCCTGACGAGGATGTTGGCGTCGATCGTCACGTTGGCGTCGGGATTCACGAGCCCGGCCAGCGTGTAGCGGCCACCCGTCCTCAACATTCGAAGCCCCTGAGGGATGACGTCGGGCACCCCACACACCTCGATGACCACGTCGGCCCCGTCGGGCCGGCAGGCCTCGCGCACCGCTCTCAGCACCTCGGGATCGCTCATGGTCCCGACGTTGAGAGTCAGGTCGGCGCCGAATCGCTTGGCCGTCTCCAGGCGGCTCGGGACCGCATCGAGTCCGATGACGAGCCGCGCGCCCCGCGAGCGCGCGATGGCGACGCCGTAGAGACCCAGGAGCCCCAGGCCCTGGATCACCACGGTATCCCCGATGCCGATCTCCGCGGCCTCGGTGACCGAGATCATGGTCGCGACCCCGCAGTTGAGCGGCGTCGCTTCCTCGTCGGAGAGCTCGGCGGGGACCTTCAGGATGCCGGTGCCGGGCAGGATGTAGCAGTACTCGGCGAAGCCGCCCACGAAGTGCGGGTCCTCGTCGGCCCGGTCGTGCCCGTACTTGCGCAGCCCGTGACACTTCTGCGGCATGTCGAGGACGTCGCGGTAGTAGCACTCGCCGTCGAAAAAGTATTCCGTCCACGTGACCCGGTCGCCGACGCGGAGTGGGTCGCCGCGCATGTCCCTCTCGACGCCGGTCCCGATCTCCTCGATCACGCCGATGATCTCGTGGCCGAGGATACCGGGGACGGGGTTCGGCCGCCGTCCCTCGTAGGAATGGATGTCCGAGCGGCAGATCGTGGACATGGTGACCCGCACCAGGACCTCGCGGGGTCCGGCGGGCCTGAGCGGGTATTCCCTGATGATGAAGGGAGTGTTCGGGGCCTCGTAGATCGCGGCTCGCGCGCTGCGTCCCATGGGCGTGGCTGCTCCGGATCAGCTCACCGGATTTCGACGCCGTTGATCGCGAAGTCGAAGATCTGGTGGCTCTCCAGCGGGCCCGCCGCTGCGCGCGCCGCGTATTCCGGGCTGAGCGGGTAGCTCAGGATGAACGGCACCCTGGCTTCGGAAATCCCGCCGTGGCTGCGGAGCCGATGGCCCTTGAGCCCCGAGAGATCATGATCGGCCTCGGACGCGCCGATGACGGTATCGGCACGACTGATCACCACCACATCCCCCTCCCGGTCTGGCGGCAGGTCGAAGAGCCGCACGGCGGTGGCCTTGTCGTGGACCGCCTCGACGCCGGGCAGGCTCGCGGCCAGCCGGATCACGTCGGCCGGATCGAGACTGCCGTGGCAGTAGACGCGTACGAATCCGCCGAGCGCCCCGTGGTGGGCGACGAAGCGGTCGGTGATCGGGCAGATCACCGTGCTCGAGCCCTTGCCGAAGCGCTCGTTGAGGAGGTCCTGGAGCCAGATGACCCGGGGCGACCCGTCGGGATTCGACTTGTCGTTCATCCCGTGATCCGCGGTCAGCGCGACCACCGCGCCGAGGTCGTGCAGCCGTCCGAACTTCTCGTCCATGTTCCGGTAGTAGCGGTCGGCTTCCTTCTCCCCCGGCGCGTACTTGTGCTGGATGTAATCGGTGAGCGACAAGTACAGGATGTCCGGCCGCCGCTGCTCCAGGAGCTTGATCCCCGCTTCGAGCACGAACAGCGAGAGCTCGGGGGAGTACATGTCGGGCTTCGACATGCCGGTGAGCTCCAGGGCGTTTTCGATCCCGGTCTCCTCCAGCGTGCACTGGTCCGCGCACTCGGCCGAGATATTGACGCTCCCACCCGCCATGTCCATCTCCTTGCCGAGCTGACGGCGGAGTTTGTCCTTCGCCGTGACCGAGACCACCTTGGCACCCTGGCGCGAAAACTCGGCCATGATGGTTCGCGAGCGGAGGAGCTCGGGGCCGGTCATGACCACCGCCTCGCCGGTGCCCCGGTCGAGGAAGAAGTTGCCCGAGATGCCGTGGACCGACTGCGGACTCCCGGTCGCGATGGACATGTTGTTCGGGCACGTGAAGCTCGGCACGTCGCCGTCGACGACGGCGCTGAAGCCGGTCTTGATGAAGCGCGCCGCATTGGGGACGATCCCATCCCGCACGCCCTGATCGAAGTACGCCGGATCGCCGCCGTCGATGCAGACCACGACCACCGGACGCGACGGCCAGCGATACCTCACGCCATTGAGCTCGATGCCGGCTCGATCCATCCCGACCCCCTTGGCTCACGCCACGTGCGATCTCGCGCGCCGAGCAGGATAGACTTTCCGGCGGGCACAGTCCACTCCATTCTGAGCGTGGACACACGTCGGACGGTGGCGACCTGACCCTAGTCGAGGACTTCGCGCACCTTGCGGGCCAGCTTGCTCGGGGTAAAAGACTTTTGCAGGAACGGCGTGCCGGGATCAAGGATGCCTTCGTGGATGATGACATTGTCCGTGTAGCCGGACATGTAGAGCACCTTGATGTCCGGGCGGAAGCCCTGCACAGCCTTGGCCAGCGTGCGGCCATTCATCCGGGGCATCACCACATCGGTGATGAGCAGGTGGATGGTCCCGGTATGCTGCTCGGCGATGCGGAGGGCGTCCGACACGTCTTGGCTTTCGAGCACGCTGTATCCCAGCATCTCGAGAAGCTCGCGCGCGAGGGCGCGAAAGCTGGGCTCGTCCTCCACCAAGAGAACGGTTTCGGTCCC
>Ga0066710_100008250_pt1 | contig 10089 bp, 8 predicted proteins | sample GraSoiAngelo_159_FD_79666 | JGI IMG/M metagenome (GOLD analysis project Ga0066710, IMG submission 79666) | Grasslands soil microbial communities from the Angelo Coastal Reserve, California, USA - 14_1009_16_40cm | ecosystem: Environmental > Terrestrial > Soil > Grasslands | place: USA...
CACTAAATTGAAATTCGTCAACCTGAAAGTAGCAATGGCACAATACCCGCCAGCGATGCAGCAGCGGTTGTTCGGAATGCTGATGCCCTCAACCTTCGTGCCCAGATACAGCAACAACAACAACATTCTTCAAACCAATCGCCTTCGCCTTAAGTTCGACGCGCAGGTTGCGGACAACGTCAGTGTGACCGCCCGCCTCAGCATGTACAAAGTATTTGGTGACTCGACGGGCGTTCAGGTCTTCAATGGCCAACCCAATACGTTGAACATTGACGGTACCACCGCCCGTGTGCCCACCGGTGACATGATTCGAGTGGAGCGCGTGTACTTCAACTGGAACAACATCGGCGGATCTAAACTTTATCTCTCCATCGGACGCCGGCCCTCGACGGACGGTCCCCCCTGGGCTTTCCGGCAGGACGAGCCACGCGGCGGTACTCCTTCCGGCTCGCTGATTGATTTTCAGTTCGACGGCATTACCGTCGGATATCACATTAATGAGAAAGTCGCTCTGCGCGCCTGCTACGGCCAGGGCTACGAGAGTGGCTTCGGAAATGGCAATCTGCTGAAGACGCCTGCAGACAGGCTCAAGGATGTCCACTTCTTTGGTGGCAACTTTGACCTCTACACCACTGACAAAACTTTCATCCAGTCAACGATTGCCCGTGCCTGGAACGTCACCGATGGGTTCAACGGGCTCACAGTGTTACCCAACAATCCGTTGACCGGAGACCCGGTATTAGCGCCGGTCGTCATGCGCTTCACGCCGTCCGCCAATCTGGGTGCAATCAATCTCTATGGATTGAATGTCCAGAGAACGGTGCGCCAGTTCGATCTGTACGCCAGCGGCAACTGGGTCAGTCTTCGTCCAAACGGTGAGACCACGCCGTTTGGAGGCTTAATGAGTGACCCCTTTGAGAACCCCGTTAACCGCGAAGGGCACATGCTTTATCTCGGAGTGCGTTATAGCGTACCCAAGGGCGATGGCCGCACCAAGGTCGGCTTCGAGTTCAACCAGGGCTCCAGGTACTGGTTCAACTTTGCCCAGGCTGAGGACGACATCATTGCGCCGAAGTCGAACACTCGCGGCGAAGTGTACGAGACCTACCTCACACATCGCATCAACGACCACTTCATCTTCAAGGCGGACTTCATCCGCTACCACTACACCTGGTCGGGCTCAGGCTGGCACCTGGGCGCACCGAAACGACTGGATTCAACGCCACTGCTGGGCTTCCCAACTTACGACACGGCCAACATGTTCACCATGGGCTTAGTCGCAAGGTTCTAACGATTGATGCGGACGAAACTCGGGGCTGGCCTTGGCCAGCCCCAATTCCTCCCCGCACAACATCGCTCCTACCTTCAAAACGAACAAAACTCGTCGATTCGGGAAAACTCAAACCGGTCGTCGGAACTGTCTTGCCACTCAACGTTCTTTTCGGGATAGTTGTGTTCAGAATTGTCGGGGCTCGCCCCTTCCCTTGGAACCGTAGAGCGATTCAGACACGTTGCTCGCATCCGTTTCCATCGTTGCTGGCTGTTTGTTGTACGTTCCCCGAACCGAGAGGAGTTCCGCGTGGCTGGGCGGAAACACTTCTGCACAAACCAGAGTGCGTCATAGGTGAGGCGGCGCCCCGCCACAGCACGCCCGTGCTGACGTCGGCAACGTCGGACAGCAGAACCAGTTTCGCGTCTGTAAATTGTGCTTCACAGGACAGATTGGCATACCGGGGGACCACAAACGTCCCTCCAGCTATCGACGCAATTCAGTATTTAGGTTCTAAGCCGACGGGTATTCTCGTAAATAAGGTGTTCGCTGTATGCGAAGGCGGTTTAATCTGGTAATCGTTGCGTGGACCACGGTTACGGACTCCTCGCCCCCAAAATGAGAGAATCTTCAGGTTTCGCTCGCGACAGCTCTTTGCTGCAGGGGACATCCTGCCCGTTGGGCCCCATACCGCAAATAAGTTGGCAGCCTACCCACTGCACCGAATACCCCCAATGCGCCCGCCAGCGAGAAACTGTACGCGCCACCTTTCGTCCCCGAGGGCGTGTAGACCGTAATGCCGAAACGTGTCCTGGTTGTGGATGATAGCGAGCTGATGCGTCGGCAGATCCGGGGGACACTGGAGCTACATGAGGACATTGAGATCTGTGCTGAAGCCGAGAATGGAATTGAGGCAGTGCGGAAAGCCCGGCAATGCCGGCCAGATCTAGTGTTGATGGATGTCTATATGCCGTTAATGAACGGACTAGAGGCAACCCAAGTAATAAAGACGTTGATGCCGAACCTTCCCGTGTTGGTTTTCACACTACACGATTCCCAACAGATCCGAATCGAGAGCGAAAAAGTAGGTGCCAGTGGGGTCTTGCTGAAGTCGGAGGGAGGTATCCGGCTGCCTCAGGCTATACGCGTGCTGGTACACAAAGATTGACGGCCTGGGTTTTAATTCTTCCTCAGGAATGCGGTGACCTGTCACGGGCAGAATTAGACGGCGATGCCCTCCGTCGTGGCTGCAACTTCGTCAGCGCTGATGCGAGCATTTGTTTTGACAGGTAAAAAAATAGAGACTGTGGTCCCTAAGTATCCCGATTCTGCGCTGCTCACACGGATGGTTCCTTCATGTTTCCGCACGATAGCACGGCTCACCCACAGTCCAAGTCCGCTGCCACTCTCTTCCTTGGTCGTGGCGAACGGAGTAAACAATTTCGATTTCATTTGCTCCGATATACCTACGCCGTTGTCAGCAACGTGAACCAGCACGCCGTCCTTTCCAGCTTCCTGGGTAGGGACTGAAAATATTCTTACGCTTCCGCCTTCCGAAGTTGCTTCAACTGCGTTCTTGACCACGTTTGTGAACACTTGGCGCAGTTCTCCCGGGAACCCTTCAATGTTTCCGTCAAAGCCATGCTCGACCCGAATCTTGCGCTTGCCTTTCGCAATTGTCTCTTCAATCAACGCGACCACACCATCGAGCAGTTCGGGGAGCTTTACGGAGGTCGGTGTGCTCGACTCGCGATGAAGGCTGAGCATGTTTCTGCTGATACTGGCGACCCGCAGCACTTGGCCCATGGCATCAAGCATTAACTTCTGAATCTCGGGCTGATCATTAGTCTTCTCGCTGGCCATGAACAACAAGTTGCTAGCAGTGTCGATCGGATTGTGAATTTCGTGTGCAATGGACGCGGACAGTCGACCGGCGAGTGCAAGTCGTTCGTTCGAACGCAACGCAGCCTCCAAACTTCTGTGCTGAGTGACGTCTCTAAAAACGAGAACAATTCCTGCCATAGCGCCGCTGGCGTCACGGATCGGCGAGCCGCTATCGTCGATTGCAAACTCTTGGCCGTTCTTGCTGATGAGGATCGTATGATTTGCCAACCCCACGACCCGGTTCAAACGTCGCACCTTGTCAATCGGGTTTTCGACAGTTTCGCGGGTTTGTTCGTTAACAATACGAAAAACCTTTACCAGGGCGGTCCCCCTCGCTTCCTGCAAGTTCCATCCCGTCAGGTTCTCTGCCACGGGATTCATGAAGGTGATCGCGCCCTCGGCATCAGTCGCGATAACCGCATCGCCAATACTGTGAAGTATTGTGTGTGACCATTCTTTCTGGGCTCGTGCCTCGGCTGCATTGGCTTCGGCGGTATCTAACGCCACATTAAAAGCTCCCGAGAGGTTCACGAGTTGCTTCCGGCCTAGAACAGAGAAAATGCCCCCGATCAGCACGCAAAGGACGACGACGCTCACGTTGACAAATCTCAGAGTGCGGCGCGAACTCGACTCACGTTGGTTTCTTAACTCCTCTTCATGCTCAATAAATTCCTTCCGAGTCTCGCGATACCGATCCATCAGGTCTTTGCCGCGGAGTTGGAGCTTCGGATCAGTGACGTCCTGCCCAGTTTTCGCCATCGCAATAGCTTCGTCAGCGTATGAATTCCACTCCTGGTACGCTTGCATTGCCTTCTCATTGCGCGCTTGCTGTTCGGGATTGTCGGAAATCAGCTGTCGTAGTTGGTCTTCCAGGTTGCGCGTTTCACCTCGTCCTTGCCGGTAAGGCTGCAGGAAACGCTCATCGTTGGTCAGCAGGTATGCCCGCAACCCTGTTTCCTGATCGATTCTTGCCCGATAGATTCGCTGAGCAATCGCGATCACCCGGTCAGTATGTTCAACCAATCCTGCGCGATTCACGAAGGATTGCACTTCCAGGATGAGCGTGACCGCCAAGATCACTGCAACTCCGAGTGGAATTAGAATCACGCGGCGGAGCACTTTTTGAAACCTGAGCTTGTCCATATTGCCTCTCATTTCGCCGAAAAGGCCTTCGGCTGAACTTGACGGTTGCCGTTAAGCAATCGCGAAATGGCGTCAAGCAGGACCGGAGGCGGCTCACCTTTTGTGATCGACTTATCCACGAGCGCAAGCGTCTCACTTGGCAGATCAACGTAAGCGGAGAGCATTATGATTGGGAGATCGGGTCTAAGCTCCTTCATTCTCTCCGCCACAACATTCCCGTTCATCCCAGGCATTGAATAATCAAGGATGACGGCCTCTACGTCCTCTGAAGAAAACAGCACCAATGCATCCCGTCCGTTTTCTGCCGTGAGGACTCGATATCCCTGAGATTCGAGAAGCATTTTTCGCACAGACAGACCTACAGTTTCATCATCGACACACAAGATGACTTTGCCGTTACTGTTTGCGCTGACTGTCATGCGCCAATCGATGAGGTACTGGCGACCGGAAGCTTCACTACTATGACGGTTCCCTGGGCGCCAGAAGTCATATTCAAGTTACCCCCCAGTTGCCTAACTCGCTCGCCCATTCCCCGGATTCCAACTCCGAGCTTGGCACCCGATTCCATCGCTTTCTGCGTTTCGGGAGGTATGCCTTTGCCCCGATCCGCCACTTCCACGAGCACCTGTGCATCGCGACGGGTAATGCGGATTTTCGCAACCGGACTTCCCGAGTGACGGTGAACGTTGGTGAGGCACTCCTGCACAATGCGAAAGATGGCCGTTTCGAAGTCGCTCGGCAGCCGCCCGAAGTCCTCGGGGATTTCCAAATTGACCTTGATTTTGCTGCGTTCCGCAAATCCTTCCAGGTACAAACGAAGTCCCGACGCAAGTCCCACTTCATCCAGCAAGGGGGGATGGAGCAGATGTGAAATGGTCCGCAGTTCTCTCGACAGCCCAGATATGAGACTGAGACTCTCCTTGATAGCCTTAGCCGCGATGGGGCCGAGTCGGCCGTTCTCGGACTCCAGGGGGCTGAGGTACATGCTAAGAGCGGCGAGCGTTTGTCCGGCACTGTCGTGCAACTCGCGAGCGATGCGCCGCCTCTCCTCATCTTGTAGGTGCAGCAGTTGTCCCGAGAGGACGCGCATACCCTCTTCGGACCGCTTCCTTTCGCTAATATCGGTGTTGATCTCCAACCAACCCGATGGTTTTCCGTTGTGATCCTCTAGTGTGGTCCAGCGACTTGCGACCGTAATCTTGGTCGCATCGCGCTTCGTATGAACAAGTTCACCCTGCCATCCACCCTCCGCACGTCTCTTGGCGATCTCCTCAAATGGAACCGGGAACTCGGTTCGCAGCAAATCGTGGGGTATCTTGCCGATGGCCTCCGATTTCTTCCAGCCATAGATTCGCTCCGCACTTCTGTTCCAGTAGGTGATCCTCTCGTCGACGCCCGCAACCCAAATTGCGTCGCTCGCTGCATCGAGTGCCTCCGCTTTGGCCCTCAAGTCTTCTTCCATGGCTCGGCGCTGGCTGATGTCGCGAATGGCACTCGTTACCACCAAGCCATCCCTGGTCTGCAGAGGGCTGAGGCCGATCTCTACAGGAAACTCGCGACCGTTCTTATGCATTCCGAACAACTCGAGTCCCGCTCCCATCGCCCGCGCCCGTGGTTCAGAAAAAAAGCCTCCGCGGTGGCCTACATGGATGCCGCGAAAACGTGGCGGCATTAGGATTTCAATTTCCCGGCCGAGCAATTCCTGTCTTTGATAGCCGAAGAGCTTTTCCGTTTGTGCATTGACCAGCACGATCTTTCCATGGTGGTCAGCCACGACGATCGCGTCGGGAGCGGCTTCGAGCAAGCCTCGGAACCTGTCTTCGGCTTCGAGTTTTTGGAGGGAGAACCGACGATCAAAAGAAGAGGTCAGCACCGCAACGCCGAGAACCAATAATGTGACAGCGCTGACGCCGGTAATCCCGAGCGTCGAAGTGCTCACCGCATGCGTCATCTGCGGAAGGATCGAAGAAGGTGCGAATCGAGCCGCCGCCATTCCCGTGTAGTGCATGATCGGTATAGCTGCCCCCATCACGCTGGCTGTCCCGGCTTTCCACATGAAGGATGCGCTTCGCTCCTCCCGCAGCCGGAAGGTGAGCCACAAGGCAGCCAACGAGATCACAATCGCCAAAAATACTGACAGGGCCAAAAGCCAAGGGTCATAGGAACACATGGCCGGCAGCCGCATCGCGGCCATTCCGGTGTAGTGCATGGTCGCGATGCCGCCCCCCATAATCGCACTGCCGGCGAGCGCGCGAGCCCAGCTCATTGTGTTCCGGCTCACTACAAATAGCGCCACAGCTGAGGCGAAAACGGCAGCGATGAGCGAGAGCAACACCGTAGGCCAATCGTAGAGCACCGGCACCGGCAAGGTGAAAGCCAGCATTCCGATGTAGTGCATGGACCAAATGCCCGCGCCCATTGCCATCGCCCCGCCTGCCAGCCAGGCAAGACGAACTCGGCCGCTTGCAGCTGTGGTTCGTCCAGCAAGGTCAAGAGCAGCGAACGACGCAAAAACTGCGATTAAGACCGAGAGCCCAACCAGACGGTAGTCGTAAGAACCGATCATCGCTTTAACTGTCATCGATATCGCTCCCCACGCCTTTTCGGGAACACGCCGCCTTTTGGCAATCTTGCCCAGCGCAAGCGTCTGTGGCCGCAAAGGAGCTAAATAGCTGAATAAAGGAGGGGACTGCAATAAAACCAGCGGCTTAAATGTTATAACAATTTCGCCTACAGGAAAAACGGTATTTATCCGTTCGGCACCGAACAGACCTGTTGTAAGGCATTTCTCTCAATACACTACAGGGATGAAGAATCGGAAAGGGGATTGCATCTCCCAGAGCCCTCGCATCAGACCTATGTTGAATGTGCAGAGGGAACAACCAAACGCTGAACAAGAAGCCAAAATCGACGAGTCAGAAAACATCTGGGAAGCGCGACGTCCAACGCACCGACGCCCGTGGAACTGCGATCGAGAATGTCATCCTCTTGAAGATTCCGGACACGGAATACAGCTTAATCCGGCCTCACCTGGAATTCGTAAGAGTTGAAAGCCAGCAGAGCTTGCACGAGCCTGGGCAAAGGCTAGAACACGGCTACTTCCCGAACCAGGGCATGGTTTCCGTTGTGGTCGAAATCAGCGACGGCAGAACTCTGGAGGTCGGCGTCGTAACCAAGCAAGGGTTTGCAGGAGAATCGTTGGCACTTGGCCAAGCGACAAGTCCGTACCGCATGATCTGCCAACCTCCTGGAGATGGGTTTCGCATCAAGGCTGATGTGCTGCACAAACTCTTGCATTCGACTCAGTCTCTTCAATCTCGGCTGAGCCGTTATGCTCGGTTCCAGTCGCTGCGAGTGTCGCAAATTGCAGCGTGCAATCGGTTTCACGAAACCGAGCAGCGCCTGGCACGCTGGCTGCTGATGAGCCAGGACAGAGTTGGCTCTGAGCTTCTGCCCTTTACCCACGAATTTCTGGCGAGCATGCTTGGGACCGGACGGGCCATCGTTAGTATTGCGGCTGCGATCTTGCAGAAGGCAGGACTTATCCAATACAGACGGGGAACGGTGAGAATTCTAGACCGGGAGAACCTGGAAAATGCGGCTTGCGAATGCTACCGAGTGATCAAGCAGTTTGAAGCCGAGATCGAGCCCAACGTAGGATAAGCGATTGCCGATAACCACGAGTTGACGCGAGTCTCGGCCCGAGTCATCCTTCAAATTCATGGGAAATTGGCATCCGACCAACCCAAAAGATTGGTTTAGGATATCTAATATCCGCACCCCGGTGGTGGTTGCCATGCGGAATCAACGTAAACCCGGTACTCCTGAGTGGTCACGCAAGATCGAGGCCCTCCGGCGGAGTCTGACCCATAGCCAGAGCAGCTTCGCAAACGAGCTAAACACTTCTGCGATGACGGTTTCTCGTTGGGAACGAGGAGTCCAGCAGCCTCCCGCCGGTCTCTATATTCAGCTTGGGAACCTGGCCGCGATCCCGAATGTTGGTATTTTTGGGAGCGCGCCGGACTGCACAGCTCCGACCTCAAGCGCGTCCTTCCGACATCTCCGCCACGGCCAAGCACGACGCGACTTTCTCCCAAGTTAAAGATCATCCATGCCGGCGCGAGCCAGCGCCTTACCAAGGAGCGGCAGCTCGTCGTTGTTCCGTTGTTGCCTGTTCAGGCCGGAACTCACGCCACGAAGGGAGACGGAGTGCCACGATTGGATCAAGTCCCGCCTGAATCCATGCTCGCTGCGCCCAGCGAGTGGTGCCCGAATCCGGCGTTCACCAGCTGTCTGCGCGTCAAGAGCAATTCGATGGCTCCCTCGATTCAGGACGACTACATCATTGCCGTGGACGCTTCTCAAGTAGAGCGACCGAAGCTGTACGGGAAAATTGTCATCGCATGGCACAAAGACGAGGGGTTAATCGTATCGAGATTGCAGCGCTTCGATGGTACCGAGCTTCTCTTGCCAGACAGCCGCGACTACACGCCGGTATCGCTAAGCGCGGATCGCGGCTGGCGCGTGCTGGGCAAAGTTTTGTGGTGGATCGGTTTGGCAGCTTAAGCAGATTACACCAGATCGTTGAAACCACAATTCACTCATCAAACCGAAATTCCGCGCGCTGAACACAATCCGAACTCGGAATGCTTGACTGAAATGGGAAGAGACCGCAGCGCATCCCATCCTGGCCAGGAGCCTTGTAATCGCAGTGGCTACCTGGTTGTGTCTGTAGGTTGGCATAGGGTGCCTTGATAATGTTGGGCCAGGTGAGAAGGTTGACGTGGGAGCATCAGTCCAGCACACCGGTTGGGCAGTCAATTTCACAAGGAGCGTCTCCTCAGAGTCTTGACTGCGGGGCTGAACGACTACCAGCTCCGGTGGAAGCCCAACTCGTTCGGATTGCTGTTCGCAAACGGGAAGGGTCAGCCAATCACCAGTTGCTACGTACGCCGGGACATCCTGCACCCGATTCGCGAAAGGCTGGGAATTCCCCGCGGTGCCTTCCATGCCTTCCGCCATGGCCTGGGCACCGCATTGATGCAGGCAGGGGCGAACGCACGTGTCGTCCAACAGCAGCTAGGTCACGCCGACCTGCGAATGCTGGCACGGTACGCGCACGTCGTTCCGCAAGGCCAAAGAGAAGCGGTAGAACGCACAACGGATTTGTTTTTGCGGCGTTCTGCGGCGAAATCGGATGCTAAGTTGTTGACAATAAATTAAGTGGTTGGCGTCCCCGACGGGATTTGAACCCGTGTTACCGCCGTGAAAGGGCGATGTCCTAGGCCAGGCTAGACGACGGGGACGAGGTCTGGGCGGGAGCCACTCTGAACGTTTGATACTAACAGCGGCCATTACGGAGTGTCAAAAGAGTCGCGGCATAACGGGTTCTGTTGCTCTTCGACGGAGTTCGCCGACCGATGCCGAAGATCTGCTTCCTCCGCCCTTCTCGCACTCGCCGCTGGCGCTCCACGAGTGGTATGTCCCGCTCAGATGAGCCTCGGGCGGTACAATAGAAAATACCTGCTCCAAATATGCCCGATTCTCTTTACTTATCCCTGTGGTTCCCCAGCGTGTCCGGACCGGAAATCTTGCCGCACGCGATGGCCGTTCTACAACAGTTCGCGTTGTCTGCACAGCGTCCGGGGATCACCTATGTTGCCGTGCAGCCCGTCTGTTGGAATGAGGCTACCGTGCTCGAACGCCGGTTCGCGCCGGGTATTGCTCCCGAGGAAGCAATACTGATCTCCGCCGACCAAGTCCACGACGATTACGCTTTCATCTTCGACGCC
>Ga0066710_100008251_pt1 | contig 10089 bp, 10 predicted proteins | sample GraSoiAngelo_159_FD_79666 | JGI IMG/M metagenome (GOLD analysis project Ga0066710, IMG submission 79666) | Grasslands soil microbial communities from the Angelo Coastal Reserve, California, USA - 14_1009_16_40cm | ecosystem: Environmental > Terrestrial > Soil > Grasslands | place: USA...
CGCGGAACCGCCGCGCGACCACGCGCCCGACCGCGTGGAGCACGCGGGCCCGATCGGCCTCCGAAGGCACCACGCCCGACACCACGATCTTCGAGATCCCGTCGGCGTCGACCGAGATGTCTGGAACGAAGGCGAGCCCGGTCACTGTCGTGTCACGGGCCAGCTCCGTGACGAGACGCTTCCTCAACCGCTCCGCTCGAGCGCGCCACTGGCGCCGGCGCTCGCGGTAGCGAGCACCGATGGCGACCAGGACTCCGATGTAAGCAACGAGCGCGACACTCAGCACGATGAGCTCTCAGTCCGCATAGCGACGTTGAGATGCGGGTCAGGCCGCCGGAGATTCATGGCCGGCCCTGGTTTCACGCTTCGCCCCTGCCTGGGTCACACCGATCGAGGAGGGACGTCATGAATGCCACTTCGATCGCGCTGACGTCGGTGCTTCGTCGGGCCTGGGACGCGCTCCAGCCACGGCGGGGCGCCGCCCTGGAGATGTGGATGGCCACCAAGAGGCGGCCGGCCGAGGACCGCCGCGAGATCGAGCGAATGCTCCGCGCCCGCGAGGCGCAGTGGAGGCTCCGATGCTGAGGGCCTTGGCCCGCTACGTGCGTTCCACGATGTACAGGTGCGAGAGCATGTCGACGTAGGCGTTGCCCTCGACGACCAGCTCGCCCTGCCGATTCTTCTCGATCCCGCGCACCCACGGCTTGGCCGCGCCGTAGCGCACGAACCACGCCACGGGGACGTAGCCGACGTCCGTCTGGAGGATTTCCTCAGCCCGCGCATAGTGCTGGAGCCGCTTGGCCTGATCACGAGTGTCGCGCCCGGCTTCCAGCTCGCGATCGAATGCGTCGTTCACCCACGCCTGCCGCCGGCCCGTGGTCTTTTTGCCGTAGAAGGTGTCGAAGTACTCGTTGTGCGGATCGGGATAGTCCATGAACCAACTGATCCAGATGAACTGCAGATCCTGCTTCCACACGCGCTCGAGGAAGACGCGCGGCTCCAGCACCTCCAGCTCGGTGCGCATACCCAGGTGCTCCAGGAGGACGGCCTGAACGGCCTCGGCCAGAGGCTTGGACCCCAGCGCCTGCTCGCGCATGGACAGCGTGATCTTGGGCCAGTTGCGCCCACCGTCGTACGGCGTGCCCTTCAGCTCCTGCATCGCCAGCTTGGGATCGAAGCGCTGGATCGCCTTGATCTTCGGATCGTCGAGCGCGCCGGGAACGCCAGGCGGGATCATCGCGTGGGCGGGAAGGGCGAAGCCCTGGGCGACCTTCACGACGTTCTCGCGGTCGATGGCGTGGGCGACGGCGCGGCGGACCTTCGGATTGTCGAAGGGTGGCTTGGTGACCTGGGGCAGCAGGTACCAGGTGCCGGGGAACGGATAGCGGAAGACTTCCTTCGCCGTCTTCGGATTCGACTGGAGCCGCTTCAGATCGCCGACCTGGAGCGACGTCATGTCGATCTCGCTGTTCTCGTAGGGAAGCGCTCCGGCAGTGTTGGGAATGATGGGAATCACGACCTTGTCGAGCATCACGTCCCTGGCGTCGAAGAAGTGGCGGTTCTTCCGCAGCACCATCGTACGATGGTGCTCCCAGCTCTCGAGCACGAACGCGCCGTTGCAGACGAGATTGGCCGCTTCCGTCCACTTGTCGCCGTGCTTCTCGATCGACGGCCGGTGGCCGGGCAACGCCGCGAGATAGGCCGAGAGCACGGGAAAGTAGGCGCGCGGCCCTTCGAGCGTGACTTCGAGGACCCAGTCGCCCCTGGCGCGCACGCCGACCTGGCTGCGATCGGCGAGCAGCTTCTTGTTGAAGGCCTCGGCGTTCTTGATGTCGTAGAGGAAGGCGGCGTAGGGCGCGGCCGTCGCGGGATCGAGCTGGCGCTTCCACGACCACTCGAAGTCGTGAGCCGTGCACGGTGTGCCGTCGGACCAGCGTGAGTCCTTGCGGATCGCGAACGTCCAGACGGAGGCCTCCTTGTTGGAGGTCACCTTCTCGGCCACGTAGGGCACGGCTTCGAGGTCCGCGTTGAATTTCAGAAGCCCGGCGAAGAGTGCGGGCACCCCGAGGCAGTAGAGATCCTTGTTGTAGTCGTGGCTCGACGGATCCTTCTGGAACCAGCCGCCGCCGCCGTAGCGGAACGTCTGCTCCTTGACCAGCCGTTCACCGGGCGCCGGCTTCGGCGCGGCGGCGACACGGCGGGTGTTGAACCCGGCGGCGCCGAGCGCGGCCACTCCCGCCGCGACTTTCATGAACTCGCGACGGCCGATACCGAGCACCGTCAGCCGTTGTTCGAGCAGATCGAGCTGCTCCATCCGCCTGTCTCCTCTCGAGGCGCGGCTACTGCAATTTCGGATCGAGCGCGTCGCGGACGCCGTCGCCCAGGAAGGTGAACGAGAGCATCGTCACCGCGATGGCGATGGACGGGAACACGCAGAGGTGCCAGTACGAGCGCAGGTACTGCTGGCCTTCGCCCACCATCTGGCCCCACGAGGGCGTGGGGGGATTGATGCCGACACCGATGAAGGACAACGCCGCCTCGGTGAAGATCGCCTCCGGGATGCCGAACGTCACGGCGACGACGATCGGCGAGAGCGCGTTGGGCACGATGTGGCGGGCCAGCACCCGACCGCCGGCGGCGCCCAGCGCTCGCGCGGCGTCGGTGAACTCCTTCTCCTTGAGGGCGAGCACCTGGGCCCGCGTCTGGCGCGCGATGCCGACCCAGCCGGTGACGCCGATGGCGATGAAGATGTTGGCGAGGCCCGCGCCCAGCATCGACATGACGAGGATCACGAAGAGGAGCCGGGGGAAGGCGTACATCACGTCCACGATGCGCGTCAGCGCGAGATCGGTGCGGCCGCCGAGATAGCCCGACAGCGCGCCGATCGGTACGCCGATCAGGACGATGACGACCTGGGCGCCCAGACCCACCAGCATGGAGATGCGCGCGCCATAGATGATGCGCGAGAGCACGTCGCGCCCGAGCTGGTCGGTGCCGAACGGATAGTCGCGCGACGGGCCTTCGTTGAGCCTGCCGAAGTTCGTCTTCGTGTACGGATACGGCGCCAGCGCATCGGCGAAGATCGCCAGCAGGCAGAGCGCGATCACCACGAAGCCGCCGGCCACGGCAAGCTTGTTGCGCATCAAGCGCCGGAGCGCGTCGCGCGCGAGGCTGCCGCCCCTCGAGCGCGGGCTTTGCCCGCGCGATTGTTGGAGTTCGGAGGGGGGCGTCGCCCCCTCCGACTCAGTACCGGATGCGAGGGTCAAGGACACCGTAGACAAGGTCCACCATCAGGTTCATGACGGCCAGGAAGGCGCCGTAGGTGAGGACGACGGCCATGATCATCGGGTAGTCGCGCCCGGTCATCGACAGCACGAAGAAGCGGCCGAGCCCGGGCACGCGGAAGATCGACTCCACGAAGAACGAGCCCGTGCCGATGGCGGCGAACATCGGGCCCAGGACGGTGACCACCGGGATCAGCGCGTTCTTCAGCACGTGCTTGAAGATCACCGGCGTCTCGCTCAGGCCCTTGGCCCGTGCGGTGAGCGTGAAGTCCGAGCGGATGACGTCGAGCACGGCCGCGCGCGTGAAGCGGGCCACGATCCCGAGGGGGCCGAGCGCCAGCGTGAGCGTGGGCAGCACCCACGCCCGCGGCGAGTCCCAGCCGCCGGTGGGGAAGAGCGGCACGAGGAGCGAGAAGAGAACGATCAGGAAGACGGCGAGGACGAAATTGGGCACGGCCACGCCCGCCGTGGCCACGCTGACCGAGACATAATCCCACGTACGATTCTGATGGACGGCGGCCACCACGCCGAGCGCGAGGCCGCCCGCGACGGCGACGGCCATGGCCATCGCCCCCAGCAGCAGCGACACGGGCAACGCCTCGCCGATGATCTCGGCCACCGTGCGCGAGCGATAGACGAACGAGGTACCGAAGTCGCCCTGGGCCGCTTTTTTCAGGAAGATCGCGAACTGCTCCCAGAGCGGCCGGTCGAGCCCGTAGCGCGCGGCGAGATTGCGCTGAGCCTCGGGCGAGAGCGGATTGGCGCCTTCGGCGATGGGATCGAGCGGGCTGCCCGGCGTGGCGTGCATCACGAGGAAGGTCACGAGCGCCATCGCCAGCAGCGTGGGCATCAGCCACAGGATCCGGCGGGTGGCGTAGATCAGCAACGACGTCCTTTTTAACAGACATGGCCTGATCAGCGGGAATTTAACAAGGGCGGTCGGCAAGGCAGACTACGGCCCGACGCGCGACAGGACGCAACAACAGAGCCACGCTCTACGGTCACGCGCCGCGAGGGCTTCTGGTTCACAGCGGAGACAGCGAGCTGGCCCGCCCCCACATGAGGTGATTAGCTATACTATGTTGCGCTAGACCATGAGTCTCCAACACACTGAAAAGAAGCCCCTTCCTAAAGCGGTGGAGTGGCAGGTACAGCAGCTACGCCTGACCGTCGTTACTGGCGAGGGCGCGAGCTTCTCACCAGAGGATTGGTGGGTAAACTTGGTAGGGTCCCCGCCTGACTCCGTGGTTGCACGTCCCAAAGAGGGACTCTTCCAACAAGAGGGAGCGTTTGAAGGCAGGAAACTTCTTCTGCGCGCGCAGGCCGATCGTATCGACTGGCTCTTCACGCCGGCGTTCCCTGAACAGCCCGAGGAACTGCTGGAATTTCCTCCAACGGCAGGGCCTTTCCCTGAGGCGCTCGGCATTTTCCAGAAGCTGGCTCTCGCGTGGTTCAAGATCGTTGTGTTTCCTGTAAATCGTCTCGCCTTCGGCGCTGTCCTTCTCCAGCCGGTCGCCGACCGTGAGGCCGGGTATGCGCGGCTTGACTCGTATCTCCATGACGTGTCGGTTAAACCCAGTACGTCGGACTTCTTCTATCAGATCAATCGTCCACGTCTCTCGCGCACCGTTCACGATCTTCAGATCAATAGATTGACCAAGTGGTCCGTCGCTCTTTTCCAGCGTTTCGGGGTGCGACTTGAACCGAAGGTGACGCCAAAAACACAGATCACAAGTCATGAGTCGGCGTGTCATCTCGAACTCGACATCAATACGCCACCCGACCTGCGCAGCCCAATTCCTCGTGAGTCCGTAGAAGCCGTTTTTACGGAACTAGCGTCCCTCGGCGAGGAAATCGCCGCGAAGGGAGATGTACCGTGAGTCGCGGCGCCAGCGCGACCGCGCCAGCGCTGGCAGTGCCCCCGTCGTCGGGACCACCGTCTTCTGCGACTGGTTTTGAGACCGGTCTGCGGCGCTCACGGTTGCGCCTTTATGCCGGTGCCACAACATTTCCCGCATGGTTCGTGTCGGGCGGACACGCCCCCGGTGGACGGCTCGACGTCAGCACCAATCTCATGACGTCGTCGACGACTTTCGGCTCTCTCTTCACGTTTTCGGGGCTTGAGGGTCCGATACAAGGAGTTCGCCAGCAGCTAGTCTTCCCGTTTGCGACAGCAATACGAGACCCTCTACACAGGCAGGTCGCCAGACCGCTCCGCCTAAACCCGTCAAGGCGGATCGCGACAGCAGTCGAAGGCGACGTGATCTTATCGGACAACCTAACCACTCCCCTTTTAGATTCTCGATCGTTCTTGGAGCGACAACTCGATAGAGCGTTAGTCTTCGCTCGCGACGAACGCTTCCAAGACGGAATCGATACGCCCTTCTCGACAATGCTGGTCTCTTTGATAGAGACCTACGGGACACCAGTTCTGTCCTTGATTGATCGCAGTCTGGAGTCCGGAACGCTCCACGATGAAGTGGCTGGCGAGCTGCTGCGACGGTTAGCCGCGGTTGACCGCCGCGAATCGCACAAGTACCGTCTCTCGATTCTTACGCGCTATCTGCGTGCGTCATCGCCAGCCCTGCGCGATGCCGCTGGACTGGCACTCGCTGCAATGGATGACCCCTGTGCCATTCCAGCGCTCGAAGAAGCCGTCGTAGCAGAACCTCATCCTGAGGTCCGTGAAGGACTCCAACAAGTTTTAGATCAGCTTCGCGAAACGTCGCGGTGCCGTTCTTCCTGAGAATAATCCGGCGCGGGCGGTGGTTTACGGCTCCCGGGGTTGGCTGGCTAGCTCCCGGAGAGATTCAGGCGGACGCCCTCCTTGATTTGACTCCCGAAGGCAACTCGCTGTCCGTATATTTTGTAGAAGACGATCGTTCCAATCTTGAACGGGTCGCCACCGCCCTTGCTGCCGGGCGCAATGACCCTGTCAACTTTGATTACGCTCTCTTCGACGCCGCGGTCTTGTCTAGGCACGGCATCGTGAGCCAATAGGTGGGCGGCGGCACGCCGGACTTGTTTGTTAACAGTAATTGGCACCACGACCTACAACAGCTCACCGTCACTCAGATCGCCGGACTCACAGCCGCCATCGCCGGCGGTCTCCGCGACCGCCTTCCCCAGAAGCGTGTTGTTCAGATGATCAAGGATGGCGTCAGAGCCGGCGCCGTTGACAGAACACAAATGAGAGATTCTCTCCGCGCCAAGCTCGGCCTGTAGTATCCGCATCGACCGGAGTCGCGCGTGGACCACTACGACGAGATCGAGGGTCTCCGCCAAGAACTGTGTCGTCTGAGCCAACCGTGTCTACTTCCTCGAGGCCGACGACCGCGATCTACGCCGTCGCGTGCGTTCCGTCACGGGCGAGGGCAGCGTCGGACGGCGATACAATACGAGCCCCGGGAACCCGGGGAAGTGAGGGGGTCTCATGCGCAAGCGAGTCGCCGTCGAGAGCACCGCGGAAGCCTACCTGGAGCTGCTGGCGGCCAGGGGGGTCGACTACTTCTTCGGCAACGCCGGGACCGACTTCGCGCCGATCATCGAGGCCTACGCCAAGCGCGAGGCCCAGGGGCAGGTCCTGCCCCGGCCGTTGACGATCCCTCACGAGATCCCCGCCGTGGCCATGGCCCACGGCTACGCGATGGTGACGGGCCGGCCTCAGGTGGTCATGGTGCACGTCAACGTCGGTACCGCCAACGGCGCCGGCGGCATCATCAACGCGGCCCGCGCCAACGCGCCGATCCTCTTCTCCGCCGGGCGCACGCCGCTGACCGAGGGCGCTTTGCCGGGGGCGCGCAATCGCCAGATCCACTGGGCCCAGGAGTCGTTTGATCAGGCGTCCATGCTGCGCGAATACGTGAAGTGGGACTACGAGCTGCGGATGGGCTCCCAGCTCGAGACGGTCGTGGACCGGGCGCTGGCCGTGGCGACGAGCGAGCCGACCGGGCCCGTGTACCTCACGCTGCCCCGCGAGGTGCTGTCCGAGCGCCTGCAGGAGATCGAGTATTTCGATCCGCCGCGGCTTCAGCCGGACGCCGACCGCGTGCCCGACCCGGCGGCGATCGACGAGGTAGCGCGGAAGCTGATCGCCGCGAAGAATCCCATCGTCATCGCCAAGTCCGGTGGGCGCGATCCGCGAGCGGTGGCTCCGCTCGTCACGCTGGCCGAGACGCTCGGGCTGCCGGTGTTCGAGTGGTATCACTCGCACGTCAACTTCCCCCAGCATCATCCGCTGCACGCCGGCTTCGACGCGACGCCGCACCTCGGCGACGCGGACGTGATCGTCGTCGTCGAGTCCGACGCGCCGTGGTTCCCCACGATGAAGTCGCCACGTCCCGAGGCCACCATCATCCAGATCGGCCAGGACCCGCTGTTCTCGCGCTACCCGATCCGGGGCTTCGCGGTCGACGTCGGTCTCGGGGGCGCGCCGCGCCTGACGTTCGCCGCGCTGACCGATGCGGCACGCCGGATCGGTGTGGACGCGCGGGCCGTGGCCGAGCGCCGGGCGCGCTGGGAAGCTGAGCACCGTCGACTCCGCGAGGCGTGGGCGACTGCCGCGCGTAAAGCCCAGGAGGATCGTCCGATCGACATGCTCTGGCTTTCGCGCGCCATCGGCGAGCGCATGGACGAGAGCACGCTGATCGTCAACGAGTACGACCTCGACACCACGCAGACGTGCTTCCGCGCTCCCGGCACGTACTTCGGCGCGCCGGCGTCGTCGGGACTGGGCTGGGGCCTCGGCGCCGCGCTGGGCGCCAAGCTGGCTGCGCCCGAGAAGACCGTCATCTGCACCGTGGGAGACGGCTCGTACATGTTCGGCGCGCCGCTGGCCGCTCACTGGGTGGCGCGGGCCCACAACCTGCCGGTCCTCTTCGTCGTCTTCAACAACCGCGTCTGGAACGCGGTGAAGCGCGCGGTGAAGTCTCACGCGCCCCAGGGCTGGTCGGCCCGCACCGGCTCGATGCCGCTGAGCGATCTGGAGCCGTCGCCCGATTACGAGATGGTCGCGCGATCCTGTGGGGGCTGGGGCGAGCGCGTTGAAGACCCGGCGGCGCTGCCCAAGACGCTGGATCAGGCGCTGCGCGTGGTGCGCGAGGAGAAGCGCCAGGCGTTGCTCAACGTGGTGTGCAAGAAGCCGTGACGCCGTCGATCGTGCAGCTCGTCATCCTCGCGGTCGCCGCCTACGGCGGCTACGCGATCGCTGAAGGCGTGAGCAATCGCCAGCTCATCTGGGGAGTGTTCGGGACCGTGGCGTTGTTGGGCGCCTGGGGCCTGCTCCGCGACAGGCGCTGGTCGCAGTACGTGATCTACGTGGTCACGGCGATGCTGACGCTGTCGTGGGTGGCCGTGGTGTGGCAGCTCGTGAGCGAAGGGTGGTTGACCGACGACGCCAGGGCCGCGATCGTTGCCCTCGCTCCCGGCGCCGTGACGGTTGCCGTGTGCGTCGTCGTGAGCCGGGCTGTCTTCAAGCACTTTCACGCCGCCAAAAGCTGAGGTGAACGCCATGAGCATCCTCGACGCCGATGGCCACGTCACCGAGAGCCAGGACCAGATCGTGAAGTACCTCGACGAGCCGTACCGCCGCCGGCCCAGCGCCGCGTTCTTCTATCCGTGGGACGGCTGGGACCGGAGGCTGCTGGGCACGCTCGGTGACTCGGCGGGCGACGCCGAGACGTGGCTGCGTGCGCTCGACAAAGGCGGCGTCGAGCAGACGGTGCTCTACCCGACGCTGGGCCTGTTCCTGTCGTTCCTGCGCGACCGGCAATGGGCGGTCGCGCTCTGCCGTGCGTACAACACGTTCCTGCACGAGCACTTCGTCAAGGTCAGCCCGCGGCTCCAGGCCGTCGCGCTGCTGCCCATTCAGGATCCCGAGGCAGCGGAGGTCGAGCTGCGACGGGCGGTGCGCGAGTTGGGCATGGTGGGCGCGATGCTGGCGGCGGACGGCCCGCACGTGCTCGGCGATTCGCGCTTCAACGGGATCTACGAGGAGGCTCAGCGCCTGAACGTGGCGCTCGGCATCCACGCGTCGGGCTCGCACCTGGGCGGCGCCGGCGTGGACCTGTTCCCGAGCTTCATCCAGACCCACACCTGCTCGCATGCATTCGGTCAGATGCGTCAGCTCACCTCGATGATCTTCGACGGCGTGCCCGAACGCTTCCCCCGTCTGCGTATCGCGTTCCTCGAAGCGGGCTGCGGCTGGGCGCCGTACTGGATGGAGCGCATGGACGACGAGTACGCCAAGCGCGCCAGCGAGGCCCCGGCGCTTCGCAAGAAGCCGAGTGACTACGTGCGCAGCGGGACTATCTATTTTTCGTGCGAAGCCGACGAGTGGCTGCTGCCCCAGGCGATGAAGCTCGTGGGCGAGAACCAGATCGTCTACGCGTCCGATTTTCCCCACTGGGACCATTCCTATCCGGGCTCGCTCGACGAGATCAAGAACCGCGGCGATCTCAGCGACGGTCAGAAGCAGAAAATCCTTGGCGCCAACGCGCGCCGGCTCTACGGGCTCTAGCTCGATGAGCTCGCGCGCGATGAGCTCTCACGTGAGGGAGGCTGAAGCATGGAACTGATCGGTCGCATGCTCGATGGCTCGATTCCTGAGCCCCCCAGGGGCGGCGGCCAGGAGCGCAGTCGCTTCTTCGGCTTTCGTGTCAAACAGGACGACAAGATTGCGCGACTGGCCGAAGTGCCGTTGCTCGAAGGCTGCTCGCGCAGTCAGCTCAAGGCGGTGGCGAAGATCGCCGAGGTGCGCGAGGCGGCGGCCGGCACCGTCCTCACGCGCAAGGACCAGCCCGGCGAC
>Ga0066710_100008252_pt1 | contig 10088 bp, 11 predicted proteins | sample GraSoiAngelo_159_FD_79666 | JGI IMG/M metagenome (GOLD analysis project Ga0066710, IMG submission 79666) | Grasslands soil microbial communities from the Angelo Coastal Reserve, California, USA - 14_1009_16_40cm | ecosystem: Environmental > Terrestrial > Soil > Grasslands | place: USA...
CTACGCGAGGCCTGGTGGATCTCCACATTCCCGGGCCTCGGCATCATGCTGACCGTCCTGGCGATGAACCTCCTGGGTGATGGGCTCCGCGACCTCCTCGACCCCCGCCTGAAGGTCTGAGGCAGGCTGCTGAAAAGGGCCTGCCCAGATTACCGCCCGCGTGCAGGTCCACTGAAGGGCAGCCAGGTGCGGCCCGTCCCGCTGCCACCGTCGACGCTCAGCACCTCGCCCGTGATGAACTCGGCGAAGGGCGAAGCCAGGAACAGGGCGGCCTTCGCGATGTCCTCGGGGGCGCCCGCCCGGCCCCACGGGATCGTGCCGACGAGCGTGCGGACGTATTCGTCGGACACCTGATTCACGTCGCGGTCGACCGTGATCAGGCCCGGCGCGATGCAGTTGACGTTGATCCGGTGCGGCGCCAGCTCCATCGCCAGCACCTTCGTGAACATCACCACGCCGGCCTTCGACGCGCAGTAGTGCGCGGCGCCCCGTCGTCCGCTGTTGTAGGCGCCGGACGAGATCGTGATCAGCTTGCCCGGCGTGCCCTGCGCGACCATGCTCCGCCCGACCGCCTGGCACGTGAGAAACACGCCGCGCAGGTTCGTCTCCATGACGCGGTCCCATTCCTCCGTCGTCATGTCCAGAACCGGGCAGTTCGGGTAGATGCCTGCGTTGGCCACGGCGACCGTCACGGGCCCGAGGGCACTCTCGGCCGCTTTCAAGAACTCGGCGACCGAGTGGCCGTCCCTGACGTCCATGGCGCCGGTGAAGACGCGCTCGGAGCGGCCCAGGCGCTCCCCCGCCCGCGCCAGCGCGGGCTCGCGCAGGTCGCCCAGGGCGACGCGGGCCCCGGTCTCGTGAAACGCGTGCGCGATGCCGAATCCGATGCCGGCGCCGGCGCCCGTCACGAGGACCACATGGTCTTTGAAGTCGAACATGGCAGGGCTCTCAGTCCAGGATGAGCACGGCCTTGCCCGGGAACCGCCGGGCCATCAGGTCCTGGGCCACCTGACCGATCTCCTTCCACGGCCGCTCCAGGCTGATGTGCGGTGCCAGCTGTCCGGCGGCCACGAGCTCGGCGAGCCGACGGAGACCGACCGATGCGGGCTCACTGCCGAATTCCGTGAAGATATAGAAGCCGTAGAGGGTCGAGCGTCCCGTGACGAAGAACTCTCGTGCGTCGAAGGTGACCTCGGAGGAGGCCGAGACGCCGAGCGTGACGCAGACGCCAGCCCGCTCCAGGGCAGCCAGCGCGGTCCCGAGTGTTCGTCCGCCCACCGACTCGACGATGAGATCGTACTTGGGCTCGCGCGCGATCTCGTCGCCCACCACCACGTCGTGGGCGCCCAGCTGGCGCACCGCCGGCGCCTGGTCGGCCCGTCGCACGTTCGCGGTCACGTGGGCGCCGGCGAGCCGGGCCAGCTGCACCGCGAAGTCTCCGACCCCGCCAGTCGCGCCGGTGACGAGCACCCGCCGCCCGAGCAGCAGACCGCCCTTGCCGAGCGCCAGCAGCGCTGTGAGCCCCGCCACCGGGAAGGTGGCAGCCTGCGCGAACGTCACCTTGTCGGGCAGCTCGGCGAGCGCGTTCTTGGGGACGGCCACCCGCTGAGCCCACGCGCCCTCCGGGAGAAAGCCGACGACCCGCGCGCCTGCGCGAGGGCCTGAGCCGTCCGCCACGGCGCGCTCGACGACGCCGGCGAGGTCCCAGCCCGGGCGCCAGCCCGCGGGCGCCATGCCCGAGCGACGAACCTCGCCGCGGTTGAGCGAGATCGCGTGAACGCGCACGAGCGCCTCACCTCGGTCAGGCGCAGGGTCCGGCACCGGACGGATGGCGAGCCGGCCCGGCGCTTCAGGATCGACGACGACGGCAAGATTGGACATGGTCAGCCTCCCCCGGGCGGCAGGATATCATTGGCGGTGAGATGACCGAGCGCAAGCCGCCCGGAGTCAGCTGGGAGACATGGTTCGAGGAGCAGATTCGCCGCGCGCGGGAAGACGGCGCCTTCGACAATCTCGCCGGCGCCGGCAAGCCCCTGCCCGATCTCGGCGAGAGCTACGACCCGGACTGGTGGGTGAAGAGCCTCATCCGTCGAGAGCGGGTGTCCGTACTGCCCCCCGCCCTCGAGCTGCTCCGCCGGGTCGAGGCCGAGGTCGGGCGGATCTGGAAGGTGCGCGATGAAGCCGAGGTGCGGGCACGAGTCCAGGCACTCAACGCCGAGATCGCCCGGGCGAACGCGCGAGCGGCGGAAGGCCCGCCCACGCGCCTGGGCGCGCTGGACGTCGATGCCATCGTCGCCGAATGGCGATCTCGCGCCGTCAGCTCCTGAGCCTCGCGCATCGGTGGGAGCCGTCGCATCAGAGCACCAGCCGCTCCTTGAAAGTCCGCGCCCGGTCGCGCGCGACCTGGAGCTCCGTCCGCGCCGCGTCCTTGAGTCGCACGACGAGGCGACCGCCGAGATCGGGCTGGACCTCGGCGACCCAGGCCAGGTTGACGATCGCGCTCCGATGGATGCGGACGAACTGCCGTGGGTCCAGCCGCTCTTCGAGGTCGCCGAGCGTGCGGTCGACGAGGTGGCTGCCGGCCGCCGTCACCGCCACCGTCCCCTTTCCCTGGGCCACGAAGTGGGTGATCTTTGCGGTCTCCACGAGCTGCGTGCGCTGCTGGCCGAGGTCGACGCTGATGCGGTCGGCGTAGACCGGCGGCCGCGCCTGCTGGTAGTGGCGCGCGAGCTTCTCCAGCACCGCCCGCACGCCGGCGCCGCCCGGGTCTCCGCGCCGGCCCTCGAGCCGCTCGAGCGTTTGCTCCAGGCGCTCGCGCTTGACCGGCTTGAGGAGATAGTCGATGGCGGAGGCTTCGAAGGCCTGCAGCGCGTAGGCGTCGAAGGCGGTGACGAACACCACCAGGGGGCTCGTCGTCAGCCGTTGCAGCAACTCGAACCCGGTCATGCCGGGCATGTGGATGTCGAGGAAGAGTGCCTCGACCTCGCGCGCGGGAATTTCCACCAGGGCCGTCTCGGCGCTGGTCGCGCTCCCCACGACATCGACCCGGCCCGTCGACTTCAAGCTCTGCACGATCTGTCGGAGCGCGCCGGGCTCGTCGTCGACGACATAGGCGTGCAGGCGGCCCGTCACGGGCGCTCGGCGATCGCCAGGTGAGCTGGCAGCGACATCGTCACGCGTGCGCCTCCATGGTCTCGCGCGGTCTCGAGAGCCGCGTCGGCGCCGAAGAGCACGCCCAGGCGCGCGCGGAGCGTCTCGAGCCCGTGCCCCGGCGGGACGATGGCGAAGTCGAACCCGGGCCCGTCGTCCCACACGCTCACCGCGAGACGGTCGCCCACGCGCCAGGCCTCGATCCGGATCTCGCCACCCCGGGGACGTGCGGCGGCCACGTGCTTGACACTGTTCTGCACGAGCGTGTGGAGCGCGAACGGCGGGACCGGCCAGACGCCGAGCTCGTCGGGCACGTCGAGCTTCGAACGCAGCCGCTCGCCCAGGCGCGCCTGCTCGATCTCGAGGTACGCCTGCACCGCCGTGATCTCGTCTCTCAGCGGCACGGTATGCTGCCCGGTCGAGTCGAGCGAGGCGCGGAGCAGATCGGCGAACTCCACCAGGAGCCGCTCGGCGCGTTCCGGCTCCTCGCGCACGTGCCCGGCGATAGCCGCGATCGAGTTGAAGAGGAAGTGCGGGTGCAGTCGCGACTCGAGCGAGGCCAGCCGTGCGTCGGTGGCTAGGCGCCGGGCGCGCTCGGCCTCCAGTTCCCGTACGCGCAAGCGCTCGCGCGCGTCGTCGAGGCGCGCGCGTGCCCTCTCGTAGATGGCGATCCCCATGCCGATGCTCAGCGAGAGCACGAGCGAGACGCCGAGGCCGGCGCGCTGCGCCGCCCAGAACGATCCGGCCCCAAAGAGGCCGAGCACCGCCGCGATGGATCCAGCCACCAGAGAGCCGGGAACGGCGATCGCGACGAGGCTCGCCGCGATGCCGAGCCATCGCACGACCGGTGAGCGCGCGGCCAGGCGATGGGCCACCGACGGCAGGATCAGAGCGGAGGAGGCGCCGATCACGGTTGAATAGATCAGGGACACCGAGAAGTGCGTGAGCACCGACGCCCAGCCGACCATAAAGCCGACGAGGAGCGCGAACAGCGCTGCGCCGACCGTGGTGGTCGCGAGAATTCTGAGCATCACTCAGACCGATGGCGGCGATCGTAGCATGCCGCTGAGGTTCATACGCGGCGCGCCCCTTAGCCCTCCAACACCCATCCGTACTGAGTCAGACTCGGCCGTGGTCCTTCCTCGAGATAGGCCGCCTTCATCTTCGACACGTAGTCCGCCGGGATCGTTGGCCTCCCGTGGACTTTTTCTCAGCGCGGCTGACCTTGCGCCGTTCCGAGCTCGATCTCGCGGAGCCCCCGCACCTTGAGCGCCTCAGGGGCGAACCGCCCTCCCACCGCGACGCCGCCGGGCAGCGGGCCGTAGAGCTCGATACCGATCGCGGCGATGCGTGGTGACGTCGCCTCCGGCGCCGGCGTGTCGGCAAACTTCACCGAGACGATGGTGAGGATGGGGCCACTGTCGTCGGCCAGCTCGGGAAGCGGCTGGCGGTCGAACACCTGGCCCGGGAACACCGAGCGCATTGCCCGCTGGTGAACGTCGCTGTGATACCAGTCGACGAGCGCCTTCTTGCTCTCGAACCATGCGAAGATGACTCGCCTGCCGCTCGACGTCCGCCCGGTCTCCACGCCGAGACACCCCGGCGCCGCCTTGAGCGCGTTCAGCACGTTGGGAAAGCCCCCCGGGGAGCCTTGGGCGAGAGCGGCGCCGGCCCATGCGCAGAATAGCGTGAGAGCCACCGCCGCGGCGATCAACCGTTTACGACCCTTGGAGACCTTCATGGCGAGGTGTCCTCCTTCGGGCCGAGGATCCCCCCCCCGTCGACGCTCGCGCTCGAAATCGGACGAGCGGTCGATATCGGGGATGGAGGCGCAGCAGCGCGGAATGGACGGGAGCCGTTTGCACGCTGTCCCCGAGTGTGTAGAATCCCGAGACAGCGTCGCCGGCTGCTCACCACGTGGTCAGGAGGGCTGTTCATGGTCGCTTTCAGGTCTCTCGTCGGCCTGCTCGTGTCGCTCGCCCTGGTGACGCCCGCCGCCGCGCAGGAGCTGCCCAAGGTCACCGTCGCCATGAGCGGATGGACCGGCTTTGCGCCGCTCTCGCTCGCCGAGAAGTCTGGCATCTTCAAGCAGCACGGCGTCGACGTGACGATCAAGTTCATTCCCCAGAAGGACCGGCATCTCGCGATCGCTTCGGGCGACGTGCAGTGCGCGGCGACAACCGTGGAGACGTGGATCGTCTGGAACGCCAACGGCGTGGCGACCAAGCAGGTGGTGCAGCTCGATCGATCGTACGGCGCGGACGGCATGGTCGTGCGCAGCGGCCTGAGCCGGATCGCCGACCTGCGCGGCAAGACCGTGGCCGCGTCGGCGCCAGGGACGGCGCCGTATTTCACGCTCGCCTGGATGCTGAAGAAGAATGGGCTCTCGGTGAAGGACGTGACGATCGTCAACCTCGAGCCGGGGCCCGCCGCGCAGGCGTTCCTCGCCGGGCAGAACGACGCGGCAATGACCTACGAGCCCTATCTCGGGAGCGTCCGCGACAAGCCCGAGGCGGGGAAGATCCTGGCGACGACGCTCGACTACCCGATGGTGATGGACACGTTCGGCTGCACGCCGAAGTTCATCCAGGAGAGCCCCCGGCTCGTGCAGGCGATGGTGAACAGCTACTTCGACGCCGTCGAGACGATCCGCCGGGAGCCGAAGAAGAGCTTCGAGGTCATGGGCGCGGTGGTCAAGCAGACCGGCGACCAGTTCGAGAGGTCGCAGTCTTACCTGAGGTGGCAGGACCGCGAGGCCAACGCCAAGTTCTTCGCGGGCGAGATCCAGGCATTCAGCAAGGAGGCCGCCGCGCTGCTGCTCGAGCTCGGGATCATCAAGACGGTGCCCGACACCAACGCGATCATCGATACGCGGTTCATCAAGTGATGGTGCGGCCCGTCATTCTCGGCGGTTTGTCGAAACTAGCGCCCAGCGAGCATTCCCATCTAAGACTATATCGCTCGCGATGGAGAACACTTTGGCCTGATGACACCACTATTGGACTGGACGACCGACTACCGCGTTGCTGCGTACTTCGCTTTCCGTGAGATCGAGGCCCACGGATCGCGATACCGTGGGGAGCCTCCGGTGGCGATCTGGGCCCTGCCCCTCGCGTACGGACTACCGCACAGCAGTGTCTGGAACGATCGCCACTTTCCAAGAGTCGTCGCACTCACCCTGTCTGGGGAGACCTAGGTGAGTACCTCGATAATGTCCACCCGTGGCAGCTTAGCCAACATCCGCTCTTAGCAAGATCGAGCTCCGGCTGAGGACGCGCGGCTCGTAATGAGGGATCTCGAATTGGTGAGCACCAATTGACGCAAGGCTGATGAAGCCGCTGGTCCCGGTCTCACCGGCGGCGAAGGTCGCGCTCGGGGTCGCGTTCTTCGGGGTCTTCTTCGCCGCCTGGGCCGTCGCCACGATGGGCGGCTTCGTGAGCCCGACGTTCCTCGCCGATCCGCTCGCGATGCTCGGCGCCGGCTGGCGCTTGCTCGTCGTGCACGGCTTCTACCGGGACATCGGCGTCACCATCTGGCGGGTGTTCGGGGGGTTCCTCCTGGCGGCACTGATCGGCGTGCCGCTCGGCATCCTCATGGGCGCCTACAAGCCGATCGAGGCGTTCTTCGAGCCGTTCGTGTCCTTCGCGCGCTACTTGCCGGCGTCGGGGTTCATCCCGCTCCTGATCCTGTGGGCGGGGATCGGCGAGGCGCAGAAGCTCCTGGTGATCTTCATCGGGTCTTTTTTCCAGCTCGTGCTGATGGTGGCGGTGATCGTCGGCTCGACCCGGCGCGACCTCGTCGAGGCAGCCTACACCCTGGGCGCCCGCGCCGGCGGCATCGTGCGACGCGTGCTGCTGCCGTCGAGCGCGCCCGACATCGCTGAGACGCTCAGGCTCGTGCTCGGCTGGGCGTGGACGTACGTCATCGTGGCCGAGCTGATCGGCGCCTCCAGCGGCATCGGCCACATGATCACCGACAGCCAGGCGCTGCTCGATACCGGACAGATCATCTTCGGGATCGTTGTGATCGGCCTCATCGGCCTCGTCTCCGACTACCTCTTCAAGATGGCGAACCAGTGGCTGTTCCCCTGGCGCCTCGCCTGAGGGAGCGCGCTTGTCCCGGCTCCTGATCGACGGGGTGAGCCGGATCTTCCCAGGCCTGGGCGGCCGCCCGGCCACGCGGGCCCTCGAGCCGACCTCGCTGGCTGTCGCCGACAACGACTTCATCTGCCTGCTCGGGCCCTCGGGCTGCGGCAAGTCGACTCTGCTCCGGATCGTCGCCGGGCTCGACCGCCCCAGCGCGGGGCGCGTCCTCCTTGACGGCGTGGCCGTCACGGGACCGGGCTCCGACCGCGGCATGGTGTTCCAGTCCTACACGCTCTTTCCCTGGCTGACCGTGAAGGAGAACATCTGCTTCGGCCTGCGCGAAAAGGGCATGCCGGCGGCCGAGCAGGCACACCTGGCCGGCCACTACATCGACCGCGTCGGCCTCGGAGGATTCGAGCACCACTTCCCGAGGATGCTGTCGGGCGGGATGCAGCAGCGCACCGCGTTGGCCCGTGCCCTCGTTAACGACCCCAAGATCCTCCTGCTTGACGAGCCGTTCGGCGCCCTCGACAACCAGACGCGCGCACTGATGCAGGAGCTGCTCCTGGGAATCTGGGAAGCGGACCGCAAGACCGTGCTGTTCGTGACCCATGACATCGACGAGGCGATCTTCATGGCGAACCGGGTGGCGGTAATGACCGCGCGTCCCGGCCGGATCAAGAGCGACATCTGGGTGACCCTGCCCCATCCGCGGCACTACACGATCAAGACCACCTCGGAGTTCTCGGTGTACAAGGCGCGCCTGACCGAGGAGATTCGCGATGAGTCGATCCGGGCCCTCGCAATGGGCGCCTGAGGACGGCCGCCCAGCTCAGCGAAACCGCGGCAGCACGAGCTCGCCGAAGCGGCGCATCGAGTCGACGATCGTCTGGTGCGGCAGATAGCCGTAGCTGATCTGGCACAGCACATGACGGACGCCGGCGTCGCGGACTTCGGCCACCTGTTCGGCGACGCGCTGCGGAGTGCCGTAGAGCGTGGACGTCTTGAGGGAGTAGCTCACGCCGTCTTCGTGCGACACGCGCGGATCGTTCCACGGGTTGACGCGGCTCGCCTCGACGTAGAAGTCGGGAGGATTATTGGCCTCGCGGGCGTGGACCATGTGACGCCGGGTCTCCAGGAGGGCTGTGGTCAACTCGTCCTCGGCCTGCGCCTGGCTCTCCGCGACGTGCACGAACCGCCACAAGGCCGCCTGCTCGCGGAGCTCGTGCCGGCGCCGAGCGTCGAGCCCGCTCTCGTCGAGCCCGGTCTCGTAGAGGGCCAGCCGCTCCGGGACGCGCGCCAAGGGAATGCGAGCCATCAGGATCGGGGCGCCGAGCCTGCCGTACTCGCGGATCGATCCAGCCGAGGATGCGCTGCGCCAGATGGGCGGATGCGGCTGCTGGCGGGGCCGCGGGCGGAGCGCGGGCAGGCGGAGCCGGTAGAACTTGCCGTCGTGGACGAGCGGCGCCTCAGTCCACGCGCGGACCATCACGTCGAGCGTCTCGTCCATCCGGTCCCGGCTATCGTCGCTCCGGAGCCCGTAGCCGACGAACTCGTACTCGTTGAAGTTGGTCCCGTGCCCGACGCCGACGTCGAGCCGGCCGCCCGACAGGTTGTCGAGGAGCGCCAGCTCGATCGCCAGGCGGATCGGGTGACGCAGGGCGAGCTGGATCACCGCGAAGCCGATCCGGATCCGCGACGTGCGCGCGGCCACGACGCTGGCGAACGGGATGGGATCGCAGTAGACACTCTCGCCGGTGAAGTTGTGCTCGGTGAGCCAGAGGCCGTCGAAGCCCACCGTCTCCGCGAAGCACGCCTGGGTGACGAGCTCGTGGATCGCGCCGTAATCGCCCTCGGGTGACCCGGAGTGGGCGAGTGTCAGCCAGCCGAATCGCATGCGTCCTCCGCGTCGACGGCTTCGCCCGGGCGCTCCGAACGTTCGGGGGGCATGGGGGGCCCCTCACGTGCCCTCGACAGTACACCTGAGAAGTCCGCCTGACCCTCGAAACGCCAGGCGTCCGGGCCGTCCGGCGTGACCACGATGCGGTCGATGCCGCACTTTCGGAGAATCTGCCTGATCGTCGTCGGATCGCCCACACCGAGCCCGACCAGGGGGCCGTAGGGCGCGAGCATGTCCTCGAACGTACCCCGGTTCATCTCCGGCACATCGGCCAGGTCCAGCTTGCCCTTGATGGTATCCAGTTCTTCCTGGCGCTTCTTCAGACGATCGCCGACCGCTTGACCGGCCTCGATCTGATCGAGCAGGCGATTGATGGCCCCTTCGAGCCGCTTGGCCTCGCGTTCTAGCTGCGCCCGCTGATCCTTCGGCATGGCCTGCCGCTCGCGCCACACCGCCGCCTGCTCCATGCACAGGTCAATGACCCGATCGAAGTCCCGGTTGAGCATGTCGGCCAGCTTCACCTTGATCGCGTAGTCGAGCCCGTCGAGCGGCACGCCCGCTCCGTTCGTGCACGTGCCCCGGTAAATCTTGGCCGAACTGAGGAATCCCGGGTGACAGCTTTACCTTTTTGCCGACAGCCGAAAACGTCTTGGCGCTGATAGGGACCTTACGGGCGTGCTCGATAAGCAGGTTCATGAAGGCGAGAGTGGACTCCCATCCGTTCTTCTCGAGTGTACGCACCCTTTCCCAGAATGGGTCGGCCTTGAGTTTGACGTGCTGAAGTAACCGAGTGGTGGTGTCTTCGGATATCGTCCCGTCGCAGTCGACGATCAGCGCGATACGTTTGGAGACTGCCATGGTGCTCGCCTCCGAGTTTCCTTGGACCTAATTCACACCCATCTCCAGTTTCGATAAGCGCCCAGAGGGCGAGACTGACTGCAAGTGGATGAGCC